>JACXTT010002776.1_pt1 | contig 27458 bp, 22 predicted proteins | sample 9270951 | NCBI WGS metagenome assembly JACXTT01 (sample SAMN15532306, study PRJNA645909) | rock metagenome | isolation source: weathered quartz diorite | place: Puerto Rico | collected 2017-06-21 | reverse complement strand
GGTGCGCGGCGGGGCGGCCGCGGGGGGCCCTGGCGGGGCGGGGTGGACAGGGCTCCCACCGCCAGGCCGAGCTGGACCGGATCGGGCGGCGGCTCGAGCCGGACGCGCCGCCGGTCCGCGATGCCGAAGCGCTGCCGCAGGGCTTTGACCTCGACCTGCACCGGCTCGGTCTCTGCTTTGCCGAGGTAGGCGCGGCCGCGATAGAGCGCCTCGTAGCGCGCGCTCAGCTCCGGCCACTCGCGGCGCAGCGATTCGAGAAAGTGCTCGCGCGTGCCGGGCTTGAGATGGAGCACGGTGCTCCACGCGAAGGTCGCACCCGCCTGGCGCGCCGCCTTCACCACCTCGGCCAACTTGCGCGGATCGTCGGAAAGGCCGGGCAGCACCGGCGCGATGCCGACTCCGGCCTTGATCCCGGCATCGACCAGCTTGCTCAGCACCCGCAGTCGCTGGCGCGGATGCGGCGTGCCCGGCTCGGTCTTGCGCCAGATCTCGTCATCGAGCGTCGCGACGGAGAAGTTGATCGACACCTCGGCGCGCTTCGACGCCTCGGCCAGGACGTCGAGATCGCGCAGGATCAGCGTGCCGCGGGTGATGATGCCGAACGGATTGCGCGCCGCGCACAGCGCCTCGAGGCAGGCGCGTGTGAGGCGGTAGCGGCCTTCGGCCGGCTGGTAGGGATCGGTCGCGGCGCCGATCGTGACCAGCTCGCGCTGCCACGAGGGTCGCGCCAGCTCGAGCCGCAGCACCTGGGCGACGTTGATCTTGACACGGATCGAGCGGCCGTATTCGTCACCCGCCGGCCGGTCGGCGCGGCGCTCGAAGGCCCGCACGTAGCAGAAGGTGCAGCGGTGCGAGCATCCCATGTAGGGATTGAGCGACCAGTCGAAGCCCATTCCGGTGACGTGGTTGAGGGCGCTGCGGCACGGCTCCTCGCGATACTCGATGCGCATGGACACAGCATGCCTCAGGCGCTCCGTGCGCGCTACACAAATGTGCAGCCGCCATGGCCGCCGTCCCGATCCTGGACTCGGGAATTTCGAGTGAAGCCGCTCGGCTCCTGCGGGGTACATCGAGAGCCGACCGGGATTCTACGGTCCTCCGCTCCCCCTCGATGGAGGTGCTCCCGTGAAACCTGCGCTCGCAGTCGTCGTCATTGCCGCCACGCTTTGCTCCGTCTCGAGTTGCCTGCAGGAAACCGCGCCGATGCGCGCCACCGCGACCGCGATCGCTCGCCCGGCTCTCGACGTCGCTGCGGCATCGTTCAGCAACTTCTATCCGATCGCGTTGGGTGATCGCTGGAGCTACCGCGACGACGACATCGTTCAGGTCATCCCCGACCAGGGTCCCGCCGACCCTCCGTTCGAGGACGTCGGATCGATCGACGTCGACATGAGCTGCATCGAGAGCGTGGGCGGCCATGACTACTCGGTCGAGCACTCGGCCTATCTGTTCGACGGCTACACGTCGCACACCTGGGTTCTCTACCGCCAGGATCGCACCGGCCTGTTCGAGCTCGACACCTCGATCTTCTCTCCGCCTTCGTGTGCCGCGGGGACGGCGTCGAGCGTGAGCGCTCCGCGTTCATTGACCGATCGCGTGATCGCGGCGCGACCGCAGTACCAGAGCTACCGCGCGGCGCTCGAGCGGCTCGAGGCCAAGCGTGCTCTCGTCGCTCGGGCGCTGAACGGACGATCCCTTGTCGGGACCTCGGCGCTCGCCGGCGAGCTGACGCGGCTCCAGTACCCCCTCCACCCCGGCGCGACTTGGAGCATCCGCACCGATCCCGCCTTCGTGGCCACGGTGGAAGGCGTCGACGTGCTGCAGCTGCCGGCCGGCCGCTTCACGGGCTACCGCATCCGCATCGAGGCGCCCGGCGTCTTTGGCTCCAACGACCGCGTGACGACCTGGTACGACCGCCACGGGACGCTCCATCTGGTCGCACACCTGGAGGGCGCGCTGACCGATGCGAACGGTCAGGTGATCGGCAAGCTGATCACCGACGAGACGCGCGACCTGACCAGCCTGACCTTGGGAGGATCGACCTCGTTCTAGCGGTCGCTCACTCCACGCTCAGCGCGGCCACCACGCTGCGCTGAGCGGCGGGGATCAGGCGCTCCTCGCCCAAGGCGCCGATGAAGCCGGTGTCCGAGTACTTGCGGTCGAGCAAGTTGAGGACGCGCAGGTTGAGCCGGGCGCGGCCCATGTGGAACGCGACGCCGGCATCGACGGTGGCGTACTCGCCCAGCGGGTGCTCGTTGTCCTTGTCGAGGAACTGCTTCGCCACCCAGCGCACGCCGCCGTCGACACCCACCCATTCGAGGCCGTTCCACTCGAGACGTCCGAGGGCCGAACCCTTGGGCACCGCGTTGATCTGATTCCCATCGAGCGCCCCGCCGCGGATCGTGGTGGGCGAGACGGTGCCGCTGGCGATCAGCGCGAAGTGGGCGGGCAGCGGCCAGCGCGTCGCCGCCAGCGCTCCCGAGTGCCGGCTCTTCCCGATGTTGGCGTAAGAGAAGGTGGTGAGATCGAAGTCGATCTCGTCCTTCACGAACACGTCGTAGAGACTGATCGTGCCGCTCTGCCCCCCGGCGCCGTCCCAGCGCGCGCCCAGCTCGTAGCCCGCCGAGCGCTGGGGCTGGAGGTCGCCGTTGGAGATGGTGATGAACGCCGGGAACGGCGGCGGCGCGCCGGTCGCGAACGGCCGGGGATCGTAGAGCTGGTTGAGGGTCGGCGCGTGGAAGGCGCCGCTGCCGCTGACGTAGAAGGTCGCGCGTCCAGCGGTGGCGGTGAGCGCGGCGAACGGGCTGACGGCCGAGAGCGTGCGGGCGCTCTGGTCGGCCGAGCCGAGCTGGTCGTCGTACTCGACGCGCGATGCGTCGCCGCGCAGCCCCGCGCGCGCCGTCCAATGGGGCGATAGCGTGAGCTGGGCGTTGGCGTATCCGGATTGCGTGAGTCGCCGCCCTTCGCCCCGCGCCCGCAAAGCGCCCTTCGTGCCGCTGGTCCAGTCGTAGTAGCGCGTGTGCAGCTCCGAGCGCTCGATCTCGTAGCCCGCGCCGAGGTCGAGGGTGCGGCCGCCGACCGTGAGCGCGCGACGCCAGCCGAGGTCGGTGCCCAACGTGGTCCCGTTGGTGGGATGGAGCATGGGCGCGAAGAGAATGGTCCGCACCTGCTTCACGTCCTCGAGCCGTGCGTAAGGCGCGACGGTCCAGCGCTGACTCTCGGCGCTGCCGTGCGCCAGCGTTAGCCCGACCAAGCCGCGCTCCGAGTTCACGAAGTCGCCCGGGTTCTCGGCCTGGGTGCGATCGGCGGCGACCTGATCCGGCATCAGCGCGCCCGGATCCTCGCGATCGGCCTCGAGCCACGAGCCGTCGAGCGTCAGCGACGTCCGCTCGGCCGGGCGCCAGCTCGCCAGCGCCTGACCCGAGCGTGAGCGCTCGTGGCTGCGCTCGCGCCAGCCGTCGACGTCGCGACCGAAGCCCGCGCCCGACACGCTCCAGCGCTCGTCGCTCCAGGCCGCGCCGGCGCTGCCGCCGCGCTGGTCGAAGCTGCCGCCGCGCACCGTGGCGTGAGTGCGCAGGCCTCGCGTCCACTCGTCGCTCACGATGTTGACGATGCCGCCCTCGGCGCCGTCGCCGTAGACCCAGGCGCCCGCGCCTTCCACGACCTCGAGCCGCTCGACGCCTTCGGGCGTGACCCAGTCCCAGTCGACGTTGCCGTTCTCGAGGTCGCGGGTGTCGCGACCGTTGATCAGCACCTTGAGGTACGAGCTCTCGCCGTTGGCGGTGAAGCCGCGCGGATCGACGACGGTCGGCTCGCCCGACGCGCTCGACTGATAGCCGTAGAGCCCGGGCAGCGATTGGAGCATCGACGACAGCCGCACCTCGGCGCTGCGCGCCAGCCGCTCGCGCGGAATCACGAACGACACCGCCGGAATGTCGCGCAGCCGATCCTCGCCGCGCAGGGCGTGGACCACGATCTCTGGCTGCTGGATCACCAGCGTGTCCCGATCTTGCGCTCGCGACGGCGGCGCGGCGAGGGCGACGAACGACACTGCGAGAACACTCGAACCCAGGACCAACGCAGGCGGTTTCATCATGATTCCACCGGGAGCTCCGAACTCGTCCACTCGCGGAACCCGCCCGCGAGCGAGAGCACGTTCGTGTATCCCATTTGTTGGAGGTTGTCGCACGCGAGCGCGCTGCGATAGCCGCCGCCACAGTACAGCACCAGCGGCGTGTTCTTGTCGGCGAAAGTGTGCTCGACGTCGCGCTCGAGGATGCCGCGGCTCAGATGCATGGCGCCCGGAATGCGCCCGCGCTCCCACTCGTGGTCTTCGCGGACGTCGATCAGCACCAGTCCGTCACCGGCCGATTCGCGGGCGAGGTAGTCGGCGATCTTGACCTCGTGGATGCGGGCCTTGGCGGCCTGGACCAGCGCCAGGAATCCGGGGGAATGGTGGTGCGCCACGGTCAGGCCCCGGCGACCGCCGCGACCGGCGCCGCGTCCGCGCGGCCGTATTCGCGAATCACGCGGTAGAGCGCGTCGCGCTGGACCGGAGACTTCCCCGCCTCGCGGATGAGATTCACCATCGATTCCTCCGCCAGCCCGAGCGGACTCTTGGCCAGCGCCGCATGGGCGATCTTCTCGACGCCGATCGTGCCGTCGAGGTCACTGGCGCCGAAGTTGATCGCCGCCGCCGCCGTGTCCTGCCCCAGCATCACCCAGTAGCCCTTCACGTGCGGCACGTTGTCGAACACCAGCCGCGAGATCGCGATCGTCTTCAGGTCCTCGATCGCGCTCGCCTGACGCCGCACCAGGCCCGTGACCCCGGGCTGGAAGGCGAGCGGGATGAAGGCGAAGAAGCCCGGCGCCCGCGCCTCCAGCTCACGCAGCAGGATCAGATGCTGCACCCGCTCGGCGCGGGTCTCGATGTGGCCGTAGAGCAGCGTGCAGTTGGACGGGATGCCCATGCCGTGCGCGATCTCGTGGATCTCGCGCCAGCGTTGGGCCCCGATCTTCTGGTGGAAGATCTCGCGCCGCACCCGCTCGCTGAAGACCTCGGCGCCCCCACCCGGCAGCGCGTCCAGCCCCACCTCACGCAGGCGCTCGAGCACCCACTCCGCCGGCTGCTTGGTGAGCCGGCAGAAGAAGTCGATCTCGACCGCGGTGTAGGCCTTGACGCTCAGGCTCGGCTTCTTCTCCTTCACCCAGCGGATGACGTTCAGGTAGTCGTCGAACCGCCACTTGTTGTGGAGCCCGCCCACGATGTGGATCTCCGTGATGTCGTCGTCGACGTGGGCCTTGATCTGCTCCTCGGTCATCGTGTAAGCGCCCTCGGCGCCTGGCTTCTTGGCGTAGTCGCAGAAGCGGCAGGAGAGCACGCACACGTTGGTCGGATTGAGCTGGCGGTTGACGGTGAAGTAGACGCGGTCGCCGTGGCGATCGCGGGCCACTGCATCGGCGAGCCGGCCCAGCTCGAGCAGCGGCGCGTCGAAGAGGCGGCGGCCGTCTTCCTGGCTGAGGGACTCGCCGCGGCGGAGCTTGTCGCGGGCGGCGGCGACGTGCGGGTCGCGGAGGTGGAGGGCCGAGACGTGGGACATGGGCGGGGCGAGTATAGCCCACGCCTCGACCATGATCGGAAGACCCAGGTCGGCGTCCGACTACATGGTGAAATAGTAGCTCACCTTGGCGAGGAAGATGTCGTCGGCGTTGACCTTCAGCAGCCGCGTGAAGCTGGGGCGCAGATTGAACTCCCCTCTGTCCTCGGTATCGGTCCGCTGTTGCGTCCACACCATGAACAGCGTCGAGCCGGGCATGTACTCCCAGCGAAACACGGCGTTCCCGCGCAGGGACTTGTAGTTGAAGTCGGGCTTGGCGCCGGGATAGGCGTAGAGATCGAAGTCGTAGCTGCGGGGCACGGCGAGCGACTTGTAGCCGGTGTACGCGCCGGCTGAGATCAGCGGCTGGATGTAGGTCAGCAGGCTCATGCGCGGGCTGAACGCCCAGTTGAGCCGGATGCTCGCCGACACCGTTTTCTGCTCGAGGTGCGCGAAAACGTAACGCTTGTCGAAGGTAGCGGTCGCGGTCGGGTCGTCGACGACGTCGACGTACTGGGCGTCCTCCACCGTCCGCTCGAACCCGGGGCCGATGCTGAGGAGCACGTTGGAGACCGGCTTCATCTCGACCGAGGGGTTGACCCAGTAGTCGAACGAGCCGGGGCCGGGGTTCATGTACATCCCGGTGTCGAGCACCCAATACATCTTGTGGTTGCTGTCGGTGGTGAAGGTGTTGACGAGCTGGAAGGCGGGCCGGTTGTACATCAGCGGACCGCCTCGGCTCCGGCGCGCGCTGATGCTCTGCGGATTGTAGGAGACGTTGTAGCTCTCGTTGTAGTTGTTCTGGAACGTCGTGTTGCCGGCAGCCCACACGCCGCCCGAGGTGCGGTTGCCCGCGAAGTCGAAGCTCGAAAACACCGCGCCGAGCACGTCCTGGTACTTGCGCAGCTTGGTCGGCTGCGTCCACTTGTAGCCGCCGCCGACGTGGTAGTTGATGATGTCCGCATAGGACATGAAGCCGACGTCGTTGACGTCGAACTTGGGACTCAAGAACCCGACCGCCGCGTTCATGAAGGAATTGCCCTTCTGCTTGTTGAGCCAGTAGCGGCTGGCGAATCCGGTCAGCGAAGTAGCGGTGGTGTCGACGCCGAGGTAGTCGACATCGGGGCGCTGGAAGTAATGGCGCGAGTTCTCCTGGAGATTCGTCATGCGCGTGGGCGTGCCCTGCACGTGCGACATCACCGAGTAACCTGAGATCACCCAGGTCTGGTTCTTGTCGAGGAAGGTCCAGCCGTCCATGCCGGCCATGACTGACGAGCGATTGAGCTGGTCCTCGAGCGAGCGGTCGTCGAAGGAGCGGATCGCGGTGTTGGTCATGAACCCGAGCCCGTGCTGCCGGTTCTTGAACTCCTTCTCGGTCCGAGCCACGCCGTAGTAGGTGAGCGGCTCGACCTCGGCGCGCGACTCGAGGCCGCCGAAGTCGAGCTTGGCCTGCTCGCGGCCGGTGAGGGCGCTGAGCGTGCCGAAATTCCACGACGGCGCGATCTTCCCGGTCAGCTTGCCTGCGCCGAGGATGGTGGTGCCGATCGGCACGTCGGAGAAGTCGGCGCCGTCCGGCACCGCGCCCTGCGGGTTGCGGCCGATGCGGCGGCTATAGAAGAAGGTCGGCTCGGGCCAGTTGAAGCCCCAGTAGTCGCTGGCGCCCTCGTTGCCGAAGCGGAACACCTGCGCGTTCTCGACGAAGAACGGGCGCTTCTCCTGGAAGTAGGACTCGACGTCGCTCAGGTTGACGACCGCCGGATCCACCTCGACCTGGCCGAAGTCGGGATTGACGGTGGCGTTGAGCGTGAGCCGGCTGCCCACGCCCATGCGCAGGTCGAGGCCGCCGTCGCCCTCGAGCTTCGAGCCGTCGTTGAAGGGATTGCCGGGATGGTGGTGCCGGAACTCGCCCTTGCTGGTGGTGTAGGGAATCACCTCGATCGAGCTCTTGGGGCGAATGCCGGACATGCCGACCAGGTCGGGGAAGCGGGAGACGAACCCGCTCTCTTTCTTGGGCTGGAAGACGACGAAGTCCTCCTCGCTGCGGCGCGGAATCACGCGCCGGAAGTCGATCCCCCAGCGCTCCGCGTTGGTGAAGCGCATCTGCGAGTACGGGATGCGCATCTCGCAGGTCCAGCCCTGCTCATCGCGCCGCGCCTTGCCTTCCCAGACGCCGTCCCAGGAGTCGTCGTCCCAACTGTCGTTGAAAAGCGTCCCGTCGAACAGCGTGCCGGCGGCGTTGATCTGGAAGTAGTAGCCGCTGCGGCGATCGCAGTAGGGATCGATGTAGACGCCGAAGCGATCGGCGGCGATCGATACGTCGCGCCGCGTCAAGCGCGCCAGGATGGAATCGGGCGCCGGGTCGTGCATGCGTGCGCCGATGTAGATCGCGTCCTGGTCGTAGGCCACGCGGACCTCGGTGAGCATCGTGGCGGGCGCGCCTTCGTTGGGATCGCGCTGCTTGAAGTCGCTGACCACGTTCGCGCTCTGCCAGATCGGCTCGTCGAGCTTGCCGTCGATCACGATCACGCCTTCGAGGTGCACGGCGTGAATGACGGGCCGCGCGGTAGCGAGCGAGTCCGCGGACGCCGAGCCGCACGTCGCGACCGAGAACAGGACGCCGAGGATCCAGGGGGAGGATTTCATCTTCGAGCACCCGCGATAGAGAGGAGGAACCGCAAAGAACCGCGAACGATGAAACGACCACGGGCGAATCGGGTTGGGGTTGCGGCCCGTTGATGCGTTGGACCAAGCGATCGACGCGAATGTTGGAAAATTAGCACCCCGGCGGGAAGTCGCCTGCCGACGAGCGTCGGCATTGTCGGGACGAGCGGTCGTGACGACAGCTGTCGTTAACCAAAGCCGGACAACCGTGGGGTTGCCGCGATCCATGCCACGCCCACCAGCGTGGTGCTTTGGCCTTGATCGGAGAGTGGCCCGCGCCGATACTTTGCTTGGCAAAGTTCTTCACACAACCACGGAGGAAGATCTGGAGCGGATACTCGAAGACGCCCGACGACCACGGCGCCGGTCGTTCCTGCCCCGCGCGCTGCGCGAGCCGCCGGCCTTGCCGTGGGGCGTCGAGGCCGGCCCGGTCCGCGAGCGCTTCGCCCTGCTGCTCAATCCGTTCTACCCCAAGGATCCGCACGCCAGCTTCGGCAAGCACGTGCTGACGCCGTCCCTCGCGCTCACCAGCCTCGCCGCCGCCACGCCGCCCGACTGGTCGCTGCGTTACTGGGACGAGAACCTGCTGCAGGGCCCGCCGCCGTTCGAGCCGGTTCCGCAGGTGGTGGGGATCACCGTGCACCTGACCTTCGCGCGGCGCGCGTTCGAGCTGGCGCGCTTCTATCGCGGCCTGGGCTCGCGCGTGGTCCTGGGCGGCCTGCACGTCCTGTCGTGCCCGGACGAGTGCGCGCCCCACGCGGACGCACTGGCGCTGGGGGAGGGCGCTCAGGTGTGGCCCGAGATCCTGAACGACGCGGCGGCCGGCACGCTGCGGCCACGCTACGTCGGCAGCTACCGGCGGCCCTATCGCGACGACCCGGCGCCGCGCCGTGACCTGCTGCCGCGTCGCGACTTCCTCACCACCACCAGCGTGATCGCGACGCGTGGCTGCCACAGCCGCTGCGGCTTCTGCTACCTCTCGACCGAGGGGCTCCACATGCCGTATCAGCTCCAGGATCCCGAGCGCGTGGCGGCCGAGATCGTCGCCGACCGCCAACCCTATGCCGTGTTCATCGACAACAATCTCGGCTCGCGCCCCGAGTACCTGGCCCGGCTGTGCCAAGCCTTGGCGCCACTCGAGCGCATCTGGAGCGCCGCGGTCTCGATCGACGTCACCGATCATCCCGACGTGGTGCGGCAGATGGCGCTCGCGGGCTGCACCGGCGTGTTCGTGGGCTTCGAGTCGCTGCAGCCGCGCAACATCGTCGACCAGCGCAAGAAGAGCCCGAGCCCCGCGGATTACGCGCGGCGCGTCGCGCTGTTCCACGACCACGGCATCCAGGTCAACGGCAGCTTCGTGCTCGGCTTCGACCACGATCGGCCCGAAGTGTTCGAGCGCACCGTGGAGTGGGTGGAGGCGAATCGGCTCGAGTGCGCCACCTTCCACGTCCTCACGCCGTATCCAGGCACGCCGTTGTTCCGCCAGATGGAGGCCGAGGATCGGCTCCTCCATCGCGACTGGTCGCTCTACGACACGTCGCACGTCGTGTTCCGCCCCCGGCACATGACGCCCGAGCACCTGGCGGCGGGCTACGCGTGGTGCTACGAACAGCTGTTCTCGCACGCGTCGATCTGGCGGCGCCGCCCGCGGCAGGCCGAGGCGGTGCTGCCCTATCTCGCCATGTCCTACCTCTACAAGCGCTCGAATCGGCTGTGGGCGTTCCTGATTCGGCGCCGGCTCACCCATGCGGTGTGGGGCCCGCTGGTCGAGTGGACGCGACGGCGTCACCTGCGTTTTCGCCGTCGCCTCGCCGCCGCTCCCGGTCCCGCCGCGGCCGCCTGCGTGGTCAGCGCCGGCGTCTGATCGTTAGCTCGTGACCAGCGCGAATGCCAGTCCGTCGTAGCCCTTGGTGCCGACGGTCTGGATCGCGGTCGCGCTGACGCGCGGCTCGCGCGCCAGCCGGTCGAAGAAGCGACGCGTGCCGAGCACCATGGCGTCGGTGCTGGAAGGATTCGCGACCTCGCCTTCGCGCACGACGTTGTCGACCACGATCAAGGTGCCGAGCCGCGACAGCTGCAGGGCCCATTCGAAATACTCGGTGTTGCTCTGCTTGTCGGCATCGATGAACACCAGATCGAAAGGCCCCAGCTTCTCGGTTGCGATCGCGGGCAGCAGATCGAGCGCCTTGCCGAGCCGCACCTCGACCCGATCGTCCAGCCCGGCGCGCTTCAGGTTGGCGCGCGCGACCGCGGCGTGCTTGGGCTCGAACTCGAGGCTGATCAGGCGCCCGCCGGGCGCCAGCGCGCGGGCGAGCCAGATCGTGCTGTAGCCGCCGAGCGTTCCGATCTCGAGGATGCGCTTCGCCCCGAGCATGCGCGCCATGAGGTGGAGCAGCTTGCCCTGGTTGGGCGTGACCTGGATCTCGGGCAGGCCCGCAGCATGGCTGTCGGCGATCGCGGCCTCGAGCGCGGGATCGGAGGGCACCACGAGATCGGTGAGGTATCCGTCGACTTTGCTCCACAGCTCCTGACTGATCGTGTCCTGGCTCATCGTCTTCCTTTCGCGGTGGTCGTGGCGAGCGGCGACCAGCGTACGCGGCGCGAGGCTGGTCGCCAAGGTCACGTCGGCTGCGGCCTCCACGACGCATCGACCTTCGCCACGACTTCGGGAGGACTCGCGACCGGCTCGGGATAGCCCTCCTTCCAGGTGGCGTCGACGCCGAGCGGCCCGCGGCAGGTGAGCCACGCGCCGCGCGTCTCGACCCGCGCCGGGATCACGTCACGCGCGCAGTCGAAGCGAGTGAAGATGCCCCACAAGAGCAGGTTGCGATCGAGCAGCGGGACGTCGGGGCTGACCGCCACGACCAGCTTGAGCGCCGCGTACTCGGGACGAGCGACCAGGCGCTCGACTGCGTCGCGCCCTTCGCCGCCCGCGCCTCGCACCTGAACCACCAGGATCGCGCCGCGCACCAGTCGATGCTCGATCACCTGCGGCGCGAATTGGCGCGGATCCGGAACCTCCGCGATCGGCGGCGCGGGCGGGCGATCGGGTTTGGTCTGGGCATCGAACACCATCTTGCTCCCCAGATTCATCGTGAACGAGGTGAAGTCCAGCGTGTCGAGCGGCACGCCCGGGATCAGCAGGAAGTCCTCGGCCGGATCGAAGTGGCGCGCCACCGCCTCGAACACTGCGCCGCGATCGCGCGGGTCGACGTTGGCATCCACCAGCACGATCATCTTGGTGAGCGAGAGCTGCCCGGTGCCCATCAGCCCGAGCGCGGTCTTGCGCGCCTCGCGCGCGAAGCGGTTCTCGACCGCCACCGCCAGCAGGTTGTGGAAGCCGGCCTCGAAGTAGGCCCACAGGTCGGCGATCTCGGGATGGATCACCTTGAGCACACCGGTGAAGAACTCCTGGACCGCCTCGCCCATGAACTTGTCTTCCTGAGGCGGCTTGCCCACGACGCTGGCCTGATAGATCGGCTGCTCGCGGTGCGTGATCGCCTCGAGATGGAAGACCGGAAACGGGGCGGCGTGGGAGTAGTGTCCGAAGTGATCGCCGAAGGGACCTTCGAGCCGGCGCTCGAGCGGCGGCACGATGCCTTCGAGCACGAACTCGGCGTCGGCCAGCACGCGCGTGCGCAGCTTGTGCGCCTGGGTCAACCGCGTCGGCGCGCCGCGCAGGAAGCCGGCGAAGGCCAGCTCGTCGATGCCTTCGGGCAGCGGCGCCACCGCGGCCAGCAGCGTGGCGGGATCGGCGCCGACCGCCACCGCGACCTCGAGCGGCTGCCCGCGCTTCTCGGCCTCGTGATGGTGGAACCCTCCGCCCTTGCCGATCTGCCAGTGCATGCCGGTGGTGCGCCCGTCGAAGACCTGCATGCGATAGATGCCGAGGTTGCGGACGCGCGTGACCGGATGCTCGGTCGACACCAGGCCGAAAGTGACGAAGCGCCCGCCGTCCTTGGGCCACAGCTGGAGGTTGGGGAGCTGGTCGAGATCGCCGTCGAGCGCCGTGCGCGCGAGCCCGACCTCCTGCGGGCGCATGGCCAGCACGCGCCCCGCCGAGCCGCGCAGGTTCCAGAGGTCCTCGAGCCGCCGCGGCGGCAGGGCGTGGAGGATCTCCTCCAGCTCGGCGCCCACCGCGCGCGGCGTGCGCCGCAGCGCCCACTCGATGCGTCGCCGCGCTGCGAGCACGTTGACAGCGAGCGGAAAGCGCGCGCCGCGCACGTTCTCGAACAGCAGCGCCGGGCCCTCGCCGCGCGCCTCGCGCGCGGCGATCTCGGTCACCTCGTAGGCCCAGTCGACTTCGTGCGTGACCCGCATGAGGTCGCCGCGGGATTCGAGGTCGGAGAGAAACGCCGAGAGCGTGCGCGCGCCGGACATGGAACCGCGCAGGCTAATGGATGGCGGGGAGGGTTCAAAGCGATCGCCCGCCGGCGTGGGCCGGCGGGCGTCGAGGTCCGAGGGATACTGGGTCAGACTCGGGTGACTTGTCCGGTGTCGAGGTTCCACTGGTAGTAGAAGCGCCCGTTGACGGTGATCACCGCCGGTGAGGCGCCGTTGAACGTGATCAGGATGACGGCGTCGAAGTGGGCGGCGACGTCGACGCGATTGTTGCTGCGCAGCCGATCGGCCGAGACGGTGATGCCGACCGTGCCGCTGATCGGGTGGCCGCCGCCCGGGCTCGAGAGCAGGCTCTTCAGGAAGCGCACGTTGTCGATGGTCTCGCCGGAGACCCAATAGAAGTAGTGCGTGATCGTGCCGTCGTAGGAGCGGAAGCGGTTGAGCAGCGTGTCGGCGCAGGTGCCGTCGAAGCGCAGCGTGTCGGTCGAAGACTGGAGGCCATGGAGATCGAGCGAGGTGGAGTGGCCCACGGTCGCGGTGTCCCGCGGCCCCTCGTAGGTGCCGTAGGCGCGCGAGGTCCAGCGCATCCAGGTCGCGGTCGGGCCGTAGCCGGGGAGCACGTTGTTGGAGCCGTCGTAATAGGTGCGGCTGGCCTCGAAGGTGATCCCGGAGCTGCTGTAGGTGGTGTCCCACCAGGTGCGAGCGGGCCGAGCCTCGTGCGGCCAGATCGGGACGGCGCGCGCCGGAGCGGTGGGCGTGCCGCCGACCGCGGCTTGGACGTCGCCGCCGACCAGATCCATGCTCGCGACGGTCTGGATCGCCAGATCGTCGGCGGTGGTCTGGGTGACGCTGCCGGTGACCGGCGCCGTACTGTTGCTGCTGCCGCAGCCCGCGACGACCACCGCGATGGCCATGAACGCGGCGAGCCGCACGGGCAGGTGGAGCTTCATCGGACCCTCCTTGTGCGAGCGTTGGGCAAAGGACACGGGGGGAGGGCAACCTCCGTGCCATGCAGGCGCTTCGTTGGACTCGCGACTTAGCCGCGTGGCGCGGGGTTGTCGCAACGAATCCGGCCGCCGCCTCGCGGGTTTTTGGCCGACGCCCGCCGTGCTACTCCAGGTCTTCCTGGCGCCAACCCGGCCCGCCGTCCTGGCCCAGCAGCGCGAGCACCTTGTCGGTGAATCCCGTCACCAGCTGCTCGATCGACTGCGGGCGGCGGTACCAGGGTGGAGCGACCGGCATGATCACCACGCCCTCACGCGACAGCTCGAGGGCATTGCGGAGCGCCAGCGTCGAGAGCGGCGTCTCGCGAACGCACAGCACGATGCGCATGCGCTCCTTGAGCGCCACCTGCGCGGCGCGCGTGATCAGCGTGTCGGCGATCCCGGCCGCGATCTTGGCCAGCGTCGAGACGCTGCACGGAATCACGACCAGGGCGTCGTAGCGATTGGAGCCGGATGCGAACGGGGCCGCCAGGTCGCCGTCGAGGAAGAGTTTCTTGACGTGGGGCTCGAGATCGGACGGCTTGAGACCGGTCTCGTCGTGGAGCACCTTGCGCGCCCAGTCGGAGAGCACCAGATACTTCTCGCCCGGGCAGCGCCGCACGAAGTCGACGCCGTAAGCGGCCCCCGACGCGCCCGTCATGCCGATCAGGTAGCGCGGCATCAGAATCCGCCGCAGGCCGCGCGCGCGGTGAGGACCAGGGCGAGCACCGCGGCGCCCACCCAGACGTTCACCTCGAAGAACGCCCGGTTCACGTTCTCGGCCCAGCGTTGCTCGAGCAGCAGGAGCACGCCCGCCAGCGCCAGCGCCAAATCCGCGACCCACGCGCCTTGGCAATCACGCGATCGCAAGGCGAGCAGGACCCCGATCAAGCACAGGAAGGCGATGGCATGGAGCGCGGACGAGACCGAGAGCGCGCGGCGCCGCCCGAGCCACTGCACCATCGAGCGCACGCCGTGGGCGCGATCGAAGGCCTCGTCGAGCGTCGCGTAGATGATGTCGAAGCCGGTCACCCAGGCGAGCGCGAAGGCCGCCAGCCACCAAGCCGCGCCCGGCGCGCCCAGATCGGGATGCGCCGCGGCATAACCGGCCAGCGGCGCCAGCGCCAACGCCGCGCCCACGCCCAGGTGGCAGAGCGGGGTGAAGCGCTTGAGATAGGGATAGGCGCTGAACGCCGCCAGCGGCACCCAGGCCACCTTCAGGTACCAGAGCCCGAGCGCGGCGCAGGCGACCAGGTAGATCGCTCCGCTGGCGATCAGCAGCGTCCACGCCTCGGACACCTTCATCCGCCCGGCCGGCAGCTCGCGCCCGACGGTGCGCGGATTGAGCGCGTCGAGCCTGCGATCGACCAACCGATTGATGGCCAGCGCAGCGGTGCGTGCCCCGACCGCGGCGAGCACGATCCACGCCCAGCGGGTCCAATGGAGCGCCGGGCCCGGGGCGCTGAAGATCCCGCTCAGGATCAGCGGCAGCGAGAACAAGGTGTGCTCGAAACGCACGAAGGAAGCGTAGGTACGGAGGCGCTCGAGCGGCGCGATGGGTGCTGCGGAGGCGGTGGCCATCGAAGGGCTCGGCCGCCGTGGCGAGCCGAGGGCTGGCCAGCCTAGCCCACGCCTTCGCGTCGGACAAACGCGATGGGGGCGATCGCGACGCCGCCTCCGACGACACCCTCGTCGCCTAGAACTGCAGCTCGTAATCGAGCCGGAACCCGCGTGCGGGCTGCGGTAGGAAGTCCTTGATCACCGACAGGTGATCCCGATAGACCGTGTCGAGGACGTTGTCGCAGTGAATGGAAAGACTGTGGACGAGGCCCTCCTGCGGCACCCGCACACCGAAACCCAGATTGACGACGGCATAAGAGGCGGTCGGTGTGTCGCCATCCCCCAATTTCGTCTGGCTGGCCGCCATCCGGACCTCGGCCATGCCGGTGCACGTCCGGTCCTCGTAGGTGGCCCTCACGAGGCCCCGCAGCGGCGGAGTGAACGGAAGCGGCACGTCGTTGCGCGTGTCCCTCGCGTCGACGTAGTCACCGCTGGCTCGAAGAACGACGTGCTCGGCCACGAGATAGGTCGCGCTCGCCTCGAGGCCGACCAAGCGTGCGTCCGTCGCGGCGAACTGCCGGACCGGAAAAGCGAGGAGGACGTCTCCCGTCAGGAATCCGTAGATGTAGTCCTGGATGAAGTTCGCGTAGGGCGAAATCTCGAAGGTCCCGCGCTCGAACTTGCCGCGCAGCGAGGCATCGACGCCTAATCCGGTCTCGGGCCCGAGGTCGGCAGAACCCACCGTGAAGGTCCCACTCGCCGCATCGAGCCCATCCGCGAAGAGCTCCTGAACGGTCGGAGCCCTGAACGATCGCGCGAGATTGAGCGAGCCCGTCAGTTGCGGACTGAACTGCTGAACCGCGCCCAGCGATGCCGTGACCGCGTTGTGGAGCCGCGATTCGTCCAGCGTCTGAAAGACGCTGTCGCTCGAAGTCGGGTTGGGCCGCGTCTGGATCTTGTTGTAGTCGTAGCGCAGACCGCCCTGCAGGCGTGTTCTTTGGTTGACGACGTATTCCTCCAGCACGTAACCCGCCCATCCAGTCGTTCGCGAGTTGGGGCCAAGGGGCTGATCGCCCTCGATGGTCAGATCCTCGAAGTCCGCCCACAGCCCGACGGTTCCCTGGAGCGGACCCAACGGACGATGATGGACCTGCAGCGAGGCGTTGAGTGTCCGCTGGTGGAAGTGATTCGCCTCGGGATCGGACACGCCGGTGGAGTCCTGCGCGGTCGGAAACTCGGAGTGGGTGTAGTCGTTGTAACTGGCGTCGATCTTCCACCGATCGAGCATGGAGGTCTGGGAATTGAACAGGCCGCGAAGCTCGGCGGTGTTGCGTCGCTGCTCGATCCGCGACGTGGAGGGCGGCACGTCGATCCAATCGGGGTTGGGCGGAACCCCCGGGATCCCGTAATTCATCTCGTAGTGCTTCCCGCCGAACCCGATGCGGCCGGTCTCGCCTTGATACGCGTAGCCGGCGCCCCCTTCCCAGCTGCGATCGAACGTCTGCGGCATCCGACTCAGATCGAAGGGAGTTCCGCTGTCTGGATCGACGTAGGTCCCTTCAGGAATCCGGATGTCTTGACCATGCGTGCCGCCCGCCGAGACGCCGAGCGCCTGATGCCCCGAGCTGATCACGGCGTTGGAGTAGCCTGCGCCCTCGTCGCTGACCGAGTTGCCTTCGGCCACCACCGAGCCGGACAGGGTGCGGCTCGCGACGGTGGGCACGATGTTCGTGATCACGTTGACGAGACCCGCGAGGGCGCTCGGGCCGTACAGAATGCTGGAAGGGCCACGAACCACGTCGATCTGAGAAATGCCGACGGCCTCGAGTGGTGTGGCGTGCGCCGGATCGAACGTTGCGAGGTCGCCGGTGTGCAGGCCGTTCTCGAGGACCAGAACTCGGTTGTCCGACAGGCCTCGCAGAACAGGGCGCGAGGGCGCGGAGCCATTGCCACGCACGTTGACGCCGGGGACATCCGAGAGCTTCTCGCTGAAGCTGCTGCCGGCGCTGTTTTCCAGGTCCACCAGCGACTTCGACTCCACCGACTGGTACTGCTCGTTCGACGTCCTGGGAAACGGTGTGGCGGAGACGACGATCTCGGCCAGCGGAATCGCCGATGCCTGGAGGTCGAAGTCGGCGGTCGTGCTCTCCCCGGAGATCACGACGATGCGAGTTTCCTGCGCGTATCCAATGAGGCCGACAACGACTCGACACCGCCCCCTCGGCACGTCTGCGAAGGTGAAGCGTCCGCCTTGGCCGGTGCGCTCGGTACGGTCGAGCTCGAGGATCCGGACGGAGGCCCCAACCAAGGCTCGACCCGCGCTGCGGACGTTACCGACGAGGCTTCCGGCTTGGGCCCAACCGGCCGCGGTCAGGAGGGCCGTTGCGATGGTGACGGAGAGAATGATCGGATTCACTCGGGCATTCAGGGCGCGCCCGCGAGCCTGCGTCGGAGGACGAGTAAACGGTCGAGGCATGAGGATCCTCTCGCGGAATCGATAGAAGAGACGTGCGGAAAGAATTGGGCCAGCCCGGGCGGCAGGGGGATCGACCCTGCGCGCGAGGTGACGACCAGGTCGTGTTGAGCGGGGATCTGCTAGGCGCCGATCACGCTCTGAGCGGAGTGCATCGAGGCGCCACGAATCGGGAAGCGACTCCCCGTGTCGTGGGTCGAGTCCGGGTTGGATGAGCGACTCCGGACGAGATCTCGGACGGCGGCTTCCGCCCGTTCGCGAAGCATTCCGGATGGCCGATCAGACCAGTCGCGGCTCGACCGGCGGGCGATTCTTCCCTGCTGTGGGGCGGCCCTGGGGCCCTTTCGCCCTCGGCATCCGCGAATGGTGGCAGGCCCAGCGGCTGCGGTTCGTTCCTGGTGCCCGCGAGCACGGTCAGCGGACTCGCGGGTGCCCCTTCGATCTCTTGGCCGTGTCGATTGAAGCGCAGACGCAGCCATAACGACCCGGAGCCGAGGGGAGGCACGCGCCAAAGAAACTCGCAGCGGCCTGGGTCGAGCTGCGGCGAGACACACTCGGAGTAATGCCTGCCTCCATCAGTGGAGAGCAGGATCTCGAGCTCCGAGATCGAATCGGCCTTGGACCAGCGCAGATCGATCCACTCGCCGGCTCGGACGAGGTGGTTGCCGGGCAAGACCAAACGAGGTTCTTCCGCAGGCCTGACCGACGCTGTTCGCACCGTGGCGCCGCAGGCGAGGGAGCCGCTGAGCGCGACGCCCAGGCAGACCAGGACGAGCGCCGGCAGGATGGTGACGCGCAAATCGGGGAGACGCACCCTGCCACCGTAGCAGCTTGTGAGCGGGGTTTCATGAGCCCGCGGTGGTTCGAGTCGGAGGCGACCTTCCAGTTCCTCTGCGTCCGCGCGGCGCTCGCACCGCTCCGCTTCCATCCGACCGACAAGGCAGCGGGGTGGGCCCCCTTGGCCAACCGGCCCCCGATAGCGATCAACCTCCGGAACCCGATCCACCGCTCCTTGTCTTGTCGTGCTGCAAGGTCTTGCGACCTCGATGCCGTGTCATCGCAACCGGCGGACCACGCCGCGATCGAGTGAAGGAGAATGGCTAAGCGCGGTCGCCGCAATGACGAGAGCAATCGCGCGCGAATGAGATCGCGCTCCGAGGACGGGCTGGCATGTCAACGATGGGAGCCTCTTCGTCAACGGCGCGACGTCGATCGATCGCGCGCGGAGAAAGGCCTTGACGGGCTGCACGAGTGTGCACTATCGTAACCGAGTGCCAGGTCCCGAGCGGACCACCAACCAAGGAGCGCACGATGTTGAACGAGCGCGCGCGCGCGATTCTGAATTACATCCGCGGTTTCCAGCGCGACAAAGGCTACCCGCCCACGATCCGTGAGATCGGCGAAGCGTTCGAGATCGCTTCGACGAACGGAGTCCGCTATCACCTGAGCATTCTCGAGAAGGAAGGCTACCTCAGCCGAAAGAGCCGCATTTCGCGCGGCACGACGTCTGTGGCCGATGGAATCCCGGTGCTGGGCCGAGTGGCCGCGGGGCAACCAATCCTCGCCGAGGAAAGTTTCGAAGGAACGTTGGAGCCGGGCTCGTTGTTCGGAAGCGTGAACGGCCTCTTCGCGCTCAGGGTGCGCGGCGACAGCATGACCGGCGCCGGGATCATGCCGGGCGACTACGTCGTCGTCCGTCACCAGGAAGATGCGCGACCGGGAGACATGGTTGTCGCGCTCATCGGCGACGAGGCGACGGTGAAGTTCTATCGTCCTCAGGGCGATCGCGTCGAGCTCGTCGCGGCGAATCCCGCCTACGAGCCGATTCAGGTCAAGACGGGCGCAGACTTCCGGTTGCTGGGAATCGTACGTGGAGTGATTCGCACCGTGGGTGGCTGATCGACATCCAAACGTCGTGATCGGCGGGAAGAGAAATCTCCCGCCTTTTCGATAGAGCACTTTGCACATCCGTTCATTTTCCGGAGGGAGGTTCCGTCGTGAAGGCAAGAGTGGCTCCCCCCATCGACGCGGCGTTGCACGAGCGTTGGGAGCCCGTGTACCGCAGCCGCCTCCACTACCTGGTCAGCTGGAGCACTCGCGGTCGCAAGCCGGTGCTCCGGCAGAGGCACGCGCTCAAGGTGAACGAGCTCGTTACCAAGATCTGTGAGGAGCGCGGGTACGAGCTCCTCGATGTCGCGGTCGGGCAGGATCACGTGCACGCCTTGTTCGGGCTCAAGCCGTCACAGAGTGTCGCCACCGCGGTGCGCGAGCTGAAGAGTCGTTCGGGGCTGGGGTTGATGTCCGACTACCCCGAGCTGCGCGTGTGGCTGGGCGGCCACCTGCTTTGGGACGAGCGCTATGCGGTCGAGACCGTCTCGCCGATACGCCTCGAGCGCATCCAGCGGAAGCTGCGACATCTGCACGGCCCGCCGGAGACGCTCGCCGAAGCGGGCTGAGGATCACACCCGCTCGCCAGTCATGGCCGCGGGCTCGGGGGCCTGGAGCGTCGACAGCAGTGACGCGGCCAGCACCAGCGCGGCTCCGCCCAGCTGAAGCGGTCGCAGCCCTTCCCCCAGGAACAACGCGGCGCTGACGACGGCGACGACGGGCTCGAGCGTGGCCAAGATCCCCACCTCCGCGGCCCGCAGCCGTCGAAGGCCGGAGTAGAAGAACGCGAAAGGCAGCAGTGTCGAGCCCACCCCGATGGTCAGAAACATGAGCCAGACTCGGGCGTCGTAATGCGCGGCCGCGATCTTCCACGGTGGCGTCACGACGCCCCAGAAGACTCCCGCGATCGCGAACGTGTAGAGGAGCACCGCCAGCGGATCGTGACGTTGGAGCCCGCGCTTGGAGAACAAGATGTAGAAAGTGAACGCGAACGCTGAGGCGAAGCCGATCGCCCAGTCGAGCGGTCGGGCGTGGAGCGCCGAGCGATCGACACCGCCCACCAGCAGCCCCGTCCCCAGCACCGCGGCCGCGACGGCGAGAGACGTGCGCAAGCTCGGGCGCTTGCCGCGCGCCGTCTCGTAGAGAGCGATCAACGCGGGCGCCAGGTACTGAAGCAAGATCGAGAGGCCGACTCCGAGCCGTGAGATGCTGTAGTAATAGGTGCCCTGCACGGTCGCCACCCCGAAGAGCCCCAGGACCAAGAAGTAACCGAGGTCCTTCCGCGCGACTCGTAACGACGATCGCTTCCGCCACGCCATCCATGGCAGCAGCAGGGAGCAGGCGATGGCCAGCCGCAGCTCGACCACGGTCAGCGCGGGCACGTGATCGTCGCGAAACATGGAGCGCGCGAGGGTCGCGGTGAGCCCCCACATCGTCGCCGCGGTCAGCACCATCCAGCGACCGCGGCCTGCTCCGCCCGTCGCAGCGGACTCCGGGACGGCCGTCACCGTCGTCAGAGGAGCTGCCGGCGACGAAGGTGATAGACCTTTTCAACCGCTCTGCGCCTGAATGTGAGGTCGATCGGGCTGCCGGGCGGACCGTCGATCAGCCGGCCGATCTCGCTCCAGTCCCGCCCTGCCAGCGACTTCGAGTCGATCGCGAGCAGCTCGTCCCCGGCCTGGATCCCAGCTCGCGCCGCGGGCGAACCCTGCACCACCGAGGCGACGCGCACCGCGCCGGCGATGCGCTCTAGCTGGATCCCGACGTGCGAGTGCTCGTAGGGATTCGGATCGCGAAAGTCGGGGATCGGGTCGAGCCACAACACTCGATGGGGGTAGTCGCAGGCGACACGGAACCTGGCCAGGAACGAGTAACCGAGCAGGCCGTGGATGGGCTCTCCGGCGAGCTCGCCGAGCTGCGCCGCGATCGGATTGCGAAGCAGGGCCACCTCGGTTTGGGGAGCCGCCGCGATGCTCGATGTGCCGCGAATCTCGATCTGCCGCACACGGCTGAGTCGGGCGCTGCTCGAGGCCACGAGGTTGGGAGCGATCAGGCCGGAGATCGCGGGGCGCCAGGACTCGAGGTGGCGACTCGGATCGACGACGTCCTCGAACAGCGTCGACTTGGCCGCGCCGGTATCGAGAACCAGGTTGAGCCAGGAGGTCGCGCGACCGCCGCGGTTGGGCGTGACCCTCCCTCGCACGATCACCTTTCCGTCCATGGTGAGCTGAAATCGAGCGGGAATCGCCGCAGGTGAGAGCGCCGCCCCGAGAACGCGTCGCGACGCGGCGACGGCGAGAGGATCTTCCATCTCCGAGTCCGCCCCCGCCGGCACGAGCGCCAGCCGGCTCGATCCGTAGTCGATCCACAGGATGCGGTCGCGAAACACCCGGTAGCCAACGAGGCCGAGCACGGCACGATCGGTGACGCGATCGAGCATTTCGGCATCGAACACGGCAACCGGACCAACTTGATCTGCGGTGAGATCTCCGATTTCGATTCGAGGCAGGGTGTGCGGGGCGAAGTCGACGGCGCGTGATGAAAGGCTGTCCAGCACGCCCAGCCGCAGCGCCACTCGAGAGTCGAGCGCGAGGAATCCAGCGCCCGTGTCGAGCGCGAGCCATCCCGATGTGTCGGCGGCGACGGGCGCCAGGGGATGCGGAACGCTCCGCTCCGAAAGTTCAGCGGCCCCGAGCATCCGGGCTCGAATCAGCAGGATTCCGTCGACGTTCTCGAAGCGGAGGGTGTCGGTTCCGGGTGGCCAATCGATAGAGCGTGAGCTCGACGAAGCCGAGACCCTTGCGGTAGCCGCGCCGATCGCGAGCGCGACAAGGACTCCGAGAATGACGCCGGGCGGCCTCGATACATCGACTCGACGCGGCAACGTCGATCGTCGATGTCGCTGGGCCCACGCGAGGATCCGATCGAGGACGGCGTCGACCTTCGGGAAGGCGCGGGGACTATTCGCGGGCGAACTCCCGCACTCGCGAGATCTCGGTGTTGACTGCCACCGCATCTGGTCCGTTTTCAAGCATCGTGCAGCGACCGTTGAAGAAGACCCCTTGCTCCATGACCACGCTTGCGGCCGCGACGTCGCCTTCGACGTGGGCGCCAGCTCTCAACTCGACCACACCCAAGGCCCGTATGCTCCCGTAAACCTTGCCCTGGACATCGGCGCTCTTGACCTCGATGTCGGAGCGCATCACTCCGTGCTCTCCGATCTCAAGGCGCTCGCAATTCAGGACGTCGCCATCAAACTCGCCGTCGATCTTCAGCGTCCCGGACACCATCAACGTGCCACGAAAGCTCGAGCCGACCCCGATGACCGTGTTCGGAGGTTCAGGGGCCGTTTCGTTCGGGCGAGATCTGAACTTCATCATCGGTCTCCTCCCGGTTCTGTTCGGTTAGATCACTGCCCATGCTTCGAGCAACCGTTCGAGATCCTCTCGGCTGTAGTACTCGAACTCGACTCTGCCACTCTTGCGCCCCGAACGGATGGTCACCTTGGTCGCGAAGCGCTGCTGGAGCTTCGCCTCCAGCTCCGCCAGATCGGCCGATCTCGCCCTTGGCCGCGAGTGCTTCCGGCGAAGCTTGCGATTGATGAGCGCCTCGGTGCGGCGAACCGAGAATCCTTTCGAGTGGATGTACCGAGCTGTCGCGAGCTGTTCACCAGACGAATCGAGGCTGAGCAGCGCTCGCGCGTGGCCAGCGCTCAATGTTCCACGTGAAACCATGTCTTGGATCTCAGCGGGCAGGGCGAGGAGTCGCAGTGCGTTGGTGACCACGGATCGGTGCTTGCCCACACGTTGGGAGATCTGCTCGTGGGTCATCGTCAGCTTACTGGCGAGCGAGTGGTAGCCCTTGGCCTCGTCGATGGGGTTGAGGTCCTCACGCTGGACGTTCTCTACCAATGCCAGCTCGAGCATCTCGCGGTCACCGACTTCCTTGACCAGTGCGGGGATGTTCTCGATCCCGGCCAATTGCGCGGCGCGTAGACGGCGCTCACCGGACACGAGCTGATACCCGCCATCATCGGCTCGCCGCCGCACCAGAATCGGCTGGAGCACACCCGTCGCCAAGATGGAGTCGGCCAGCTCTCGCAGCGCCGGCTCATCGAAGCGGGTGCGAGGCTGAAAGGGGTTCGCCTCGACCTGGTCGATCGGGATCTCGCGGAAGCCCGAGCGAGGCACGTCGATCGTGGTTGTTCCGCTGGATGGAATGAGCGCTTCCAGTCCCTTTCCGAGCGCCTTTCTATGCATGAACAATCACCTCCCGCGCCAACTCTCGATATCTTTCGGCGCCTGTACTGTGTGGATCGTAGAGAACGATCGGCTTGCCGAACGAGGGGGCTTCGCTCAGCCGAACGTTACGTGGAATCAACGTCTTGTAGACTCGCTCCGCGAAGAACTTGCGGGCCTCATCAGCTACCTGCTGGGAGAGATTGAGCCGCGCGTCGAACATGGTGAGTAGGACGCCCTCGATTCGAAGGCCAGGGTTGAGGTGATCCTGAACCAGGCGAATGGCCGAGAGGAGCGACGTCAGACCCTCGAGCGCCAGATACTCACACTGGAGCGGGATGAGCACCGAGTCAGCCGCCGTCAAGGCATTGACGGTGAGGATCCCGAGCGACGGCGGACAGTCGAGGATGATGTAGTCGTAACTGTCGCGCAGCGGGGCAAGGGCGCCTTTCAGTCGGCTCTCGCGCGCCATCATGCCAACCAATTCGATCTCGGCGCCTGAGAGACGCTGCGCGGATGGAAGCAGATCGAGGCTCGAGAGCGCGGTCTGCATGACACAGTCCGCCGCCTCGGCGCTCCCGATCATCAGCTCGTAGACCGACGCGTGCTCGGAGTTCGAATTGACCCCCATCCCGCTCGTGCCGTTTGCCTGGGGGTCGAGGTCGATCAGGAGCACATGCCGGCTCTCCTGCGCCAGGCACGCGCTGAGATTGATCGCTGTAGTCGTCTTGCCTACGCCGCCTTTTTGGCTGGCGATCGCAATGATTCGAGCCATTCCTTGCTCGCGGGGGCGGACTTCCTGCCCACCTTGTCGGGGAGTCGCTGCGCTTGGTCGCAAACTACCAGCAGCGGCCACGCGAAACAATGAAGAGTTTCACGTGAAACAGACGAGATCAATTTCTCGCTAGACTCTTCTCCTCAAGAACTTGAGCACTACGATCTCGCCAGCAAGAGGACGATGACCGACGAAGTCCCACTCATTCTCCCAAGAGCGATCCCCATGCATCTCCGCGTTCCAACGACTCCCCTTCCAGAGGAACGCCGTGGCACGCGGCTGAAGCACCGAGCCCGCCCAGCGCAGAGCTTCTCCGATCTTTCCAGCCGCTCTGGCCGTGAGCCCGATGAAGCTCTCCGGTTGCTCCGACATCGATTCCAGGCGTGCGTTCAGCACTGAGATGTCGCCTTCCTTTTTCGTCTCCATCAATGTCTTACGCAAGAACAGCGTCTTGATGCGTCGGCTTTCCACCAGCGTCCATCGCGGCCCGACACCGGCGATCGAAAGCGGAATCGCGGGATAGCCGGCTCCCGACCCGAAATCGAGCCACGAGCCGGCACCGGACTCCCGCAGCCATGCCGATGGCTCCAGCGATTCGACCAAGTGCCGCTCGACGATTCGCGATTCATCGTTGCGCGAGATCAGGTTCGATACGGTGCGATTCCAGAGGATCACGCGCCGGCAATGGTCACGGAGCTGCTCGAGCGCGTGTGCGTGATCGACGGGGGCTGACGAGATCAGCGTGCGAACGCGAGACCAGTCCTGTCGATCGAGGATGCGTTCGATCGCCGCAGCAGACGAATCGCGGGAAACGCGAAACGCGACACGGGGCTTGCCTACCTGGCGCTTCTCGCGCCGCGCGGAAGCGAACTTTGGGCCGCGTGGCCTCGAGTCGCGCGCACCGGGAGTAGCGGGTGGCGACGAGCCCGCGCGGCGACGTCGACTGAAGGTCTTTTTTCGCGGGCGCACGCGGCCACTCTAGCATCGAGCAACCCCGGCGGCCGATCGGCGCGCGCCGAACTCCGGCTCAACTCGTGAGCGTCGCGCTCCGTTGCGCGACCGCGGCCGCGCGGCGCACCAGCACCATCAGGATCGCCACGTCGGCCGGCGAGACTCCGGCGATGCGCGAAGCCTGTCCGATGGTCCGCGGCTGCCAACGCCGCAGCTTCTCCGCTGCTTCGCGCGACAGGCCGGTGAGCGAGCCTTGCCAGAGCGCGGGGGGGATCTCGCTCGCCTCGCGCTCCGCGTCGCGTGCGGCGAGGCGCTGCTGACGATCGATGTACCCGCGGTAGCGCGCGCGCACCTCGACGCATTCCCGCCACTCGGCCGGTAGCGCGGAGGCGTCGCCACCGTCCTCGGCCGCGGCAATGGCCGCGCGCTTCGCGCGCACGCGCTCGATCTGATCGCGCTCGATCAGCCCTATCTCGAATGCCGTCTCAGCCAGGCGCTGATCGGCGTTGTCGGTGCGCAACAGCAGGCGATGCTCGGCAGCCGACGTGAACATCCGGTAGGGCTCGCGATGCTCGCGCGTCACCAGATCGTCGACCAGGACTCCGACGTAGGCCTGGTCGCGGCGCAGCACCACCGGACACTCGTCGCGCACCTGCCGCGCCGCGTTGACCCCGGCCACCCACCCCTGAGCGGCGGCTTCCTCGTAGCCCGACGTGCCACAGATCTGCCCGGCCAGGAACAGCCCGGGCACCGACTTCACCTCGAGGGTCGCGCGCAGCTGATGGGGGAGCACGAAGTCGTACTCGACCGCGTAGCCGGGCCGCAGCATCTCGGCCGCCTCGAGGCCGACCATGGTGCGGACGAATTCCAGCTGCACCTCGGCGGGCATGCTCGACGAGACGCCGTTCACGTAGATCTCCGGAACGTCGCGACCTTCGGGCTCGAGGAACACGTGGTGCGACGCCCGCTCCGGGAACTTGACCACCTTGTCCTCGAGCGACGGGCAATAGCGCGGGCCTTGGCCGCGGATCGCGCCGGAATAGAGCGGCGAACGATGGAGGTTCCGGCGAATCACCTCGTGGGTGCGCGCGTTGGTGCGGGTCAGGTGACAATCGACTTGCTCGACCTCGAGGCGATCGGTCCAGTGCGAGAAGGGGAGCGGAGGCTCGTCGCCGGGTTGTGGCTCGAGCGCGCTCCAGTCGATCGAGTCACGGTGCAGGCGCGGCGGCGTGCCGGTCTTGAGCCGCCCGCGCTCGAGGCCGAGCTCGGCCAGGCACTCGCTCAGGGCGCGCGCCGCGTGCTCGCCGATGCGGCCGCCTTCGATCTGTCGCGCGCCGATGTGGATCAGGCCGTTGAGGAAGGTCCCGGGCGTGACGACCGCCGCCGCGCAGCTCAGCGGCCGGCCGTCGGCGAGCTCGATCGCCGCGACCCGGCCGCGCTCGAGGCGCACGTGATGAACGACGCCGGCCACTCGCTCGAGGCCCGGCACGCCGGCCAGGAACTCGGCCATCAGGCTCGAATAGGCCGCCTTGTCGCACTGGGCGCGGGGCGAGCGGACCGCCGGTCCGCGGCCGCGATTGAGCACCTTGAACTGGATTCCGGCCTGGTCGGTGATGCGCGCCATTACGCCGCCCAACGCATCGATCTCACGCACCATGTGGCCCTTGGCGATCCCGCCGATCGCGGGATTGCAGGACATCTTGGCGGTGTCCTCGAGCTTCACCGTCACGAGCGCGGTGCGGAGCCCGAGCCGCGCGCAGGCGACCGCGGCCTCGCAGCCCGCGTGGCCGGCGCCCACCACGATCACGTCGTAATCGCGCGCCACGTCACTTCCCCACGCAGAAGCGACTGAAGATCCGCTCCAGCAGATCGTCCGCCACCACCTTGCCGGTGACTTCGCCCACCGCGTCGAGCGCCTCGTGCAGCTCGAGCGCCACGATCTCGCCCGGGGCGCCGTCCTGGCCGGCGCGGGCCGCCCGCGTCAGCGCGCGC
>JACXTT010002775.1_pt1 | contig 27467 bp, 30 predicted proteins | sample 9270951 | NCBI WGS metagenome assembly JACXTT01 (sample SAMN15532306, study PRJNA645909) | rock metagenome | isolation source: weathered quartz diorite | place: Puerto Rico | collected 2017-06-21 | reverse complement strand
ACTGACGACGTCGCTGCTCGGGCCGGATCGCGAGCCCTTCCGGGTCCTTGCTGTCTCGGCGCCCGCGAAGGCGCAGGCGGGCGTGCTCGTCGTCGTCGACGCCTTGGAGCAGGTCAACGGCTCCGTCCGGCATCTTCTCGTGCTGCTCCTCATCTTGGGTCCGGTGGCGCTCGCGGCGGCGGCGGCGGGCGGGTGGTGGCTGGCTCACAAAGCCCTCCAGCCGGTGGCTCGCATCACGGAACGGGCCGCCGGCATCGGCGTCGACCGCCTGAGTGAGCGGGTCCCCATCCCGTCGTCATCGGACGAACTCTTCCGCCTGGCCCGAACGCTGAACGCCATGCTCGACCGGATCGAGGCCGGGGTGCAGGAGAAGCGCCGATTCGTGGCAGACGCGTCGCATGAGCTTCGGACGCCGCTCGCCATCATGCGATCCGAATTGGAGGTCAGCCTACGCTCCGGTGGGCTTCCGCCCCAGGCACGAGAGGTCCTGGAGAGCATGGCCGAAGAGGTCAATCGGATGAGTCGGATCGTCCTGAACCTGCTCACGCTGGCCCGGATCGACGAAGCCAAGCTGGAGCTCCTTCGAGCACCGGTGGACGTGCGAGAGGTCGCGGAATCGGTCGCGGCCGACCTGCAGGCCCTCGCCCAGGCCAAGGGGATCGGGATCGACATCGAAGGTGATGGCGGGACGGTAATGGCCGACCGGGATCGGATCGATCTGGCCGTCGGCAACGTCGTCGAGAACGCTGTGAAGTACTCCTTGCCGGGCGGGACGGTCAGAGTCTCGGTGTGGGCCGGCGAGCGAGAGGTGGGGCTCAACGTGACCGACCGGGGGCCTGGAATCCCTCCCGACGCGCTCCCCCAGATCTTCGATCGGTTCTTCCGGGTCGATGCTTCCCGGTCCCGCGCGCAAGGTGGCAGTGGCCTCGGCCTCGCCATCGCCCGCGAGATCGCCGAGGCCCATGGTGGTCGTGTCTGGGTGCGGAGTGAGCTGGGCACGGGAAGCGAGTTCTCGCTTGCGCTGCTGGCCTCCGAGTCCAGGTTCGAGGTCTCCGAGTCGCCGTCTCATTCGTGACTCACTGCCATCTCATGGACGGGCGGATATCGTCGCCGCTTCGAGTGCAAAGGGGGTGATGCTATGCGCTTGAAGAAGTGGCTCGCTGCGGGCACGGTTGCCTTCGTCGCGCTGCTGTTGATCACCGCCGCCGTCCTGGCCGGGAGCCGGCACGCCAAGCCTGCCCACGTGGCCTCGGCCGCGAGGGTCGTCTTGGGCAGCCAGGTACTTGCCCCGGCAGCTGCCGCAGCGGTGACCACCGCGACGGAGTCCGAGAACTCCGGCGAATCGGAGTCGGAGACGGCCACGGAGCCTCCGGGCGAGCCCACGCCGGGGCACGAGGACCCCCAGGGGGTCGACGTCAACCACGACTGTTCCCCCGAGAACCCCTCCGGGTGCGACACGGCAAACGGCGAGCAGCCCTGACGGCTGATCCGGTGAAGTGAAGGGCTGGGAGTCCGATCCTCCCGCCGTAAGGTGGCGGATCCCCAGCCCTTCGCCTTGAGGCCGCCGTTCGCTCATCGACGTGCCAGCGATCCCCGACGACATGCTGCCGGGCCCGAGCGGCCTCGGCGAACTCCGGAGCGAACCGCTGGACCGGGTGTTTCTCCTCGACTAAGGCGACCGCCTCTAAGCCGTTCCCAGCCTCACCGACCACCTGGATGCCCTCGTCGGGAGCAAGTCCCGGATCATCGAGCGAAAGTCCTCGTCGTCGTCGACCACAATGAGGAGCGGGCTCGGGCCATCCTCAGATTCTGACTCTCCAATGGTCAGGGCAACTGGGGATTGTGCGAGCTGGTCAGGGACTCGGCCGCCACGTCGCGTCCCCACTCGAGCTTTCCCTCCATCTCGCTCTCCCCAGCGCACCGTCCGCGCTCGCGCCGGCGCAGGCACTTTGGCCATCGCCGAGCGACGCCTGAATAGGCATAGGGGGTAGGTGCGCGGGCAGGCTGGGCGCACATTCGGTAACGGGGGCTGGGTCAGGCCGCCTCAGCGCCTGGCCGTCCGGCGACTAACAAAGGTGCTCGACGAGAGTGCGAGGAACAAAGTCAGACCCCACCTGGATTCCGACGGCCCACACGTCTAATGCGCCGTCGGCAGAAACGGAGAGACGGACAGGGGGCAGGTCGCGGCGTGTTGCGCATGCCTCTCCTCTATACTGCCGCCCGAGGGTTCAGCACCTGGCTTTCGCCGCTTAGCGCAGTTCCCTCCCGGCCTCGTGAGCCGGAGCCCAACCGGGCCGCGGGTAGGGTCCGGCACGGGCAGGAAAGGAGGGAACTGATGAGCACAGGCACCGTGAAGTGGTTCAACGCCGGGAAGGGATACGGCTTCATCACCCAGGACGACGGTGGCCCCGACGTGTTCGTGCATTTCAGCGCGATCGCTGCGGAGGGGTACCGGAGCCTCAACGAGAACCAGAAGGTCGAATACGAGGTGACCCAGGGTCCGAAGGGGCCGCAGGCAGCCAACGTGAAGCCCGTCGCGTAGCCCTCCCGCGGGCAGCGGGGGAGCCAGGCACCACGCTCCAAGCTGCGGAGTAGCATGGCCCCATGCCGGAAACGCCTGGGAAGCGTCAACGCGGTGAGGCGAAGGCGAAGCGACGCCTAGCCAAGGAGGAACGGCGCGCTGCCCGCAAGAAGGAAGGCAAGGAGCCGGCACGCGGCGTGAACGACGGGTCGGCCGAGGCCCAAGAGGGGTCGAGCTGATGGCGCATCTGCATGACGGAGACGCTCTGCTGGAGATCTTGTATCGGAAGGATCCAGAGCTTGCCCGGGCCATCACGCTCCGCCACATGAGGCTCATTCGGCGGCTCCGCGATCGCCTCTCGGAGTTCATCTCCGAAGAGCAGCTCCGGGCGATCCTCGGAGAGGAGGATCTAGAAGGACTCGACACAACGTACTATCGCACCACGAGCTTCCAGGTCATTCCTGGAGAGGCTGGTCGATCCGTTCCCGCTGGCCCTTCGTAGCCATCTAATTCAGCGCAGCCTGCCACGCATTCAAGGTGCGGCCTCGCCGCGTGCAACGCCACGTGGACGAACTGGAAACCCTGGGGCTGGTTTGCCGAAGCGAGCGGGTAGAAATACGCTCCCGCGTTGAGCGAGTCCGTTGGGTCGGGCTCATCGGCAGCGGGAGGTGGCCGGATGGCTTTTCTCGTCGGGGTGTTTGAAGGTGATTTCGACGCATTCAAGGCGCAGTTCGACTCAGATCCTCTCGGTCGGAAGCAAGTCGCCAAGGGGCACACGATGCTTCGCGGGGTCGATAACCCGAATCAGATATTCCTGCGGGTCGAGTTCGACTCCGTCGAGGGCGCCAGGTCCTTCGAGGAGAAGGTTCGTGGCTCGAACGTGCTGGACATCGTGTCGGTGACGATCCCCCCGACGGTGACCGAGATGGTCGATCAGTCCATGTATTAGCCAAGTCAGCTCACGTGTGCCCGAGCCCGGCTCGCTCGCCGCCGGTCGGCGGCTCGCCCTGTCTGTCCCTCCCCTAGAGCGCCGGCCTCGGTCTGAGGCGCCAGGCTCCTAGGTCCCCGTCTGTTCCAGTCCACGTTCGCAGGCGTTTGGGAGGGGTCCCTCTCCTATCCCTCCCGTCGTTTGACCCCGAGCTTCGGCGGCCGTAGCCTCGGCCGCCTCTGTCACGGCTAGTCCGGTCCCGTTCTCCTTATCTGTTCTCCCGTCAACGACAAGAGGGGAGATAGGAAATGGCCGCCCGAGTGGGATTAGGAGTGGGTGCGCGAGGCCCCTGGGACGGAAGGCCGGGGCTGAACTTTGTTAGGGCTCGACCACGAACGCGACGTGGGCGAACACTCGCGGGTCGAACGGCCCATGATCGAGCGCGACGAACTCGACCGTCATCACGTGGTTCCCCGGGACAGATTCGACGACCTGATCCAGGCCGTAGGTCATCGATACGAGCGCGCCGTCGATTGTGATGTGGATGTGCCCCTCGTCCGGGCGCAGGCGGGTGGACGTGGTCGTGACGATGCGCGCGCCGGAGAGGTTGAGCCGAACATCGATCCTCGCCGGAGCGGCAAGGGTGCCGTGGAAGACCTGGCCGGGCGTGGGCGAGAGGATGGCGAGGGTTGCGGAGCTGGCCGGGCGCGTTGTCACCGTGGGCCTGATGATGGGGGGAAGGATCAGCGCCAAGGCGACCAGGACCGCGGCCAACCCCGCGAGCAACCACGCGACGGGGCGTGGCACCGCCCGGAAGCCTCGTTCGCGCAGTCGCCACCAAGCGACCCACCCAACGAGGAAGGTGCCGATCAACAAGTACGTGACGACGCCCTGGTCCATTGGGCCGCCGGCGCCGTCGGCGATCATCGGGCGCGATGCCTTCGGCGAAGCTCGATGCGAAGGATCTGGAGCAACACGAACGCCGCGAGGCCGCCCACTCCCACGTCGATGAGGATCGTGCCGATCGCGGTGCCACCACCCGAACTGCCGCCCGTTGTGGTAGGCGTCTCCCCGACGGCGAAATAGCCCAAGGACTCGGAGTTCGCCGAGACGAGCTGCTGCCCGCGCGAGTCGTCGCTGGGCAGGGGCGTCCAGGTCGTGCCGTCCGCGGACCGCAGGATCGCGTGGTTGAACCCGAAGGTCGTCGCCGGCGCCGGGTAGAACAACACGACCTGGGCGGGAACGCTCAGGCCGGTCACGGCATCCCCGTTCGGGCGGAAGGTTCCCTGGATCCGAGCGACGTTGCCGACGATCGTCGTGCTGCCGGGTGGCTTCCCGAGCCCGGCGGCGGCGAGCGGCGTGAAGGTGAGCACCACGGAGTCTTGGCCGGTCCCGGGGCCGATCGCCCCGTTCTGGAAGGCCATCGTGATCTGGTTGTCCTTGGTGTAGTACACGGAGGCCTCCATCCCGGTCTGGGGGTCGAGCGTGACCACGAACCGGCCCGAGTCGGGTTTCATGTTCCCGGCGACATGCTGCGGTGGCGGTGTCACCCAGCGATAGGCGGGCAGGTTGCCGAACCCGTCCAAGAGCGGGCGGCGCGCCAGAGGGCTGAGCGAGCCCGAGAGCGCGGACAACGCCAGGTACACCATGACCACGACCGCCCCCACGGCCGCCACACGGCGGCTTCTCCGATCACTCATCGTTCGATCGCGATCGCCTTGATGGGCTGGGTGGCGAAGGGTGGCGGCCACACGACCACCATGCGGCCGACGCTCACCCACTCCTCGATCACGGAGAGCGCCCGTAGGTTCGCCCCTGCGGTCGGGGTGCCCGGCTGCCCGAACGCGAGGCCGCTCCCGTTCGGCAGGCCGCCGGCCGGGATGCGTACCGACATCGCGGCGGCAGAGATGGCACCCGGCGTCATGGCCGATGCTGCGGACAGCACGTCGTGGAACAGGGCCCACCCGGCCGAGAAGCCCGCGAGCGCCGGAGCGCTCATGGAGGTCGCGTACGCTGCCCGATACGCCGCGCCGGCTCGTTCGAGGAGCGCACGGGCGTCCGGGCTGAGGGCCGCCGGGTCCAGCACGTCCTCGTCGGGCTTGTCGGAGGCGAACAGGCCGACGGCGGCTGACCCGAGCGTCGAGCCGAACTGTGGCATGCAGTAGGCCGACGACGTGCCGATGCTCGCGACGAGCTTCAGATGCTGGTCGACCATCGCGCGGCGGAGGGCCACGCCGTCGGCGAGATACGCGGCGACGAACAGCACGTCGGGCTTCGCTCGAGCGATGGCTTGGACCACGGCGGTGGCATCGAGCCGGACGGCGTCGTAGGGAACCTGCCCGGCGAAGGGGACCCCCAGAGCGTGAATCTGCGCGACCGCACCGGCGGCCACCGCCGACCCATAGGTGTCGTCAACGTTCGCGACCGCGAAGCGAAGCGTGGATGCGCTCCGGTGCAGCATCGGAGCGAGCTGGTCGGTCACGAACGAGACGGCGGAGCTCCCCAGGGTCGCCCCGCTGGGCGCCACCCGGAAGAACAGCTCCTTCGGCCCGGGAGCCTCGATGCCCATGGGGTTGGACCCCACGGCCCCCGTCTCCCAGAACACGATGCCCTTGCGGGATGCCTCGATCGACGCGGGCTCCGAGATGACGCTGCCGTAGCTCCCGACGATGAGCGGCACGCCCTCCGTCGCGAGCCCGTCCACGACGGCGGCCGCGGAGTCCGGGCCCGGAACGTCTCGGGTGAGCAGCTCGACCGGACGGCCGTGCACACCGCCGTCGGCGTTCACCAGGTCGAGCGCGAGCTTCACGCCTCGGTACTCGTCGATCCCGCCGAGGCTTTGCGGGCCGGAGAGCGGATAAACCGCGCCGATCCGCAGCGGAGCCGGCCGGGATGTACAGCCGACCGCCACGAGCGAGAGACCGAACAACGCCACGAACAGCCTTCTCATCGCATCACCGCCAGGAGGTTCGCCGCGACGTGCGTCGCGGCGGGGACGTCCCACCGACCCGAGGCCCACCGCTGCCAGCCGAAGAGCAGCCCCGCGCCGAGATCGACCCAGAAAACGGCGACCCCGTAGAGCGGGATGTGGATGAGCGCGAAGAACACCGCCGAGCCGACGACCGCGAGGACCGGGCCCGCGGGGGCTAACCGTCCGTACATGAGCCGCCGAAAGAAGGCCTCTTCAGCAACGGCCGCGAGCGAGTTCGACAGCGCCGCCGTACCGGTCGCCGGGAGCGGAATGCGCGCTCCGGGAAGGAGCCAGGTGGCGACGACCGCGACGACGCCGATCACAAGAACGAGGAGAGGAGCAAGGCTCGCTTCGAGCCGAATCGACGGGGCGATGGGAGCAGCGACGGACATTGCGGTCAGCCCGACGAGGATCGCGACGACGAGTGCTGCCCCGCCAGGCGCCGCTGCGACGGCCGGCCGGGCGAGCAGCAGTGCGATTCCGGCGATCACGGCCAGCGTCGCCTCGGCGGCGGACAGACGCGAGCCCTCCGCCGCCCGCATCACGGCTGCACCTGGAACGTCACCTGCACGATGACCCGCGGATCGAACGGCGCATGATCGGAGGCGACGAATTCGACGCGAAGGATATGCGCCCCCGGCGACACGTTCGGGATCGCGCCGTCCAGCTGGAAGTTCATCGCCGCGAGCTGGTTGTCGAGGTACACGTGCAGGTGTCCCTCGTTCGGCACGACGTGGGCGCTCGTGGCCGGCACGATCGTCGCGTCGATGAGCTTCACCTTGACGGAGACGCTCGTCCCGTGGATGACCTCGCCGTTGGTGGGCGAGAGTAGCGTGAGCTGGGCCGTGCTGCTCGGCCGCGGCGACGGCGCGCCGGACGACGACGGCGATCCTCCCGTCGAGGCGCTTCCCTTGGAGCAGGCCGCCGCCCCGAGCACGACGGCGACTGCCATGAACGCCATGCGATGTCTCATGGAACCTCCTGGCTGAAGTAGCCGAACAGGCTGCGCCCGTCCGGCGTCGTGGCGGAGATCAGGAACGTCCACTTGCCGGCCGCGAGCTGGGTGTTCGCGACGAAGTGCCCTGGGTCGAACCGGATGAGCGGGAGTTCCGCGATCTGGCCGGCCGGTGAGAGCGAAGTGGCTGACGCCGTCGTGATCGGCTGCCCGCTCCCCGACGGCATGAAGAACGTGAAGTGCACCGTGTTCGCGCCTGCCAACCCCGGATCGACGTACGTCTGCAGCGATCCGTTCGATCCCGCGAAGGTGATCGTGTAGAGCGTCGGCTGGCCGGGCGCGGCGTTCGACCCGATCGCCTCCGGCGCGAGCCTCGGCGTCAGCTGGAGCGGGACCGACACGGCGTTCGTGGTCTCCTGCACCAGGGCCGTGAGGTTCCACCTCCCGAACGTTGAGAGCGTGAGCGCCTCTCCCGTCCACACCCCCGGGCCTGAAGCGTGCAGCGTCACCGACGGCATGCCGAGGTCGGGCCGTCCCGGCAGGGAGAACATGAGCGACACGCCGGTAGCGGCGACCGGCCGGTTCGTATCGAAGTCCCGCACGTCGGCCAGGAACGTGTTCGGCCCGACCGTTCCCGGCGTGACGGTCAGCCGGACGTTGACGGAGTTCGCGAAGTCGTGGCCGGCCGCCTGGAGACTCGCGGGGACGGCCGGCCGGGTCGCGGCGGCCGCGATGGTCGCCGATGGCGGCAGCGACGACATCAGTCCGGTCGCGGCGAGGATCAGCGCGGCGATCGTCACCTCCGCGGCCACCGTGCGCCGAAGGACCCGCGGATCCTTTCGTTCAGCCGCGACGGCCGGCACGTTCACGAAGTGATTGATCGCGCCGAGAGTCACGAGCCCGCAGAAGAGGCCCACCTTGACGAGGACCGTGAGGCCGAAGCTCGTGGTGAACAGCCGCCCCCAATGCTGGGGCCACCCCACCTCGTCGAGCGCGCGCGAGAGCCCAGTGACCGCGACCACGCCGAGCGCCACGGCGGCCACCCGGGCGAACCGGGTCCCAAGCGCGCGACGCGCGTCCACCGGCGCGCGGATCAGTCCGAGCAGGAGCCAGGCGAGCCCTCCGATCCAGACCCCCACCGCCAGCAGATGGAGCCACTGGACGCCGACGTTGAACCACGAGAGCGAGCCTGTGGCCGCGGCATGGCCACCGTGCGCATGGACGAGCATCGCTCCCGCGGTCGCCGTGCCGAGCACCACCAGGGTCCACCCACGGAGCCGGACGAGAACCAGGATCGCTCCCACCGCCACGGCGGCGAGCGAGATGGCCCGGTCACGGTATGCCTGGCCGGCCGAAGATCGCAGGAGCTCGCCAAGCGAGACGCCGACGGCCTGCTTCTCGGCGAACACCATCGCCGCCAGCCCCACTACGGCGAGCGCGAGCGCCGCGGCGAGAAGCGCCCGCCATCCCGGCGGTGGCCGGCGGAGCACGAGCGGCTCGACGATGGCTAGGCCGAACAGAACCGCCAGTCCCCAGTAGAACGCCCAGCGTCCCACGACCATGAGCGGGCGGGGCGAGGGCGTCCCGACAGTCTGCACCGACGTCGGTTGCGAGGTCGGGATCGATGAGACGCCCACGCCGAACGAGTACGAGCTCCCCGTGACGTGGCCGTCGACCTTCGATACCGTTCGCCACACGACTGTGTAGACGCCGTCCGGGAGCGGCTGCAGCTCGACCCGAAGCTTGAGCGGATCCCCGGGAAGGGGTCCCGAATTCCCGTTCGTCACCGACTGACCAGCCGAGTTCAGGACGTGCAGGTACGAGAGGGCGGGGTCGGGAGGCTCCGTGAACGTCACCACCACTTGCGCCGGTGCCGTCTGCAGGATCGCCCCGCTCGCCGGGTCCGAGTTCCTGATGAGCGCATGGGCGGACGCGCTCCCGGCAAGGACAATCACGATCGCCCCGGCGAGGAGGATCGCGAACCTCACTCGGCGCAGCATGCGTCAGCTCCGTTGCGTCGCCGACTCGGTCCGGACGCCGTCGAGCCGCGAAGCGACGAGCGCCGCGGTCGCTAGCGCGATACCGACGGCGCCCACCGCGATCCCGACGACCCCCACCAACTTCGCGCCTCTCGCCTCGTGCCGGGCGGCCGCCATCGCGTCGGCGGTCGCCGCCTCGATCCGCGAGTTCTGCCGCTGGACGGCGGTGGCGAGCTCGGTCAGCGTGGGGTTCTTGATCGGGAACTCCACCTGGGTAGGGTCGCCGACGGGATCGAAGGTCTGCGGCCCCGACGTAAACCGCTCGTCGACAGACTGCGAGCCGATCGCGCCCGTGAAATGGAACGTGTAGTCGCCCGGCGCTGTCGGGAAGAACCACGCGCGGTAGTCACCCGGAGTACCCAGGCCGGTGTCCGGGTCGAAGGTCGGCTCGAGCGGGAGTGTGATCGACGCGCTCTGATAGATCACGTCCACCTTGAGGCTGTCCCCGAGGTCGGCCACGGGCTTGCCGGCCGACGTGGTCAGGACGAGCTGCACGCTGTTTTGTTGTCCTACGTAGGCCGGCTCCTCGCCCCAACCCACAAGGAAGTGGTATGCGCCGACGGTCCGAGCCTCGTGGGCCGACGCCGGTCCGGCGGCGAGCGCGACCCAAGCCGACGCGATCGCAAGCGCCGCCACAAGCCAAGCGGTCATGTGCCTGAACACTTTGGGCTCCTTTCGATCCACTTAAGGCCGCGCGAGCGCGCGGCCGGGTCAGGCGATCGAGGGAGCTGGAGGACCTCGGAGGCCGGCGGCGCCTACCAGGAGCAGCGGCCGCCGAACGAGCGACGCGATCCGGCAGAACCGCACCGCGGTTGTTCCAGGGCAGCGACGTCCGCCGAGGACCGCCGAACGCACGCGCTCGGCCGTCCGCGCGAACCACATCAGTACCAGAGCGCCTGCTGCGGCGACCACGATCTGCACGGCGAGCCCGAGCAGATAGAGGTGGTGCAGGAACATGGCGCCGACAGGGGCGCCGAAGGCGATACGCTCGGCGACCTCCATCGCGGTGAAGCCAATGAGTTGCAGCACCGCGAGTCGCACGGTGAGGCTCGACATCCGCTCGCCGAAAGGCGCGTCCGAACGCTCCCGGCCGCTTAGGTGCCGGATCGCGACCGACCCGAGCCCGACGAGGGCGACGACGACCGCGATCTTCACCGCGCCTAGCCAGTAGCCGTGCCCGCTAGTGCTTAGGATCTGCTCGCGCAGTCGCGTCTCGCGGATCGCGAGCAGATAGGAGAGCCAGTGGCCGGCGATTACTCCGCCGGTCGCGGCTCCGGCGAGCGGCAGCCCGTGGAACGCGCGACGCCTTCGCATCGTTGTTCAGGATACGTCAGTGATGGCGGCTGCGCGTCTATGGTTGACGCGGTCTATGCGGCCGAATGGCTGACGCTCTAGTTCCGCCGATCGGCATCGCCACGGATAGCCGAGCGCAGAGGCGACCTCAGTGTCTCGCCTTCGGTCGGCGACCTGGACGCCGTGCCGGATGTTTCCTCATCCACACCTCGATGCCTCTTCGCTCCCATACCCTTCCGCTCGCCAGCTCGGCCTCTGGGACGGGGAAGTCCGCGTAGTCTCGGGCGAGCTGAGTCACTCGCTGCTTGGTCACCCCGAGCATCTCGGCGATCTCGGTGAGGCCGACGAGATGATGCGTCACGCGAGAATCTTATCGCCGTCCCTTGACATCCTAAATCCTTCGGTGCTACCCTAAACTTCCTAAAGAGATGGCCCCGGCGGCGCGGTAACGCCCCGGGGCCCGGCCGGAACCTACGAAGGAGGTCCCGACATGGCAAGCGTAGACGACCCCGCGACGGGCCCAATCAAGCTGGCCCCCTCCGATCTCACGTTCCTCTGGGAGGAGTGCCGACGCTGCTTCTGGATGAAGGTGAGAGGCGGCCAGAAGCGGCCCTCGGGCCCGTTCCCCAAGATCTTCAAACGCCTTGATCGGCAGACGAAAGCCTTCTTCCACGGAAGGAGGACCGAGGAGCTCGCGATCGCCATCCGGCCCGGACGCGTGATCCTCAACGACTGCCGAGTCCGCTCGATGCCGCTAGAAGTCCCTGGGCACCTCCCACCAGTGATGCTCGGCGGGAGCATCGACACCATCATCGAGTTCGACGATCAGTCGTACGGCATCGTCGACTACAAGACAAGCGGCCCGAAGGAAGGCCATGTAGCCAACTACGCCCGGCAACTTCACGCCTACGCGCTGGCGGCCGAGAACCCATCTCCGGGTAGCGTCACCATCCGCCCGATCACTCAACTCGGCCTACTGGTCGTCGAGCCGACCTCGATGGTCTCGGTGAAGGAAGGTGTCGCTTACGTAGGGATCCCCCGGTGGGTAGAGATCGAGCGCGGCGACGAGGCGTTCATGCTGTTCCTCTCCGAGGTGCTCGACATCCTGGAGCTGACGTCCCCGCCCGAGCCCAATCCGAGCTGCCAGTTCTGCGCTTTCGTGAGGGACGGCCTCCTGTCCGCTCTTGCCGAGATCGAGGTGTCATCACGATGACCCTTTCTGCCGCCGCCCTAGCTCTCGTAGCTCGACCAACAGAGGAGGAAACCGCAATGGACGGAAGAACCAGCATCGCGCAGCCCGACTACCAGATGTTCGAACGGAACATCGCCCACTTGGCGCGTCGGGCGAAGGAAGTTCGTGTTCGTATCGTCGACTCGATCTCGCCAAGTCGCGACGCTGATGGTCGCGACCCGGACGGGCGACTGTACACGGGCTTCCTGGCGGGCATCGACGAGGGCTATCTCCAGCTGTGCCGCACGGACAACCAGTGCCTGGTGCTGATCGATCGTGACTTCATCGTCGAGGTCGAGGCGACAGGCAGGGTGCTGTGGCGCTTGCAGGCTGAGAGCGAGGATCCCGTGGCGGTGAAGCACCTCATCGAGCAGTGCGAGCACTTCATCCGAGCGACGAGGGCAGCATGCCACGCCGACGCCTGAGCGCCGCAGGGACTGATCGCCACGACGCGCCGCGCGCCGTTCGTGGGTCCAGATCGGTGACGCCGCTGGGACTGGTCGCAGTGGTGCACAGCTCCATGGCCGGAAGCCCGGACTTCTCCGCGCAGAGCGTGGCGCGGCTCGCCCAGCTCATGGGCCGGTTCGCGTCCTTCGCCGAGCGGGGGTTCGGCGTCACGGAGGCGGGCCTCATCACGCGCCCGATCGTCCGCGACTTCGTGGAGGCAAGGTCCGCCTCGGGCTCCTCCCCGGCCGTCGGCACGATGCACCTCCGCCGGTCCGCCGTCCGCTTGCTCTTCAACGAAGGCCGGCGGCTGGGGTTCGTCCATCACGACCCCACCATGGACCTGGCCTTGCCGCCTCGGTCCAGCCTGCAACTGCGGCCGCTCACCGACGACGAGGTGGCCCTGTGCCGTTCGTATTCCATGCGCACCTTTCTGGAAACGCGTCAACCCGCGGCCTGGGCTTTGGCCGAGGCGACCGCCAGAAGCGCGGAACTCGCGCAGGTGCGCGTCGAGCACGTCGAGCTCGATCGCTCCAGGGTCTGGATCGGGGGAAGCACAAAGACCGAGCCTCGCTGGGGGATTCTCTCGAACTGGGGGAGGTCTCAGATGGAGCGGAGGGTCCGCGCGCTGTCCGACGCGGACCCCGGCGCGCCGCTCGTGTGCACTGAAGCACGGCCAGGAGGGAGCGCGACCTCCTCCGCGAGCATCGCCATCTCGGCCACGCTCCGGCGTGCCGGCTTGCACGGAGATCCTGGCATCCGACCGGGCTCCGTGGCCGCCTGGGCGGGCGCCGCGGCCCTGGGTTCTGGGCAGCCCATCGACGCCGTGGCACGCATGCTCGGCATCCGGAGTCTCGACCGCGCCGCGGCGTTCGTCGGGATGGGGTGGCGGAGCTAAAAGCTGATGAGCAGGCTCCTGGGTCGTGCCCGGCTGGCCCTGGCCGCGAAATTCTCCCGCCGCCCGTGGTGTCAGGGGGGCCTTGGAACCGCCGTATGGGGTAGGAGAGGGGATCCCTGGACCCCCGCGGGAACATGCCGACCGAGACCCTCGGGCCCATCGAAGGGCCGAGGCAAGAGTACGACGCACCGCTTGCCTCCCGCGCCGGATCCCACGACTTACCCCCTTCGCCAACGGAAACGACCATCGACCAGCTCATCGACCTGGTACTCGCACGCCTCGTCGAGAGCGGAGCCTACGAGCCGGAAACGGCGGACTGGCGTTCTTCCGACCTGCACATGTTCGAGCAGTACGCACGGTGCGGCTGTGGGATCACGACGCCTGAGGACGTCCGACCAACGCACGTCCGAAGCTTCATGGACTCCCGCCGGGCGGACGGCTCAGCCCCCTCGCCCGCGCGGCGGCGGGTTCGCTTGATCGCGATCAAGGTCTTGTACCGGGAGGCGTTGGACCTCGGCTTGGTCGCTGTCGACCCGACGAGGTCGATCCCGCTCCCTCGGCGGGAGCACCTGCACGCCCGGCCCCTAACGGACGAGGAGATCGAGCGCGGGAGGACGTTCGCCCTCGCGTCGGCGAGCGACTTCCGCCGATCGGTCTCCTGGGCGCTCACGGAGGCCACGGGTCGCACGAGCGAGATCGGGCTCGTCCGGGCGCGGGATGTCCGGGACAGCCGCCTCGTATGGCTGCCGGGTTCGACGACGACGGACGCTCGGGTTGGTCTCTTGACCGATTGGGGGGCTGCTCAGGTCGAGCAACGGCTGCGGATGGTCTCTGACCCCGAGGAGTGGCTCATCCGCTGGAGGACACCTCCTCGTGTGCTCCGGGCTGCTTGCTCCCAAGCCGTGACCGAGACGCTGAAGCGCGCCGGCCTCCACGGACCAGACGTTCGACCCAGATCGATCGTCGCGTGGGCGGGTCGGAGCGCCCACGAGGACGGCCTCCCGATCGAGGAGGTGACCCGCCAGCTCGGGATGCGCTCCCTCGACGAGGCCGCCCTCTTCATCGGGCTCGAATGGCGGGCTTCGCCGTGAGCGACGACGCGTTGCCCGTATCGAAGGAGGTGGCGATCGAGTCCATCATGCGCGACCCCGCCGTGTTCGCGAAGGCCGACCTGATCCCGACGAGCGAGCTGGGCGGGCGACATCGCCTCCATCGGAACTGGGAGTACATCCTCTTCAACGAGCTGATCTCGTTCTTCCAGACCGGCGGAAGAGTCCAGACCGAACTAGGGGACCCGAGGACGTGGGGGCTCGTGCGTGAGCTTGCGCGCGAACTCCTGCCGAACGACCTTCAGCCGCCCGACCAGCCGATGCGGTGGTTCCACTACAAGTACGTGAAGAACCGCTACTTGGCCAGGCCCGACATGCTGTCTGAGTACCGCAGGGTCGGGCGAGAGACCTCGTGCGCCCTAGCGAGAGAGGCTGGCAACTTCGCTGGGGACGGGGCGGCCTTCACCATCCATCCGACCGAGGCGATCAGCACGGCCGCCGACGGCAAGGTCGTGTCGACCCGGCCGAAGGCGAGGCCAGGTCAGCGGTCCAGATCACGGAAGACCGGCAAGAGAGTCCGGAAGCGAGTGGACCCGGACAAGGCGAGGTACGTCGAGGGTGATGGGGAAGCGGCGTGGGGGCTCAAGTTCCTGCCCGTCCACACGCGGACTCCGTACGGGCGGGTAATCCTCGACATCCCATACGTGAAGGGAGTCGCGCCCGCCGACGAGGCCGACGTCGCCGTCGAGACCCTGACGCTTCTTCGCCCGCACCTGCCCGGTCCGCACTACCACGTCCACGATGGTGCCATGACGGGCAAGCACAACCAGAAGCTGCTCACAGAGCTCGGCACCGTTCTTGTGAACCGGCCGCCGGCCAAGAGCAACCCCAAGGTCAAGGGGCGCGCCGTCGGACATCGAGAGCCGTTCCGGGGAGTGGTCGATCGTAAGGTCATGAGGGGGATCGACGGCACCGAGGAGGTGCTGGAGATCCACCAGGAGGATGGCGGTCTCGGCCTGCTCGAACTCACGGAGACGGGCGACCGACTCTTCACAGTCCTGACTGTCACCAAGCTGCACATGAACCCCAACGGGCCCTCGAAGACCCTCCGGTTCCGGCCCTACGCAGGTCTTCGACTTCCCACCGACATCGCCTTGCGAACTGGCAGGCGGGAGGTGACGGTCGCCCTGTACGAGACCGCCCGAGACAAGAAGGCAGGCTTCCCACGAGCAGCCCGCGTCCGCGTGATCGGACCGACGAACCCGGACTTCAAGATCTACCGCAGCATGCGCAACGACTCCGAATCGTTGAACCGGACGGTCGAGGATTCCCTGTATCGGCATCATCGCGCTCACAGCGAAGGGTGGGCTCGGCAGCAGGTGGACATGCTCGGCTTGGCCGGCCTGATCAACGCCCTCACGCGCGAGCGGATGCGTCGCGCACTGATCAGCGCGGCTGCCTAGCAGCCGACGATCGCCCCGCGCGAGAGATCACCGCCGAAGGTCGGTCTGAACCAACTCGGGGCAAGAGTGAACGGTGCTCATCCTGTCCTCGCTGGGCTCATGACGCGAGACGGTCGAGCGCTCGGGCGTTTTCTCCTACCATCTCTCCATGTCCCGCGTAGGACTGGGAGAAAACCTGGTCGGGCGCGCTGTTTCGACTCACTGAGTAACGCCTCGACGCCCTTTTGGTAACGCGGTCGCGCGATCGCAACGGCCAAATCAGGAACACCGATCAGCGATATCGATTCACGCTGTTCGTGAAAACCGCCGACGCAGTGACAGAACCGCTTGGCCGGAACTGCGAAGGAGGAAGCCTCCCTTCCATGAGGATCGACGTCCTCACCACCTGAGATTGCACAGAGTAGTACCGCGCGGGATTCCGCCCGAGTCCCGCCTGTTGTAGGTACCCGGAGCATTCCGAGTTGAGGAGGAGTGCTCTTGCCGGCCACGCTCGTGAAGCGCAGATTCGGTGGCAAGTCGAAGGAAGGGTGATTGAGATGCAGCGCATGACGGAACACGAGGACTTCCCGGACCGGCCGGACCTCGGCGGACCACCTCCGCTCCCCGCCGATGTCCCTCCCGGACAACGAAGGAGACGCGGGAGGATCGCCGGGATCATAGGCGGCGCGCTGCTCGCGTCCTTGATCGCGCTCGGGGCGATCGGGAACCTCATGAAGTCGAGCCCCGCCCCGTCCTCCAGCCAGCAAGCGATCCCACAACTTCAGGTTGTGTTCCGAGACGACTTCTCGGATCCGACATCCGGATGGCAGTCGTCCACGCAGGACACGAACGTCACCGCCGGATACATCGAAGGGACCTACCGGATCGCGTATGCGGGGCCATCCTCGGACGGCGGCCTCGTGGCGTACCGCACGGCAGGAATCTCGTCTAACGTCGTCGAGGCGGATGCCGACTTCGAGGAAATCACCTCCGCCACCCCCAACCAGAGCAGCTACGGCGTCTTCTGTGCCACTGATGCCCAGGGGAGCGACGGCTACGGCTTTATCGTCGATCCCGCGGACGGCGAGTGGCGCGTCGTGACGCCGATCTTCGAGTAGATGTGCTGGACGTGATGCTCCGCCGTGCGCGGCGAGATGAACAGCCGGCGTCCGATCTCGGGATTGGACAACCCGCCGGCCATGAGCCGAAGGAAATCGACCTCCCGTTCGGAGAGCCCGGCGGCACCCCTCGGTCGAGGCCGGGCGCGGACATGCCCGGCGGTCTCCAGCACTGCCCGGGCGGCATCGGCATCGAAGAGCCCCCGGTCGGTGTCTTCGACGAGCTGCGCGGCCGTGGCCTCATCGTCGAGGGCGGGGCGGTGGGGGCGGTCCTGAGACATGGCCTGCCAGGCGTCGGCGGCCGCCAGGACCCGGGCCGGGGCGGGGATGGACGATCCCTCGGCCTGCCTGTGGTACCCGCTCCCGTCCATGCGCTCATGGTGCATGCCGGCGATCGTGGCGAGCCTGGTCAGTGCACCCGACCGGGCGAGGATCCGCTCGGTGTGGTAGGCGTGGAGCCGGACCCGCTCCCAATCGGTCGCGGTCAGCGGACCGGGGCGCTCCCAGGTCCCGGCGGGCACACCGACCCGCCCCAGGTCGTGCAACAGCGCAGCCCGCCTAAGGGCGATCAGGTCGTCCTCGGACAGTCCATATCTCCGCCCGGCCTCAACGGCCAGCTCCGCCACCCCCGGTGAATGGCCGTGCGTGAAAGGCGTCTCAGGTCGGTCATGTCGGCGAAGGCTCCGGCCACCCGGTCGAGGCCGGCTTCTGGAACCTGCCGGTGGGGCTTGGGTTCGGCCTCGATGACCGCGGCCATCGCATCCTGGGATTCGATCTCGTCGATCAGGTCTCGGCCGTGCCGCAGGAACGCCCCGGCGATGGCCGGGTCGAACCACCCTCCCGACCTCGCCCGGACCGTCGCCAGCGCGAGGTCGGCGCCCCCCAAGTCGTGAGCGGCCATGGCTTGGGACGCCAGGGTGGAGTAGCGAGCGGCCGGGCAGATGGTCTCTCCTTCAGGCGATGCGGGTCGCCCTTGCCGTCCCAGCGCTCGAAGCTCTGATACACGCCCTCCCGGACGCCCGGCCCCAGGTCGAGCCGGTCGGCCATGAGGCCCGCCACCTCGCAGATGGCCCGGGGAATGGATCGTCCCCGGGATCCGGAGAACCGCATGAGCATGCGGGCGGTGGTCCGAGTCCCGGCCGCAGCGCGAGCGATCCGCATCATCGCCAAGACCTCGGTGGGCCTGGTGAAATCGGTTCGGTTGGCGGTCGGGCGCATGGCCAGCTCGTCGCCGAAAACCGCCGCTTCCTCGTGGGCGGTGGCCGTGCAGCCGAGGTGCCGGAGGAGCGTGGAGTAGTAGACGGTGCCCACGTCGCCCTCCGCCAACTCCATGCGTCGGGCCAGGCCGGTGGCCAGGAGACACGCCGCCATCGAGTCCTCGGCCCGCTGTCCCCGGCCGAGGTCCATCACCAGCGAGAGCGGGGCGAGGATCTCCGCCAGGCGCAGGGTGTCGTCGGGGCCGTACGGCATGCGGCCGTCAGGATACGTCGGCGGGCGGTCGTTGAGCCGGACGCGGCACGACCGCCGAGCCGACTGGTCCACTTCGGGCGTCGTGGATGACTCTCACGCGGTGCCCTTCCTGCAGTCATCGGGCGAACTGAAGTGGCGTCCTCAGCCCGAGCCCCGGTGAGGTCTGCGCGCATTGTATTCGCCGACCTAATCGGCCAGGACCACGCGAGCCTCAAGCAGCGAGCCGACCTCCTCCCCGTTCAGCTTCTCATCGCGCATCGTGCCGTTGAAGCGCTCGACGAAGGCGTTCTGCTGCGGGCGTCCCTTCTCGATGAGGCAGCACCTCACGCCCTGGGAAGCGAGCCACGACGTGAGCGAGGATGCTATGAACTCTTGGCCGTTGCGGCCCCTCGACCGGGCGCTGCTGTCTGCGGTGAGCCGGGATTGAAGGGGGGCCGGACAATCACGAATTGCACTGCGTCCCCTCCTTCCCACAATGATGACCACGAGGAACCAGGAGGACGCAAAGGAGCCGTCGATGTCGGACGCTGATGATCTTCGCGAGACGCTCGACCTCTTGGTGGCGGCGTTGAACCGCTTGGTCGCTGGTGACCCGCAAGCATTCGAAGCGCTCTACTCGCACGAGGACGACGTGACCGTCTTTGGCGGGTTCGGCTCCTACGAGCGGGGATGGGACCGTGTCAAGCAGAACACCGAGTTCGCGGCGTCCCGCTTTGCAGGGGGACACATGGGTGTCGAGCCTCTCGCCATGGGCACCAGCGGTGATCTTGCCTACAGCGTGTGGATCGAGCGCGGCGAGGCGCAGGTGGCCGGGCGCGGAGAGGTTGCCCCGCTCGCTCTGCGCGTCACGCATATCTTCCGTCGTGAAAACGGCACCTGGAGGATCATCCACCGCCACGGCGACGCGATCATGGAGAAGATCGAAGCGACAGCGGTCCTCCAGCGCGAGGGAGGATGATGCCGACTGCAGTAATCGACAACGGTCACCGGTAGGGTCCCTGTTGCCACCGAACGGCTCCGGTAACCCTTCGCGATTGAGCTCGTTAGCTCGTAGTCGCCGAGATCGTCGGCGACGTCTCGCGCCGGCCGTTTAAGGGTTAGCCCGGGACGCGAGCGTCCCCGTTGCGCCTTGGTCCGACTTGTATCAGGCGGATAAGCCGAAATGGCTTGTCCGCACGAGGGCCGTAATGATCCCGAATCCGGTGGCCAATCGATCAGATCGTGACGAGTGGATCGAAGTGCCCGCCGGCGAACTCGTCGCACATCTGAACGCACTTGGCGTGCAGATCGGCGAACTCAGCCGTGCCTTCCATGTGTCGCGGGACGGCCCGTCTTCCCATTCTGCGAACGAGACGAAATGTTGTGGCTGGCCTTCGTGCCGCATTAACGTGGCGCGCACCAGTCCGGGCTGCGTCTTGCGTGTCCACTCGAGGAGTTCGGTCCAGGTCTCTACGAACGCTTCCTCCTTGCCCTTCGTCACGTGCCAGTTCCCCGATGCATATGCCTCTGGCATCTGGTCAACTCCCTCCTACCTCGCCCCTATCCCTCCAGCTGACGAGCTCGGAGCGACCCTACGCTCGGAGTTCGCTAACGGCAAGCGATCGGTCCGCAGCGCCGGGGACGTCATCGAGTGCTGCCAGGGCGCTGACCAGCAGCGCCGTGAACCTCGGCGATGACGAGTCCGAAACCCATGCTGATGGCTCAAGGACGGGCCATCCCCCGTCGATACCAGGGTGTCCTCAGGTCTAGGGAAGAGGAAATGAGACTCGCTCAGAAGATGGGCGTGGCGGTTGCGGCTGCAACGGCCATGGCCCTGGCCACCACGTCCGCGCTCGCGGCGACCGCGACCGTCACCGGCACGCTCGCACCAGGCACGCTCAGCCTGACCACAACGGCCGCCCCATCGTTCTCGGTGACCCTTGACGGCACCGACCAGACGCCTACCTACACCCTCCCGATGACCGCCACAGACTCCAGAGGAAGCGGCGCGGGATGGAACATCACCATCACCTCCACCCAGTTCACCACGGGGGGTGGGACGCCCAACACGCTTGCCACGAACGCGTCCTCCGTCACCGGCGTCACCGCCGTGTGTGCAGGAGGCACGTGCACGAACCCGACCAACTCGGTGACGTACTCCTTCACGCTGCCTGCCGGGCCGACCCCGCCAGCGGCGGTCAAGATGTTCAACGCGGCCGTGCTCACTGGGATGGGGAAGTTCACGGTGACGCCGACCGTGAGCGTGTTCATCCCCGCCAACAGCTTCGCGGGCACCTACACGAGCACGATCACGCTCGCGATCGTCAGCGGGCCGTAGCCCGCCCCCCGCTCATGGTGCCTTCCGCCCAAGGCATGCCCTCCTCCCACCGTGGACGCGGGAGGCGCACACCGTGGGTCGTCGTGCTCACACTGCTCGGTTGGGCGATGCTCGGCGCTTCCGGTGCGGCAGCCGGCGCAGCGACTCCTGCCCGGGCCAGCTTCGCCATCCAGCCCATCGGCGCGCCGGAGCAGCTCGGCTACTTCGTCTTCGATGCGCAGCCGGGGGCCACGATTCGGGGAACCGTGAGGATCGTGAACGTCGGCGATGCCTCCGGGACTGCTTTGCTATACGCCGTGGATGCCACGACCGGGCAGACGAGCGGCATCGTGTACCAGTCGGCGCAGGCACCTCGCCTGGACACGGGGGCGTGGATCACCCTCGGCCTGAGCAAGGTGACGCTGGATCCGGGCCAAGGCCGAATCGTTCCGTTCCAGGTTCGCATCCCTGAGGAGGTGCGCCCCGCTCAGCATGTCGGCGGCATTGTCGCGGAGAACGCCACCCTCACGACAACGAGTCCTCAGGCGAGCACGAGCGGGGCCTCGGTGCAGATCAGGGTCCAGGACCTCACCATCGTGGCGGTCCAGGTCAATCTGCCTCGCCACGTGGTGCAGAGCATCAGCGTGACGGGCGCCCAGCCGGGTGGCAGCCACGGCCAGCAGACGGTCCTGCTGGGACTCAGCAATGCCGGTACCGAGATCATCAAGCCAAAGGGCTCGCTCGAGATCACGACCGATCGTGGTGATCAGGTGGAGGAACTTCCACTGGCGCTCGATTCCTTCTTGCCCGGCACGCGGATCGACTACCCAGTCCTGATCAGGCGTGCGCTTCCCCCTGGCACGTATCGAGCCACGGTCGCGCTCACCTACGGGCAAGACGGGGTGACTCGAGCTACCGTCGCGTTCGGCGTCTCAGCGGCCCAGGTAGCGCAAGTCTTCGGCAGCCGGAGCCAAGATAGCCCTGCCACGACGACAGGGGCGAGCAGCGCGATCCTGACTGTCGTGTTGGGAAGCGGCTGGCTACTCCTTGCGCTCTTGGGCGCGGCCTACGTACGACGCAGAAGGAAGCGCGTTCTCTCTTCAGCTGGACCCTAAGGCCGCCGTCCTCGCACAGGGACTCCCCCCCAAGCCTACCCGAGGACTGCCCCCGCATGGCTATCCGGTAGTGGGTCAGTTTGAGTCGAGCAGCCCAGCAATCTCCCGAACCGTCCAGACGGGATCGGCCACCATGGCAGCCATCGCCGGGGTCGTAGGGTACGGCTTGGAGAGCGTCTGATGGGGGCGCGCAAAGTTGTAACGCATGAAATCGGGGCGATGCCTGAGAAGAGCACGATCCTCGGCCGAGAATATCGTTGTTGCCATGAGGAGGTTGGCGATGAGTCTACGCGGCCGGATCATATGCGCGTGACCGGGGGCGACGGCTGGGCCGCGCTTCGAGCCGGGGCCTGGGCCGAGGCCGTGGCGGCGTTCGAATCGGAGCTCGCCAACGGCGAAGCGAGCACCGCGCTCGACGGCCTGGGGCGCGCGAGATGGTGGACGTCGGACATCCGCGGCGCGATCGATGCATGGGAGCGCGCCTACGCTGGATACCGAAAGACCCGCGACGACGCCGCAGCGGCAAGGGTCGCGCTCTATCTCGTCAAGGAGTACGGGGCGACGCTCGCTAACGACGCCGTAGCGAACGGCTGGCTCGCGAGGGCGCGCGGGATCCTAGAAAGGCTCCCCAGGTCGTCTGTCCATGGCTGGCTCCGGCTGGCCGAGGCGGAAGCAGCAGCGGATCCGGGCGACGTCCTCGACCGCTCGCTGGAGGCGCTCGAGATCGGGCGACAGTTCCGCGACCCGGACCTGGAGCTGGCGGCCCTGGGCCGCGTGGGCCTGGCCGAGATCTCGCTCGGCCGCGTCGATGACGGGATGAGCAGGTTCGACGAGAGCATGGCGGCGACTACCGCCGGTGAGTCGACGGACCTGCGAACGCTGGGCGACATCTTCTGCACGATGATGATGGCCGCCGAGGTGACGCTCGAGGCGGATCGGTTCGAACAGTGGAACGGACGGCTGTTCGACTACATGAAGAGGAACAACCACCCCGATGTCCTGACGTTCTGCGGAGCCTGCTGCGCGGCGGTGCTGGGCGCGGCGGGTCAGTGGCAGGAAGGCGAGAAATGGCTGACGGACACCTTGGAGGCGCTCGAGGCGAATGGCCAGCGCGCCCGCTGCGTCCACCCCGCCACCCGGCTGGCCGCCCTTCGCGTCACGCAGGGCCGCCTGGAGGAGGCGGAGGAGCTGCTGAGAGGCTACGAGGACCTCCCAGAGGCGGTTCAGCCGCTCGTCGCCCTCTATCTGGCCCGGGGGCAGACCGCGCTCGCCGCCGCCAGACTCCACCGCCGGCTGAACCAGCTCGGCAGGTCGAACCTGCTGGCGGTGCCCTTCCTCGCCCAGCTCGTTCAGGTCCAACTGGCTCAGGGCGACCGGGCCGGGGCGGCGGCGATCGCGGGATCGCTCGCCGAGATAGCGAAGTCAAGTGGGCGCGAACGCATCGAGGCGGAGGCGGAGCTCGCGCTGGGGTCGGTCGCATTCGACAGCCGAAAGCTCGAGGCGGCGATCGAGCTGTTCACTCGAAACCGGATGCCCTACAAGGCGGCCAGAGCGCATCTGGCGCTCGCGCAGGGGCTGGCCGCGACAGACCGCGAGCGCGCGGTCGAGGAGGCTCGGCAGGCGCTCGATTCGTTCGAGAGGCTCGGCGCGACCGCGGACGCGGACGAGGCCTCGGGATTCCTGAGGGACCTGGGGGTCGGGGGGCGTACAGGGCCGAAGCTCCTGGGAGAGCTGTCCAGGAGGGAGGTCGAGGTCCTTCGTCTCCTCGGCTACGGCTTGACGAACGCGGAGATCGCCGCCCGCCTGTACATCAGCACGAAGACCGTGGCCACCCACGTCGGGAACGTCTTCGCCAAGCTCAACGTGCGCAACCGCGCCGAGGCCGCCACGTTCGCGCAGCGAAACCTCACCGAGACCGGAAATAGGTAATCCTTCCGATCCTTGTCTCCGTCCCCTCTGGCAGCCTCTTCCACATCGTCCAGAGAAAGGAGAGGCAGATGGCAAGGACAGAGCTCATGCGGGGGCGCCGGACGAAGTGGCGCAACCCGGTCCTTCGGTTCGAGGCAATATGCAAGGCTCCCGCGGAGGTGGTCTACGACCTGCTTGCGGATCTCCAGAGCCATCTGGACTGGGCGGGCAAGCGACAGCTCGAGACGACGCGCTTGCTCACGATGGAGGCGCCGACGGGACCCGCGGTCGTCGGCACCGAGTTCTCGACGACGGGCTCCGACGGGAAGTCCGCCCGCTGGTCCGATCGGTCGGTCGTGACCGAGGCGATCCGGCCCGAGGTGTTCGAGTTCGTGACCGAAGGCCGTCGGGAGGGCAAGCCCGGAAGCGAGCCCTGGCTGGCCACCGCAGTGCACCGGTACGAGATCTCTCCGTTCGCCAGCGGTTGCAAGGTCGTCTACACCGAGGAGCTCACTCGGTTGGATGGAGCGCCGAAGCTGCTCTTCTCGAAGGTCTTCAGCCGTATCGTGTTCAAGATCTCCGCCAAGTACATGCGGCGCGGGTTCGACGGGCTCATCGCCCTCGCCGACGGTCGCTCCGTCTGAAAAGGATCATGTCAACGTTCGTCGATTTCAGCGGTGAGGAGGGAGGACGCAACATGCCGGTTGACGAGGTGACCGAAGGGCAGATGGAGCAGACGGGCGCGTTCGTCGGAAGGGTCTTCGAGGCGGCGCTTGGAGCGGTGGACGTGGTGTCGATGTACCTGGGGGATCGGCTGGGCCTGTACAGGACCATGGACGGTGCTGGCGGCCTGAGGGCTGCCGGGCTCGCGTCCAAGGCCGGGATCGACGAACGCTACGCGCGGGAGTGGCTGGAGCAACAGGCCGTGACCGGCTTCGTCGAGGTCGACGACGCATCCAAGCCCGCGGACGAGAGGCTCTACACGCTGCCCCCCGCGCACGCCGCGGCGCTCACGGATCCCGACAGCATGTTCCACATCGCCCCGCTCGGGCGGGCCTTCGTGGGGGCGATCACGGCCATACCGATGATCAAGGAGGCGTTCCGAACCGGCGGCGGCGTCGCCTGGGCGGACTTCGGGCCGGACTTGATCGAAAGCCAGGGCGACTTCAATCGTCCATGGATCGTGAACCTCCTCGGGACCGAGTACCTGCCGTCCGTGGGGGACCTGCACGCTCGCCTCCAGTCCGACCCGCTTGCCCGAGTCGCTGACGTTGCCTGCGGCGTGGGGTGGGCATCGATCGCGATCGCCCGCTCCTACCCGAAGGTCACCGTGGACGGCTTCGACCCCGACGAGCACTCGATCGAGATCGCGCGCCGGTTGGCGAAGGAAGCCGGGGTCGACGACCGGGTTTACTTCCATGTCAGCGGCGGCGAGTCCGTGGCCGAGTTCGGTCCTTTTGACCTGGCCATCGTCATCGAGGCGATCCACGACCTCTCGCACCCTGTAGAGGTCCTCGCGGGGATACGCAACGCGCTCGCGCAAGGCGGCACTCTGATCGTTGCCGACGAGAACGTGGGCGATTCGTTCAAGGCCCCCGGGGACGCGGTGGAGAGGCTGATGTACGGCTTCAGCTTCCTCGTGTGCCTGCCTTCGGCCATGACGGAAAGGCCCACGGCGGCTACCGGAACCGTCATGAGGCCGGACACGTTCCGGCGTTACGCCACGGAGGCGGGGTTCAAGGACATGTCGGTCATCGACAGCATCCAGCACGACTTCCTGCGGTTCTACAGGCTGACGCCCTGAGCTAGGCGAAGCCGCCCATGGTCAGGGCCATGAGCGCCTTACCACTATGAGTCTTCCTGTTGAACAAGTTGATCCAAGAAGGAGCACGGCTCCCGACCTGACGCAGCCCCGCTCGCCATTGTTCGGATGGGAGCTACTGGCGGTGGGATCCCCGCGGCCGCTCCGCGACCCCCCCTTCAATGTCGCAAACCCAAAGTGAATCGCGGCCCGGAGCCCCACGATCGGGTGTGCTGCGGAGGCAAGCTCGATGCTGCGCTCTAGGTCCACAACGCCGGACCGATCGCCAGCGAGCGAGTGGGGGACACCTCCAACTAACCGTCCTCCAGCGCGCTCCCCGCTGACCGCGACCAGCCCCTGCTCTCAGCCCCCCGGACCAGTAGAGCGTGAGTGCGAAGGCAGGAAGATGGGGGACAGGCCGGCCGAGTCAAACGGAGTTCGAGCGATAGGTCTCCGCAGCACACCACCCCGGAAAGGGTTTTAGGTTCGCATCGCAAAGTCGAAAGAGTTAGGGAACTTCATCCCACGAAAATTGCGGACCTGCGGATTCCATATACATCCCAGCTAAGACGCGGCCCGCTCCTTGGGGAAGAACTTTCGATACGGCATGAATAGGCCGCCGAGGATGACGAGGATGAAAGCCAGATCGAGTTGCCATAGATATCCGCCCCGGCTGTTTGCCAGTTGGATGACGAGGTTAACGAGAAGGATCCAGAACGTGTACCATGCCCACTTCTCTCCTTTCCTGTACGGGACCGCCGCGACGGCCATGATTATCACTCCCATCGCGACCATGAAATTGCCGAGTTGCGTGGAAAGGGATCTGACATAGGTGAGTAGACCTGGCATCCGAGCGCCCATCTCGGCCAGCGTGAGCCCGGTCATGCGTTCGGGCGATGGTGGATTGGGCGGGTGGCCCGGCAAGATCACGAACGCGGCCATCGTGGCGAGGAAGCCGTACACGAAGAAGATGATCCATGCATGCTTTTCGTAAACTCTCAACCGATGTACTCATGAGCTCACCTCTGTCATCTTGCCTTCCGTCCGGTCGAGGCGTCGTCGGTCCCCGCTGGCCAATGTACTCGACGCGGTGCAGTGTGCGTCGCCCAGCAGGCGCGTCTCGTGCCGGCCGTCACCAATGCGGGGGTGGGCCGTCCGGCAACGTGGTTCCGACCGTCGCCAGGACGGTCCTCACATCCCGTTCCCCGTGGTCCGCCGACGCCGCACGACGGCCGCCCACAGGGCGGAGAGGAGCAGGAAACCGGGAATCACGATCGCGAAGATCAGCACGAGGCCCTGCGCGAGCGCCTGTCCGATGATCGCCGGCCGCTCATTGCCGAGGACGGGGTAGAACACCATGACGATCACGAGGAAGCACACGAACCCCCCCGTCATGGTCGCACCGATCGAGCGCGTGGAACGCTCCAGCGGCGCGGTCGCAGCAACTGATTTACGGGTGCGAGCGTAGCTAACCAGCATCGCGAGGAAGGCGAGGTACGCCGCGAGGACCGGCGCGATCGCCTGGCGGAAAACGCTCACGACGGCCGAAGGAAGAAGCGCCAGCCCCGCATGAACAGGTGCCAGCCCAGCCAGAGCCAGAGACCGAATACCACCCAGCGGCCGAGGGGATTGTCCATCGTTCGTCGGATGATCTCGCTTCCGGTTAATCCCCTCTGTCCAGCGGTCGGAAGCTCGGCCGAAAGAGGAACCACCTTACGGGGCAGATGGCCGTCGGACTCTCCGAACCACGATGAGCACCTGCAGGGCGCCCGCGGCAAGCGTCAGCGCGAGGAGCCATGCTTGGTTCTGGGCGATGAATCGCAGGACCGTCGCCAACTGAGCTCGAAACTGCGAGGCGAGCAAGCGGACGGCGACGAGCCGGATGAGAATGCCCCCAGCCATCAGCCCGCCGAAGAGCGGGGCTCCCATGCCGCTCGAGCCGGCCAGCATGCCGACCACGCCCGACGGAACGGCGACGACGAGCGCAG
>JACXTT010002774.1_pt1 | contig 27474 bp, 25 predicted proteins | sample 9270951 | NCBI WGS metagenome assembly JACXTT01 (sample SAMN15532306, study PRJNA645909) | rock metagenome | isolation source: weathered quartz diorite | place: Puerto Rico | collected 2017-06-21 | reverse complement strand
GGGCACTACGGAGCAACGAACCCAACGCGCCATGCAACGGGACCCGGCTAACGTTATCGCGCCAGCAGACGATTACGGGACGTTTCCAGCAAATGTCGCCAAACCCGTTCTGAGACCGCGGGAAAAAACGCGGCGCCAGGGGTGGATCAGCTTATGGATCGCGTTTACGGCCATGCAAGGTCTGGTGGCCGGCGCCTGCTGGTTGTTCTACAAAGGCGTCGGCGTGTGGGGCATCGTTATTCCGGTCGCTTGGGGATATGCGATCGTCAATTTCGTGTGGTGGATCGGTATCGGCCACGCCGGAACTCTGATTTCCGCCATCTTGCTTTTGTTGAAACAGGACTGGCGGACATCGATCAACAGATTCTCGGAAGCGATGACGCTGTTCGCGGTCGCACAAGCCGGCATGTTTCCGATCCTGCATATGGGCCGCCCGTGGCTTGGCTATTGGTTGATTCCCTATCCCAATTCCATGTGGCTGTGGCCGCAGCCGCGCAGTCCTTTGGTGTGGGACGTTTTCGCAGTCACGACGTACCTGACTGTCTCGCTGATTTTCTGGTTTATCGGTCTGGTACCTGATCTCGCCACCATGCGCGATCGCGCCAAGCAAAAGTGGCAGAAGATTGTCTTCGGAATGCTCGGCATGGGGTGGCGCGGATCGGCCAAGCATTGGGCACGCTACCAGATGGCCTACCTGCTGTTGGGTGGCCTGGCGACGCCCCTGGTTGTTTCAGTCCACACGGTCGTGAGCTTCGACTTCGCCATCAGCCTGCTGCCCGGCTGGCACACCACCATCTTCCCTCCGTACTTCGTTGCAGGCGCCATCTATTCAGGTTTTGCCATGGTGGTGTCGCTCGCGATTCCGGCGCGTAAGTGGTTCCACCTGGAAGATCTCATCACCATGCGCCATCTGGATTGCATGGCCAAGCTCATGCTTGGTACCGGACTGATTGTCGCCTACGGCTACATGATGGAAGCTTTCATGTCGTGGTACAGCGGGAATCCACACGAGATGTTTATGTACAACACTCGCGCAACCGGTCCTTATTGGCCATTTTTCTGGGCGTTGATCCTCTGCAATATTTTGATTCCCCAATCACTTTGGTCACGGCGCGTGCGCCAGAATGTTCCCCGTCTGTTTCTTGTTTCCCTGGTGGTTAACGTCGGAATGTGGCTGGAACGCTTCATTATCGTCATCACCAGCCTACATCGCGACTTCCTGCCTTCGTCCTGGGGCATGTATTATCCGACGCAATGGGATTGGGCCGTTCTCATGGGTACGATCGGCTTTTTCCTTACACTGATGATCCTCTTTGTTCGCACGCTGCCATCCATCTCGATCTTCGAAGTACGTGAGGTGCTGCATCACCTTGCGCCGAACATTCTAGACGACGGTAAGACGGCGCCCACGCCTGCGCACGGAGACTAGCTATGAGCGAGACTTTCTGGGACAGACACGGCGTATACGGGCTCATGGCTCAGTTTGAAGGGCCTGAACATTTGCTCGCGGCGGCCCATCGTGCCTATGCCGCTGGATATCGAAAGATGGACGCGTATTCGCCGATGCCCATCGATGGATTGGCGGAGGCGATCGGTTTCACGCGGAACTGGGTGTCGGCGGTGGTGCTGGCCGGAGGCTTGGCGGGCTGTATCGGTGGCTTTAGTCTGCTGTGGTGGATCGCGATGATCGCGTATCCGCACAATGTCGGCGGACGGCCGTTCAATAGCTGGCCAGCTTTCATCCCGATCACCTTCGAGTGCACCGTGCTGCTGGCAGCGCTGAGTTCCGTGGTTGGCATGCTGGCGATGAACAAGCTGCCCATGCCCTATCATCCGGTGTTCAACGTGCCGTCGTTCGCCGAACACGCCTCGGTCGATAAGTTTTTCCTCTGCATCGAAGCCGATGATCCGCAGTTCGATCTTGCAAAAACCCGAGAGTTCCTCGAGGAACTAAACCCCGAGGAGGTGGCCGAAGTTGAGAAATAAGATCGCCACCGGGGCCGCGGTAATGACACTGCTGGCGTTAGCCGCGTGCCGCAACGACATGCACGATCAGCCGCGCTACAAACCCTTGGCCGCTACCGAATTCTTTGCCGACCACCGAGCTGCGCGCCCGCAAGTAGCCGGTACTGTTCCGCGCGGCTACCTTCGGATCGACGAGGCGCGTTACACCGGTAAGATCGGCGGCGAGGACATCGATCAGTTTCCGATCCCGATCTCGAGAGCCGACATCGAGCGGGGCCAGAATCGTTTCAATGTATACTGCACGCCTTGCCACGGCCGGTTGGGAGAGGGCAACGGCATGGTAGTGTTGCGAGGCTTCCGGCAGCCTCCGTCGTATTTCAGCGACAAGCTGCTCAGATCGCCCGTCGGTCATTTCTTCGACGTCATGACCAATGGATTCGGAGCCATGCCAAGCTACGCTTCTCGTGTAACTCCCGACGATCGCTGGCGCATCATCGCCTACATTCGGGCTCTGCAATTGAGTGAATCGGCTAAGCTTTCCGATGTGCCTCCCGACCAGCGCCAGAATCTGCCCGTCGAGCCGCCTCCGCGCGGATTGGAGACGGGCCCCGCGCCGCAAGCGCCGGCACAGCCTGCTCGTCCCGGAGCCGCGCCCGGTCAAGAGAACCCGCGGCCCAATCCGCAAGGAGACAAGAAATGACGCCCGCCGATACGCTGCGACCGCAGATGGATCGCGTGCAGCGCAATGCTATGGTGATCGGCGTTGTCGCGCTGGCCCTCACCGTCGCCGGTCTTTTCATTGACGCCACGCATTTCTGGCAGTCCTATCTGTTTGCCTACATTTTCTGGAGCGGCCTTGCACTGGGATGCCTGGGCCTCTTTTTCTTACATAACGTGGTCGGAGGGAATTGGGGCGTTGCCATCCGGCGGCTGGTCGAAGCCGGGGTGCAAACCTTGCCTCTGATCGCATTGTTCGCGATTCCGATTTTTCTCGGAATGAACACGCTTTACACCTGGACGCACGCCGATGTTCGCGCGCACGATTTCGCCGTCGGCCACAAGGCCGCCTACATGAACGTGCCGTTCTTCATCGCGCGAACGGTCGTGTTTTTCCTGATCTGGTTTTTCCTCGGTTTCCGGATCCTGAGCATGGCGAATGAGCACGACCGCACCGGTGACCCCGCGCTCTTCAAACGAATCAAGGGTAACAGTGCACCGGCGCTGCTGATTTTCGTCCTCACCACGACTTACGCGTTCATCGACTGGATCATGTCGCTCGAGCCGAACTGGTACTCGACCATTTACGCCTGGATGTTCACGGTCGGTGAGGTCACGCTCACGTTCGCCTTCATGATTGCCGTGCTGGTATTGCTTTCCAAGCGCGAGCCTTTCCGGGATTTCCTTTCACCCAAGCACTTTCATGATTTGGGAAACCTCATGTTGGCGTTCACGATGCTGTGGGCCTACATGTCCTTCGCGCAGTTTCTCATCATCTGGGCCGAAAATCTGCCGGACGAAATCCCCTGGTACGTTCGCCGCTTCAGCGGAGGCTGGGGCTACGTGGCGTGGTTCATCTCGATCTTCCACTTTGCCGTGCCCTTCTTCCTGCTGCTGATGCGCTTTATTAAGAAGCACCCGCAGAGACTGCGAGCCTTGGCGCTGTGGATGATCGCAGTTCGAATCCTGGATGTATTCTGGATCGTGGAGCCGGCTTTCCGCCAGAGAGGGCTGGAGATTTATTGGACGGACTTGGCCGCGCTGGTCGCGTTGGGCGGCCTGTGGATCGCGTTTTTCATTCGTCATTTGAAGGCTCGGCCGCTGTTGCCAAACAACGATCCGCGCGATACTTATTCGCACGCTCACGGACACTAATATGGAACACCCCATTGCGCATAGCCCTAATGGAGCCGGCCACGAGGAGCGAGAGGTCAGTGTCCGCTTCATCGTTATATCGCTGGCGGTACTTCTGGTCGGCACGTTCATGGCTTGCCTGCTGGTCGTCGGAATCTTCCAGTATTTCCACATGACCTACAAGCCCGACGAGGCCGCCAAGATCAGTCCGCAGGTGGTTCCGCCTGAGCCCCGCGTGGAGGAGCATCCATGGGAGCAGTTGGTCACGGTTCGCGCCCACGAAGACCACGTGTTGAACAGTTACGCCTGGGTGGATCAAAAGGAAGGAACTGTCCGCGTGCCCATTGATCGCGCCATCGATCTGTTGGCGCAGAAGGGGCTCCCCTCGCACAATTATCTTGAAGACATTCTGGCCGGAAGAAAGCCACCCACGCCGGCCAAACCATCACAAGGAAGTAATAATGCAGGCAAGTAGTCTCCATCGCGCCGCCTGGTTCGCTGCCGTTGCAGTCTTGTGCGGTTCCGCTGCCGCGCAGCAGTACGGCCTGCCGGCCATGGTCAAAGGTGTGGGAATCGATCAGAATCTTAACGCGCAAATTCCTTTGGAGCTCATCTTCAAGGACGAGACGGGACAGATCGTTCGATTGGGCCAGTATTTCCGCCAGAAACCCGTGGTGCTGGCATTGGTTTATTACGATTGCCCAATGCTGTGCGACATGGTTCTGAACGGCCTGACGCACAGCATGGAACAAATTACGCTCAACCTGGGCGAAGATTTCGACGTCGTCACCGTGAGCTTCAATCCCCGCGAAACCTGGCAATTGGCGGCCGCCAAGAAAGCCAACTATGTTGAGAAGTATCAGCGCAAAGGCGCCGTCGCAGGCTGGCATTTCCTGACTGGCGATGAACAGACCATCAAGAAGCTGGCTGACACAGCCGGCTTTCATTACAAATATGATCCTGTCACCAAGCAGTTCGCGCACGCCGCCGGGATCATGGTGCTGACTCCGGAAGGAAAGATCGCTCGTTACTTCTACGGCATCGAGTACAAGCCCCGGGATTTCCGCCTCGGCCTGGTCGAGGCCTCGCGGAATAAGATCGGGTCACCCGTAGACGCTATCCTGCTTTTCTGTTTCCACTACGATCCGATGACCGGCAAGTATGGAGTCATCATTTCGAACGTCACTCGCATCCTCGGCTCGGCGACGGTGATCGCCCTGGGTGCGTTGTTGTTCGTTCTAATCCGGCGCGGGTCGGATACTGAAGCGCGGAGGTCGGCTTAATCCATGCAATTACCTCTCTTCCCTGAAGCAGCCTCCTCTATCGCGGCCAGCGTCGACTACCTCTATTACTACTTGAGCGCCGTCACGGTGATTATGACCGCGCTGATCTTCGCGGCAGTCTTCTTTTTCGCTATCAAATACAGGCGCCGTTCCGAAGATGAAGTCCCCGAGGCGATTCACGGCTCCTTGAAGCTCGAAATCGGCTGGTCCGTCCTCCCGTTCCTGGTGATGCTGACTTTCTTCTGGTGGGGCGCGCAAATCTTTTTCGCCAACGCCAGTGCGCCGCCGAACGCGATCGACATCTATGCCGTCGGAAAACAGTGGATGTGGAAGATCCAATATCCGGAAGGCCAGCGGGAGATCAACGAGCTGCACGTACCCGTCGGACGGCCGGTGAAAATCACCCTGGCTTCTGAGGACGTCATTCACAGCTTCTTCATCCCGGCTTTTCGCGTGAAGCACGACGTCGTGCCGGGCCGCTACGACACCATGTGGTTCACCGCCACCAAGCCCGGCCGATATCACCTTTTCTGCGCCGAGTACTGCGGAACCGAGCACTCCGGTATGGTCGGCTGGGTAACCGCGATGAACGAAACGGATTACGAGAACTGGTTGAGCGGCGGCGGATCTGAAGGCACCATGGCGCAGCAGGGCGAGAAGCTGTTCCAGCAGCTGGGCTGCTCCACCTGCCATCTCCTCGACCAGCAGGGCCGCTGTCCGATTCTGCGCGGCGTCTATGGATCGCGCGTGCAGTTAACCGATGGCAAGACAGTGATGGCGGACTACGCCTACATTCGGGAGTCGATCCTCAACCCCAACGCCAAGATCGTCGCCGGTTTCCGTCCCGATGTCATGCCCACGTTCCAGGGACAGATCACCGAGGAGGGCCTGCTGCAATTGATCGTTTACGTAAAATCGCTGGCCATCACTGGAGCGCCGGCTGCGCCTCAGCTTGGAACTGCGGGACAACCGCCGAACGCCGCCAACAACACACCCCGGCGCAACGCAGATACGGGTAACAAAAAATGAGTACTGTTTTACAAGATCCTCGGGCGGTAGAAACCCCCAATTACCTCAACCAGGAGTACGGCTGGAAATCGTGGCTGTTTACCAAGGACCACAAGCGCATCGCCGTACTCTACATCATTTCGATCACGGTGATGTTCGCCATCGGGGGCATCTTCGCCGGCCTGATCCGGCTGGAGCTCCTGACGCCGGAAGGCGACCTGGTGAATTCCGACACCTACAACAAGTTCTTCACCACGCATGGCATCGTGATGGTTTTCTTCTTCCTGATACCATCCATTCCGGCCACGCTCGGCAATTTCTTCGTGCCTATGATGATCGGCGCCAAGGATCTGGCCTTCCCGCGAATTAATCTGCTGAGTTGGTACATCTACATCGTGGGCGCCATCTTCGCCCTGGCGGCGATATTGCTCGGTGGCGTTGATACGGGTTGGACCTTCTACACTCCGTTCAGCAGCACGTTCTCTAATACCTTCGTGATCACCGCCGCCGTCGGTGTATTCATCGCCGGATTCTCATCCATCCTGACCGGGCTGAACTTTATCGTCACCGTGCACAAGATGCGAGCGCCGGGAATGACCTGGGGCCGCCTGCCGCTTTTCGTATGGGCCAACTATGCCACGTCGCTCATCCAGGTTCTGGGAACACCGGTCGTCGCTATCACCTTGGCGCTGGTAGGCCTCGAGCGAGCCTTCCACATCGGCATTTTCGATCCGGCGATCGGCGGCGACCCGATTCTGTTCCAGCATATGTTTTGGTTCTACTCGCATCCCGCCGTGTACATCATGATTCTGCCCGGGATGGGTGTGATCAGCGAGATCGTAACCTGCTTCTCGCGCAAGGGCATCTTCGGCTACCCCTTCATCGCCGGCTCCAGCCTCGGTATCGCGATCATCGGCTTCCTGGTGTGGGGCCATCACATGTTCGTCACCGGCATGTCGATGTACGCCAGCCTGTATTTCTCACTGCTAAGCTTCCTGGTGGCCGTGCCATCGGCGATCAAGGTCTTCAACTGGACCGCGACCATGTTTCGCGGCTCGATCAGCTATGACACGCCCATGCTGTACGCGTTCGGCTTCATCGGGCTATTCACAATCGGCGGATTGACCGGTCTGTTCCTGGCCACTCTCGGCGTCGATGTGCACGTGACCGACACCTACTTCGTCGTGGCCCACTTCCATTACGTTATGGTGGGCGGCATGGTGCTTGCCTACCTGGGCGGCATGCATTTCTGGTGGCCGAAGATAACTGGCCGATTGTATCCGGAAGGTTGGGCCAAGTTCTCTGCCCTGCTCGTCTTCGCCGGATTCAATCTCACGTTTTTCCCCCAATTCATTCTCGGCTATCTCGGCCAGCCCCGCCGCTATCACGCCTACGCGCCCGAATTCCAGGTGTTCAACGTCTTATCGACCGCTGGAGCGACGATCCTAGGGCTCGGATATGTGATTCCGCTCATCTACTTCCTGTGGTCGATGAAGTACGGTCCCAAGGCCGGCGATAATCCATGGCGCGCCAAAGGCCTGGAATGGCAGACCTCCTCACCGCCGCCGACGTTTAATTTTGAGAAGACTCCGGTGGTGACTGAAGAAGCTTACGCTTATCACCACGATAAGGAGGCGCACGTTGGCTGACACCCACAGCACAGTTGCAGAACACTCCGGGCATTCCCCGTATCTCCGTCATCATTTCGACGATATGGCGCAGCAATTCGACTCCGCCACGCTCGGGATGTGGTTGTTCCTCCTCACCGAAATCATGTTCTTCGGCGGCATGTTCGGCGCCTATACTGTGTACCGGGCCATGTACCCTGGAGCTTTCGCGAGCACCAGCCATTTTATGAATCCGAAGTACGGCGCCTTTAATACCGCCGTGCTGATCGTGAGCAGTCTGAGCATGGCGCTCGCCGTCCGAGCCGCTCGTATGGGCGAACAGAAGGCGCTACAGGTCCTTCTTATCATCACCATAGTCTTCGGTCTGGCGTTCCTGGGAGTCAAAGGATTCGAATATCACGAGCACTGGGTGGACATGAAAGTGCCGCTGATCGGCGGACACTGGGAATACAACGAGGCTCCGCAGTTTGCCCGGCAGGCCCAAATTCTGTTTTGCTTCTACTTCTTCATGACAGGCTTTCACGCGCTCCACATGGTGGTAGGCGTCGGCCTTCTCACCACGATACTCGTCATGGCGCGCAAAGGAACATTCAGCCCGCAATACTTCACGCCAGTTGAAATCAGCGGCCTCTATTGGCACTTCGTCGATATCGTGTGGATTTTCCTTTTCCCACTCCTGTATTTGATAGGACGCACGAAACAACTAATTTAAATATGCACTCTATCCCTTCGGTTCGAACCTATGTCATTGTCTGGGCGATCTTGACCGTCATGACGTTTGTCACCTTCTATGTCGCTCAGATCGAGTTGGGTGCCTGGAATATCGTTGTAGCGCTCATCATCGCGTTCTTCAAGATGATGCTGGTGGTTCTGTTCTTCATGAACGTTAAGGTCGAAAGTCCGCTCACCAAGCTGTTCGCGGGGGCCGGATTCTTCTGGCTGATCCTTTTGCTCGGACAGTTCTTCATCGACTACATGTCGCGAAACTGGATGCCCGAAGGCAAAATGTGGTGAGCACAGGCAGTCCTGCCTGTTGACCGTCCGATCTACGGTTTGGCTTCGTACACCAGATTGAACGGCGTCTCCGTTGCCCGGCGGAATTTGCTGAATCCGGCGTCCGTGAGCACTTTACGCATACGTGCTTCCCCCGCCTGAGCGCCTAGACACAGCCCCACCTCTTGCGCTCGCGATGCTGGAGTACAGATCATGGTCGATGCCGCGTAGAATACGCGGCCCACCGGATTCAAGTTCTTCTCCAATTGATCGTGTGCGAAAGGCTCCACTATCATCCAGGCCCCGTCTGGATTCAACATCTCGCGAACATGCTTCGCCGCGCCCACCGGATCTCCCATATCGTGCAGACAATCGAAGAAAGTGACGAAATCATATTTTGCCCCGTGAAAATCTTTGGCAGTAGCCACCTCAAAGCTCGCGTTCTTTGCGCCCGCCCGGGCAGCCGCCCGGCGCGCCCAGCCCACCGACGGCCCGTGATAGTCGAATCCGACGAACTGGGAAGTCGGATAAGCTCGCGCCATCAGGATCGTGGAAGCCCCATGTCCGCAGCCCACGTCGGCCACGCGGGCCCCGCGGTTAAGCTTCGCCTCCACGCCGTCCAGAGCGGGGATCCAGGAACTCACCAGGTTCGCCGCGTAGTTCGGACGGAAGAACCTCTCCGTACCTTCGAAGAGGGCCGTATCGTGTTCGTCCCAGCCCACCCCGTCGCCGGTCCGAAATGCCTCGGTAAGTTTCGGCTCGTCCTTCATGATGGCGCTCACGATGTGGAAGGCTCCCGGCAAATACGCCGGACTGTCCTCCATAGCCAATGCGAACGCCTGCTCGTCAGGCAAGGTGAATGCTTGGTTGACCGGGTCAAAAGTGACGTAGCCGCCGGCCGCCTGCGCCGAAAGCCATTCCCGGACATAGCGCTCATCGGTGCTGGTCTTGCGCGCTAATTCCGCCGGCGTGATCGGACCTGTGCCCATCATCGCCTTATACAACCCCAGCTTTTCGCCGATGAGAACCAGCGCGGCATTCATCGCCGCTCCCAGCTCGCCGACCACTTGTCCAAGAAACTGATTGAGTTTGTCCTGATCAACCTGCACGCTCGCCTCCTTATGCAAACTGGTCTAGTATACCAGCGGAAGCGATTCGCTCGACCGCGTGAGGTCGCGCGCTCAGCGCAGGTCGCGCAGAGTCCTTAAATCGGACAGATCCGAAGCCAGCGCATCGCGATCATGCGACTCCAGCGTGTTGTTTTTCACCACTTCTTTCAATTCGTCGATGGCCTCGTCCAGCTTGCCTTTCTCGAAGTGTCCCTTGCTCAACTCGCGATCGAACTCCGACAATTTCTTCTGTACATCGCGATACCGCTCCCGCTCCTTTTCTTTGCTGGCTGTGAAATCGGCCGCTCGCCGCAAATCATTCTGCACGCGCGCGACAATGTCTCGCGCCCTGCTATGCTCCTGACCGAAGACCGCCAAACCAGCACCCGACAGGGCTCCAAACAAAAGCGTCCGCGAAACAGCCCGGCGTGACAAATTATGTGACGACATGTTACTCCTCCACTCTCTCAGTTCCGCTAAGTGTGACTCCAGCCCAACAAAATTGTTCCACGCCGTGCGCCGCGAGGTACGCTGAAGGGGTGCTTAGAACCATTTTTGTGCTCGTTTCTTCAACAGCTCTGGGCCTGGCCGAGACACACTCGCTCACTCTCCGGCAAGCCGTGGAGACTGCGTTAAAGGAAAACCCTGACCTCGTGCTTTCGCGCCTCGACGAACAGAAAGCGCAGGACAGCGTCCGCGTCGCCAAAGATCCATTTGTGCCGAAAGTGTATGCCGGAAGCGGCGCGGCCAAGACCTGGGGCTATCCAAGCAGCATCGAAGGCGCGGCGCCCTCCATTATTCAAGCTCGCACCGACATGTCGCTCTTCAATAAACCCAAGAGCTATGAGTTGGCGCGTGTCCGTGAAAACGCCCGTGGCGCGACCATCTCCACGCAATCGAAGACCGACGAAGTAGCATACCAGACCGCGTCGCTGTTTCTCGACGCCCAGCAGATCAACCGCAATGTGCAGTCCTTGAAGCTGGAGACCGAGAGTCTCGAGCGAGTGAGCGTGGCCATCAAGCTTCGCGTCGACGAGGGCCGCGAGCTGTCTATCGAGAACAAACGCGTCGCCGTAGACTTGGCGCGTTCTCGTCAACGCTACGAAGCGGCAACCACCGACCTCGACTACATCAGCGCCACGCTCGCTGTAGTTCTGGGATATCCGGCGGGCGATCGTGTGCAACCTGTCGACGACAGCCTCAACCCTCCCGAGATTCCAGCCAGCGAACAGGCTGCCCGCGAACAAGCTTTGCAAAACAGCAAGGAGATCCGGCGTTTGGAGTCGCAGTTGCAAGCCAAGGGCTTCGAGCTTCGCGAGTATCAGTCCGCTCGCCTGCCGGTGATCGACGTCGTGGCACAATACTCCCTATTCGCGAAGAGCACATACCAGACGTTTTTCACTCACATTCAACGCAACAACGGACAACTCGGCGTCTCCATCCAGATTCCGCTCTTGATCGGGTCTGCGTCCAAGGGCCTCGCCTCGCAGGCCCAGACGGAGATATTGCAATTACGCACTCAAATGAATCAAGTCCGCAATCGCATCGAGCTGGATATTCAGAAGGGCTACCAAGACCTCCACAAGGCCGCGGCGGCCCAGACCGTCGCGCGGCTGGATCTCGACTACGCTCGCGAGCAGGTTTCGCTCCTGTTGGCGCAGCTCGGCGAAGGCCGGGCCACCCAACAAAAGGTGGATGACGCCCGCCTGATCGAACAGGAGAAATGGATCGCACTCTACGACACACAGCATGACGTCGAGAAAGCCCGGCTCAGTTTGTTACGCCAGACTGGGACGCTACTGGCTGCCTTGCGCTAGCCAACAGTACTGGTACCGCCCCGAGCGGGCGCACCGCTGGTCCTGAGACTCCTGTTACATTGCAAACCAGCGCTTTTGTGTTCTAGTGTGTAGATAGTATGTTCCTGAAGCGCGTTCCCTTACTCTTGGTAGTCTCGGCACTGTTCCTGCTCGCGGCCTGCAACACCGACCCCAAAGTCGCCAGCAAGAAGTATGTCGACAATGGCAACAAGTACTTTAACCGCGGCAAGTACAAAGAAGCATCTATTATGTACCGGCGCGCGCTGAGCAAGGATATGCGTTACGGGGAGGCTTGGTACCGGCTCGGGCTTACGAATCTGAAGCTCGGTATACCGCTCGAAGCGCTCCGGAATTTCAGCCGCGCCCGAGAGCTTGATCCCGCCAATACCGACGCAATCATCAAGCTCACCGATCTTGAACTCCTGGCTTACCTGTCGAGCCCGCAGAACAATCGCGCGCTATTGACGGACGTAAAGGACCTTACTCAGCAATTACTCAAGAAAGATCCGAAGTCTTTCGATGGTCTCCGCTTTTCCGGTTTTCTCGCTCTGGTGCAAAAGGACCTGAAGACGGCCATCCAGAAGTTTGAAGAGGCCAATCAAGTCAAGCCGGACCAGCCGGAATTGGTGTTATCGCTCGTGCAGACACTGTTTGCCGATCAGCAAAATGACGCCGGGGAAAAGTATGCCAAGGAGCTGATCGAAAAGCAGAAAACGTACGGTCCCATATATGACGTGCTCTACGTGTATTACACCGTCCGAACCAAGAATCTCGAATTAGGTGAAGCGCTGCTGAAGAAAAAGATCGAGAATAATCCCACGAATGGGCCCTACTATCTGCAACTGGCTCTGCACTATTACATGGCCAATCGCAAGCCCGATATGACGGCGACACTCGCGCGATTGACCTCGGACCCGAAGAAGTTTCCCGAAGGCCACTTGCAAGCGGGTGATTTCTACCTGCGCATCCGGGATCTCGACAGCGCGCTACAGCAGTATGATCTCGGGCAGACGCAGGACAGCAAAAACAAGCGGACTTACCAGAAGAGAATGGTGGAAGTGCTCGGCACCGAAGGTAAGCATGATCAAGCCTCCAAGATCGTGGACGCTCTTCTCAAAGAAGACCCTAAGGATTCCGACGTAATCGCTATGCACGCCACGCTGCTTCTGCAAACCGGCGATCCGAAGCAGATCAAGACCGTCATCTCGGAGTTGCAACCGCTGGTCAGTAAGTCGCCCAGGAATGCGACGCTGCATTATAATCTGGCGCGCGCTTACATGGCACAGGGCGAAAGCCAGAATCTCGACCAGGCACGTATCCACTTTCAAGAAGCTCTCAAATTCGAGGCCCGTTATACGCCTGCCAAGCTGGCGCTGGCCGAATTGGCGATGGCGCGGGGCGAGAATGCCCAGGCAGTGCAGGGCGCCGAGGAGGTCCTCAAAAGCGATCCCACCAACCTCGCTGCCCACTTAATGCGCTCGAACGGCTTGATGCGAATGGGCGAGCATCAGAAAGCCCGCGACGAAGTGACCGCCACGCTCAAGCTGTACCCCAAGTCGAACGATGCGGCATTCCAGCTGGGCCAGCTCGACTTCGCTGCCCGGAATTACAAAGAAGCCGAGGCCACATTCCAGGCCCTGATGCAGGCCAACGATTCGCGCGGTCTACTGGGCGTGATGGAATCGAAAGTCGCGCAGGGGCAATGGGACCAAGCCATCCAGGTTGCCCAAGCTCAGATACAGAAATCGCCCGATCGGCGAGACTATCAGGTAGCCTTGGCGACCATTTACTTCCGGGCGGGAAAATTTACCAACAGCGCCGCGGAGTATCAGAAGCTGATCGATAAGTCTCCGAAATCCTCTGATCTTTACGTACGCCTGGGCGAATCCAAGGCTAACGCCAACGATACCGCCGGCGCCTTGGAAGCGTTCAAGAAAGCTCGAGAGCTTGATCCCAACTCCTATCTTCCCGTGCTCGAGCTGGCTCTGCTGTACAATCGCGTCGGCCGGGATGAAGAAGCTCGCAAGACCTACGAGGATGTCATCAAGATCCAACCGGATAACGTCGAAGCACTGAATAATCTCGCGTATCTCAAAGCCGATAGCGGCGTCGATCTGGATCAGGCTTTGGCATACGCGCAGCGTGCTCAGCAGAAACGCCCCAACGACCCCAACGTGATCGATACGCTGGCCCTCATCTATATCCGGAAGAATCTCACCGATGACAGCCTGCGCATGCTACGCGACTTGGTGACCAAGAAGCCGGAGAATCCAACCTTCCATCTTCACCTCGCGCTGGCCCTTTATCAAAAGGGCGACCGGCCCGAGGCCAAAAAGGAGTTGGAGGCCGCCCTGCGCAACAAGCCGAGCGAACGAGAACAAGGCAAGATCAAGGAATTGCTTGCCAAGGTCGGCTAGCCCGCTCCAGGACAATTCGATTGATCGCCACACTTGAACAGCGCTGGCCCAGTCGGTCGTACGTGCTGCCGTTTGCCAGCTTTATTTTCTTTCTTGCGATTCAAAACTACGCCCCCTTCCCGCCCATCGTGGATTATCCGGTGCGCGCGGTGCTGTTGTCGGTGATCCTCTACGTTTTCTCACGGCACGTCATCGACCTGCGCAGCGCCCACAGACTCGAGACCGTAATTCTGGGAGTCGCTGTATTTGTAATCTGGGTCGCGCCCGACATGCTGTTTCCCGGATACCGCCAGCATTGGCTCTTTCAAAATTCGATCATCGGAAGGATCGGCGGCGCCGTCCCCGAGCAGGTTCTCACTTCGCCCATCGTGCTGTGGTCGAGGATAATTCGCGCCGTGGTTCTGGTGCCGATTATTGAAGAATTGTTCTGGCGGGCCTGGCTGATGCGCTGGCTGATTTCTCCGAAGTTTCAGGAGATCAAGCTGGGCACTTATGGCGCAATCTCGTTCTGGCTGACTGCGGTCCTCTTCGCCTCCGAACACGGCCCGTATTGGGACGTCGGACTGGTCACGGGAGTAATTTACAACTGGTGGATGATCCGAACCAAGAGTCTCGGGGATTGCATTCTCGCGCACGCCGTAACCAACGCTTGTCTATGCGGGTACGTGGTCGCCACGCGGCATTGGGAATATTGGCTCTAACGACGATAGCGGCTGTGTTCCTTTAGAATGCAGTGGTCCATCACGACCGTAAGCCCGGCGCCACGCGCCTTTTCCGCCGCCTGCTCGTGGACCACTCCCTCCTGCATCCACACCGCTGATGCGCCAATGCGAATTGCGGCGTCCACTAGCGGCGGCACGAATTCCGACCGCCGGAAAATGTCGACAATATCAATATGTTCCGGCACGTCTTCCAGCCGCGCGTACGACTTCTCGCCGAGCACTTCCGTTTCATGCGGATTCACCGGGATAATGCGGTAGCCTGCCTTTTGCATGTACTCGGCGACACCGTAGGATGGCCGGAATCGCTTGCTTGAGAGACCAACTACGGCGATGGTACGGCTCTTGCGCAGCAGGTCGTGAATCCCAACCATCGGCTATCGTTCCTCCATCTTCAACACTTTTCGAAAGCGCGCTACTTCGGCCGGCGTGAGGTGACGGAATTCTCCCGGTCTCAGCGATCCCAGCTCCAGAAATCCGATTCTCACTCGTCGAAGCTTCTCCACTAGCCGTCCAAAATGTTTGAACATCAGCCGTATCTGATTTTGCCGGCCCTCGATGAGCCGTACTTCGTACCACGGATTCTCGCCTCGCTGGATCAGCTTCAACCCGGCCGGAGCAGTCCGTTTTCCACCCAGCGGCACACCCTCCCGGAATCGCTTTTCCTGTTCCGGAGTCAGCGGACCATTCACCTTCACGACGTACGTCTTCGCGACGTGTGTGGCGGCGGACGTGATTCGCTTCGCAAATTCGCCATCATTTGTCAGCAGCAAGAGGCCTTCGCTGTGAAAATCCAGACGGCCCACCGGATAGACGCGCGCCTTGACGCCCTGGAGCAGATTCATGATCGTCGGCCGGCCTTCCGGATCGCTGACAGTTGTCATCAGGTTCTTGGGCTTGTTCATCGCCAGGTAGAACGGTTTTTCGGGACCGCGAATATGTTTTCCGTCGACCTTGATGTGGTCGCGTTCCGCATCGGCCTTGGTGCCAAGCTCCGTGATCACGGATCCGTTCACGGTGACGCGACCTTCAACGATCAACTGCTCGGCTTTTCGCCGGCTGGCAATTCCGGCGTGAGCCAGAAGTTTCTGCAGCCTCTCGGCAGGCATCTATTCGGAGGGCTCAGCCTCATCAGACGCACTTGCGCCCGCCGCTCCGGCGTCCTGCTCAGGCGGGTGAAACTCGCCCTCTGAATCAGCGTTAGACAACCGGCTCAGCTCTTCGAATTCCTTGAGAGTCGGTAGCTCGCTCAGATCCTTCAAGCCGAACTGGACCAGGAATTCCTTGGTGGTTTTGTAGAGGATCGGTTTGCCTATGACGGCCTTTCTTCCTGCGGTCGCGATCAACTTGCGATCCAGGAGCGTCTTCAACACACCCGCTCCCTGAACGCCGCGGACGTCCATCACCTCGGGCGCCGTAATGGGCTGCTTATAGGCGATGAGCGCCAGCGTCTCGAGCGCGGCGAGTGAAAGCCGCAACGGCGGTTTCAGATTCTTGACAAAGGCGCGGATGGCCTCGTGGTGCTCCGGCTTAGTGGAAATCTTGTAACCGCCGGCAATTTCGCGAACAGTCAATCCGTGCTCGGGTTTGTTGTACTCGGAAGTGAGTTCCGACAGCACGCGGCCGACCCTCTCGGCGGGCTGCTGTAGCGCGATCGCGATCTGATCCGCCGACAGCGGTTCATCGGTCACGTAGATCACGGCCTCGACCAGCGCCCTGATCTGCGCGTCAGCCGACGCAGTGGCCGATAGCGGACTCGCACCTAATACTTCGTCGGGAATCGCACCCGCGGCTTCGGCCGCGGTTTGCACTTCTGTCTGTTTCATTCGATTACGTGTATTCCTGTTCGATAGCGGCCAACGCTTGATCCTGACCGAGCACCTCGTCGAAGGCGCTGTGCCTCTTTAGTCCGATGTCACCGAAAGCATCCTTCTGGGTGAGCGCGAGGGCTTGTCTCCGCACCAGTTCCAGCATCGCCAGGAACAGGCAGATCATGGCGCGCCGGCTTCCCTGCCTTTCGAATAATTCCGCGACCGAAATCGAATCGCTTTTACGAAGATCACGGAATACGGCCTCCAGATACCGGATCATGTCCGGGATGCTGATGTCTTCCCTGCCGACTTCGTAGATGGGCCGATTCTTGGCGCGTTCGAGTACGGCCTGCAATGTTTTGACCAGGTCGATCAGGGTGACCGCCAACCCAGGCTCGGTGTCCTCGGACAAGAACTGCTCGATCTGCGGATTCGACCAGACCGCCTCTTCGATCATCTTCTTTTGTTGGAGCATCTCGGCGGCGTTCTTGAAACGCTCATGTTCCAGCAACCGGTCAACCAGCTCTTTGCGAGGATCGTCTTCGGGCGAGATCTTGTCGAGTTCCGGATCCTTGGGCAGCAGCAGCCGCGACTTGATGTGAATGAGCGTCGCGGCCATGTAGACAAACTCGGCGCTCAGCTCGATATCGAGTTCCAGGGCACGCTGCATGTATTCCAGATATTGCTGCGTGATGGAAGCAATGGGAATGTCATAGATGTTGACCTCCTGCTTGCGGATGAGGTCGAGCAGGAGATCGAGCGGCCCGTCGTAACGCTCGAGGTGAAAGTTCAACGGCACTGACACTGCTCTTAGGATAGCAATGCCGGTGAGGTAAAATCATCGAATCCATGTCTTTCGTGGTGGGCGAGAAGCTGGGACCTTACGAGATTCTCGCGCCCATCGGCAAGGGTGGAATGGGCGAGGTTTGGAAAGCGCGCGACACCCGGCTGGATCGAACCGTTGCGGTGAAACACCTCGCGGACCAGCATAGTGCGCGCTTTGAGCAGGAAGCCAGGGCAGTCGCGGGACTGAACCATCCCCACATTTGCCAGATCTACGACGTCGGACCTGACTATCTGGTTCTCGAATACATTGAAGGGCGGCCGCTGAAGGGACCTCTCTCAGCCGACGATGCCGTCCGCCTCGCGCTAGAGATCACCGGCGCGCTCGAGGAAGCACATGGTCGAGGCATCCTTCACCGTGATCTGAAGCCAGCCAACATACTGGTCAACGACAAGGGGTCGGCGAAGCTGCTGGACTTTGGCATCGCGAAGGTGAGCTCGGAGACAGACGATACGAGTGGCACGCTCACGCTCGACGGAACAGTGATGGGAACGCCCAGCTATATGTCGCCCGAGCAGGCGCAAGGCCAACGGATCGACGTACGCTCGGATATTTTCTCTTTCGGCGCGGTCCTGTACGAGATGCTGAGTGGGCGGCTCGCGTTCAGCGGCGGCTCGACTCTCGAGATACTGAATGCCGTAGTTCGCGGCGAGCCCAGGCAACTCGATGCTCCGCCGGGATTGGCGCGTATCGTTACGCAGTGCCTGAGGAAGGCTCCCGCCGATCGATTCCAAACGGTCGGCGATCTGCGCACCGCCCTGGAAAAGGCGACCACTCGACTGGTCGAACGACAACCTTCCATCGCCGTGCTGCCGTTCGTCAACATGAGTTCCGACCCGGAGCAAGACTATTTCAGCGACGGGCTCGCTGAAGAGATCATCAACGCCTTGACCCATGTCCGTGACTTGAAAGTAATCGCACGGACTTCCGCCTTTGCATTCAAAGGACAGAACCAGGACATCCGTAAAGTAGCCGAGGCGCTCGGTGTAGCCAACGTTCTTGAGGGAAGCGTGCGCAAAGCGGGCAATCGCATTCGAGTTACAGCACAGTTGATTACCGCCGTCGACGGAAGCCATTTGTTTTCGGAGCGATTCGATCGTGAGCTGACTGATATTTTCGCAGTGCAGGATGAGATCGCTGCCGCGATTGCCGGAAAACTAAAACTCAAGCTTGCGGATGCAGCGCACAGCCAGCGAGTTCATACACCGGATCTCGAAGCCTATGAAGAGTTCTTGAAGGGCCGTCATCATCTTTTTCAGGGCACGCCCGACGCGCTGGCGCGCTGCAAGGAATGCTTCAACCGGGCCATCGAGTTGGATCCTCAATTCGCCGAGCCCCACGCTGAACTTGGATCTCATTATCTGATTATCGGAGCGTGGGGCCTTCGCTCCGCACATCAGTTGATGCCGCTGGCTCGCGAGGAGGCCGAAAAGGCCGTCGCGCTCTCTCCAGCCGAGCCGCGTGCGCACGCCGTGCTGGCTTGGGTGGCAGCGTTCTACGAGTACAACTGGGAGGAGGCCGAGGAGCACTTCCAGGTGGCGATGGCCGCTGAGGCCATTCCGGACGAAGTTCACGCCCGCCACGCCATCTACCTGGTTTACCGAGGACGCCTGCCCGAGGCCATTAGCGCTATGGAACGCGTCCTTAGACAAGATCCGCTAAGCATTCTGTGGCGCTCGATACTGGCGGTCTTCTTGAACACGGACGAGAGGTACGACCATGCGATTGTCGAAGTGCGAAAGGCCCTCGAAATCGACGAGGCCCACTGGCTGCCTCAATTCGTGTTGGCGCAGTGCTACGCAGGCCAGGGAAAGTTCACCGAAGCGCGTGAGTTAGCAGAGAAATCGCACCGGTTGGCCAACTGGAATTCAATTGTGGTCGGCTTCCTCGCGGGCATATACGCTCGCACTGGAAGTCCGGAGCGAGTGCCGAAGTTGCTGGCAAACCTGGCTCCGGGCGGGATGGTGCTTTATCATGCCCTTTGCGAGGATCTCGATTCGGCTGCTGATTGGTTCCTGAAAGCCATTGAACAGCGAGAGGCGCTCGGTGTTCTGGTCGCTGGCGTCATGAAGTTGCTGCGGTTCAGTCCGCGCTGGCCTGCGCTGGCGAAGAGGATGAATCTGCCGGAAGCCTGAGGATTCGCTCACTCCTCGAAGAACAATACGGCCCGCGCCGAAACGCTTTCCGCCCGAACCGGCTACATTGTTACTGATGTCGAACACTACCGACCACTCAACTCTGGAATTGCTAAACAAGCAATACATCGCAGCGTTCTTGCATTCGGACGTGAACTGGTATCAGCAGCATCTTACGGACGATTTCGTGTGCATTGACTCCGACGCATCCGTCTACAACAAGGAAGAATTTCTACGCCGCACGACGCGCTATCCGGACGTCGCCGAATACAATCTGGAGAATGTCAATATTCGAATTTATGGCGACACGGCATTGATTCAGGCCACCGGCCGATTTATTCGAAAGGACAGTACGCCGGGCCTCAGCCGCTACACCGATATCTACGTCCGAACGAATGGTGAGTGGAAGTGCGTTTCCGCGCAAATCACCCGGCCCGCGCCGCAAGCCCAAGCCACCAAATCAGGTCAATAGCCCCAACCGCTTTGTGAGTTCGATCCGTCAGTTCACCGTTAGACGCACGCCACGCGTATCCCGAATTCGCACGAGCCACTTCAGTTCGCACAGGATGTTCAACAAAGTCGATCCCAGCGGACCTCCCAGATGATGCTGCCGCTCCGTCCAATCGAGACACAGCCGCGCTATCCCATCCCGTTTGCTGAAATTCGCAGAATCCTCCCGAGCGATTTCGGCCAGCCACGCTCGCCCGCGATCGGTCAATTCGCATTGCTTCTCCGCAATCTGCTCTAACAGTCCCTGGCTTTGCATGGCTAGGTTAATGTCCACAGCCAGTCTGCCTGCCAGATGGTTGTAACAGGTTCTCGCGTAGCGGATCGCCCTGATCTCTTCCGGCAAGCGATCCCGAACACGGGGAGCTGGAGCTAAACCTCCCAGCGCTTCGAGCGCGGTTCCGACATCGGGTCCTGCCAAGCGGTAGTAGCGGTGTCGGCCTTGGGTCTCGACCCTGAGCAATCCCCCCTCGACCAACTTTGCCAGATGACCGCTCGCAGTCTGCGGCGCCACATTAGCACTGAAGGCCAATTCACCGGCCGGAAGCGCCCGCCCGCTCAGAAGCGCCAACAGCATTGTTGCCCGCGCCGGTTCACCGATCAGGGCTGCGACGCGGCAAAAGTCGGTTTCCATGCCCACACGTTATCAGACTCCAGTACAGAACATTACGGCACTCACCGAAGCAAAAAATGAGCCGCGCGTCAGCACCAGACAAGCTCAATAAAATGAGATGATTACGTCTATTTATTGAAGTAAAGAGTCACGTCGACCGTATGCTCGTCGGCGTTGATCTTGGTCTCCGAGCGAGTCTTAGAGAGATTGTCGAAAATGCCGTCCTCCTTCACACGCGCGAGAAAGCGATCTGGATAATCGACGTTGAACGGCTTGCCTGGCTGCAATCCCCACATCTTTCGGATCACCGGTTCGGATACCAGATCGAGCCCGACGATCTCCAGCTTGCCTTGCGTGAACCGCGGACCGGGATTGATTTGAAACGTGATGTCGACCGAATGATCGGCGTCATGCAGACTGCGCGTGGCCTCAGTCTTCACCTGCAGATAGCCTGCACGCCGCATGCTTTCCTCGATGCGCTGACCTGCGGCTTTCACTTCGTCGAAATTCACCGGTTGGTCCGGCTTCAAATTTGTGAGCTTGTCTAGTTCCTGCGCGGATGATCCGGCGCCCTGGTATCCCACACGGCCGAGTTTGTAGACTGGGCCAGGCTCGACTTGCGTGGTCACGACAATTCCATCTACATCCTTGGCCGGTTCGGTCTCGATCTTGGGAAACGCGACGCTAATCATACCGCGGGCTTCGTACAGCGGCCGGATGGTTGTATCGAGCAGCAAGCGGTATTGCGGCTCGGTGTACGGAAGTCCGACCGCTACGCCATGCATCGCCGTTTGCAACATCCCTGTTGGTAGCGCGCCCGTGTTGGTGAAGATCGTGCGTGAAACAGCTGCGCGACCTTTCGCCGGACGCAGCAAAATGTTCAATTCCGGTGGATTCTCGGAGACCACGCGCGCGATTAGGGGCTCATGATAATTGCGCGCGGCCAGAAATTCCGCGATCAAACCGGTGTAGCGGTCGAGCTCGGTTTTAGTCGCCGGAATCTTCGGCCCGAACAGAGGATCCTTTTGCTTGAGCCAGGCTCGCAACTCGGCGTCGGTGGCAGGCAGATCTTCAAAGCGCAGCGGATACATCTGCGCCATTTCAACAACCTCAAAGCTGGCATCGTAGCCTTTGCCGTCCTGGGCGGGATTGAAACGATAGCCGACGCGATCGAACACACCGGTAGCGATCAGCCGCTCGCGCGCAGCTTCAAATTCCGATCTTCCAGCAGTCTGGCCAATGCGAATGCCGGCCACTGTCAGAACCTGATCCGCCGTGTAATTGTGGATGCCTTGCACCGCCAGAGTTTCGATGGGCCACTGGCCGCCTTCGGCCGGCGCCGTTGTCTTGGCAACAGGCGTCTTCGGAGGAGGGACTGGCTTTCGAGTCCGCCGGGTTTGCGCCGGTGCGGCACTCGCCGTCACCAACAACAGCGTCACCAGCGCGATCCATTTCATCCTATGTCTATTTTCCCGCATAATAAAGCTTCAATCGTGACACCACTCATTCGACGAGTACTTTGGATCGCAGCCTTGGCCGCGGCCCTTGGCTTGGCGGCCGTGCTCCTGATAATGGTCCTGGTTCACAACACCATCGCCTACGGCCAGAAGTGCAACGCGACGAACTGTTGGGGATATCAATTAGAACAGTATCGCTTCTCGAACGAAACCATATTGACGATTTCGGGAACGTGGGGGTTGCATCTGGAATACCGGCTGCCCCGCATGCGAGTGGAACGTGTCAACGAGGATCGATGGCTCGCTACGGATCGCGCTATTCATCTAAATTTTCGACTTAAGCCTTTCAAAGATACGGCCGCGGCTGGTGAGACGCTCCAGATCCTCTATGATTTCCAGCGCGGTGAAATGTACGTAACTTCGCGGATGCAACTGTGGCGCGCACCCGATTCTCAGAGCGGGAATCCAGCGAAGAGCTGGCTGACCGAAACCGAATTCCAAGGCGTGCTAACCCGGCTCGAGCCCTAAGACGCCGCCGCAGGTTACGGCAGGCGGGCGCGAAGATTCTTGAGTGCCCTCAGACCCTCCTGGGCGACGTCCTGGTCGGAATCCTGCGACACGGCCTCGACGGCCGGAACCGAATCGCGATCACCGCTCTGGGCCAGCACCTGCGCGAGGCCAATCTTTTCGTCTTTCGTGGCGCTGGAATCGCGCAGAGCCGGATAAAGCGCGCGACGAATCTCCGGATCGCGCGCAAGCTCGGTGAGATAGGGACGCGCGACTCCGCGATAGCCGCTTGAATTCAGATTGTTGACCAGATACTTGAGCGGATCGAACTCACCCATCTCGCGCTTGCCAAGTTGGACCAGCGCAAATGCGACCGAGAGCCGGGGCCCGGTCTTTTTCTCGTTTGCGAACGCGTTTTCAAGAGCTGCCATATCGGCAGAATCCTTCAGGCGCGCCAAACCCTCGGCCGCGGCTTCACGCAACCCTTCGTCCTTGTTATCCAGGTACGATGTATACACGCCGTGTACCCGCGGATCGGGAATCTGCGCCATGGCCGTGAGGGCCGCGCGTTTGACCTTCATGCTGCGCGACCGCTCGAGCACACCGCGCAGATCGTCTAACGCGCCATGATTCATTAGCAATCCGGTCGTTTCGATGGCCGCGATTTGCACACGCTCGTCGAGATCACGCAGCAGAAACACGATGCTGGGGCTGGCGCTGGGATCGCGAATTTTTTGAATCGCGATCAGCGACTCATGGATTACCTGCGTATCCCTGGAATGCAGAGCCTGCACCAGGTCCGGGATGGCCTCGCGGCCGCGCAAAATGCCGACGGCGCGTGCGGCATTCGCCCGGGAATCCATGCTGGCGCCGCCGCGAGCCAGCCGGCCCAGCGCTTCGACTACTTCCGGACGAACCTGTACATATGGATCGATCACCTGATCGTTGGTCTCGGTGAATCGGCTCTTGATCGCAGTGCCCATGCGCCGCAACGAGGCCGCGATACCGCTGCGGGCGTATCCGGGAACATAGAAATTCACCAAGCCGTCAGTGGCGCGAATCTGGACCTCGGCATCGTTGTCGCGCGCCGCCTTGATCAGCGGATCGAGACTTCGCTGCGTGCCGATGTCTACAATCGCTTTGACGGCTTCGAGCCGTACATCCAGATCGGGATCTGAAACATATGGCTCGATCCTTGGAATTTCCTCAGATCCGCCTTTGCCCAAATCGCGAACGGCTTTGGCGCGCTGCTTGGCGTCGTCCTGCGCCGCCAGGCCGGCCAGGGCCGCTAGAAAGAAACCCGCAAACAACCACTTCGTACAGCTACTACAGCACATAAAGCTTAAACTCAACGAACGAATTCGACGTTCACCTTCTTTGAAATCAGGCCAGCCTCGTAACCCATATCCAGCAGCTTTTGAGCCGCCTGAGGAACCACTTCCCCGCAATCTACGGTGTAGTGGTTCACATACATCCCCACGAATTTCTCGGCCAGCCGCGGCTCGAGATCGCGGGCAAACTGCAGCGCGTAGTTCAGCGACTCTTCGCCGTGATCGAGGGCGTACTGAATACTCTCGCGCATCACACGGCAGCACTCGCTCTTCATCTCGTCAGGCAGGGACCGCAATAGCACGTTGCCGCCCAACGGGAGCGGCAGATCGTACGTGCTCTTCCACCATTTGCCGAGATCGATCACGCTTTGATACCCGCTCTTACCGTAGGTCAGTTGGCCTTCATGAATAACCAGGCCCGCATCGACCGAGTGCTCCGCGACGGCTTCCAGAATCTTGTCGAACTGGATAGGCACTTCCTCAAAATCCGGCTCGAACAGTTTCAAGGCGAGATAGGCGCTGGTCATCTTGCCGGGGATCGCGATCCGCTTGCCCTTGATCTCCTCCGGCGCCATGGGCCGTGCGCTCACCAGAATGGGGCCGTAACCGTCGCCGACGCTCGACCCGCTGGCCATCAGCACGTATTTATCGGCGATGTAAGGATAAGCGTGGTAGGAAATCGCGGTCAGCTCGTATGCCCCCTCCATCGCCTTACGGTTCAGCGTCTCGATATCTTCGAGAACATGGCGAAAGCTCACCAGGCGGGAGCGCACCTTCTTAGTCGCCAGACCGTAGAACATGTAAGCATCGTCGGAATCGGGGCTGTGGGCGCAAACGATTTCCGTCTGAGAGGCGGGCGTCATAACAGGCAGACTTAACACTATAACAAACAGGACGCGTGGACCCGGCCGGAAAGTTGCCGGAAAACAGTGAGAGATGCCGGTATGAATGAAGAAAGCTATTTGCTTTGCAGCGCTTCCAGTTCCGGGCGCAACGCCCGCAGCGCGTTTTCGAGCTTCGTCAACCCGGCCGGTGCGGTTGTGAGATTGCCGCCGCGGCCCTGCTTTTCAAGCGCGAGAGCAGATTCAAATACGTCCTTGGCGCCGAAAGTCGACACCGAGCCCTTGAGGCTGTGCGCGTGATGTTCGACCCCTGAAGCGTCATTGGCCGCAATCGCGCTCCGGATCTTTTCGAGCGCTTTCGGGTAATCGTCCAGGAAGAGACCGACCACTTCTCGCAGAAGGTCGATGTCTCCTCCCACGCGACTAAGCGCGAGCGCTTCATCCAGTTTTGAGAACTGCTCTTCCACGACGGATTCCTGAGGATTCAGCTTGGATTCCATGATAAGACCTCCTGGCACTACAGATTCAATCATGCTCATCAGTTCGGAAATGCGAACCGGTTTGGTTAGGTACGCGTCCATGCCTGCCCTCAGGCAGCGGTCACGGTCAGAATCGCCGGCCTGCGCGGTCATAGCGACAATGGGAAGACGCTTGCCGGAGTCGCGCTCCTGCTCGCGAATGCGCGCCGTGGCTTGCAAACCGTCCAGATCCGGCATCTGGACGTCCATCAGCACCAGATCGAAGTCGTCCTGCTCCAGCAGGGCGAGCGCCTCACGGCCCGATTTTGCCACTGCCACTTCATGCCCTTCCCGCTGTAGCACATGAGTGGCTAGCCGTTGATTGACAATATTGTCCTCGGCCACAAGAATGCGCATATTCCGTTTTCGCGGCTCGCAGTTTTCGAATGGCGAAGAGGGGTATGAACTACTGGCATCGGCGCCGGCCAGTTCCATCGAAACCGTGAAGTGGAACGTTGAGCCCTGGCCCACCTCGCTATCCAGCCAGATCTCGCCGTCCATCATCTTCACCAGGCCGGATGCGATGGACAATCCCAATCCTGTGCCCCCGTACTTCCGAGTTGTGGAGCCATCGGCCTGCGTGAAAGGCTCGAAGATCGAAGCGTGTTTTTCCATCGGGATCCCGATGCCGGTGTCCCGAACGCTGAATTGCAGCACGACCTTAGAGCTATTGATCGATTTCCGGCGCACGCTCACACTGACCTTCCCTTGATGGGTGAACTTGATCGCGTTGCTCACCAGGTTCATGAGGATCTGCGACAGCCGCTGCGGGTCCCCGATGACGTGGTCGGGCACGTCGTCTGCTACGACATATTCAAAGAGCAGGCTGTTGAGTGATGCGCGAAGAGCCAAGGGCTTGAGCACTTCCCGGACCGTCGCGCGAAGCGACAGCTCGACGCGATTCAACGCCAGCTTGCCCGCTTCATATTTCGAATAGTCGAGGACATCGTTCACTAGAAAAAGCAGAGCTTCGGCCGAGGAGCGGACCAGTTCCAGATACTCGCGCTGATCGGGATTCAGATCCGACTGCAGCGCCAGATCCGTCATGCCCAGAATTCCGTTCAGCGGAGTCCGGATCTCATGCGTCATGTTGGCCAGGAACTCGCCCTTGGTGACGCTCAACGCTTCGGCGCGCTCGGCCATCTCCTGAGCCAGACGTCCCGTCTCTTCCAGATATCGATTTGCTTCCAGCAAGTCGCGATTTGCTGCTTCGGCGGCTTCCTTGGCGCGGGCCAGTTCGTCCGCTACGCGCTTGCGTTCGGTGATATCGCGATAGATGGTAAGCAATTGCGGAGCTTCGCCCGGAACGTCCACCCGGGTCATTGAGACGTCGAAGACTCCCGTGCGGCCGCCGGCTAAGTGGAGCTCACGCTCGAAGAATGGTTCGGCGCCAGCCGACGTGAATTGGTTGGCGTGACGCTGGCCCATGAACGACTGATCTTCGGCGGAAAACAAGGAGGTGATCGAGGACCCGCATAGTGTGTAACCCGGTTTAACGATCATCCTTGAAAAAGCTTCGTTCACTTTGATCACGGTTCCATTTTGATCGGTCAAACACATGGGCTCGCGCGAGGCTTCCCAAATGGACCGGAATTGCGTTTCCGACTTCAGCAGTTCGACCTCAGCCTGATGCCGCTCGGTGATATCGATCCCGGTGGCCACCACGTATTCAACCGGGCCATCTTCTCCGATCAGCACCGTATTTGAAAACGAAATGCGCCGGCGCTGGCCGGATTTCATGATCCATTCGTTTTCAAACGCCGTCGGAGCTTTGGTCGTCAGCAGAGTTTCCAGCCGGCCGCGACTGGCGGCTCTACCCGCCTCGGCGATGAAGACGTCCCAGAAGACTTTGCCTTTCAACTCGGCGCTCGAATATCCCGTAACTCGTTCGCAGGCCCGATTGCAGCGCACCACGCGGCCCGCAGTGTCCAAGATCATCACCAGCGCGCCCGCGGCCTCGAGCACCGCTGAGATGAAATCGCGTTCCTTGGCAAGCTCAGTCCGCACCCGATTCTGAGCCGTTTCAAGCGCTTGGCCGCGCAACGTTTCGCCCTGGGCGTTGTTCAGCAATTCTCCCGTATTAGCCACACGAAGGCCCTTGCTCATCTTTATCGGCAGG
>JACXTT010002773.1_pt1 | contig 27474 bp, 21 predicted proteins | sample 9270951 | NCBI WGS metagenome assembly JACXTT01 (sample SAMN15532306, study PRJNA645909) | rock metagenome | isolation source: weathered quartz diorite | place: Puerto Rico | collected 2017-06-21 | reverse complement strand
CCCGGGCGCCGCGGCGGCATTGCCGGACGGCTGGCGCGAGTTCGTCGGCGGCTGGTTGGCGGAGTCGGGCTGCGCCGTGCAGCCGGCGGCGCGTGGCGACTGGGAGATCGAGCTGTCGGCGACGCTGCAGCGGCGATGGCGCCGGCAGCGGGTGCGGCTGGTGTTCGATCCGCAGCGCCCGACGCTGCCGCGTGGCGCCTGGTTCATGGCGCCCGGCAGCAGCGCCGGTCGCAAGCTGCTCGAGGGCGCCGTCGACAATCCGGTGTTCACGCGGCTGACCGCGCTGGCGCACGTGCCCGGCGCGCCCGAATCGGGGTTGGCGACGGTGTGTCGGGTGAAGGGGCTGACGTGGGGGCCCGCACGGCTCGGCCCGGTGCGCTACGAGCGGCGGGTGAGCGTGCACGCCGTGGTCACGCGCTGGGGTGGGCTGCCGTGGCAGGAACCGTGGACGGTCATGCTCGGTCCCACGGGCGACTTCCTCGAATGGGACATCAGCCCGGCAATGCCGGAGGTGCGCACGCGCGAGGGTCTGTACCAGATCGCGGACGAGCTGACGACCGACGAGCGCGCGCATTGGATGGAGCAGTCGCGGTCGCACATCGACCGGTTGACGCGCGATCGCGAGGCCGAGTGGGAACATACGGTGGCGCGCCTGCGCGACGCCGAGCTCGATCGGCTTGGGTCGTTCTTCTCGTCGCGCATCGAGGAGGAGGAGGAGCGGCAGCGCCGGAGAGTCTCGAGCTCGGACGAGTCCGACATCGACGGCAGCGGCGACATCACCTCGCTCAAGCTCGAATGGGAGCGACGCGCGGCGGAGGTTCGGCAACGTTGGGCGCTGCACATCGAGGTGCGGCTATGGGGCCTGGTCGAATGGTCGTGGCCGGTCGCGAAGCTCGAGCAAGAGGTGCGATCGGGCGCCATGCGGGTGCGGCTCGAGGCGCTGGTCGACGTCGCCCGGGGGCGCCCGGCGGCGCCCCGCTGCCCGACGTGCGGCGAACCCGCGGAGATGCTGGTGCGCGTGAAGGGCCGCATCGGTTGCACGCGGTGCGCTTGACCCCACTCGGGGGGCCCGCTAGCATCGTGCGGTTCGACCGCACGTGGCTCGCTCCCGTGCGCCCGCGCCAGCATTCCGCCGGAGGAATCGCGTGACCTTGCACCGCAGCGAACACCTCGAAGACCCGGGTGCCGAGCTCATCGATCGCGCCGCCGGGCTCTGGGGCCGATACGGGCGCATCGTCATGATCGTCGCCGGCGTGGCAGCGGTGGCCGGGACGTTGGCGTTCTTCACCGTCCAGACGCGCGCGCGGTCCGAGGCCCAGGCCGGCGACAAGCTGGCGGATGCGAACGCGCTGTTCTGGCAGGGCGACTACAAGCGCTCTCAAGACGTGGCGAAGGCCGTGGTGCAGCAGTGGCCCGAGACGCCGAGCGGCATCGACGCCCACCGCCTCGCGGGCGACGACGCCTATTGGAGCGGGGACTTCAAGACCGCGGTCACGGAATACCGGACGTACCTGACGAAGTCGAGCAAAGGTCTGCTCGCCGACGGTGTTCGCCGCAGCCTGGCCTACGCCCTCGAGAGCGATCGCCAATACGCCGAAGCCGCCAAGCTCTACACCCAGCTCGTCGGCACGTTCGATCGCGAATCCTCGGCCGAGTTCCTGGCGGCGGCCGCGCGCTGCGAGCGTGCAGCCGGACACAAGGACGAGGCGGCAAAGCTACTGCAACGTATGCTCGACGAATTCGGTGAGACGAGCTACGCCAACGCCGCACGCGTCGACCTCGCGGAGCTCACGGCCACCCACTGATCTCGGCCGGTCGCTTCCGAGGCTCGAGACCCCGGAATCCCGCGCATGAGCGAACGCGCCGTCGAGCTGATCCTGCTGTGGCACCATCACCAGCCGGATTACCGCCGGGCGCAGGATCACTGCGCCATGCTGCCTTGGGTGCGATTGCACGCGACCAAGGATTACCTCGACATGGCGCTGCGCCTGGCGCGCCATCCGCGGGTCAAGTCCACGTTCAACTTCGTGCCGTCCCTGCTCGACCAGATCGACGAGGCGGCGGCGGGATTCCCCGACCTGCTGTTCGACCGTCTCGCGCGCCCCGTGTCCGAGCTGGCGGTGGAGGAACGCGACGAGCTGGTGCGGCGGTGCGTTCAGGTGCCGCGGCACGCCACCGAGCGCTGGCCGGCGTATCGAGCGCTCGCGGAGCGCGCGCGTCGCGGCACCCGCGGCGCGACCCGCACGCCGATTCCGGACCGTGACCTGATCCGGCTCGAGTGCTGGTTCCTGCTGGCCTGGCTCGACCCGATTCACCTCGAGGAGCCCGAGGCGGAGGCGGCGCTGGCGGTGGCCCCCGAGCTGGACGAGCCTCACCGCGGCGCGTTGCTCGCGCTCCACCGCCGGATCTACGCGCGCATCCTGCCCGCCTATCGCGAGCGCGCCGAATCCGGCCAGGTCGAGCTGGCGGTGTCGCCCTACTACCATCCGATCCTGCCGCTGGTCATCGACACGCGCGCGGCCCGGCGCGCGCGGCCCGACCTCGCGCTGCCGCGCGAGACGTTCGCGGCGCCCGAGGATGCGCGGATCCAGATCGAGCGCGCTCGAGCCCGCGCCACGGCGGCGTTCGGCAGCGCGCCTGCGGGTTGCTGGCCGCCCGAGGGCAGCGTCAGCCCCGAGGCCGCCGAACTGCTCGCATCGTCAGGGGTGCGCTGGATCGCGTCCGACGAAGGAGTGTTGTGGAACTCGCTCGACGCCGACGTCAGGCGTCGCGAGTCGCTATACCGGCCGTGGCGGTTCCCGACCGCGGCGGGGGAGATCGCGCTGTTCTTCCGCGACCGCGAGCTGTCGGACCGCGTCGGGTTCGTGTATCAGAACTGGCGGACCGAAGATGCCGTCGCCGACTTCCTCGAGCGCGTGCGCCGCGCGGGGCGCGAGCATTCGGCAGGCGGCACCGCAACGGTCAGCGTGATCCTGGATGGAGAGAACTGTTGGGAGTACTACCCGGACGACGGCGGTCCCTTCCTGGATGCGCTGTATCGAGCGCTCGAGGAGGCGCCGGACATCGTCACGCGGACCCCGTCGGACGTGCTGGCGGCGGGGCGCCCGCTGCCGCAACTGCCGCGGCTCCATAGCGGGTCGTGGATCGACGCCGACTTCCATATTTGGATCGGCGCTCCCGAAAAGAACCGGGCCTGGGAGCTGCTCGCGCGGACGCGCCGCATGCTCGTCGACCACGGCATTCGCCCGGAATCTGCACCCGAGGCCTGGGAGGCGATCTACGCGGCGGAGGGGTCGGATTGGTTCTGGTGGTTCGGTGACGATCACTTCACGTCCGATAAATCGGTGTTCGATCAGCTGTTCCGGCTTCACCTTCGAGCAGCTCATGAACGCGCCGGCTTGCCCGTCCCGGGCTCGCTGGAGGTCGCGATTGGGGCTCCCGCGGTGCGGGGCGCCGGTGCGCGATTGCCGTCCGCGTTCGTGCGCCCGACGATCGACGGCCGGCGCACGGGCTTCTACGAATGGCACGGCGCCGCGCATCACGTGCTGAGCGCCGGGGGCGGCTCGATGCACCACGCCGCAGGGCTCGCCTCCGACCTGTACGTCGGCTTCGACGCCGAGCACCTCTATCTGCGCGTCGACTTCGCGGACGCCGCGCCGGGGTCGGACTTCTCGCTGTGGCTCGAGCTCATCGCGCCGACCCCCGCGCGCCTCGCCGTGCGGGGTCTCGCGCCCGGCAATCCGGAGCTGCGCTGGGTGGGTGGCGATCGGGACGGCCAACGCGTCGAGGGCGCGCATGCGGCGCTTCAGAATCTACTCGAAGTGGCGATCCCATTCGCGAGCCTGCGGCTCGCCACGGGCGACGCCATCGAGATGATCGCCCGCTTGGTTCACGGCACGGAGCCGGTCGAGACGCTGCCGAGCGACGACCTGATGCGGTTTCGCGTGCCCGATCCGCAGTTCGACGCGCGCATGTGGACGGTGTAGCACGACCCAGCTAGCGCGTGAACAGCAGCCGCAGCCCGACCGATGCGAGGGCGACCGCCAGCCCTCGCATGATCCACCGACCTTTGATTCTCGGCGACAACGTGGCTCCGATCTGCGCTCCCGCCAGCACGCCCAACGCGAGCGGCAGCATGCGACGCAGGCCGGGAACCAGGCTGCCCGTGCCCGCGTGTACGATCACGCCCGCGAGCGACAGCAGCGCGAGGACGAAGTGGGACGTGGCCGTCGCCACATGCGCCGGGAAGCCGAGGAGGTAGACCATCACCGGCACGTGAATGATGCCGCCGCCGATTCCCAGCAGGCTCGACACGAAGCCGATCACGACGCTGAGCGCCGCACCGGTACCGACGCGGGGTGAATAACGGTAGACCGTGCCGTCCGATGCCACGAGCTTCCGTGTTCCGTCCGCCGCGCTCGCGGTTCCGATCGTTGGCCGGAACAGCAGCAGCGCCGCGCCGAGGATCAGGACCGAGCCGAGCAGCGGATCGAACACCCGATGATCCAGGGCGTGGGTGACGAACGCCCCGAGGATCGAGCCGGGAAGCCCGGCGACGGCGAAGATCAGGCCCGAGCGGACGTCGATCCGACGCATGCGCGCGTAGGCGATCGAGCCCGACGTCGCGTTCACGCAGACGATCGCCAGCGAGATGGCGGTGAGGACGTCCGGCGAGTCGTGGGGGTACATCAAGACGAGCAACGGCAGCAGGACGAAGCCGCCGCCCGCGCCGACCAGGGTTCCCAGCGCACCCACGAGCAGGCCGAGCCCGGCGAACGCGATCGCGTGAATCGCGTCGCTCATCCGCGCCAGATCGTCTTGACGTTCACGAACTCCCGAATACCCTCGGCGGACAGCTCGCGGCCGTAGCCCGACGCCTTGACGCCGCCGAACGGCAGGCGCGGGTCGGACTTGACGGCGCCGTTCACGAACACGGAGCCCGCCTCGATGCGCGTCGTCAGCGCCTCGCCGCGCGCCGGGTTGCCCGTCCAGATGCTGGCGCCAAGCCCGAATCGCGAGCGGTTCGCCAGCTCGACCGCGTGCTCGACGTCGCGCGCGCGGACCACGGGCGCGACGGGGCCGAACGTCTCCTCGTCGAACGCCGGCATGCCGGGGACGACCTCGGTGAGCACCGTGGGAGGGAAGAAGCAGCCAGGGCGGTCGAGCCGCCGGCCGCCGGTGAGCACGCGCGCGCCCAGGGCGACCGATCGCGACACCTGGTCCTCGAGCACGTCGACCAGGTCGGGCCGCGCCAGCGGTCCGATCTGCGTGCCGCGCTCGAGCGGGTCGCCGACGGTCATCGCCGACATCGCCTCCACGAGCCGCCGCTCGAAGGCGTCGGCGATCGCGGCGTCGACGATGAAGCGCTTCGCCGCGATGCAGCTTTCGCCGTTGTTGATGCAGCGTGCGGCCGCGGCCTCACGCGCCGCGTGATCGGGGTCGGCGTCGGCGAGCACGATGAACGCGTCGGAGCCGCCGAGCTCGAGCACCGTCTTCTTCAGGGCGCGGCCGGCGGCCGCGGCGATCGCGGCGCCCGCGGGCTCGCTGCCCGTGACCGAGACGGCCGCGACGCGGGGGTCGGTGACTAGCCCTTCGGCGCGGGCCGAGGGCACGAGCAGCGTGCTGAAGGCGCCGGGGGGCAGGCCGGCCTGCTCGAACACGTCGACCAGCGCCAGGGCACAACCAGGAACGTTCGAGGCGTGCTTGAGCACTACCGCGTTGCGCGCCATGAGCGCGGGCGCGGCGCAGCGGATCACCTGCCAGAACGGAAAGTTCCACGGCATCACGGCCAGCACGACGCCGAGCGGGTCGCAACGGACGTAGCTCGACGCGGCGTCGGTCGAGACGGGCCGGACCGCCAGGTAAGCGGCCGCATGGTCGGCGAAGTGCGCGCAGCACCATGCACACTTCTCGACCTCGGCCTCGGCCGCGGCGATGGGTTTGCCCATCTCCAGGCTCATGAGCCTGGCGAACTCAGACACCCGCCGGCGCAGGACGACGGCCGCAGCGTGCAGCCGGGCGCTGCGCACGGCGAGCGACGCGTCGCGCCAGGATTCGAACCCACGGACGGCGGCCGCGAGCACGCGGTCGATGTCCGCAGGCGTGTGCTCATCGTAGCTTCGAATCCGCTCGCCGGTCGTGGGGTTGATGGATTCCACAGTCGCAGCATAGCAAGAGCCCGTGTCGGCGCCCGAGGCGGGTGGGAATCCCCGCCATAAGAGGGCCGAGACCCGCCGAGGCGCAGGGTGAGGTCCGCCGGAGGTCAGGCGGAATCGGGCTCGATAGGCTTGTCGCATAAGAAGCATTATGTAAACCTAGAGCCGGGACCGAGCCGGTCCAGAGTTCATCTTCGTTCTGGGATCGCAGCGCTCCCCCACGCCGTCGCGCGCCGAGACTAGACCTATGGCCGAGCGGGGTGTTGTGTTCGTTTGCGTGGGAAGGCGCAGCCGGCCTGGTAGGCGTTTCAGGGTTTGGCGAACAGCGGAAGTTCAACGCTTCGACTTGACGAGGGCTCGGCTGGAGCTGGGCGCATCGCGTTGCACCGCTCGGGCGTGTATGCTCCAGGATTCAATCCAACGAAAGCTGAGGTCCAGAATGGCGGGTCGAGGAGCTCCAACGTATCTCAAACGTCAGAAGGAACAGAAGCGAGTAGCGCGGGCCCTCGCGAAGCGTGCTGCCAGGCAAGCGCGTCGGGACAAGCGGGCGACCGGAGCGAGTGCGGACGAGCCCGGGGATGAAGAGATGTCGGCGGAGCAAAGAGAACAGGACCCTGAGCCGGACGACAGCCCGGCGGAGTGAGCGGCTACTTGCCCGCCACCACCAAGTTGAGCAGCTTGTCGGGCACGTAGATCACCTTGCGGAGCTCGGCGCCGTTCACGTAACGCCGAACCCGGGCATCGGCCAGCGCGGCGTCGCGCGCCGCGTCCTGGGTCGTGCCGCGCGGCAGATCCAGGGTCGCCCGGACCTTGCCGTTGACTTGGACGGCCACGGTGACCGAATCCTCGATCACGAGCGTCGGGTCGTACGCCGGCCAGGTCTCGTAGGCCAGCGATTCGGTGTGACCGAGGCGTTGCCACAGCTCCTCGGCGAGGTGCGGCGCGAACGGCGCGAGCACCCGCACGAACGGCTCGAGCAGCGCCCGCGGGCGCTCCTCGAGCGGCGTCACCTCGTTCACGAACACCATCATCTGAGCGATCGCGGTGTTGAACTTGAGCGATTCGAGGTCGTCGCCGACCTTCTGGATCGTGCGGTGCAGGGCGCGTTTCGCCGCAAGCGGCGGCTCGGCGTCGTCGACTGCGAGCGAGCCGTCCTCGCTCACGAATAGCCGCCACACGCGATCCAGGAAGCGCGTGATTCCCTCGACGCTGCGGGTGCCCCACGGCTTCGAGGCTTCGAGCGGGCCGATGAACATCTCGTAGAGCCGCACCGCGTCGGCGCCGTAGTCGTCGATGATGTCGTCCGGGCTCACCACGTTGCCGCGCGATTTCGACATCCTCTGACCGTCCTCGCCCAGGATCTGCCCCTGATGGACCAGCTTCATGAAGGGCTCGGGCGTGCTCACGACGCCGATGTCGAAGAGCACTTTGTGCCAGAAGCGCGCGTAGAGCAGGTGCAGCACCGCGTGCTCGGCGCCGCCGACGTAGAGGTCGACGGGCATCCAGTAGCGCTCGAGCTCGGGGTCCACGAGCCGCTCGGAGTTCCTGGGATCGAGGAACCGCAGGTAGTACCAGCACGATCCGGCCCACTGGGGCATCGTGTTCGTTTCGCGTCTGGCCGGCCGGCCGGTCTCGGGATCGGTGGTGTTGATCCACGAGTCGATCTTCGCGAGCGGGCTCTCCCCGCTGCCGCTGGGCTTGAAGTCGGCGGCCTCGGGGAGCACCACCGGCAGCATCTGTTCCGGCAGCGCCTTCGGCGCGCCGTCCACCCACAGGATCGGGAACGGCTCGCCCCAATACCGCTGCCTCGCGAACAGCCAGTCACGCAATTTGTAGTTGATCGCCTTCCGGCCGCGACCGGTGGCTTCGAGCCACACAGTGATCTTGTCGATCGCCTCCCTCCCACGCAGCCCGTCGATCGAGAACGATCCGTCCGGCGTCGTGGAGTTCACGGCGATGCCGCGGTCCATATCGATGTAAGCGGCCTCGTCGACGTTGCCGCCCTTCACGACTTCGCGGATCAGCAGCCCGTATTGGCGGGCGAACTCCCAGTCGCGCTCGTCGTGGCCCGGCACCGCCATGATGGCGCCGGTGCCGTAGCCCATGAGCACGTAGTCGGCGATCCAGATGGGCAGCTTTTCGCCGTTCACCGGGTTCACCGCGTGACCGCCGGTGAACACGCCCGTCTTGACCTTTTGCTCCTGCCGCTGCAGGTCGCTCTTGCGTGCGGTCTGCTCGCGATACGCCTCGACCTCAAGGCGGTGCTCGGCGGTCGTGACCGCGTCGACGAGCGGGTGCTCGGGCGCCAGCACCATGTACGTGGCGCCGAACAGCGTGTCGGGCCGCGTCGTGAAGATGCGCAGCGACCCGTGAACGCCGTCCAGCGGAAAGTCGACCTCGGCCCCGATCGAGCGCCCGATCCAGTTGCGCTGCATCTCGAGGGTGCTTTGCGGCCAGTCCACCCGCGAGAGGTCGTCGATCAACCGGTCCGCGTACGCCGTGATCTTGAGCATCCACTGTCGCATCGGCTTGCGGACCACGTCGAAGCCGCCGACTTCGCTCTTGCCGTCGATGACCTCTTCGTTCGCGAGCACGGTCCCGAGCTCGGGGCACCAGTTCACCGGCACCTCCGCCACGTACGCCAGCCCCCGCTCGTACAGCTTGAGGAAGATCCATTGAGTCCAGCGGTAGTACCCGGGGTCGGTCGTGTCGACCTCCCGGCTCCAATCGTGGGACAGGCCGGCGCGCTTCATTTGCCGCCGGAACGTGGCGATGTTCTCGCGAGTCGTGATCGCCGGATGGATGCCCGTCCTCCGCGCGTATTCCTCCGCCGGCAGCCCAAACGCATCCCAGCCGGTGCAGTGCAGGACGTTGAATCCCTTCATGCGCTTGTAGCGGCACAGGATGTCGGTCGCCACGTAGCCCTCGAGGTGGCCGACGTGCAGGCCGGAGCCCGACGGGTATGGGAAGAAGTCGAGGCAGTAGTACTTGGGTTTCGGCGAGCGATCGATCGCGCGGAACGTCCGGTTCGATTCCCAGTACTGCTGCCAGCGGGGTTCGACTTCGCCGAAGGGGTAGCGGTTCATAGGGTATATCCTTGGGTCTCGGGGAAGCCGCGAAGTTTAGCGGGTCGAAGGGCGGGCGTCACGCACCCGCGCCGCGAGCGGCTCGCGGGCCGCCGCGCGGCTCCCAAGCAGTGGTCGCTCGCGGCGCGCGTCGCCAACCAACGCGATGCGAGGAGGACGTCATGACGGCTCGCCGCTCGATGGCCTCGATCGTCCTGGGAGTGGGGCGGCTGAAGCTGCTCTACCGGTAGGCGTCGGTTCGACGCACTCCGTCACCCGCCTGGCGGCGGTCTCGCGGGCTCACGCCGCGCCGCAGACGTCGCGCGTCGCCTGCTCGAGCACGGCCACGGCGTCGGCGCGCCCCCCCTTCCACGCGGCTTCCGCGCGGTAGACGGCGTCGAGCGCCCGGCTCAACTGCACCGGATGCAGGCGGCGCTGCAGCGCCGCGCTGGCGGAGCGATCGCGCGCCCAGCCTCCGAGCGCACCCCCGACCAAGTTCGACAGTGCGAACAACACGGTGCCCTCACCGGCTCCGGCCGCGAGCAGTCGACCGAGACACTGCGTGGCCCGCCGAGTGTCGCCGGCGGCGACGGCGGCCAGATAGTCCGGCAGCTCCGAGCCCAGCGCCGGGCGCAGCAGAGACCGTACCTCATCGAGCGTGAGTCGGCAGTCCCGTGCGGCCCAGGTGCTCAGCTTGTCGAGCTCGTTGAAGAACGCGAGCGGGTCGCCCTCACACATCTCGGCGAGCAGGTCGAGCACCCCCGCCTGGACGTCGAAGCCCTCCCGCTCGAAGCGTCGCACGCCCCACCGCACGAGTTCGGCGAGACGGGGCGCCGAGGCGTCGATGCGAACACGGCACGCCTTGCGCAACGGTTCGAGAGCCTTGCGCGGCGTGTCGCTGGCGGACTCGACGAGCACCAGCGTTGACGGGGTCGAAGCTGCGCCGACAGCGGCCGCCAGCGCCGCCAGCTTCTTCTCGCTGCGGCCCCAGTCTTCGAGGTCCAGCACGATGACCAAGTCACGGGGGCTGAACAGCGAGGCGCCCTGCCACGCCGCGAGCAATTCCTCGACGCCCGTCTCGGCGGCACGGAACACGCGCGCGAGCGGGGATTCGGGAACGGCGACCGCCCAAGCGGCGCGCAGCTCGACGAGCAGCGCGGCCTTGACCGGCTCGGAGGACCCTTCGAGGTAGAGCGACGGCGGAAACTCTCCGCGTCTCAACGCCTCGAGCATCCCCGCGGGCGTGATTCGGCCCGCGGCGACCGGCCCACGTGCCGGAGGCAGCGACTTGCGCGTCGCTCCGGGAGCAGGCGCGGGGGCACGGGCCTTGCCGGCCCGCGGCCCCGTACCGCCCCGCGGGTCGTCGTCCTTACCAGCTCTCGACCGACCGGCTGAGGATCTCATCGGCAATCTTCTGGATGGCTTCCTTGCGCCCATCCAGCTCCGTCTTGGCCTGCTGCCCGGGGACCGTCTGCACGTAGTAGTTGGCGGTCTTGACGATTTCCTCGTCGTGCCAGATCTCGCGATTCTTCACCTGGTCCTTGAACACGACCGAGACCGCGATCGTGACGCGGTACTCCTGGGCCAGCTCGGCGTTCGAGATCCCGAACACCGCGTTGCGATACTGCGTGATCTTGCCCTTGATCACGCAGTCCGCCGACTTCTCGTCGACGACGCGAAGATGACCGTCGGAGACGAAGCGCTGGATGACCGCGTCGGTCACGTCCTGCTCCAGCGTGTACTCGCTCGTTTCGTTCTCGAACAGCGGGACGGCGATCGTCTTGAGATGCTGGGGCAGCAGCGCCGGGCTCGCGGTGTAGCCGCACCCCGAGACGAGCAACGGAGCGGCAGCAAGCGCGGCCCATACGGCCCGCCTAAGCGGCGACCTCGTCGTGATCGGTGCGCGCGTCGTGGGTCTCCGACTCTCCTCGGCTGCTCCGGATACCGTACAGCTTCATCCGGTAGCGCAATTTGTCGCGCTTCAGATTGAGCAGCTCGGCGGTTCGACTTTGATTCCACTTGGTAGCATACGAGGCTCGCATGATCAAGGCGCGCTCGACATCTTCGGTCAGCGTTTCGAAAGGGATTCCGGCGGCCGGGATCGGCGCCGTCAAGAATTCGTCGATCCGCTGCCCCAGCGTCGCCTCGGACGCCGGCCGCGCCCGCGGCGCGAGCTTGAGCTGCTGGGCATCGAGCACCGGACCGGTCTCGAGCAGGACGGTGCGCTCCATCAGGTTCTTGAGCTCGCGGATATTCCCCGGCCACGGGTACTCGGTGAGCAATCGCTCGGCCGCAGTCGAGATCTCGCGGAATTCCTTCTTGAACTGCTTCGAGAACCGATCGATGAACAGCCGCGTGAGCGGCAGCACGTCCTCCCGACGCTCCCGCAGCGGTGGGACGTAGAGCGGGACGACCTTGAGACGGTAGTAGAGGTCCTCCCGGAACGATCCCTCCCGCACCATGCGCTCGAGATCCTGGTTCGTCGCCGACAGGATGCGGATGTTGATCGTGATGTCCTTGGTGCCGCCGACGCGCTTGAAGGTGCGGCGTTCGAGCACGCGCAGCAACTTGACCTGGAGCATCGGGCTCATCTCTCCGATCTCGTCCAGGAACAGCGTACCGCCGTTCGCCAGCTCCATGAGTCCGAGCTTCTGGGCGCGAGCGTCCGTGAACGCGCCCTTCTCGTGCCCGAACAGCTCGCTCTCGAGCAGCTCGCGCGGGATCGCGGCGCAATTGATCTCCACGAATGGCCGGTCATGTCGGGCGCTCATCCGATGGATGAGGTTCGCGAAGTACTCCTTGCCGGTCCCGCTCTCGCCCTCGATCAACACGCTCGTCGTGTCGCCGCGCGCGACCTGCTCCGCGATCGCATAGGCCTCCTGCATCGCCGGGCTCGACGAATGCAGGAAGTCCTCGTCGGCGAACGCGCGGTGGCGCAGCCGCCGCAGCTCGATCCACATCTTCTGGGACTCGAGCGCGCGGTTCACGAGCGCCAGGAGCTCCTCGTTCTGGAACGGCTTCTTGACGAACCAGTAGGCTCCGGCGCTCATCGCCTCGACCGCCGTCTCGAGCTCGCCGAATGCAGTCATCATGATCACCGGCACCTCGGGCTGCACGCGCTTGAGTTCCCGCAGCAGGTCGATGCCGGTGCCGTCCGGCAGCTTCAGGTCGAGCAGCGCGAGGTCCGGCAGCGCCTGCTCCACGGTCTCGCGGCACTCCTTGGCGGAGCCGACGCCCGAGACCGAAAACCCCTCGGCCTCGAGCGCCTTGGTGACAAAATGGCGAATGGAGTCCTGGTCGTCGACGACGAGGATGTGAGCCCTGCTCATCGGGGTCCTCCCTGTCCTTCCGCGGGAAGCTCCACGGTGAACGTGGTGCCCCGCCCGGGTTCGCTCGACACGGAGAGGCTGCCGCCGTGCCGCTTGACGATGTCGTGGCTGATGTAAAGGCCCAGCCCTGAACCGCCGGGCTTGGTGGTGAAAAAGGGTTCGAAGATGGTGCGCAGGTGCTCGGGCGGGATGCCGCCGCCCTGGTCGCGCACTTGGATCTCGGTGCCCGTCAGGCGCCCGCGCGAGCGCCAGGGTCCCACCGAAACGCGCAGCGGCGCGCCCGTGGGCGATGCCTCGACGGCGTTCTTGATCAGATTGATGAGCACCTGCTGAAGCTGTTCACGATCGTGGGGCACCGGCGGCGCGCCGGGGACGACCTCGATCTCGAGCCCCACGCTCCGCTCGGCGCGCAACGCGTCGAGGCACTGGGCCGCAAACCGCACGGCCTCGTCCACGGGCGCGGGGCGCAGCTCGAGCCCGCGTGGGTGGGTGACGTCGAACAGATCCTGAACGATGCGATCGAGCCGCTTCATCTCGCGGAGGATGAACTCGACGTTTTCACGCTGCTCCGCGTCGCCCTCGAGCGTGCGCGACAGGAACTGGATTCCGGCGCCGATGCCGGTGAGCGGATTGCGAATCTCGTGGGCGACGCTCGACGTGAAGCGGCCCAACGCGGCGAGTCGATCGAGCCGCTGGGCGTGCTCCTCGGCACGCTTGAGCGCGGTTTGGTCCATGAACGTGGCGATCGCCCCGTAGACGGCACGGCGCTCGTCGCGCAGCAACGAGGTCGTGAACCGCACGGGAACCGCCGAGCCATCCTGCGTCCGGAGCATCGTCTCGACACGCAGGGCCTCGCGACCGTTCTCGAGCGCGTCGCGCAACAGCAGCTCACCGTCGGGTCCGAACCGGGCGCCAAAGGGCTGGCCCAGCACCTCGGATTCCGTGACCCCGAGCAGCTCCTCGGCCGCGCGGTTGAAGGTGAGGATCTCTCCGCTCATGCTCACCGCCACGAGCGCGCTCCCCATGCTGTCGAGCACGTGCTGGCGGAAGCGCTCGCTGCGGCGCAGCGCCTGGGTGAGCCGGGCATTCTCCACGACCGGCGCGACGGACAGGGCAATCGACTCGAGCTGGGTCACGTCGGATGCGGACACGCGGACTCCCCCACGCCGCGCCATCCCGATCACTCCGAGCGACGGGTTGACGTCGCACGCCAGACACTCGCGCTGGCGGTCTTCGCGATCGGCCTCCCACGACTCGGCATCCGGGCCGGGGGGCGGCGCGAGCATCGCGACGTCACCCAGGACGCAGCGGGCGCCACACAGCTCGTGAGGCTCGCCGTCGGGAAGCACGCCGTGGCTGCGCTGGAGCGGCACGCACACCAGGCCGCTGAGGCCCTCGAGCGTGTCGGCCAGGGCGTGCCCCTCGGGGAGCGAGGCGACGACGTCCGGCGCGGGCGCGTGGTGCACGAGCGTGCGATTGAGCCACAGTGCCCGCGTCACGGCGCCTTGATCGCCGAGCAGCGGCACGGCGACGGGGATGCTGCGCTCGCGGCCGTCCGCCCGATGCGTCCAGGTGCCTTCGAGCCGGAGCGTCTCGCGATTCACGAGCATGAGCAGCCCGTTCTCGAAGCCGAATGCCCGGCACAGGTACCGCGTGACGACGGCAGTGGTGTCTTCGGCGTCGTGGGTCGCGAGCAGGCTCGAGGCCACCTCGCGCAGCGACACGAGCTGGACGTTGGTCTCGATCAGGCGGCGATGACTGCGCTCGAGCTCGGTGGCCAGCTCTTGCAGCGTCCCGAGCAGCTCGTCCGGGGTAACCGGCTCCATGGTGCTGGAGGGCCCCGCGCCGGGCTCGAGCCCGCGCACTTCGTCCACTCTGCGCATCACGTCGCGCAGGGTGTCTCGCTCCGTATGGTCCATGCGGTCCGATGCCGGCGGCGGCGCCGGGGAAGCGCCGCCGCCACTCGGGTGCAAACCGGCGCCGGTCTCAGGGCGGGGAGACGGGTGGCGCCGGGACGGCGAGTGGCCTAAACCGTGTCGCTGAACTCCCGCACCGCCTGGGCCACGTAACGAATCCTCTCCTCACCCACCTCGGGATAAATGGGCAGCGCGAGCGTTTCCTTCGCCGCCGCCTCGGAGTGGGGCAGATCGCCTTCGTGGTAACCCAGAGGTGCAAAGCACTTCTGCAGGTGCAACGGAACCGGATAGTACACCTCGGTGCCGATTCCGCGATCGGTCAGGAGCCGCTTCAGCTCCTCGCGGCGAGATGAGCGGACGATGTATTGGTTGAAGATGTGACGCGCGCGCGGGTCGCGATACGGGCGGCCGATGCGCGATCCCTCGAACCGCTGGTCATAGAGGTCGGCGTTGCGCGCCCGCGCCTCGCTCCAGCGGTCGAGGTGACGGAGCTTGACCCTGAGGATCGCGGCCTGCAGCGCGTCGAGCCGGGAATTCGTGCCGACGATCGAGTGGTAGTACTTCGGCTTCGCGCCGTGCTCGCGCAGCAGCCGGAGCTTCTCGGCGAATTCCGCGTTGCGAGTCACGATCATGCCGCCGTCTCCCGCGGCGCCGAGATTCTTCGAAGGGAAGAACGAGAAACAACCGAAGTCGCCGACGGAGCCCGCGCGGCGCCCGTCCCACTCCGCGCCGATCGCCTGCGCCGCATCCTCGATCAGCCACACCTGGTGCTTGTCGCACACCGCCTTGACCGTCGGCAGGTCGCAGCACTGGCCATACAGGTGAACGGCGATCACCGCCTTGGTCTTGGGCGTGATCGCGGCCTCGAGCCGGTGGGGGTCGATGTTGTAGCTGCGAGGATCGATGTCCACGAACACCGGAGTCCCACCGGCGTTCACGATCGTCCCGGCGCTCGCGAAGAACGAGTACGCCGTGGTGACGACCTCGTCACCGGGGCCGACGCCGAGGGCGCGCAGGCTGAGCAGCAGCGCGTCCGTGCCCGAGGCGCAGGCCACGGCGTGCGGGCACTGCGAGTACCGAGCGATCTCCTCCTCCAGCGCCGTGATCTCCGGTCCGCCGATGAACCGCGCGCTTTCCATGACGCGCCGCACGGCGTCATCGATGTCCGCCTTGATGTCGGCGTACTGGGCCTTGAGGTCGAGCAGCGGGACCTGCATGGCGGCCCGGGTCGGCATGGCGCTCATCGCGATTTCTCCCTGACGCCGGCATCGGGCCGGCGAGTCGTTCGAGTTCGATTCCGGCCGTGGGCGACGGGCGCCGCGGCCGGATTCCGTTCAGCTGTCCACCCAGCCTTGATTCTCGAGCAGCTGTTCCTCCGGTACGGCTCGCAACCGCTTGGCCGGCCCGCCCAGCACAATCGTGCGCGGCGTCACGTTCCGGGTCACCACGGAACCCGCCGCGACGAGCGCGTCCTCCCCCACCTCGATGCCCGGCAGCACCACGGTGCCGGCTCCGATCCGCCCGCCCTTGCGGACGGTGACGCCCTTGAAGTGCTTGAACCGCTCCGCCGTGCGGCCGACGTAATTGTCGTTCGACGTCACGACTCCGGGCGCCACGAACACCCGATCCTCGAGCTCCGAATACGCGGTGATGTAGCACTCGCTCTCGAGCTTGCAGTAGCGCCCCACGGTGCACAGATTCTCGACCGTCACGCCGCGGCCCACGATCGTCCCCCGGCCGATGGTGACGTTCTCGCGGATCGTGCAGAGGTCGGCCATCAGCACCTTGCCGTCGATCCGGGCGCCACGGTACAGCACGACGCCGGTGCCGACGATGCACGCGTCACCGACGCTGAGCGGAGGCAGCTCCTGCTCCTTCGTCACGGCGGAATTCGCCGCCCGCATCGGCAGCTTGCCGAGCACCGCGTGGTCGTCGATGCGAACGTCATTGCCCACGACGGTGTCGGCGTGGATGACGGCGTGGTGGCCGACGCGACAGCCCGTGCCGAGCACAACGTTCGGACCGACGACGCAGAATTCGCCCAGGGTCGTCCGGTCGCCGATGCGTGCGCTCGCGTGGATCACCGAGCTCATGACACCCCCGCGCGCTCGGGCGCGATCGCGATCGGTGCGCCCCCCGCCTCGAGCGAGGCTTGGGCCGCCGCCAGCACCTTGACGACGCGCAGCCCATCCTCCCCTCCGGTGAGCGGCGGTTTTCGGGTGCGAACGCAATCCACGAAATGCTGGCATTCGATCCGCAGCGGCTCCTGGAGCGAGATCTTCGGCACCAGGATGTCGCCGCTGCGCACGGTGAGCGCGTCGCCATAGGAGACGATCTCGCCGGTCCGGTCGACGCCCTTGTCGTAGATCCGGATCTTCTCGCTCGCCTCCATGTCGTCGAACACCACCATCTTGCGGTTGCCGACAACCGTGAACTTGCGAAGCTTGTGCGGATCGAGCCAGGACACGTGAGCGTGCGCGAGTTTGCCGCCGGGGAACCGCAGGTCCACGAATACGACGTCCTCGACCTTGGACTGCAAGAATGCCGAGCCGCGCGCCACGACGTCGAGCGGCTCCTGCCCGACGAGGTGCAAGATCACCGACAGGTCGTGCGGCGCGAAGCTCCACAGGGCGTTCTCGTCACGGCGCACCTTGCCGAGGTTCACGCGCTGCGAATAGATGTAGTACATGTCTCCGAGATCGCCGCGGTCGACGAGTTCCTTGAGGTAACGGACGGCCGGGTGGTAGAGGAGCAGGTGACCGACCATCAAGATGCGGCCGTTGCGCCTCGCCAGCCCCACGAGCTCCTCGGCATGGCTCACCTGGAGCGCGAGCGGCTTTTCGACGTACACGTCCTTCCCCGCCTCGAGCATCATCTTCGCCAGCGGGTAGTGGCTCACGGCGGACGCGGATACGACCACCGCCTGGATGTCGGCACGTGCCGCAAGGTCCTCGGGGCGCGCGAGCGCGGCCGCCTGTGGGTAGCGGGAGGCCGTGGCCGACAGGCGTTTGGCGTCGGTGTCGCACAGCGCGCCGAGCACGGCGTCCGGCAAGGATCCGAAGTTCCGGATCAGGTTCGCTCCCCAGTCGCCGGTGCCCACCACTCCGAGTCCGATACGGTCCGACACGTCTCCCTCCAACGGCCCGAGGCTCGCTCCGGATGCAGCCCCTGCACCCGAGCCCCCCAGTCTAACGCCCGCGTTTCCGACGGGTCAAAGCGTGCTGGCGCCTTCCGCTCACGCGGCGAGGTCCTCGACGCACTCCACTCGGTTTCGCCCTCGACGCTTCGCGAGATACAGCGCGTGGTCGGCGGCTTGCAGCAGTCCCAAGGGATCCTGTCCGTCCTCCGGAAACGTCGCCACGCCCAGGCTGACGGTGATTCTGCCGGGCGGCGCGAGCGCGAAGGCGTGCTCCGCCACGGCGCTTCGCACCCGCTCCGCCACCACGATCGCACCCTGCCGATTCGTCTGCGGTAGGATGATCGTGAATTCGTCGCCTCCGTACTTCGCCAGCACGTCGAACGACCGCACCTGCTCGACGCACAGGCCGGCGAGCTGCTTGAGCAGGAAGCTGCCGCGCAGGTGGCCGTTGACGTCGTTGTAGGTCTTGAGATTGTCGACGTCGATCATGACGACCGACAGCTGCTGGCGGAACCGCGCCGCCCGCTTCAGCTCGCGCCGCAGCGCGGTCTTGAGGTAGCGGTAGTTGTAGACCTGCGTCAGATCGTCCGTGACCGCGAGCTTCTGGAGGTCCTTGGCCAGGCGCCGGTTGTCGAGCGCGAGCGCCGCGGTGGTCGCGAGCATCGTGAGGACGCGTGCGTCCTCGCGCGCGAACGGGGGCGCCCCCTGCCGGCGATAGGCGGCGAGGCACCCGAGCGAGGTCTCGCGGCTGCCGAACGGCACGAACAGCGCGGGACCCGGCGCGAGACCGGGGAAGCGATCCTCTTGCCCGGCGCGCGGCTCGACCGCGAGATCGGCGATGAGCACCGGGTGGACCATGCGCGCGATGAGTCGCAGGAATGGCGAGCCGTCGCGCGTCAGGGCTTCGGGCTCGTAGTGCACGGGTTCGCGGCCACGGAGCACGCGGATGCCGTCCCGATGCCGCGGCGCCGTCAGCGCGACGCCGTCGCAGTCGACCATCGCGAGCGCGATCTCGAGGATGCGCGCGCCGAGCTCAACGGGCGTGAGTCCGGCCGGGCCGTGAGTCAGTTCGAGCAGCGATGGCAGCACACGTTCGTGGGCGGGCATGACCGATCCGGGTTCCATGGTTGGGGCAAAACCCCACGACGAAAGGCAACGCTCATGCCAACCGGGACGGCGCTCAATCGCGGGGCGGAGCGCCGAACCATCGCACCAAGAGCACGATGCTGCGCACGGCAAACCCCACGAGGCCGGCGATCAGCAGGAGCTTGAAGCCTCGACGCTGCCATTCCTCTATCGGCAGCTCCGATGCGGCTCTCCAGAACCATGCGCCCGCCCAGACGAAGGCACCGAGAATGACCAAGGTGACGGCCAGCTGCGCGGCCGTCCACGCCCGCCACTCCGCGGTTCGCCGCTCGGCTCGCGTGGGCATTCTGCCCCGTTGCGAGGCGGCGAAGCGTGCGGACTGCAACGCCGCGTTCGCGTTGCCCCCCGTCGATCGGGCGCAAACCCACAAATGCGTCGCCCCCAGGAAGAATCGGCGCCGTCGCTCGACGACGAAGCTCTCGGCCTCGAGCCGTCGCGAGAATTCGATGGCCGTGCCGAATTCGAGGATCGAGCGGCCGAGATACCCGTAGGCGGACGGGTCGGGTGAGAGCGCGCCGAGCCATCTCAGCAAGTGGAGCAGGTAGAAGCGATGGAGCGGTGCGAACGGCCCGGGCTCCGGAGCCGTGGCCTCGAGCACGATCAGGCGGCCCCCCGGTCGCAGTACGCGCGCGACCTCGCGCAACGCCTGATCTTGTGGGCGCAAGTTACGAATTCCGAAAGCGATCGTGACGCAGTCCACGCTGCGGTCTCGGACCGGCAGGTGAAACGCATCGGCGCCGACGAGGCGCGGCGCCCATCCCAGCCAGCCTTCCTGGTGGCGCGCGATCCAGAGCATCTGCATGCTGACGTCGACGCCGATCACGAGGCGCCCCGGCTGTCTCAGGCCGCGCAGCGACGAGCCGCTCCCGGTGCACAGGTCGAGCACGACGCGCGCGGAGTCCGGAACCTCGCTCCACATCGCCTCGCGCCACGCCGTGTCGCGGCCGAGCGTCATGAGCCGGTTCAGGAGGTCGTAGCGCGCCGCGACGTCGTCGAACATCTCGGCCATTTCGCGTGCGGCGTGCGGTCGGAATCGCTGGTCCGACGGAGGCGGAACGGCGGACGTCATGCGGGCGTCGCCCGGGAAAGGGAAGCGTGGTGCGCCCGACAGGAATCGAACCTGTAACCTTTAGCTCCGGAGGCTAACGCTCTATCCAATTGAGCTACGGGCGCGCGAGCCCGTTCTTATAGCACACGGATCGGGGCGCGTCACGGCCACGGCGGGCCCTCGGAGCCGGCCGCGGTGCTACTCGCGTCCCAGCACTCGCAGCACCTCGCTCACGTCCTTGTCGCCGCGGCCGGACAAGTTCACGACGACGCGCGTCGTCGGCGCGAGCGAGCGACCCTCGCGCAGCACCCACGCCAGCGCGTGCGCGGATTCGAGCGCCGGCAAGATGCCCTCGAGCCGCGCCAGCGACTGAAACGCCTCGAGCGCTTCGTCGTCAGTCACCGAGGTGTACTCCACGAGCCCCTGGTCGGCGAGCCACGCGTGCTCGGGCCCGAGCGCGGGGTAGTCGAGCCCCGCCGATACGGAATGCGTCGGGCGGATCATTCCGTGCTCGTCCTGGAGCACGAGCGTCTTCGTGCCGTGCAGCACGCCGACGCTGTGCTCGGGGATGCGCGCGGCATGCCGGCCGGATGCGAGGCCCAGACCGCCCGCCTCGACGCCGACCTTGCGCACGCCGCGCTCTCCGAGGAAGGCATGGAACAGTCCGATGGCGTTGCTGCCGCCGCCGACGCACGCCACCAACAACTCCGGCAGCCCGCCCTGCTGGCGCGCGAACTGCTCGCGTGCTTCCTCGCCGATCACCCGATGGAAGTCGCGCACCAGCGTGGGGAACGGGTGCGGTCCGAGCACCGATCCCAGGACATAATGCGTGTCGCGCACGCGCGTCACCCAGTCGCGCAGCGCCTCGTTGATCGCGTCCTTGAGGGTCCGCGAGCCGGAGTCGACTCCCTGGACCGTGGCCCCGAGCAAGCGCATGCGCTCGACGTTGAGACGCTGGCGGCGCATGTCCTCGACGCCCATGTAGACGACGCACTCGAGCCCCAATCGAGCGGCCGCGGCGGCGGTTGCGACGCCGTGCTGGCCGGCGCCGGTCTCGGCGATGACGCGCGGCTTGCCCATGCGCCGCGCGAGCAGGCATTGCCCGAGCGTGTTGTTGATCTTGTGCGCGCCGGTGTGGAGCAGGTCCTCGCGCTTCAGGAACACGCGGCATCCCGCCGCCTCGCCCAGACGCCGCGCCTCCACGAGCGGCGTCGGCCGCCCCGCGAAATCGCGCAACCCCTCGTCCAGCTCGGCGCGGAACCCGGGGTCGCGCCGGGCGGCCGCGTACGCCTGCTCCAGCTCGTCGAGCGCGTGGATCAGCGTCTCAGGCACGTAGCGGCCGCCGTACGGGCCGAAGCGGCCCGGAGCGTCCGCCGCGCGCGCCTCAACGTTCGGCGGTCGCATCGCACGCCCGCACCGCGGCCACGAACCGCTGCATGCGCTCGGGGTCCTTGATTCCCGGGGCGCTCTCGAGCCGCGAGGACGCGTCGACGCCGAACGGTCGCACCGTGGTGACGGCGTCGGCCACGTTCGATGCCTCCAGCCCGCCGGCGAGCAGCACCGGCCGCGTCGCCGCGACGACGCGCGCCGCCTCCCACGGGAACGTGCGCCCGGTTCCGCCGTCCCGTCGCGCATCGGAAGTGTCGAGCATCACGGTGTGTCTCTCGGGCGGAAGCGCGTCGGTCAGCGAGCCGTCGGCGGCCACGGTGACGGCGACCGCGACCGGCAGCGGGAACGTCGCCGGCCAGCGGAACGGATCCACCCGGTGGAGCTGGACGCGCGTCGCGCCGGCGCGGCGCGCCAGCTCAAGCGCTTCGTCGGGCGTCGGCGCGACCATCACCGCCACGACCGGCGCGCCGTCGACCGCCGAGGCGATCGCGCGAGCGGTCGTGAGGTCGATGCGCCGTGGACTCTCCCCCTTGAGCACGAGCCCGAGCCAGTCAGCGCCGGCTTCGATGGCGGCGCGCGCATCCTCGATGCGCGTGATGCCGCACACCTTGACGATGGTACGCGCCGCCGGGCTCATGCGCGCGCGGCCTCGGCCAACCGCTGCAGCGTGGTGGCCGGGTCGGCGCTGGCCATGAACACTTCGCCCATGAGGACGGCGTCGCAGCGCGTCGCGCGCAGACGGTGCAGGTCCTCCGGCGTGGACAGCCCGCTTTCGGCCACGGCGGTCACGAGCGGCGGCACGTGGGGCAGCAGTTCCAGGGACGTCTCGATGCGCACCTCGAACGTGCGCAGGTCCCGATTGTTGATGCCGATCAGCGTGGCTCCCGCGCGAATCGCGGTCGTGAGCTGCTCGCGCGCGTGCACCTCCACGAGCGTATCGAGGCCGAGCAGCCGCGCCTCGGTAATGAGACGCTGCAGCGCGACGTCCGTGTGGAGCATGGCGATCAGCAACACGCCGTCGGCGCCGCGCACCGCCGCGTCGAGCAACTGGTAAGAGTCGAGCACGAAGTCCTTGAGCAGGATGGGCAGCTTCGTCGTGGCTCGCACGGCGTCGATCCACGCGAGCTCTCCGCCGAAGTGGTCCGGCTCGGTCACGATCGAGACCGCCGCCGCGCCGCCCGCCTCGTAGAGGCGGGCGGTGGCCACCGGGTCCAGGGTCGCGTTGAGCACGCCCTTCGACGGCGAGCCGCGCTTGATCTCGCACAGCAAGCGGAGCGGATTGGCCGGTTCCCCCCGGCGCAGTGCGCGTTCCAGCCGACCGGCGGGCCGGGTGGCACCGAGCCGCGCGCGCAGGACGTGCCCCGGCGTCTTGAGCTGGAGCGCGGCGATGCGCCGGCGGCGGTCGTCGACGATTCGGACGAGCAGGTCGGGCACGGTGGGATTCATGCGCTCCTCGGCGCATCGCGCAGCACCAGGGTGCCGGCGATCAGATCGTGCAGCGTCTGCTTGCGTGCGGTGAACGCGCCCATGATGAAGCCGATGAGCAGGATCGCCGCCGACAGCCAGCTCGCGAAGTAGCGTCCCGACGCGCGGCCGAAGCCGATGCGCCGGCCGTCTTGACCCGTTACGCGGATCCCCAAGAGCATTTGACCCGGCGTCGCCTGGCGCGGCGAGCACTGGAAGGACGAGAAATAGACCCATTCTGCGAACGTCCGGATCAGCCATATGGACAGCGACCCGAACAGGATCGCCAGGAAACGCTCGGCCGTCATCTCGCCGTCCTCGGCGACCGGCCAGAGAAGGTTGATGCCGAACACCAGGCCCACCGGGAACAACACGATTCCCAGCACGCAGCGATCGACCACGAGCCCCCAGAAGCGGCGCCAGAATCCGGCATACCGCGCGGCGGCTTCGGCTCCCGCAACGCCCGGAGGCAGCGCCGTCGCCGGGGCCCATGTTGCCGCTGCCGGCGGGACAGGGGTAGGTACATCCGAGACGCCGGCGCTCGCGGCGACGGTAGGAGCCCAGGGGGACGACGGCGCACCGGTCGAGCCGGGGCCGTGCGCCGAAACCGGTTCCGCAGCAACGCCGGGAGCGGGAGCGGCCGTGGGCTCTCCCGGAGCGAGAACCGCGGTGGGCTCCGCGGGTCCTGACGTCGCAGCGCCGACCGAGGCTCCACAGGCGGGGCAGAACCGTGCACCCTCGGTCAAGGGTTGTCCGCAATGGCTGCAGTACATCCTCGGCCTCCTTCCGATCCGACGATCCCAGCGGCGCCCGGGCCTCGTGACCCGGTCAGCCGCGGAACGCCGCGAGGTCCGCGAGCTTCGCGCGCGCGCGCCCCGTGTCGATCGCCTCCACGCACTTCGTGATCCCCGCCGCCAGATCGGCGGCCTCGCCGGCGACCACCAGCGCCGCGGCGCCGTTCAGCAGGACGACGTCGCGCGCCGCACCCTTCTCTCCCGCCAGCACGCGGCGCACGATCTCGGCGTTCGCGCTCGCGTCTCCGCCCGCAATCGCAGAGCGATCCGCCGCCGTGAGTCCGTAGTCCACGGGATTGACCTCGAACTCGCGAACGGCGCCGTCCGCCAGCTCGGCGACGTGGGTGGGGCCGAACAGCGTCAGCTCGTCGAGCCCGTCGCGTCCGTGAACGACCCAGGCGCGCTCGCTGCCCAATCGGGCGAGTACGTCGGCTACGGGTCGCACGAGGGCGTCCGAATAGACGCCGAGCAGCTGCCGCGTCGCTCCGGCCGGGTTCGTCAGGGGCCCGAGCACGTTGAACACCGTGCGCACGCCGAGCTCGCGACGCGGAGCCGCAGCGTGGCGGAGCGCCGTGTGATAGTTCGGCGCGAACAGGAACGTGATGCCGAGCAGGTCGAGCGAGCGACCCGCGCTCTCGGGCGTGAGATCGATGCGGACGCCAAGGTGCTCGAGCACGTCGGCGCTGCCGGTGCGGCTCGACACCGCGCGATTGCCGTGCTTGGCCACCGCCACGTCGCACGAGGCGACGACGATCGCCGTCGTCGTCGAGATGTTGAACGTGCCGGCGTTGTCGCCCCCGGTGCCGCACGTGTCGATGAGCGGGCTGCGGCGCGTGCGAATCGGCGCCACTCGACCGCGAAGCGCCCGAGCCATGCCGGCGATCTCGTCGGGGGTCTCCCCCTTCATCCTCAAGGCCACGGCAAGGGCGCCGATCTGCGCGGGCGTGGCCTCGCCCGCAAGCACTTGTTCCATGGTCGCGCGCGACAGGTCGAACGTCAGATGCTCGCGCTGGATCGCGCGGGCGATTGCGGTCTGGATCACCGAGCCACGCTCCCCTGTTGCCGGCACAGCGTCAGGAAGTTCTCGATCAACCGGAGCCCCGGCCGCGTCAGCACCGACTCGGGGTGGAACTGCACGCCCCAGGTGTCGTGATCGTGGTGCTTGAGCCCCATGATCTCGCCTTCCGGCGTCCACGCCACGATCTCGAGCGTGTCGGGCAGCGACGGGCGGTCGACGATGAGCGAGTGGTACCGAGTCGCCTCGAACGGGTTGTCCAACCCCGCGAACAGCCCGCGCCCCTTGTGCAGAATCGGGCTGGTCTTGCCGTGCATCAGCCGGCCGGCGCGCACGACGCGACCCCCGTACACCTCACCGAGCGCCTGGTGGCCGAGGCAGACGCCGAGCACGGGCACGCGTCCGGCGAACGCGCGGATCGCGTCCTCCGACACCCCGGCGTCCTTCGGCTCGCCCGGGCCCGGTGAGATGACGACGCCCTCGGGACGGCGCGCCGCCATCTGCTCGGCGGTCTCGGCGTCGTTGCGGACGACGAACGGATCGGCGCCGAGCGTCCCGAGGTACTGGACCAGGTTGTACGTGAACGAGTCGTAGTTGTCGATGACGAGGATCATTCCAGCCCCTGCTCCGCCTTCCGTACGGCCAGCCACAACGCCCGCCCCTTGTTCAACGTCTCCTCCCACTCCCGCTCCGGATCGGAATCGGCGACGATGCCCGCGCCGACTCCCCAATGGGCGACCCCGTTCTCGTAGACGAGCGTGCGGATCGCGATGCACAGGTCGAGGTTGCCATGATAGTCGAAGTGGCCCACCGCGCCGGCATACACGCCGCGCCGCACCGGCTCGAGCTCCTCGATGATCTCCATCGCCCGCACCTTCGGCGCGCCGGACACGGTGCCCGCGGGAAAGCAGGCGCGCACGATGTCGAGCGGCTTCTGCTCGGCCCGCAGCCTGCCGCGCACGTTCGACACCAGGTGCATGACCTGCGAGTAGCGCTCCACGGTCATGTACTCGGTGGTCTCCACGGTGCCGAACTCCGCGATCCGGCCGACGTCGTTGCGCCCGAGGTCGACCAGCATCACGTGCTCGGCGCGCTCCTTGTCGCTGGCGCGCAGCTCTTCTTCGAGCCGCTGGTCCTCCTCGCCGCCACGGCCGCGCGGCCGGGTGCCGGCGATGGGGCGCACCTCGACCGACGCGTCGGTGCGGCGCACGAGCACCTCCGGGGACGAACCCACCAGGCAGAATTCGCCGAGGCGCAGGAAATACATGTAGGGAGAAGGGTTCGTGACCCGCAACGCGCGGTAGCCCTCGAACGCGGGCCGGCTCACCGGCGTGCTCATCTGGTGGCTCAGCACGACCTGGAAGATGTCGCCGGCGCGGATGTACTCGCGCGCCCGCTCCACCGAGGCGAGAAACCCCGGCTCGGTTGCAGTCGACTGCGGATCGGGTGGCGTCACCGCCGCACCGGGCTCGACCCAGGCCACGGGATGGCGCAAACGCTCGACCTCCGCCTCGATCCGTGACACCGCCGCCTGATACGCCGCCGCCGGATCGTCCCCGCCGCGAGCGTGCGTCACGACCTTCAGGGTATGCGCCAGGTTGTCGAACACGCAGACCACGTCGCCGAACATGAACACCGCGACGGGGAGCGGGTGCTCCTCCCGGGTGGTCCGCGGCAGCCGCTCGAACCAGCGCGCGGCGTCGTAGCCGAAGTAGCCGACGGCGCCGCCGCAGAAGCGCGGCAGCCCCGGCAGCGCCACGGCTTGATGGCGTTCGAGCAGCTCGCCCAGCTCGACGAGCGGGTGGCGCTTGAGCGGCGTCGACTTGCCGTCGGAGGTCAGCTCGCAGCGGTCCTCCCACGCCACGAAGATCTGCGAGGGCCGGCTGCCCAGGATCGAATAGCGACCCCATTTCTCCCCGCCCTCGACGCTCTCCAGCAGGAACGAGTAGGGGCCGGCGTCGATCTTGCGGAACGCCGACACCGGCGTCTCCTGATCGGCGAACACCTCCCGATAAATGGGAACGAGGCGGCCGCTCTTGCAGAGCGCGCGGAACTCCGCGAGCGAAGGCGTGATCATGCGTGGGCCGAGCCCGCGGCGATCAGCTCGCGGGCCTGACGGCGGGTCGTGTCGCTGACCCGATCGCCCGCGAGCATGCGGGCCAGCTCCTCGACCCGCGCGCCCCCCTCGAGTGTGTCCACTCGCACGTGCGTGCGACCCGCGGCGACGTGCTTCGTGACGTGCAGGTGGTGCTCGGCGAGCGCGGCGATCATGGGGAGATGGGTGACGCAGACGACCTGTCCGTGGTCCGCCAATCGCCGGAGCCGTTCCCCGACCGCTTGCGCCACGGAGCCGCCAATGCCTGAATCTACTTCGTCGAAAATCCGAACGTCAACGCGGTCTTGGGCTTCCAGCGCACACTTGAGAGCCAGCATCACGCGCGACAGCTCTCCCCCGGACGCCACCTTCTGGAGCCGCGCGGGCGGCTCGCCCGCGTTGGCCGTGAAACGGATTTCCACGCGCTCGAGCCCGCCGGTGGGGAATGCGTCCGCCTCCGGCTCGGGGTCGAGGGCGAACTCGAGGCGGCCGTGCGGCAGCCCCAAGACCTTGAGCTCGCGCGTCAGCCGAGCGCCCCACTCCCGCGCCGCGGCGCGTCGCTTGAGCGACAGCGCGCGTCCCGCCTTCGCACACGCGTCGCGGTGTTCGCCCAGCTCCGTGCGTGCGCGCGCCAGCGCCCCTTCGGCGTCCTCTCCGGTTGCGAGCTCGGTTCGCAGCTGTTCGCGCCACGCGAGCAGCCCGGCGGCGTCGCGGCGTTGCTTCCGGGTCAGGCGCGCGAGAGCTTCGCGCCGCGACTCCACGCGCTCGAGCTCAGCGGGATCGGCGTCGAGTCCGGAGGCGTAGACGTCGAGACTGCGTGCGGCATCGGCCGCGGCGATGCGCGCCTCGTCCAGGGTGGGGGCCAGCTCGGCGAGCGACGGGTCGAGCGACGCCGCCTGCTCCAGCGCGCGCGTCGCGG
>JACXTT010002772.1_pt1 | contig 27481 bp, 23 predicted proteins | sample 9270951 | NCBI WGS metagenome assembly JACXTT01 (sample SAMN15532306, study PRJNA645909) | rock metagenome | isolation source: weathered quartz diorite | place: Puerto Rico | collected 2017-06-21 | reverse complement strand
GGTATGCCGGCGTGTCGCGGGTGGACCTGGCCAGCGGCGGCTTTGCCCGCCTGGTCAAAGACAGCGAAGGCGCGTTTGCGCTATCGGACAACAAAGTCAGGGCGATTACCTATGACGGCAATGGCAAGCTGTGGCTGGGCACCAATAAGGGCCTGGACCTGTTCGACCCGGTCAGCGCTGCTGTCACCAGCTATACCCACCAGCCGGACAATCCCAACAGCCTGGTCGATGCGCGCACCAGCGCCATCGCGCGCGACCGCAATGGCCTGCTGTGGGTGGGCAGCCTGGCTGGCATAAGCACCTTTGATCCGCGCACCAAAAAATTCACGCGCCAGCTGTTTGCCCAGGGTGAATCGGAGAGCAATAACATCCGCGGCATGATGTTCGACAAAGCGGGTGTGCTGTGGGTGGCCTCGCGCGGCGGCTTGCACAGGGTGGACCCGGCTACGCGCGCCGTCACCACCTTCCGCCACGATGCCGCCAATAGCGCCAGCCTGTCTGACAACACGGTGCGCCCCTTGCTGGAAGACCGCCACGGGCGGTTCTGGATCGGCACCTTCAATGGCCTGGACCTGATGGACCGCGCCAGCGGCACCTTCACCCACTTCCACAGCGATCCCAAGGACCCAACCACCCTCAGCCACGAAGAGGTGCATTACCTGTTTGAGGACAAAGCGGGCGTGATCTGGGTGGGCACGGCCGCAGGCCTGAACCGCATGGACGTCAGCCCGGACGGCAAGGTCAAGTTCCGCCGCTACACCGTCAAGGATGGAATGGCCGACGATTCAGTCGCCTCGATCCTGCAGGACGCCAATGGCAACCTGTGGATCAGCACCAATACGGGCATCTCGCGGTTTGACCAGCAGGCCTCGCGCTGGGCCAACTATGGCGCGCCGGACGGTACGGTGGAGGGCGCCTATTTCGATAACTCGGCCCTGGCCGCACCAGACGGTACACTGTATTTTGGCGGCTTTAACGGCATCACGGCGTTTTCACCCGACGCGATCCGCGACAACCGCATCGCGCCGCGGGCCGTGATCACCGACTTCCAGATCTTTAACAAATCGGTCTCCGTCAATCGCCCGGGCCTGCTCAAGTCGGCCATCGAGAGCGTCAATTCGATTACCCTCGACGCGACCGACTCTGTGTTCTCGCTGGAGTTCTCGGCCCTGCACTTCGCTTCGCCCCAACGCAACCGCTATGCCTACCAGTTGCAGGGCTTCGATGAAAATTGGGTGACCACGGATTCGAACAAACGCTTTGCCACCTATACCAACCTGGATCCCGGTACCTATACCTTCCGCGTCAAGGCAGCCAATAAGGACGGCGTATGGAGCCCGACGGGCGCCACCCTGGAAATCACCATCTTGCCGCCATATTGGAAGACCCTGTGGTTCCGTTCCCTGGTGGTGGCGCTGGTGCTTGGCACTGGCTTTGGGATGTACCGCATGCGCATGAGCGCCTTGCGGCGCCAGCGCCAGATGCTCAAGCAGCAAGTGCGCTCGCGCACGGTGGAAGTGGAACAGCAGAACCGCATGCTGGAGCGCCAGCGCGACGAGCTGGAACTGCAACGGGCCGAAGCAGAGCGGCGCCGCTCGGATGCAGAACGGCAGAAAGAAGAAGTCGAGCGCCAGAAAGAGAACGTCGAACTGGCCCACCGTAATATTTCGACCCTGTCCGAGATCGGCCGCGAACTGACTGCCACGCTGGACCTGGAAACCATCATGCGCACGGTGTACCGCCATGTGCACCACCTGATGGATGCGCGCATTTTCGGCATCGGCTTCTACCGCGAAGACAAGAACGTCATCGAATTCCCGTTCTCGATGGAGCAGGGCCTGCGCAGCCAGCCATATGAACGCCGCATGGAAGACCCCAACCAGTTTGCTGTCTGGTGCCTGGTCAACCGGCGCGAGATCTTCATCAACGACGTGACCCAGGAATACGAAAACTATATCGACGCCGCCGGCATGCATACCTTGACGGTGGCCCAGCTGGAAGACGGCTCTGTGGCGGCGATGCCGATGTCGATGATGTATTCGCCGCTGATCGTCAAAGACAAGGTGATGGGTGTGATCTGCGTGCAAAGCGTGGAAAAGAATGCCTACCGCCGTGTGCACCTGGACATGTTGCAGACCTTGGCCGCCCACGCCGCTGTCGCGCTCGACAACGCGCGCGCCTACCAGCAGCTGGAAGAAACCCAGGACCAGTTGCTGGAACAGGAAAAGCAGGTGCGCCTGCACACCGAGGAGCTGGCGCTGGCCAACCGAGCCTTGCAGGAAAACGACGAGCGCCTGCGCCACGCCAAGCAGAAGGCGGAAGATGCGACGCGCCAGAAGTCCGAATTCTTGGCCAATATGAGCCATGAAATGCGCACGCCGTTGGCAGGCGTGATCGGCATGCTGGGCTTTGCCCTGCGCGACGCCCTGCTGCAGGAGAACACCCGCAGCCAGTTGCTGCGGGCCCAGGTCAATGCGCAGTCGCTTCTGACCATCATCAATGACTTGCTGGACTTCTCCAAGATCGAGGCGGGCAAGCTGTCGATCGAGAACATCGACTTTGCCTTGACCAGTACGCTGGAAAACGTGGTTGCCCTGTTCGAGGAGCAGGCCGCCGGCCTGTCCGTTGACTTCGAGATCGACCTGGCCCCCGACCTGCCGCCTTTCGTCGTCGGTGACCCGACTCGCTTGCGCCAGGTGCTGGTCAACCTGGTCGGCAATGCCTTCAAGTTTACTAAGATGGGCAGCGTCAATGTGCGGGTGGCGCGCGACAGCCGGCCGACCGAAGAACACATCAATATGATCCGCTTCACGGTGCAGGACACAGGCATCGGCATTGCGCCCGAAGCGCTGGAGCGCCTGTTCCAGAAATTCGAACAAGCCGACAGTACCACCACGCGCCGTTATGGCGGCACGGGCCTGGGCCTGGCCATCTGCCGCCAGTTGGTTGAACTGATGGGGGGCGAGATCAGCGTGGAAAGCAAGGAGGGCGTCGGCAGTACCTTCACCGTTATCCTGCCGCTGGCCGATGGCGTGGCGCCGCCGGTGGTGCCCCATGTGCCGCGTGCGCCGCACACCCACCGCCTTAAAGTGCTGTGCGCCGAGGACTTCCCGACCAACCAGATCATCATCCGCATGATGCTGGAAGAACTGGGCCATGCCGTCGACATCGCCGAGAACGGCGCCCTGGCGGTGCAGGCCTGCGCCCATGCCCGCTACGACCTGATCCTGATGGATGGACGCATGCCGGAGATGGACGGCGCCACCGCCACCCGCCTGATCCGCAGCGGCGGCCTGCCCGATGCGCCCGTGCGTGACCAGGAACTGATGATCATCGCCCTGACCGCCAATGCCAGCGACGAAGACCGGGCGCGCTACCTGGGCGCCGGCATGGACGATTTCCTGACCAAGCCAATCGACGAAGCGGCGCTGCACTTTATGCTAAGCCGCGCCATTGAGCGCCAGCTGCAGCGCGGCGTGGAGTTGACGCCGATGTCGCTGGCGCCAGTCGGCACGGCCACTACCAGCGAGCTCGATGCCATGTTCGGCGTGGTGACCGACCAGATTGCGGCGACGCCTGCTAGCGCCCCCGTGGTCAAGCGATCCGTCGACCTGAAAGCGCGCATGCGCACCGCCTTTGCGAACGATGTACCGTCCCGCCTGGCCGACCTCGAACGCGCCATGCTCGAAGGCGACCACGATGCCGCCGGCCGCCTGCTGCATGGGATCAAGGGCAGCGCCGCCTACCTCGATGAAACCGAACTGCACGCCTTGTGTGCCGAGCTGGAAGTGGCGGCCGACCAGCGGCAATGGGAGGTACTGCGTGCCGCCATGCCGCGCCTGCTGAATCTGCTCAGCGTCTTTGAGACGGCAAATTGAGGTAAGATTCACGCCTGTTCCGTGGAAAGGGCTGTATGAAAGTTCTGGTGGTGGATGACGATGTTGTATCACGCATGGTGTTGATGCACCTGGTCGATAGCTGCGGCGAGTTTGACGTGCTGGAAGCTGAAGACGGCCAGCAAGCCTGGGACATGCTGCAGCAAGGCCTGCGGCCGGCCGTCGTGTTTTGCGACCTGCGCATGCCGCGCATGTCGGGCATGGAGCTGCTCCAGAAAATCAAGGCCGATGCGGCGCTGTCCGCGCTGCCCTTTATCCTCGTGTCGTCCGCAACGGACCAGGAAACCGTCACCGAGGCATCGGCCAGCGGCGTGACCGGCTATATCGTCAAGCCTTTCCAGGTTGACCAGGTCAGGGTGCACCTGGCCGCTTATGCGGAACCTGTCTCAGGCGCGGCGTTCGAAGTGGAGTCCCCGCAAGCGACCCAGCAGCGACTGGGTATCGATGCCGAGCGCCTGCTAGCCTACCTGGGCGGTTTCTACAACCAGCTGCTGGCCGCCGGCGGCGAGATCGACGTGTTGCTTTCGCGCGGCGACCAGGACGCCGCGCTGGTCCGCATCGAAAAACTGCATGCTGGTTGCCTGACCCTGGGCCTGACGGGGCCGGCACGCAGCCTGAAGGAACTGGTCGCCAACTCCCCCACCTCGGAAGCGGCCCATGCCGTTCTGGCCGATATCATCCGCGCCGTGATGCACCAGAAGTCCCTGCTAAACCACGTCGCCTGACCCCGAGGATTTGTCTCATTTTGGACAAACTTGCTCATCTTCAATACTCGCAAGAATTTGCTTGATGTCGTGATAGTTTAGAATTAAAGTACCCGTCACCCATCCGACCGGTATTTGACTTCAGGGCGACCATGACCAAGCAGCGTGAAGCACTTTCTCCCAGCGGCTATCAGGATTCTTTTGCACGGGCCAACCTGCCGCCGGTGGAGCAGTGGCCTCAATTCCAATTTGATTTGCCTGCGCTGGCTTATCCGGAACGCCTGAACTGCGTGGATGCCTTGCTCGGTAGCGCGCTGCGCGAAGGCGATGGCGAGCGCACGGCTGTCATTGGCGAGCAGGGTGCCTGGACCTATGCGCAGCTGTCCGCCAAGGTCGACCAGATCGCCCACGTACTGGTCCAGGACATGGGGATGGTGACGGGGAATCGCGTGCTGCTGCGCGGCGCGAACACGCCGATGATGGCAGCGAGCATCCTGGCCGTGCTCAAGGCCGGCGGCATCGCCGTGCCAACCATGCCCCTGCTGCGTGCCCGCGAACTGGGTGTCATCATCGACAAAGCCAAGGTGGACTTCGTGTTGTGCGCCGGTTCGCTTGCGGCCGAAATCGAAGCGCTGCCGACCCCCGTCAAGCGCACCGTCTATTTTGGCGACAGTAGTGACGCCGACTCGCTGGACGCAAAGATGGCGCAGTACCTGCAGCCATTTGCGCCAGTCGATACCGCGGCCGACGATGTCTGCCTGATCAGCTTCACTTCCGGAACCACCGGCATCCCCAAGGGCACCATGCACTTCCATCGCGACGTGCTGGCCATTTGCGACTGCTTCCCGCCGCACATCTTGCAGTCGCAGCGCGACGATATCTTTATCGGGACGCCACCCCTGGCCTTTACCTTTGGCCTGGGCGGCTTGCTGTTGTTCCCCATGCGCGTGCGCGCTGCCGGCGTGCTGCTGGAAAAGCTCACGCCTGAAACCCTGCTGGCCAGCATCGACAAATACAAGGCCACCGTCTGCTTTACCGCGCCGACCTTCTATCGCCAAATGGCGCCGCTGGCTGCCAAGCACAATATCTCCACGCTGCGCCAGACCGTATCGGCTGGCGAGGCGCTGCCCCTGGCTACGCGAGAACTATGGCAAGCGGCCAGCGGCCTGGCCATGATCGACGGCATAGGCGCGACGGAGATGCTGCACATTTTTATTTCCGCGAGCGGCGCCGCCATCCGCCCCGGCGCGACGGGCAAACCCGTGCCCGGCTACCAGGCCTGCATCCTGGACGAGCAGGGCCGCAAAGTGGGGCCGGGCGTCATTGGCAGGCTGGCCGTCAAAGGCCCGACGGGTTGCCGCTACTTGGCCGACCCACGCCAGAAGGACTATGTGCTCGACGGCTGGAACCTGACCGGCGACGCCTACGAGATGGATGCGGACGGCTACTTCTTCTACCGCTCGCGCACGGACGACATGATCATCTCGGCCGGCTATAACATCGCTGGCGCCGAAGTGGAAGATGTACTGCTGCGCCATCCGGCCGTGGCCGAGTGCGGCGTGGTCGGCCGTGCCGACGAGGAGCGCGGCATGATCGTGGAAGCCCACATTGTGCTCAAGCCGGGCAATGCCGCGTCGGACGAACTGGTCAAGACCTTGCAGGACTTCGTCAAAGAGCATATCGCCCCTTACAAATATCCGCGTTCGATCCGCTTCCAGGACAAGCTGCCTCGCACCGAGACGGGCAAGCTTCAGCGCTTCAAACTGCGGGCCCAGGAGAGCGCATGAACATTGTGTGCATCGGCGGCGGCCCGGCAGGCCTGTACTTTGGCCTGCTGATGAAGAAGCAGGATCCGTCGCACCGCATTACCGTGATCGAACGCAACCGGCCCTACGATACCTTTGGCTGGGGCGTGGTGTTTTCCGATCAAACGCTAGGAAACCTGGTTGCAGCCGACGAGGAAACGGCGCGCTCGATCCTGCAGTCCTTTAACCACTGGGACGATATCGACATTTTCTTCAAGGGTGAGAAGGTGACTTCGGGTGGGCATGGCTTCTGTGGCATCGGCCGCAAGCGCCTGCTCAATATCCTGCAGCAGCGCTGCGAGGCGCTCGGTGTGGAGCTGGCGTTTGAAACGGACGTGCTGGACGACCAGGAGATCGCAAGGCGCTACAAGGCGGACCTGGTGATCGCATCGGACGGCCTCAATAGCCGCATCCGCGCTCGTTACGCCGACACCTTCAGGCCGGATATTGAAACGCGCCGCTGCCGTTTTGTGTGGCTCGGCACAAAGAAGAAATTTGATGCCTTTACGTTCGCCTTTAAGCAGACCGAACATGGCTGGTTCCAGGCCCACGTCTATCAATATGACGGCGACACCTCAACCTTCATCGTCGAAACGCCGGAAGAAGTCTGGCAAGCCAGCGGCCTGGCCGACATGAGCCAGGAGCAGGGCATTGCCTTCTGCGAGGCTCTGTTTGCAGACCAACTTGAAGGCCACGCCCTGATGTCCAATTCCTCGCACCTGCGCGGTTCGGCCATGTGGATCGCTTTCCCGCGCATCGTCTGCCAGCAGTGGGTGCACTGGAATGGACCGACGCCTGTGGTGCTGATGGGCGATGCGGGACATTCCGCCCACTTCTCCATCGGCTCCGGCACCAAGCTCGCATTGGAAGACGCCATTGAACTGGCCCGCTGCTTTGGCAAGCACAAGGCGCCGGTCGATGCATTGGCCGAATACCAGCAGCTACGCTCCGTGGAAGTGCTCAAGATCCAAAGCGCCGCGCGCAATTCGATGGAATGGTTTGAAAACGTCGACCGCTATACGGCGATGGAGGCGCCGCAGTTTGCCTACTCGATGCTGACGCGCAGCCAGCGCCTGTCGCACGAAAACCTGAGGGTGCGCGACGCAGGTTATGTCGCCAGCTTCGAGGCTTGGATTGCCAAACGGGCTTGTGAGCAGGCCGGCGTGCCTGCGCCCGCGGCGACAGCCAAAGTCCTGCCAATGCTCACGCCATTCAAATTGCGCGGCCTGACGTTGAAGAACCGTATCGTCGTGTCGCCGATGGCGCAATATTTGGCAGTGGACGGCGTTCCGGGCGACTACCATCTTGTGCACCTGGGCGCGCGGGCACTAGGTGGCGCGGGCATGGTGTTCGCAGAGATGACCTGCGTTTCGGCCGATGCGCGCATCACGCCTTCCTGCCCCGGCATGTATGCGCCGGAGCATACGGCAGCATGGAAGCGCATTGTCGATTTCGTCCATGCCTCGACGGACGCCAAGATCGCACTGCAACTGGGCCATGCCGGCGCCAAGGGCTCGACCCGCATCATGTGGGAGGGCATCGATCAGCCGCTGCCGGCATTGAACTGGCCACTGGTGTCTGCCTCCGAGCAGCAATACCTTGAAGGCGTGTCGCAAGTGGCGCGTGCCGCCACGCTCGACGATATGGCCCGCATTGAAGCTGATTTTGTCCGTGCCACGCTGGCTGCGGAAGAGGCGGGCTTTGATTGGCTGGAACTGCACTGCGCGCACGGCTACTTGCTGTCTTCGTTTATTTCGCCACTGACCAACCAGCGCACCGACCAGTTTGGAGGCAGCCTGGAGAACCGCTGCCGCTATCCGCTGCAAGTGCTGCGGGCGATGCGCGCCGCGTGGCCTGCACACAAGCCGATGAGCGTTCGTATTTCGGCCCATGACTGGGTCGAGGGCGGGATCACGCCGGATGATGCAGTGGCCATGGCGCGCCTGTTCAAGGAAGCGGGCGCAGATTTGATCGACGTGTCTTCTGGCCAGGTCAGCAAGAAAGAAAAACCCGTCTATGGTCGCATGTTCCAGACGCCGTTTGCCGACCGCGTGCGCAACGAGGCGCAGATTCCGACCATCGCTGTCGGTTCCATCTTTGAAGCGGACCACGCCAATAGCATTATTGCCGCTGGCCGGGCCGACCTGTGCGCGGTTGGCCGCCCCCATCTGGCCAATCCCGCCTGGACGCTGACCGAAGTGGCCAAAATCGGCTTTAGCGCGATTGCCTGGCCCAAGCCTTACTTGCCCGGCAAACAGCAGCTCGAACGCAACCTGGAGCGTGAACGCCAGGTGGCTGCAGCCAGTGCTGGCCTGAGTCCACAGCAAGTCGCTGCCAAATTGCTGGAGGGATGATGGATCCATTGGCAAGCCCTTTGGCTGGAAAACATGCGCTCGTCACGGGAGGCGGTAGTGGCATCGGCGCGGCCGTGGCAGGTGCCCTGCTTGCGGCTGGCGCCCGCGTGACGATCGCCGGGCGCAGTGAAGCCAGGCTGAACACGGCAATGGAATCGATGTCCCGTCTCGGCCAGATCAGCATGGCGGTGATGGACGTGACCCAAGCGGAATCCGTGCGTGCCGCCTTTGCACAGGCAGCGGCGCAGGCAGGCCCCGTCGATATCCTGGTCAACAATGCTGGACAGGCACCGTCGGCGCCCTTTGTCAAAACCGATGCAGCCCTGTGGCAGCACACGATGGATGTGAACTTGAACGGCCCATTTCATTGCACCCAAGCGGCGCTGCCCGCCATGCTGGAAGCAGGGTGGGGCCGCATCGTCAATGTGGCTTCCACGGCTGCGCTGGTCGGCTATCGTTATGTGGCTGCTTATTGCGCCGCCAAGCACGGCGTTCTGGGCATGACGCGGGCGCTAGCGCTGGAGGTGGCCACCAAAGGCGTCACCGTCAATGCGGTGTGCCCTGGATTTACGGACACGGACATTGTCAAAGATGCCGTCGCCAATATTGTCGCCAAGACGGGACGAAGTGAGGAAGAAGCGCGCCAGGCCCTGGCCGCCGGTAATCCACAACAACGACTGGTACAAGTCGAAGAAGTTGCCAACGCCGTACTGTGGCTGTGCATGCCGCAATCCGGTGCCATGAATGGACAAGCCCTGGCAGTGGCCGGCGGCGAAGTCATGTGAGAGGGGAGCCATGTCGCAGATCGAAACCCAGGAAGAGAGCGGAGCCGTGCTGGACCTGGCCAGCCGCCTGACCAATGACCACCACCAGTCCCTCAAGCTGTGGTTGCGCATGCTGTCATGCACAGTGCGCATCGAGAATGAGATTCGTAGCCGCTTGCGCGCCACCTTTGATATTACTTTGCCGCGCTTCGACCTGATGGCCCAGCTGGAGCGCTACCCGGATGGCCTGCGCATGGGCGAACTGTCCAAACGCATGATGGTCACTGGCGGTAACATCACGGGCATCACCGACCAGCTGGAAAACGAAAACCTGGTCTTGCGCGTGGCCGACCCCAAGGACCGCCGCGCCTACAGCGTCAAGCTGACACCGGCAGGCCGGCGCGCCTTTGCTGAAATGGCGGAAGTGCATGAGCGCTGGATTGCCGAACTGCTTAAGGATATTTCGCCGCAAGATAAAGGACAGCTCATTACCTTGCTGTCGCAAATGAAGCAGCACCTCAACGGCGCCGAAGAACAATAAAGGAAGCACTATGCGTTATCTACCAGGCCAGGCGCAGCAGCTGCCAGGCAACCGCACTTCGCTGGCCAACTACCCCGCCAAGCATTTCAAGTTTGCCGTGGCGAGTGGCGTTGCAACCATTTCACTGAATCGCCCCGAGCGCAAGAATCCGCTGACCTTCGACTCCTACGCGGAGCTGCGCGATTTGTTCCGCAGCTTGTGTTATGCAGAAGACGTTAAATCCATCGTCATCACCGGGGAAGGCGAAAACTTCTGCTCAGGCGGCGACGTGCACGACATCATTGGCCCGTTGACCAAACTCGATATGCCCGGCCTGCTGGCCTTTACTCGCATGACGGGCGACCTGGTCAAGGCCATGCGCGCCTGCCCGCAGCCGATTGTGGCCGCGATCGACGGCATCTGTGCCGGCGCTGGCGCCATCCTGGCCCTGTCGTCGGATATCCGCTACGGCACGGCGCGCAGCAAAACCGCCTTCTTGTTCACACGCGTGGGTCTGGCCGGTTGCGATATGGGCGCCTGCGCCTTGCTGCCGCGCGTGATCGGGCAGGGCCGCGCTGCGGAACTGCTTTATACGGGCCGTTCCATGTCGGGTACGGAAGCGGAGCGCTGGGGCTTTTTCAATACCCTCTGTGAGCCAGCCACCCTGCTGGTAGATGCACAGGCCTTTGCGCAGTCGCTGGCCGATGGTCCGACTTTCGCGCATGGCATGACCAAGAAGATGCTGCAGCAGGAATGGAATATGGGCGTGGATGAAGCCATCGAAGCGGAAGCGCAGGCGCAAGCCATCTGCATGGCGACCAACGACTTCCACCGCGCCTACCACGCCTTCGTGGCCAAGCAAAAACCTGACTTTGAGGGCGATTGAGATGGCCGACAAATCCTATCTCGGCTGGCCCTTCTTCGCCGACACCCACCGCACGCTGGAAACAAGGCTGGAGCAGTGGGCCCAAGCCAACATCGCTGGCGGTCATGGCAAGGATGTCGATGCCGCCTGCCGCCACCTGGTGCACCAACTGGGCGAAGGCGGCTGGCTCACCCATGCCATTGGAGAGAACAAGGCCATTGATACCCGCGCCATTTGCCTGATCCGCGAAACGCTGGCCCGCCACAATGGCCTGGCCGATTTCGCTTTTGCCATGCAGGGCCTGGGCTCTGGTGCGATCAGCTTGTTTGGCAGCGCTGGCAACAAGGCGGAATACCTGCCAGGCGTGGCGCGCGGCGAGGCCATTGCCGCTTTTGCCCTGTCCGAACCTTCTGCCGGCTCAGACGTCGCCGCCATGCAGTGCGCCGCTGTGCAGCAGGGCGACCATTACCTGCTCAATGGCGAGAAGACCTGGATCTCCAATGGCGGTATCGCCGATTTCTACGTCGTGTTTGCCCGCACCGGTGAGGCGCCCGGTGCGCGCGGCATCAGTGCCTTTATCGTTGACGCTGGCACGCCGGGCTTTGAGATCGCCGAGCGCATCGACGTGATCGCGCCGCACCCCCTGGCGCGCCTGAAGTTCACCAACTGCGCCGTGCCAGTGGCGAAGCGCCTGGGTGAGGCGGGACAGGGCTTCAAAGTAGCGATGGCAACGCTGGATGTCTTCCGCACCTCGGTCGCCGCTGCGGCACTGGGCTTTGCCCGCCGGGCCCTTGATGAAGCACTGGCACACGCCAAGTCGCGCCAGATGTTTGGCCAGACCCTGGCCGACTTCCAGCTGACCCAGGCCAAGCTGGCCGAGATGGCAACGGGGATCGATGCTGCCGCCTTGCTGACCTACCGAGCGGCATGGCAGCGCGATATGGGCCAGAAGGTGACCAAGGAAGCGGCCATGGCCAAAATGACGGCGACGGAAACAGCCCAGAAGGTGATCGACGCCGCCGTGCAAATGTTTGGTGGCCTGGGGGTGGTCAGCGAGCATCCGGTGGAAAAGCTCTACCGCGAGATCCGCGCCCTGCGCATTTATGAGGGCGCCACCGAAGTCCAACAACTGATTATTGCGCGCGAATTGCTGCGCACGGAGTAAGAAGGAAGACTATGCAAATCCTCCAACCTGAAGGCTGGGCGCGACCACGCGGCTATTCGAACGGCATTGCTGCTAGCGGGCGCACAGTGAGCGTGTCCGGCATGATCGGCTGGGACGCGCAGTGCCAGTTCCAGTGCCTTGACTTTGCAGGGCAAACGCGCCAGGCGCTGCAAAATATCGTGGCGGTGCTGGCAGAAGCCGGCGCCGGTCCGGAGCATATTGTGCGCATGACCTGGTATGTCGTCGACAAACAGGAATACCTCGCAGCGGCCAAGGAGATCGGCGCCGCCTACCGTGAGATTATTGGTCGCCACTATCCGGCCATGACTGCGGTGCAGGTAACAGCGTTGATTGAAGACAAAGCAAGGGTCGAAATCGAAGTCACGGCAATCGTTTAAGCGCGTTCTTCCAGGATTGCCTGTTTCCGACCTTGCTGATTTCGCGCAATCGTGATGAGGTGGCATTGTCCTTGAACTTGTACCTGGATCAAATATCAGCGACCGAAACTATGTAGATTCGCACGCCTGTCTACCCGGCTTGTTCCTCGTCAAACCAAAAAAACTTAAATAAAAACAAACTGTGCCTGTTGAGCCCGTATTCGGCGGCAGGCATGGTGCGCTTTGGCTACATCGGGTGCCCGTCAGCTTGTCCGCCTGCCTGGTGCACTGTGCCATCCCGCTTAAGGACTATCCATGAACAACGAGCCGCAGCTACCGATACGTGTCATGCTGGTTGACGACCACCAGACCATGTTATGGGGCCTGACAGCGTTGATCAACAGTGCCGCCCCACTGATGGAGGTGGTCGGCACGGCAGCCAATTGCGACGATGCGCTCAGCACTGCCAAAGCGGTCGAGCCGGACGTGATCCTGCTGGACCTGAACCTCAATGGCATCAGCGCGTTGACGATCCTGCCCTTGCTCGTTGCAATGGGGCCGCGTGTCCTGATCTTGACCGGCGAGCAACAGCGGGCACCCCTGGACCGCGCCATGCTGTCTGGTGCGCGTGGCGTGCTGTGCAAGGGAGTGGCCGCCGAACTGGTGATCAAGGCCGTCAAAAAGGCGCATGAAGGTGAGCTGTGGCTGGACCAGGCCAGTATGGGCCGGGTATTCGGCAAGCTGACGGGTGCCGCCGCGACGGAAGCCAACAATCCTGATCGGGGGAAAATCGCCAGCCTGACCCGGCGTGAACGGCAGATCATCGACGCCGTTGTCGTGCATAGCGGGGCCAGCAACAAGTTACTGGCCCAGCAATTGTTTGTCTCGGAATACACTCTGCGTAACCACCTGACGTCAATCTACCGCAAACTGGAACTCACCAACCGACTCGCCTTGTACGTCTATGCACAGCAGCACCGCTTGGCGCGCGATGCGGACACCGCTTCCGCTTAGCCCACTCCCCCTATCATCGGCAGCAAGGTGCGAACGATCTGGATGCCTGCCGGCGCAAGGATCACCACCAGGATCGAAGGAAAAACACAGATCACCAATGGGAACAGGATTTTGGTCGGTATCTTGGCCGCTTCTTCTTCGGCCCGGTGCCGCCGTTTCAGTCGCAAGTCGTCCGAAAACACCCTCAACGAATCACCGATCGCCGTACCGAATTTTTCAGCCTGGTGCATCATGCTGGCAAAGGTCACCAGTTCCTCGATGCCGCTGCGGGTAGCCAGGTGGCGCAAGGCGCTGTCACGGCTGGCGCCAGCACGCATCTCCAGCAGCGTCAAATGCAGCTCCTGTGCCAGCGCCATACTCTTTAGTTTGATTTCACCTGCCACCTTGGCCAATGCTGCGTCCAGTCCAAGCCCGGCCTCGACGCATACCAGCATCAAGTCTGCCGCATCCGGGAAACTGTTGAATATGTCGCGCCTGCGCCGCCTGGCCATCCACGACAGCACCATGTTTGGCACATAGCAGGCAAACAATGCCACCATCATCAGGTAAAACAGGCGCGTGGTGGCATCAGCGCCGCTTCCAAATTGCAGCGCCAGGTAGGTAGGCACGCCGAACAGCACTGGCAGCAAGGTCTTGGTGCCGTAATAGACCAGGTGCGCATCGTCGCGGTGGATGCCGGCATGGAAGAATTTGATGCGCAGCGGCGAATTTTCCCAGTCGCCCGTTGGACTGGACAACTTGGCGAACGGCCCGACCAGCTGCACGACATGTTCCGTCCATCCGGTCGCCTTGTCTGGCTCGATCAAGGACTGCAGGCGCTGCTCGGTTTTTCCCGGAAGAAGGAAAAGGAAGCAGGCGGCCGCGCCCGTGCTAACGGCCAGGAAAACGAGAATTGGAACCAAATACATAGCGGCCTCCCTGGCCTAGACACGAATCCGGACAATATGCCTCAGTATCAGCACCCCAATAAACATCAGGCCGACGGTATATTTGACGATGGTGATGCCAACCGGGTCAGTAAACAGGGGCATCATGAACTCAGGATTTGCCGCGGTCATCCCACCGCCCAGTACAAAAGGCATGGCGACGAGCACCATGGCCGACATGCGCCCTTCCGACGAGAGCACGCGGATCTTGCCCGCCAACGCCCTGCGTTCACGCATTAGCCGGCTCAGCTGGGTTAGTACTTCAGTGAGATTGCCCCCCGAATCGCGCTGGATCAGGACGGCGACGATGAAATAGGGCAGGTCGGTACTGGGCAAGCGTTCGCGCAAGTTCATCAGGGCCTGGTTGAGCGCAACGCCAAAATTGACCTCGTCGTGCACTGTCCGGAATTCTCCGGCGATTGGTTCGGACATTTCCTCGCCAACCATCTGCAGCGCCGCAGAAAAAGCATGGCCGGCGCGCAGTGCCCGCACCACCAGGTCGATCGCCTCGGGCAGTTGGCGTTCGATGGTGGCCAGGCGCTGGCGGCGCAGGCGCAGCACATGGGCAAGGGGGAGGCAGGCACAGGCGGCGCTGCCAGCGATGTCCAGCAGCGGTTCCTGCGGCCAGGTGCCCAGGGAAACCAACAGCACCGCAGCACCAGCCGCCAGGCACGACAACAGCAACGTCGACACCTTCGTGCTCAAACCGGCCTGGCGGATGATGGCGTTCAGCAGCAATGCCTTTTGGATGCGTGACAAGAAGCGATCGAGCAAAGGAAGCGCGCTCAATGCATGGTCCTTGAGCAGGGCGGGCTGATCCAGTTGGGCAGTCGACAGGGATTGCAGGCGCAGTGACAATTTCTTCGCATGCGATCCATATGCCGAAGTCCACAACAGGTAACAACCGCCCAGGAGCAGCAAGATGGCGACGAATACCAATGCCGCCAGCAGCGCCATGACGCTGGTACTATTCATGGAGGCCATGCTTTTCTCCCTATTGCAGGTGGCGTGAAGGGTCGAACAGCTTGTCCGGCAGCGACACGCCGAAGCTGCGCAGGCGCTCTGCGCATTGAAGCCGGACTCCGGTGGCATGGAAGTGCCCCTGTACGATATTGGACGCGCTGACACCCGTTTGTGTGTAGGTAAATATCTCTTGCATCATGATCATGTCACCTTCCATGCCGGTCACTTCCTGGATGCTCGTAACCTTGCGTTTGCCATCGAGCAGCCGGCGTATTTGTAGGACGATGCTGATCGCCGAGCAAATCTGCTGGCGGGCAATCCGGACCGGCAGGTTCACATTGGCCATGCCGATCATGTTCTCCAGGCGCGACAAGGCGTCGCGCGGCGAATTGGCGTGGATGGTGGTGAGCGAGCCTTCGTGACCGGTGTTCATTGCCTGTAGCATGTCGATCGCCTCGGCCCCGCGGACTTCGCCGATGATGATGCGGTCCGGGCGCATCCGCAGTGCATTGCGCACCAGCGCGCGTTGAGGGATTTCGCCTTTGCCTTCAATATTCATTGGGCGCGTTTCCATCCGCACCACATGGTGCCCCTGCATCTGCAATTCGGCCGCATCTTCGATGGTAATGATGCGCTCGGAAGGGGGAATAAAGCCAGACAGAATATTGAGCATGGTGGTCTTGCCCGATCCTGTGCCGCCGGAAATGATCATATTGACCTTTGACTTGGACAGGCCTTCCAGCAGGAGCGCCATTTCCGGCGTCAGGCTCTTGTGTTCATTGACCAAGCGCTCCATGGTCAGCGGAATATGTGCGAAGCGACGGATCGACAACATCGCACCATCCAGCGCCACCGGAGCGATGACCGCATTGACCCGGGAACCGTCAGGCAGGCGCGCGTCCACCATCGGGCTCGACTCGTCAATCCGGCGTCCCACCAGCGACACGATCTTGTCTATGATGCGCAGCAAGTGCTTTTCGTCAGTAAAACTCACCGTGCTCAGTTCCAGTTTGCCCAGGCGCTCGACATACACCTCGTCATAGCGGTTGACCAGGATATCGGAGACGGTCGGATCGGCCATCAGCAGTTCGAGCGGACCGAAGCCCAGCATCTCGTGCTGGATGTCCCGGATCAGGCAATCGCGCTCGGCCTCGTTGATGGCAGTCCGCTCGTCTTTGAGCAAGCGTTCTGCCATGCTGGCAATTTCGCGCCGCAGCATGGTGGGTGACAGTGTCTCAAGCACGGCAAGGTCGAATTTGTCGAGCAGGCGCAGGTGGATCCGGCTTTTGAGCGCCTTGTAGGCCTCGCCACTGGCAGGTGCAGTGGGCGGGGCGGCGCTGGCCGCGGAGGCGTTGTTGAATTTGTCTCGAAGGGACATGGTTCGCTTTCGTTGAGGTGCCTGGTCAGGCGCGTTGGAACAGGCGGCCGAGCAGGCCACGGCTGGCTTGGGGCACGGGGACGAATGTCCGGGCAAATTCGGCGAGACTACGGGCCAGAGCGCCGCCTTGTCGAAGGTGGCGGAGCGGTTCACCGCGATTTGCCGATGCATTCGCTTCGCGGTAGGCATTGGGGAAAGCGTGCAGTGGAATGTTGCCCAGCGTGCGCCGGATGGTGTCGAGCCCGATGTCCGAATTTTTCTCGAACCGGTTCACGATCAATTCCACGCGCCCTGGCGGGATGGCCAGTGAATGGAGCATCGACAATAAGGCGTGGGTGTGATGCAAGCACTGTAGGCCGGCCTGCATCACGATAAATATACGGGAGGCACAATCTAACACCTTGATCGATACTTCGGTCACGGCGCGGCCCACATCGACCAATACAAAGTCGTACTGCGTCAGGGCGAGGCGCAAAATCGCATCGATCTGCTCCGGCCGGATGTCGAGGAACTGGGACAAGTCGCCGGGCGCCGGTAATACGCTGTAATTGGGCGCCACACTGATCGTGCTGGCGGCAAGCAGTGAAGCATCGAGGCGGCTGGTGTCGCGTGCGACATCGGCCAGGGTGACGCTGGGTTTGCTGTCATGGAGATAGGACAGGGCATCGCCGAACTGGAGGTTCAAATCCACCAACAACACCGATTTTCCTTCGGCCAAGGCCATGCCGACATTGGTGGTGATGAACGTTGCACCACTGCCTCCTTTGCTGGACATGAATGCCAATAAGGTGCCGGTGGAGTGGGCAGGCGGCTGCCCGCGTTTTGCATGCAAGCGCCGCACAGTGGCATCCAGGGCGGCCCCGGTGACGGGAGATGGCAACACTTCGCGCACGCCAGCGCGCATGGCATTGATCAGGAACTCGGGCGTATTGCTCGAACATAGCAAGATGACGTCGATCGACGGATGATGGTGCGTGACATATTCGACTTGTGCCAGTTCGCCCGGCTCACAGCACATGCCCTCGACGAGCATCAATTCCGGTTTTTCCTGTTCGGCCACGGCGCGCATCTTGCCCTTGCCACCTTCAACCAGGATGACGGTATGGGCCTTGGCCTGCAAGGCCCTGCCGATATCATCCAGGCTCGATTTGCTGGGTGAAATGACTGCAATCTTCATCGGATTTACCTATCAGGGAGTGGTTTTGGCCAGGCGTGGCGGCGTGTAGGTGCCATAGAACGGGCCAATGCCGCTCGAGCCCGACAACACCATATTGGAAGTGAAGTGGCCTTGAATGAACTTCTTGGCACCATCCTCAGGCTTGTCATTGCCGCCAAATTGGATGTCATCAATGTGAAACCCGGCAAACGCGACCACCTGCGCCTGCCCTTTGTTGGACAGGTCAGCCGTATCGACGACGATCACAGTGACATCGGCGCCCGGCGGGCTGGGGTATTGGTCGCGCAGGTCCTTGTACGAAGCGTTTTTTGTTCCAGGAGAAATCCAGATGAGGTCGCCGATCCCGATCTTCGTCGGATTGCCATTGGCGATCAGTGAGCTGATGGCCGATTGGCTGTTGAGGTCCTGGTCAAACGTGGTCCACTGGCCCGCCGTGCAGGTGTCATAGTGGTAAGCGCTACCAATGCGCAATTCCCAAGGCTGACCGACGACGGAAAGGTGGTAGGGGTCGGCCGGCGTGCCCGTGTAAATGACGGGTTTGCCGGCCGTAGCATCCCAAAACTTATCGTACATGCATTTATTGATCACCTGCGGTATCAAGGTACCTGGCGAGGCGCCGCCTGGCGAAGACAGCACGGCCACGGCGCTGACCGTCATTGGAACGTCGCTGCCGCCGAACATCATGCGCGTCAGCATGACAATGGGGCCGCCGTTCATGCCGGCGGCCTTGGTCAGCGTGACCTTGACAGCCGGCTTGTCGTAGGCACCGAGTGGCGCAAAGGCAGTCGACAGGGTGCCGCCAGAAGGGGCGTTGCCCATCAAGTCCCAATACCCGGCAACAATGGCATGTCCGCTGTCCGTGCTGGACAAAGGTTGCTCGCTTGCACTGTTCTTGTTGAGTTGATCGGCGCTTTTGGCCATGGCACGATCCCAGTTCAATACTGTTGACACCACACTGGTGCAGTCGGTGGTCGATGCCCCGGACGACTGTTTGGTAAGGCAGTTGGCGCCAGCCAGTGCGGCGGCATCGGCTGCATTCTGCATTTCGTTGCGCACAATGAAGATCCGGCCGATGTCGACCGCCAGCACGGCGAATCCGGCGAGCACGATCAGGACACCAGCAACCAGGACCAGGGAGGAACCGCGCTCGCGTGGCGAACATGTTGTTATTTTCATGGCGGCCTCACTCGTGGTTCATCACCGTCGTGGCGGAAATGGTGATGGCGCTGCCGATTGTCGACGGCCCGGTGCCAAGCGAGAACCAGGTTCCCATGGAAAAGCCTTTGACGGCAAAGCTGACCGTCACGGTGACCGGACTACCGAAGGCCGGCATTGCTGCCGGGGACACGCTGATGACGGGATCGGCCGCGCCACTGCATGTGGTGGTGCGGGACTGGCTGCTCACCGTGATCAAGGTGGTCTTGGCGTAGTCGCAGGCGACCTGCTTGATGGCCGTCGTATTCCATGTGGCCGCTGTCAGGGCGATGGCATTGCGCGCCGCCTCGCGGCTGGCATTGGTAACAATTGCTTTGTCGTAGGCAAGGATGCCGAAATCGAGGATGGCAAACAATATCAGGATTAGAAATGGCAATACCAATGCGAATTCGACGGCCTGCGCACCTTGTTGCCTGACTTTTTGCATGATTAATCCTCGAAGATCAGGTCAGCATTACGAGCAAGTGCCGGTCATGCAGTTCGACACACGCGTGAAGAGGTCAGCCAGGGAACTGCGCAGGCCAGTGCCGGCATCGCCTAGCGCGATCGCCAGACCGATAGAGACGACGGCAATAATCAGCGCATATTCGACCACTTGCGCTCCGGCTTCCTCTTTGACAAATGACTGGACGACCGCGCCAGCTTTTCCTGTGAAATTGTTCATGTTGATTCCCTTTGTGACGATGTGAAAAACAAGAGAAAAATGCGCGGCGCCCAAGGTGCCGCGCAATGCGATTAGGAGCAGGTGCTTCCGGCAGTGAAGCAGGTGGTGACGCGCGATACGAGTGTGGTAAATGATGATTTCAAACCGCCCGTGCTGCCACCCAGTGCCACGACCAGGCCGATCGACACGACAGCGATGATCAAGGCGTATTCGACCACTTGGGCGCCGTCTTCTTCGGTGGCAAAGGACTTCATGGCGGTGCCCACTGCTTTGATGAATGCATTCATTTTCATTTCCTTTATGGTTGAGGTAAGTACAACAAAAAGCGTCGCTTCGTGGGTGTGCGACCCATTGGCGACCGGGAGCGATCAATCGTTGCGTGGCTCGCAGGCCGCCTACTTGTTGGCGCTGGAGGGGCCGCCGATCTGGATCACGTTGACCACCGGCGGTGGCGCCTTGAACGAGTCCTGGTAGAGGCGGATCGCTTCATGGGCGGCCTTGCCGTCCATTCCTGCGACCTGGACCTCGCGCTGGCCTGCGTCCGGATTGAGTGTCATGCGCTGGCGCGACTGCCGGACGGCATCGCCGAAACTGGCGTCGTAGTGCGGCGTGGTCGAACAGGCTGACAGCAGGGCTGCCAAGCAGATGGATGCAGGAAGTTTCATCGCATTCTCCAGGGTTCCCGGACTTACTTGCCGGCGGGGGGCGTGCCTTCGGCTTTGCCCATGAACAAAATATCGGACCGCGTCGGTTCGATGTGCTGGTCCGTCGTGAGTGCAACTTGTCCTGCCATGGGCTTGACGAGCCGCGGTGTGATCACGAAGATCAATTCGGTCTGTGCCTTCTGGAATTCTGTTGAGCGGAACAGCGCCCCGATCACCGGAAGTTCACCCAGGCCTGGGAAGCGGGCGATCGTCTCAGTGACGTTGTTGCGGATCAGGCCAGCGACGGCGAAACTCTGGCCGTCGCTTAACTGGACGGTGGTGTCGATGCGGCGCGTGGAGATCGACGGCAGCACGGAGGTGACACCACCGACCGTGGTGAACGGTGATCCGGTCTGCGACAGTTCCGATACTTCTGACACCAGTTTCAGGTTGACCCTGCTGCCGTCGAGTACGGTCGGCATGAATTTCAGGCCAACGCCAAACTCTTTTTCTTCTAGCGTGATGGTGGTACCGCCGGCGTTGTTCGTTTGGGCGACGGGGATGAATATCTTTCCACCGGACAGGAAGCTGGCGAATTGGCCGCTGATCGCCATGATATTGGGCTCGGCAAGGACGCGCACCAGGCCATCCTTTTTCTGCGCGTCGATGCCGATCAGGGTGGCGTTGGTGCCGGAGCCGCTGACGCCGGCACGGATCGCAGCCGACCCACCGGCAATATCGCTGAGCGCATTGCCAGCAACAGCGGCGCCGGCGTTGCCAAACTGACCCAGCACGCCAGTTCCGCCGCCGATGATGCCGGAGATGACCTTGGTCGTGCCGGCCGCAGTGGTAAACAGCCGTGCGAAATCGATGCCGAATTTATCGAGTAGGGTCTTGCTCACTTCAGCGATCTTTACTTCCAGCATTACCTGCTGCGGCGTCGATACCCGCAGCATATTGACCACCTTCTTGCCATCCCCATACGAGCTGGCAAGGCTGACGACATCGTCCAGTTTGAGCGCATCGCTGACCACGCCCGTTAGCACCAGGGTATTTTCGGCGCCGCGCACCTTGATGCCGGTTTCTTCAGGCATCAATTCGGCCAGTTTTGCCTGCAAGCTGGCAGGATCGATGGTGACGACAATGTCACGCACAAAGCAGCGCCCGTCGGCGCTTTGCAGCACCAGGTTCATGGCGCCTGCCTTCTTCCCTAGTAAAAAGAGTTCGACCGGGCTCAACAACATGACATCGACATCCGCGACACCGTCCGTGCTGGCCTGGTTGGTGGCAGGCATAGTGGGCGCATCGGCGGAGGTGGATGGCTTGCCGGCCCGGCCAGAAGCGACACCGCCCACGACCATGCGCTGGACCGGCTCGGCCAGCGTGACGACGGTTGATTTGCCCAGAGTCAGAACGCTGGGTGGATCAATGACCACAGTACTACAGGGCTTGAGTGTGGTGGTGCTTTCCTTGGCCGCCACCGCAGACGCGGCGCCAGCTACGCAGGGCCAGCATGACATGGCAAGCACTGCGGACAGCGTGAGGTGTTGGTGTCGAAGTCGCACGGTGGTACTCCCAGATTTGTCTTATTAGAAACAATGAGTGGCACGCTTGCCGTCGTGAACGACTTCGACGCAGCTGACACTGGCAGGTTTTGCCACCGGCTGCACGATGCGGCGCAGGGCGGGCGCGGGGGCAGGCTGGTCGGCCAGGCCAAACAACTGGCGTTTCGTGATGCCCGCCGTGGAAACCGTTTTCTTGTCGACTTGGTTGCGCAGGACCAGCGACAGGGTGCCAACGCTCCTGGCCAGGTCCAGCTTTTCTGAATCCTGCAGGCTCAGTTCCAGCGTGACGGCACTGACTACTTTGGGTTTTGTGTCATCGCGGCTGGCTTCCTGCGCCACGGCCAGCACCAGCACGTGTTCGAGCACTGTTTTGCTGATCTGTTTGTCGTCCTCGCCCTTGCCTTTGTCCTGCTGGGCATTGACCATCACATCGACGTAGTTGCCCGGCAGGGCAAAGCCGGCCACGCCGACGACGTCGTTGACCCGCACCGTCATGGCCCGCTTGCCTTCGGCGATGACGGCCGACAGGCCACCCTGGGTACCCACGGGCGCCAGCTTGCCTTCAAGGATAGCCTCGCCGCGCAGCAGGCCGACTTTCACCACGCGGTCCTGTACCTGCTTGATGTCATGGATAGCGCCGACCGGGATGGAGCCGCTGGGCCAGTCGATCGTTGCCACCATCTGCGCGCTGATCTTGCTTCCCAATTCAATATCGGCCAATGCCACGACGACCTTGTTTGACGGCACCTTTGCTTGCTGTGACACCCAGCCGGAAGCGAGCATGGCTGCGACCAGCCCAATCAGTAAGGCCAGGATTAGTAGGGCAAGTGCTTTCATGTTTTTCATGGCATTCCTCGTCGCCGGTGTGAATGGGATCAGGCATAACCGAGCTGGTTTGCCACGACAAAACCGATACTGCCGATGGCAATGCTGATGCCGTAGGGCAGCTTGCCAATGGTGCCGGCTGGCCCGGCCGGGCGTTGGCGGCGGGCCGGAGAGGTGAGGACGCTGGCAAGGCTGAACAGCATCCCGGTCACATTGCTCAGCATGCGGCCCAGGCTGCCGTAGTACAGGGCATAGGCAATGGCCGCAACGCCACCGGTGATGAAGGACGCCAGCGCGGCCGAAAAAATATCGGGAAGCCCAACAAATGCGCCGACCATTGCCATCAGCTTGACGTCGCCCGCGCCCAACGCGCCCAGTGCATACATCGGCAACATCAGCAACAGGCCGGCGACCAGACCGCCCAGTGTCCACGCCAGGCCAAAACTGGGCACAAGGGGAAACGCCGTGTTGTAGGCGACGGCAAATGCGGCGCCGCCGAGGGTCAGCCAGTTCGGCACTTTCATGGTGCGGTAGTCGCTGACGGCGGCCACGAGCAACAGGGCGAACAGTACTGCGGTGCGTGGGCTCGTCACCAACATGGCTAACAGCTCCCGCAGTGCACTCATTTCATCCATGGTTTGCCTCGGTTTCAACGGTGAATGGTTTTGCATGCATGGTGAGCAAGCAAATCGTTGCAACATTGGAAGCAAGTATAAAAAGTGGAGGAAGTGCGCGCATCCACGGAAAGTCCCAAATTGCATGGGACAAAACGCTTCTTGTGCATGGCTGCAGGTAGGGCCAAACAACCAGGAGGTTCTGGGCAGGCGGCTGGGCAATTCGTTATGATGGTGGTTTTGTCCGACTGCCCGCCATGCCCCGTCCCCTGACTGCTTCGACCGCGCTGCTTCTGACCGTCCCGCCCCTATTGTGGGCTGGCAATGCCGTGGTCGGCCGCCTGGTGCATGCGATGGTGCCGCCGATGGCGCTAAACTTGCTGCGCTGGCTGGTTGCATTGCTGATCTTGCTGCCGATGGCTTCCATGCTGTTTAAACCAGGCAGCGGGCTGTTGTCCCACTGGCGCCGCTTTGCGGTGCTGGGCCTATTGGGCATCGGGCTGTATAACTCCCTGCAGTACCTGGCGCTGCAAAGCTCCACGCCGATCAATGTGACCCTGGTTGCCGCCAGCATGCCGGTGTGGATGCTGCTCGTTGGTGCCGTTGGTTTTGGCGCAACAATACGGCGGCGACAGGCGCTGGGCGCCGTGCTGTCGATCGCTGGCGTCGTACTCGTGCTTAGTCGCGGCCAGTGGGACCAGTTGATGGCGCTGCGACTGGTTGCCGGCGACCTGTATATGATCCTGGCGACGCTGGCCTGGTCGGTCTACAGCTGGCTGCTGACGCTGAAACAAGAACCGGAGGCGATCCGCCAGGACTGGGCCGCTTTCCTGGCTGCGCAAGTGCTGTACGGGGTGTTGTGGTCGGGGCTGTTCGCCGGCGCCGAATGGAGCTTGACTGGCGCCACCATCACGTGGAGCCCAATGCTGCTGGCAGCCTTGCTGTATGTGGCCATTGGCCCGGCCGTCATCGCCTTTCGCTGCTGGGGGGCAGGGGTGCAGCGTGCAGGGCCTAGCGTGGCTGGCTTCTTCGCCAACCTGACGCCCTTGTTTGCTGCCCTAATGTCAGCTGCCTTCCTGGGTGAAGCGCCCCATCTCTACCACGGAATTGCATTTGCCCTCATCGTCAGCGGCATTGCCCTATCCGCCTGAACACGCCCGCTCAGGTACTGGCCAACTGCTTGCGCCTGGGGCCGGACACGTTGCGCACGGCCCGTTGGTGGGCTTCTTCGTCGCCCAGCACAAAGATGCTCATTGAGTTGACTAGGGCCTGGGCTTGCTCTTGCAGGCTGGCCGATGCGGCCGCAGTCTGTTCGACCAGCGCCGCATTTTGCTGCGTCATATCGTCCATATTCGTGACGGCCTGATTGACCTGCTCGATGCCGGCGCCCTGTTCGCCGGAGGCGAGGGCGATGTCGGACATGATGGTGGTGATGCGCTGCACGCTGGTGACGATTTCGTTCATCGCCACGCCCGCTTCATCGGCCAGGCGGTTGCCCACTTCGACCCGTTCGACGCTGCTGTTAATGAGCTCCTTGATCTCCTTTGCGGCCGCAGCAGAGCGCTGCGCCAGGTTGCGCACCTCGGAGGCCACCACGGCAAAGCCTCGCCCCTGTTCGCCAGCGCGCGCTGCCTCGACCGCCGCATTGAGGGCCAGGATATTGGTCTGGAAGGCGATGCCGTCAATCACGCCGATGATATCGACGATCTTGCGCGAGCTGTCGTTGATCTCACCCATGGTCTGCACCACCTGCGATACCACGCTGCCGCCTTTGGTGGCCACATCGGAGGCCGTGATCACCAGTTCATTGGCCTGGCGCGCATTGTCGGCATTCTGCTTCACGGTAGAAGTGAGCTGTTCCATCGACGAAGCGGTTTCCTCCAGGTTGGAGGCCTGCGATTCCAGGCGCGAGGACACATCGGCATTGCCGTTGGCGATGTCGCGGGTGGCCGCGCCGATGCTGTCGATGCTGACGCGCACGTCGCCCACCAGGTGGCGCAAGCTCTCGTTCATTTCCTTGAGGGCGCGCAGCAGTTTGCCCACTTCGTTCTCTGGGCCGACTTCAAAATCATTGTTCAGGTTACCGTTGGCGACCTTTTGCGCAATGTCGATCGCATTATTCAGTGGCACCGTCACCGAGCGTGCGATCAGGGTGGCCAGCCAGCCCGCCAGCGCCAACAGGGCAAACATCGAGCCCAGCATCGACCAGCGCGTCTTGTGGAAGGCAGCAATCTTGTTGTCGAGCACGGTTTCGAGTTCTTTGGCGGTCGCTGCATTCAGGGCAAACTGGAGGTCAATGGTATTGGTGGCGATTTGCACATAATCAGGTGCTGAGAACTCCAGCGTTTCCGGCTTGATGATCTGCTCGCTTGCCAGTTCAACCAATTTGCGCGCTGCCACTTCCGCTTCCTGCATGGCAGGGCCGAACTTGCTGCGGAAGTCAGGGTTGGCATCGGCCGCCTTATTGAAGGCCGATAAAGTCTGGTCACGCCGGTCCGACACGCGGGCCAGGATGGCCGCCAAGGCATTGCGGTCTTCCTGGGTGACCGCTTTCTTGACGAGCAAGCCGCCGCCTTTTGCGCGGGTCTTCCCCAGCTCTTCCGTCAGGTAGGGCAACTGGTAAAACATGGACTGGATAAGTTGGTAAGTGTCTTTGTCCGGGTCCAGCGACAGGCCATAATAGTCGCCCAGCAGGTCATTGACCTTGAGTAGCTTGGGCATCAGGGCAGTGTGGGCATTGTAGCTTTGCGGCACGGACAAGCTTTTGTTGCTGACATTGGCGCGCAAGGATTCCCAGTCCTTCTTGGCGTCCTGCCAGGCTGCATCAATCTGTTTTTCTTTGGCGGATTTGACGAAGGCGTCGATCTTCAAATAAGCGTCGTCCGTTTCCTTTTGTTTGGCCGCGCGTTTTTCCGCCGAACCTGGGCTGTCGCCAAGGAAGAGGGCAGACAGGCCACGGTGTTGTTGGGTCAACTGCACCAGTTTCAGGCCGGCCACCACCACAGGCAAGCCTTCTTTTTCGGCGACATAGGCGTCCAGGGCCTTGGCCGCTTCACTGGTATACAGAATGGCGGGGATGGTGGCGAGGATCGCGGCGATCAAACTGAGCGCCACGAATTTTTGCCACAGCATCAGGCTGCCAAGCGCAGAGTTTGAGTTCATGCCAAGCTCCGTTTCTAGGTTGGTTGTCCCGGAAAATCCGATTTACGTCTACAAACCAATCATAGGCTTCTTGGTAACAATGTGTGAAACAATTGGTGAGAATTGATTAATTACAAGCAATAACAATGTCCACCAGGACAGGTGGATACTTGCTTTTTTGGGAATTTTTAGGCGGGCTGGTCCCTCCGACAGGAATCGAACCTGTATCCCACGCTTAGGAGGCATGTGCACTATCCATTGTGCTACGGAGAGGACGCTTGGATTCGGCGAGCGGGCACCCGCGTGGCAGGCCGGTATCGTGAATCGAGCGCAATTATAGCCGACGGCAGCAGGGAATCCGGGACCAATCGTCCAGCAATCGGTACAATATCGGCTTCACAGACTATCCGGCCCTACTTTTCACCCTGAAAAGCGCCTTGCCGGGCACCTTCATTCAAGAATATGGCAGTTATCTCCCTTTCGTCGGCGCAGCTCGCGTTCGGCCACGTTGCTTTGCTCGATCACGCCGAGTTTTCCCTGGAAACGGGCGAACGCGTTGGCCTGATCGGCCGCAATGGCACGGGCAAATCCTCCTTGCTCAAAATCATTTCCGGACGCTCCAAAATGGATGACGGCCTGCTGGTCATGCAGCAAGGCCTGAAGATTGCCTATGTGGAGCAAGAACCCGCGTTTGATCCCAACATTTCTGTGTATGAAGCGGTGGCCGCTGGCATGGGCGAGCAGTTGAAGATGCTGACCGACTATGAAGCGCTGACGGGCCAGTTCGGCCAGGGCAATGACGACGCCCTGATGGAGCAGATGCACGACTTGCAGGTCAAGCTGGACGCCTGCGATGGCTGGAGCCTGCAAAACAAGGTCGAAACGACGCTCGACCGCCTCAACCT
>JACXTT010002771.1_pt1 | contig 27483 bp, 27 predicted proteins | sample 9270951 | NCBI WGS metagenome assembly JACXTT01 (sample SAMN15532306, study PRJNA645909) | rock metagenome | isolation source: weathered quartz diorite | place: Puerto Rico | collected 2017-06-21 | reverse complement strand
GGTGCCGGCCGTGGCGCCATCGGCCAGGTGCGATGCCGCTGCGGCCTGGCGCTTGGCGGCGGCCTGTTGCAGCAGCCAGTCGCGGTAGTCGTCCAGGTCGCCGTCGAACGGGCGGATGGTGCCGTCGGCCACCAGCATGAACTGGTCGGAGGTGGCGCGCAGCAGGTGCCGGTCGTGCGAAACCAGGATCAGCGTGCCGTCGAACTGGGCCAGCGCCATCGTCAGCGCCTCGCGCGTGTCCAGGTCCAGGTGGTTGGTCGGCTCGTCCAGCAGCAGGAAGTTGGGCTTCTGCCAGACGATCAGCGCCAGCGCCAGGCGCGCCTTCTCGCCGCCGGAGAACGGCTCGATCGGCGCGGTCGCCATGTCGCCGCGGAAGTTGAAGCTGCCGAGAAAGTCGCGCAGTTCCTGCTCGCGCGTGTCCGGCGCCAGCCGTGCCAGGTGCTGCAGCGGGGAGTCATGGTCGCGCAGCGTTTCCAACTGGTGCTGCGCGAAGTAGCCGATGACAAGACCCTTGCCGAGCCGCAACGTGCCGTTCAGCGGCGGCTGCGAACCGGCCAGCGTCTTGACCAGCGTGGACTTGCCCTGGCCGTTGGCGCCGAGCAGGCCGATGCGCTGGCCGTTCTGGATCGACAGCGCCAGGTTGTGCAGGATCGTGACCGCTGGCTGTGCTTCCGCATAACCGCAATCGACGCCCTCGAGCACCATCATCGGATTGGGCGCCGAGTCCGGCTCGCGGAACTCGAAGGCGAAGCCCGCCGCCACGTGCACGGGCGCGAGCCGCTCCATCTTCTCCAGCGCCTTGACCCGGCTCTGCGCCTGGCGCGCCTTGGTGGCCTTGGCCTTGAAGCGCGTGATGAACGATTCCAGGTGGGCGATTTCCTTCTGCTGGCGCGCGTAGGCGGACTGCTGCAGCGCCATCTGCTGCAGCCGCAGGGTCTCGAACAGCGTGTAGTTGCCGCCGTAGCGGCGCAACTGCTGGTTCTCGATATGGACGGTGACGGTGCAGATGGCGTCGAGGAATTCGCGGTCGTGCGAGATCATCACCAGCGTGCCGGCGTAGCGGGCCAGCCAGTCTTCCAGCCAGACGATGGCGTCCAGGTCCAGGTGGTTGGTCGGTTCGTCGAGCAGCAGCAAATCTGACGGACACATCAGTGCCTGCGCCAGGTTCAGGCGCATGCGCCAGCCGCCGGAGAACGACGCCACGGGCTGCGACACCTGCGGCAGCGTGAAACCCAGGCCCAGCAGCAGCGCCTCGGCGCGGGCCGGGGCCGTGTAGCCGTCGGCGTCGGCGAAGGCGGCGTGCGCCTCGGCCTCGGCGCTGCCGTCGCCGCTGGCCTGCGCGGCGGCAATGCGTGCCTCGATCTCGCGCAGGCGCGTGTCGCCGTCGATCACGTAGTCCACCGCCGTGCGTTCAACCGCCGGCGTTTCCTGTGCCACGTGCGCGATGCGCCACTGCGCAGGCACGAACAGGTCGCCGCCGTCCGGGTGCAACTCGCCACGCAGCATCGCGAACAGCGTGGACTTGCCGCTGCCGTTCGCGCCGACGAGGCCGACGCGCTCGCCGGGGTTCAGCGTCACGCTGGTGTGGTCGAACAGCACCTTGGTGCCGCGCTGGAGGACAAGCTGGTCGATTCGGATCACGGGTGGGCGAGGATGTTTCTAGAATGCACAACGAAAGGGCGCCGCCGGCGCAGGCCGGCATTGTAGCGCCTCCACCGCGCGCGGCTCGGGTCCGGCTGGCCTGGGAGCCCCGGCATTGGCTTGCCGGCCTAGGGATTACCCGCGAATCGATGAAAGTCTGTTTGCTGGCACGTGGTTTGCGTGTAAATTCATTTACATCAAGACGTGCTCCAGGAAAGTGCATTTCCGCGAGCACGCCAGGCAACCCGATCCCCGACTCATGTCCGACGGCCTCTCGATCTCCGACCGCATTGCCCGCAGCCTGCCCGCGCTGACGCCAGCGCATCAGCGCATGGCCCGCTACGTGCTGGAGAACCTGTTCCGCGCCGCGACGATGCGGATCGACGAATTCGCCGCCGCCGTGCAGGTTTCCGTCGCCACGGCCAACCGCTTTGCGCGCGCGCTGGGCTTTGACGGCTATCCGCAGTTCCGCGCCGAGCTGGTGCGCGGCTTCGAGGCCACGCTGGCGCCCGTGGAGCGCCTGCGCACCGAGCTGGAGCGGCCGTCGACCGTGGCCGAGGTCTTTGCCGCCGCGCTGGAGGACGGCGCGCGGAACCTGGAGGCGACGCTGCGCGCGCTGGACGCCGACGCATGCGAGCGCGCGGTCGCGGCCATCCTCGCGGCCGAGCGCGTCTATGTGATGGGCTTCGGCGCCAGCGGCTTCCTGGCCGGGCTGCTGCAGCACGGGCTGGAGATGCACTGCCGCATGGTGACCTCGGTATCGGCCGCCGGCGGCGCCTCGCACGGCGCGCGGCAACTGTTCAAGCTGCAGCCGAAGGATCTGGTGATCGCGATCGCCTTCCCGCGCTATGTCAGCGATACCGTCACGCTCGCCCGCAGCGTCAAGGCGCACGGCGGCCGCCTGCTGGCGCTGACCGATGGCCCGACCTCGCCGCTGGCGCCGCTCGCCGACATCGCGCTCTACGCGCACGCCGGCAACCGGCTGTCGGCCAACTCCGACGCCACGGTGCTGGCGCTGATCGAAGCGCTGTGCGGCGCCGTGGCGCTGCGGGCCGAGCATTCGGTCAAGAAGGCCGCCGAGATGACCGAGTTCCTGCTGCCGTGGCTGTACCGCGAGCCGGGAACCGCCGATGCGACCGCTGCCGCCGACAAGCCGCCGGCACCGGCCACGCAGGATGGCCAGACCCGCCAACGCGGCACGCGCCGCGCCCATTCCAAGGCCGACACGGCCATCAAGACTTCGTAAGACAACGATGAATCAAGCAGTCATAGCGATCCACGGCGGCGCCGGCACGATTACGCGCGCGGCGATGGACCCTGCCCGAGAGCAGGAATACACAGAGGCGCTCGAACAGGTGCTGCGGGCCGGCCAGCAGGTGTTGGCGCGCGGCGGCAGCGCGGTGGACGCCGTGACCGAAGCCGTGCGCCTGCTGGAAGAGTGCCCGCTGTTCAACGCCGGCAAGGGCTCCGTGCTGACGCACGCCGGCACCTACGAGCTGGACGCCGCCGTGATGGACGGCGCCACGCTGGCCGCGGGCGCCGTGGCTTGCGTGAAGCGCCTGCGCAACCCGGTGCTGGCCGCGCGCGCGGTGATGGAAAAGAGCGAACACGTGCTGTTCGCGGGCGAGGGCGCCGAGGCCTTCGCGCAGGCCCAGGGCCTGGAACTGGTCGGCCCGGACTATTACTTCACGCAGGCCCGCTACGAGCAGTGGCAGCGCGCGCAGGCCGGCAACGGCATGGCGCTGCTGGACCACGACGCGGCCACGCAGGCCGCGCTGGCGGCCAAGAGTGGCCAGGCGGCCGAGCCGATCGATCCCGACAGCAAGTTCGGCACCGTCGGTGCCGTGGCGTGCGACGCGCATGGCAACCTGGCCGCCGCGACCTCCACGGGCGGCGTGACCAACAAGCGGGTCGGCCGCGTCGGCGATACGCCGATCGTGGGCGCTGGCTGCTATGCCGACGACGTGGCGGCGGTGTCCGCCACCGGCACCGGCGAGATGTTCATCCGCACCGTGGCCGCGTACGACGTGGCCGCGCAGATGCGCTACGCGGGCATCGGCCTGGAAGAGGCCGCGCGCCGCGTGGTGATGGAAAAGCTGCCGGCCATCGGCGGGCGCGGCGGCCTGATCGCCGTGGACCGCGCCGGCAACGTGACGCTGCCGTTCAACACCGAAGGCATGTACCGCGGCTTTGCCCGCGTCGACGGCCCGGTCACCGTGGCGATCTACGGCTGACGCGGCCGCGCCAGATTTCAGCGGTCAACAGATACGAAGGGGGCCACATGGCTGCATCCTCAACGTCATCCCGCATCGTGCTGCCCGAGCAGCGCGTGGTAGCGGTCGACAACCTGACCGTGCGCTTTGCAACGTCCGAGCGCACCGTCGAAGCTGTACGCAACCTGTCGTTCCACGTCGACCGTGGCGAGACGCTCGCGGTGGTGGGCGAATCCGGCTCGGGCAAGTCCGTCACGTCGCTGGCCCTGATGCGGCTGGTGGAGCACGGCGGCGGCAAGATCGCCACCGGCTCTATGGCGCTGCGCCGCGCCAATGGCGAGGTGATCGACCTGGTCCGCGCGGACGGCGGCACGCTGCGCAGCGTGCGCGGCTCGGACGTGGCGATGATCTTCCAGGAGCCGATGACCTCGCTCAACCCGGTCTTTCCGGTGGGCGAGCAGATTGCCGAGTCGATCCGCCTGCACCAGGGCAAGGGCCGCTCTAGCGCGCGTGCCGAGGCGCTGCGCATGCTGGAGCTGGTGCGCATTCCCGAGGCGCGCCGCGTGCTGGACCGCTACCCGCACCAGCTTTCGGGCGGCATGCGTCAGCGCGTGATGATCGCGATGGCCCTGTCGTGCAAGCCGGCGCTGTTGATCGCCGACGAGCCGACCACGGCGTTGGACGTGACGATCCAGGCCGAGATCCTGCAACTGATCCGCAACCTGCAGGCCGAGATGCACATGGGCGTGGTGTTCATCACCCACGACATGGGCGTGGTGGCCGAGGTGGCTGACCGCGTGCTGGTGATGTATCGCGGCGAGAAGGTGGAGGAGGGCCGTGCCGACGACATCTTCCACGCGCCGGCCCATCCGTATACCCAGGCGCTGCTGTCGGCGGTGCCCAAGCTCGGGGCCATGAACGGCACCGACCTGCCGGCCAGGTTCCCGCTGGTGCAAGTTGGCGATACCGCGCCGGTTGCCGAAGTCCCGCAGGACACGGTGGCCGCCGATGCCAGCCCGATCCTGCGCGTGCACGACCTGGTGACCCGCTTCGACGTCCCCGGCGGTCTGTTCGGCCGCGTGACCCGTCGCGTGCACGCCGTGGAGAAGGTCAGTTTCGACCTCTATCCGGGCGAGACGCTGGCGCTGGTCGGCGAATCGGGCTGCGGCAAGTCCACGACCGGGCGCTCGCTCTTGCGGCTGGTGGGGAGCCAGAGCGGCACCATCGAGTTCGCGGGCCAGAACATCAGCCACATGCACGGCCCCGCGCTGCAGGCGCTGCGCCGCAATATCCAGTTTATCTTCCAGGACCCGTATGCGTCGCTCGATCCGCGCGTGCCGGTCGGCTATTCGATCATGGAGCCGCTGCTGGTCCACAAGGTCGCCAGCGGCAAGGAAGCCGAGGCCCGCGTGGCGTGGCTGCTGGAGAAGGTCGGCCTCACGCCCGCACATGCGTCGCGCTATCCGCACGAGTTCTCGGGCGGCCAGCGCCAGCGGATCTGCATTGCACGCGCGCTGGCGCTGAACCCGAAGGTCGTGGTGGCCGACGAGTCGGTTTCCGCGCTCGACGTCTCCATCCAGGCGCAGATCGTCAACCTGATGCTGGACCTGCAGCGCGAGCTGGGCGTGGCGTTCCTGTTCATCTCGCACGACATGGCCGTGGTGGAGCGCGTGAGCCACCGCGTGGCGGTGATGTACCTGGGCCAGATCGTCGAGATCGGCCCGCGCCGCGCGATCTTCGAGAATCCGCAGCACCCCTATACCAAGAAGCTGATGTCCGCGGTGCCGGTCGCCGATCCGGCGCGCCGGCACATGCGACGAGAGCCCCTGTCCGACGAAATTCCCAGCCCGATCCGCGCGGTCGGCGACGAGCCGATGGTCGCGCCGCTGGTGGCCGTCTCCGGCAGCGGCGCCCATGGACATTTCGTCGCCCGGCACGCCATTGGCGGCGCCTACTGAAGTTGCCCTTGAAGTTCCCCTATCACCAAGGAGAAGTGAGCATGTCTATCCGTTTGGTTTCGCCCAGGCTGGTCGCCGGGGCATTCATCGCGGGCGCGCTGGGCGTTGCCGCCGGCCCCGCCTTTGCCGCCAAGGACGCGGTGATGGCCGTGTACTCGACGTTCACCACGCTCGATCCGTACGACGCCAACGACACGCTGTCGCAGGCCGCCGCCAAGACCTTCTACCAGGGCCTGTTCGGCATGGACAAGGACATGAAGCTGGTCAATGTGCTGGCGGAAAGCTATGACGTCAGCAAGGATGGCCTGACCTACACCTTCAAGCTCAAGAAGGGCATCAAGTTCCACGACGGCACCACGTTCGACGCGGCCGCCGTCAAGGCCAACCTGGACCGCGTGACCAACCCGGCCAACAAGCTCAAGCGCTACACGCTGTTCAACCGCGTAGCGAAGACCGACGTGGTGGATGCCAACACGGTGAAGGTCACGCTCAAGGAGCCGTTCTCGCCGTTCATCAACGTGCTGGCGCACCCGTCGTCGGTGATGATCTCGCCGGCCGCGCTGCAGAAGTACGGCAAGGAGATCGCGTTCCACCCGGTCGGCACCGGCCCGTTCGAGTTCGTCGAGTGGAAGCAGCCCGATCACCTGAAGGGCAAGAAGTTCGCCGGCTACTGGAAGACCGGCTATCCGAAGATCGACACGATCACCTGGAAGCCGGTGGTGGACAACAACACCCGCGCCGCGATCATGCAGACCGGCGAGGCTGACTTCGCATTCAGCATCCCGTTCGAGCAGGCGGCCGTGCTCAAGAACAGCCCGAAGGTGGACCTGATCGCCGCGCCGTCGATCATCCAGCGCTACCTGTCCTTGAACACCATGGTCAAGCCGTTCAACGACCCGAAGGTGCGCCAGGCCATCAACTACGCGATCAACAAGGACGCGCTCGCCAAGGTCGCTTTCGCGGGCTACGCGGTGCCGTCCGAGGGCGTGGTGCCGCCGGGCGTGGACTTTGCCGAGAAGCTCGGCCCGTGGCCGTATGACCCGGCCAAGGCGCGCGCGCTCCTGAAGGAAGCCGGCTACCCGAACGGCTTCGAGACCACGCTGTGGTCGGCCTACAACCACACCACCGCGCAGAAGGTGATCCAGTTCGTGCAGCAGCAACTGCAGCAGGTCGGCATCAAGGCCAGCGTGCAGGCGCTGGAAGCCGGCCAGCGCGTGGAGAAGGTGGAAAGCGTGCCGAAGCCGGAAGACGCCGGCGTGCGCATGTACTACGTGGGCTGGTCGTCGTCGACCGGTGAATCCGACTGGGCGCTGCGTCCGCTGCTGGCCTCGGAATCGATGCCGCCCAAGCTGCTGAACACCGCGTACTACAAGAACGACCAGGTCGACGCCGACATCGCCGGCGCACTGCGCACCACGGACCGCGCCGAAAAGGCAAAGCTGTACAAGGACGCGCAGGAACGGATCTGGAAGGACGCACCGTGGGCCTTCCTGGTGACCGAGAAGGTGCTGTTCGCACGCAGCAAGCGTCTGTCGGGTGCCTACGCGATGCCGGACGGCTCGTTCAACTTCGACGAGATCGATATCAAGCAGTAAGCGTACCGCCGCGCCCGCGTCTTGCGGGCGCGCCGCCGCCGTACAGAGTAGTAAGCCGGGAGTGGCCGCCCGCCCGCGTCGCGGGGTCGAGGGCAGGCGGCCGACGGCCTTTATTCACTGGTGTGTCATGCTGAATTACTTTCTCAAACGCGTACTGGGCGTGATTCCGACACTGCTGATCGTGGCAGTGCTGGTCTTCCTGTTCGTCCATCTGCTGCCCGGCGATCCGGCGCGGCTTGCCGCCGGCCAGGAGGCCGACGAGGCCACGGTCGAACTGGTGCGCCGCGACCTGGGCCTGGACAAGCCGCTGCCCGAGCAGTTCGTGCATTTCTTCTCGAACGCGGTGCGGGGCGAGTTCGGCCATTCGCTGCGCACCAAGCGTCCCGTCAGCGAGGAAATCGGCGACCGCTTCCTGCCTACGCTCTACCTGACGCTGGCATCGATGGCCTGGGCCGTCGCCTTCGGCATGGTGATCGGCGTGTGCTCGGCCGTGTGGCGCAACAAGTGGCCGGACCGGCTCGGCATGACGCTGGCCGTCTCGGGGATTTCGTTCCCGGCCTTCGCGCTCGGCATGTTGCTGATGGAGGTGTTCTCGGTGCAACTGGGCTGGCTGCCGTCGATTGGCGCCGATAGCTGGAAGCACTACATCCTGCCGTCGCTGACGCTCGGCGCCGCCGTGGCGGCCGTGATGGCCCGCTTTACGCGCGCCTCGTTCGTCGAGGTGCTGCAGGAAGATTTCGTGCGCACCGCCCGGGCCAAGGGCGTGCACGAAACCGTGGTGGTGGCCAAGCACACGCTGCGCAACGCCATGATCCCCGTCGTGACGATGATGGGCCTGCAGTTCGGCTTCCTGCTGGGCGGCTCCATCGTGGTGGAGAAGGTCTTCAACTGGCCCGGCCTTGGCCGCCTGCTGGTGGACGCCGTGGAAATGCGCGACTACCCGGTGATCCAGGCCGAGGTTCTGCTGTTCTCGCTCGAATTCATTTTGATCAACCTGGTGGTGGACCTGCTCTACACGGTGATCAACCCGACCATCCGCTACAAGTAACAGGAGGCTGGCATGTCCGATATTTCCACGCCCGCCGCAAACGGCATCGTTGCTCCAGTCCAGGAGGCCGTCCGCACGCCCTGGACCGAGTTCTGGCGCAAATTCCGCAAACAGCACCTGGCGCTCGGCGCCGGCGTCTTCGTGCTGCTGCTGATCGCGGTGGCGGTCCTGGCGCCGCATCTGGTGCCCTACGATCCGGAAAATTTCTTTGACTACGACGCGCTCAATGCCGGGCCGTCGGCGGCGCACTGGATGGGCGTCGACTCGCTGGGCCGCGACATCTTCAGCCGCATCCTGGCCGGCACGCGCATCTCGCTGGCGGCCGGCTTCCTGTCGGTCATCATCGGCGCCATCATCGGCACCGTGCTGGGCCTGCTGGCGGGCTACTACGAGGGCTGGTGGGACCGCATCGTGATGCGGATCTCCGACGTGCTGTTCGCGTTCCCGGGCATCCTGCTGGCGATCGGCGTGGTCGCGATCCTCGGCAACGGCATGGTCAACGTGATCTTCGCCGTCGCCATCTTCAGTATCCCGGCCTTCGCTCGGCTGGTGCGCGGCAACACGCTGATGCTCAAGCGTCTGACCTACGTGGAGGCGGCCCGCAGCATCGGCGCCTCCGACTGGACCATCCTCACACGCCACATCCTGCCGGGCACGGTGTCGTCCATCGTCGTGTATTTCTCGATGCGGATCGGCACCTCGATCATCACGGCTGCGAGCCTCTCGTTCCTGGGCCTGGGCGCGCAGCCGCCTACGCCGGAGTGGGGCGCGATGCTCAACGAGGCGCGTGCCGACATGGTGACCGCGCCGCACGTGGCGATCTTCCCGAGCCTGGCGATCTTCCTGACGGTGCTGGCGTTCAACCTGCTGGGCGACGGCCTGCGCGACGCGCTCGATCCGAAGATCGACCGCCGCTGACCATCATGGCGATCCCGCTGATCCCGCATATTGGCGACCTGCCGGCCGGCCCCGGCAACGCCATCAGCGACGTGCCCGGCGTGACCGTCGGCCACTGCACGCTGGCAGACGGCGCGCGCCAGACCGGCGTCACCGTCGTGCGCCCGCACGCCGGCAACCTGTTCACCGACAAGGTGCCGGCCGCCGCCGTTGTTCTCAACGGTTTCGGCAAGAGCGTGGGGCTGGTGCAGCTGGAGGAGTTGGGCGTGCTGGAGACGCCCGTCGCGCTGACCAACACGTTCGCCGTCGGTGCCGTCGCGCAGGCGCAGATCCGCGCGGCCATCGCCGCCAATCCGGAAGTCGGGCGTGCCTGGCCGACCGTCAATCCGCTCGTGTTCGAGTGCAACGACGGCCAGTTGAACGACATCCAGGCCATGGCCGTGGACGCCACGCACTACGAGGCGGCGCTCGCGGCAGCGGGCGAAGCATTCGCGCAGGGCGCCGTGGGCGCGGGGCGCGGGATGTCGTCGTTCGGCGTCAAGGGCGGTATCGGCTCGGCTTCGCGCGTTGCCGGTCCGTACTGTGTCGGGGCGCTCGTGCTGGCCAACTTCGGCACGCCGGAATCGCTGGTCGTCGCCGGCGAGCGTGTCGGCGCCGAACTGGCCAGACGGCTGGCCGCGCCTGCCATGCCGCCGGAACCGGAGAAGGGCTCGATCATCATGATCGTTGCCACCAATGCACCGCTGGACGCGCGCCAGTTGCGCCGCCTGTCGCTGCGCGCGGGCGCGGGGCTTGCCCGGACCGGGTCAGTGTTCGGCCACGGCTCGGGCGATATCGCGCTGGCGTTCTCGACCGCCTACACCGTGCCGCAGCAGGCCGACGCGCCGATGCCCGCCGTGGCGATGCTGCATGAGACGCGGCTCGATCCGCTGTTCCGCGCCGCTGCCGACAGCGTCGAGCAGGCGATTCTGCACGCGCTGTGGCACGCCGAAACCGTTCACGGGCGCGACGGCAATGTTCGTCGCGCGTTGACCGAACTGATGCCTGAACTGGCACGCTGACCCGTTCCCGGGAACCGATGAAGATCCTGATTTCCACCGATATCGAAGGCGTCGCCGGCGTCTTTCACCCCGAGCAGGTGCGGGCCGGCAATGGCGAGTACGAACGGGCGCGCGCCTGGATGACGGCCGAGGCCAACGCCGCCGTGCAGGGCGCCTTCGCCGGCGGCGCGACCGAAGTGCTGGTCAACGATTCGCACGGCGGCTTTCGCAACCTGCTGCCCGATCAGCTCGATCCGCGCGCGCAACTGGTGCTCGGCAAGCCGCGTTATCTCGGCATGATGGCCGGCGTGGAGGCGGGCTGCGACGGCGTCTGCCTGATCGGCTACCACGGGCGCTCGCAGGGGCGCGGCATCCTCGCGCACACGATCAACAGCAGCGCGTTCGCGCGCGTCTGGCTCAACGGCCAGGAGTTGGGCGAGGCCGGCCTGTACGCGGCGCTGGCCGGCGAATTCGACGTGCCGGTGCTGATGGCGAGCGGCGACGATGTCTTCGTCGAGGAAACCCGTCCGCTGATGCCATGGGTCCGCTACGTGCAGATCAAGGTTGCCGGTGGCTTTGGCAGCGGCACCACGCTGTCGCCGGCCGCCGCGCGCGAGGCCATTGCCGCCGCCGCCGAGGCGGCCGTCCGCGATCGCGCGGGGGCGAAGGCGCTGCGGATCGGTGCGCCGATCGGCGTGCGCCTGGAGGCCCGCACGCCGGCCTACGCGGACCTGTTCTGCCAGTGGCCCGCCTTGGCCCGGCTCGCTGGCGTCACGCTGGGCTTCCAGGCCGATTCCGTGCAGGCCGCCGTGCGTATGCTGAACTGCCTGTCGGCGATGTCGTTCATGCTGAAGTAAGGACAGCGGCCGATTTTTCGCGGGGTAGCGCGCAATGATGGGACAATGGCGGCTGATCGTCTCATCACCGCCACACCCATGATTCAAGCCATGCCCGGGGGCTGGATTCCCGTACGCAAGGATTTCGTCGCCCCGTCCACGCGCTGCCACGCCCGCGACATGGCCGCAGGCGGCAAGGGCGTGCGGCACCATGGCTTCCCGGACGGACAAGCGTATATCCTGCGCGACGCAGCCGGGCACGAGTACCCGTTTGGCGCCGACTGCGCCCGCAAGCTGCTGCCGGACCCCACGGTCCTGGCACAAGTGCCCGACTATACCGAGCGCGACGCCGTCCGGCGGCTGGAAGCGGCAACCACGGCAATGATCGCGCCACGGGCGCGCCGCAAGACGCCGGCCGAGGAGGCGGTGGCGCGGCATGCCGCCGCCGTCCGCTACCTGGTGCTGCGCATGGAGAAGGTGGCAGCCGTGCCGCGCGTGCAGCCCACGGTCCGCTTTCCGCCGCTGGAAGACTTGTACCAGCAGGTGTTGCGCGGCGAACCGCTGCGGCCCGCGCAGGTGCAGCGCATCCTCGCCATCGAGCGCAGCCCGACCACACCGCCCCGGCTCAGGAGTGAGAATCTGCTCGATGTCTATACCGCCCACGTCAAGCTGGAGCGGCTGATCGCAGCGTCCAACGATCTTGCCAACCTGCGCTTCCTGCGCGGCCTGCACGACTGGCTGGCGCGGCACCTGGTGCTGTCCGCCGCGCAGATCGAGGCCGCCGGCCTGGTCGTGCATCCGCATGCGTTCCGCTCGGCGTGGCCGCGCGACGCTGTGCCCGGCGCCTCGGGCGAGCTGTTCTAGACCCTCCCGGCGGGGTGGTTGGCAGGCCCGCGCGATTTGTCGTCTAATCACAGGCATCGCCATCCGCGGAATCCGCCATGAGCCAGACTGCCAGTTGCTTTGCCGGCCACTATGCACAGGCCCGTCAGAATTTCCTTGCCGCGGCGCGCGACGCCGGCGCCGCGCTGACCGAGTTTGCGCATCCCACCGAGCGCGGCAGCCGGGGCGAGGCGCTGGCCATGGATGTGGCCTGGGTCGGCCCGGCCGACGCCCGGCATTGCCTGATGGTCACGTCCGGCACGCATGGCGGCGAGGGCTTCTGCGGCTCCGGCGCGCAGGTCGCCATGTTGCGCGACGCGGCATTGCTCGCGGAATGCGTCGCGGCCGGCGTCGGGCTGTTGCTGGTGCACGCCGTCAATCCGTACGGGTTCTCGCATCTGCGCCGCGTCAACGAGGACAACGTCGACCTCAATCGCAATTTCATGGATTTCACGCAGCCGCTGCCGTACAACGCGGCCTACGCGGAGATCGCACCGTTGTTGCTGCCGGCTCACTGGCCACCATCGGAAGCGGACGAGGCGGGGCTCATGCGGGTAGTGGCCGAAAAGGGCCTTGCCTGGTATCAGGCGGCCATCAGCAGCGGCCAGTACCAGGATCCGGACGGCCTGTTCTTTGGAGGCAACGGGGCCACCTGGAGCAACTACACGTTGCGCCGGATTCTGGCGCGTTTTGGCGCGCAGCGCGAGTCGCTGCGCTGGATCGACCTCCACACCGGCCTTGGCCCGTGGGGCTATGGCGAGCCGATCTACATGGGACCCGATGAGGCAACCCGGATCGGCAAGACGCGCGCGATCTGGGGCGACGCGGTTACGTCGATCTACGACGGCTCCTCCACGTCAGCCAACCTGACCGGCCTGGCCTGGATGGCCGTGCGCGACACGCTGCCCACGATGGACTACGCCGGCATCGCACTCGAATTCGGCACGCTGCCCGTCAGCGAGGTCCTGTACGCCCTGCGCGGAGACCACTGGCTGCACCTGCACCCGGAGGCCGACGAGAACCAGCGCACGCTGATCAAGCAGGCCATGTGGCGGGCCTTCTACGGCGATGCCGACGACTGGCGCGACGGCGTGGTGGCGCAGGTGAACGAGGCCGTCAGGAAGACCCTGGTGCGATAGGCCGGGCGGCCCGTTTCGCTCCTCAGGATTGCCAGGGAGCGCTGGCGATTCGTCAGCCGGCCCGCGAAAGTTGTGTGCATCTGTGCAAAATTGTGCGCGCTGGTGCGGGCGCCACCGCGCCGGCGCGGTGGCACGTAGAATCGCAACTCTACGATTTTGTCGTGCTGCATGCCGTCGCTTTCCGCTGGTTTTCCTCGTTGCCCGGCGCCGTCCCGGTCTTACCCGCCTTCCCGCCTGGCGGTGCTGGCGCTGGTCGTGGTCTTGCACCTGGTGGCGCTGCATTACCTGATGCAGGACGTGCCATGGCAGGCGTCATCGACGTCAACCCCGGCGCAGCCTGCGCTTCAGATGATCACCATCGTGCCGTCCGTCATCGCTACCGCGCCCGACCCGCAGCCGGCCGTCCGGCTGCCGCAGGGAGATGCGACGGTACGCGAGCGGAAGGCGGAAAGGGCGGAAAGGGCGAACGGGCCGGCACCCGCGAACGAGCGCCGCGCCGACAACGCCATGCAAGCCTCAAGCCTGCCCGCGCCGGTGGTGGCACCGTCGCCAGCCGTGCCGACAATCCCGCCTCCGATCCCATCGCTACCTCCCACGTCCACGCTGCCGCAGCCGAACGCCCCGACAGCCGGCGGCGCTGCGCAGGCCAATATCGGACGCAGCGGCCAGGCCGGTGGCGCCGCGTGGCGTGACCGCGGGGCCGCCAGCGAGTCCGTGGCCAGTCGCATGGCGACCGGCATCGCGGCGGCCGCGATCGACAGCGGGCATTCCATCGTCGAGGAACAGTCCGGCAGCGCCCGGCTCATCCGGGTGCGTGCCGGCGGCCGCGTGTATTGCCTGCGCACGAAGGATCCGTCGCTGAAGATCGATCCGTTCAACAAGGAACTGGCGGTGCCGATCAACTGCCCGCCGTGACGGAACGCTTTTCGTTGCTGCGCCGCAAGGCGCCGCTTGGGCAAGGATCGCACCCCGCAGGTTCTTGCGTGACTCCTGCGTCACGTCAGCGTTTCTTGTATCTGCAGTGCGCCACATGACGAAAAGCGCCGTGCCGCAGCAAGGCGCGAACATGGCCAGTGGGCGCGGCGATCTGCCATCTGCGGCTTCATCTTTTGTGACTAAGCTGGTCACAGGCTGCCTGTCCCTGGGCAGCCCCGGACGTTTCCTCTGTGAGGAGTTCACGATGAATAGCAAGAAGACGCTTTCGACACTCACGCTCGCGGCTGGCTCGCTGGTCGCTTCACTCGCCTTTGCCCAGGCCACCCCAGGCGGCATGGGCAGCCAGGGCACGGCGATGCCGGACGCGCCGATGCCCGCCAGCCCCGCGCCGGCCGGTGCCATGCCTGACCACAAGATGCCGGCGAAGCCGGCGGCCAAGTCCAAGGCGGCAATGCCCGCCGCCGCGCCCGCGTCGTCTGGCCAGATGGGCAGCGCATCGCCCTACACGCCGAAGGCGTGGGGCAAGGGCGACCAACTGCCGGCCGAGTTCCGCGACAGACAGTACGTCATTGACGACTGGAAACAGTACAACCTGCCCGCGCCCAAGAAGGGCCTGCACTGGGTAGGCATTGGCGCGGAGTACTACCTCGTGATGCCCAACGGCAAGATCGCGCAGGTAGGCGCCAGCGGATCGTGACCGCACCCTCGACGCCGATATGGGCACGCCGGCTAGGCGGCGTGCCCGCTTTTGTCTGAGGGGCGCTGAACGCTGCCGGGGCGGTCAGGCTGCCGCAGGCCCGGCGACGCCTCGCAATATCGTCATGGGGCCGATCCGCGCGACCGTTTCCCGCTGCACGGCGTCGCGCACGAACAGGGACCCCACGAATCCCAGGGCATTGACTGGAATGCCCGCCATCGACGCCGACGATCTTGGCACAGCCAGCATGCCGCGCGGCATGACCAGCAGGTTGTAGGGCGCGCACTGGCGCCCGCGGCCGCCGTCATCGTCATCGTTTCCCGCATGGATGGTGCGCACGCCGATGGCGTCGAGCAGCACTCGACAGCGCTCGCAGGCGATGCGCGCCATCTCGTGCGCTGGCGCTGCTCGCCACGCCAGCGGGGCGAACGCATGCGCAAAGGGCAGGCCGGGAATTGTGACCACGGTGCCGGCCATTGGCGCGGCGGCCAGCAGCGGGTCGATCGGCAGAGCCTCGCCGTCGTTCGCACCCAGCGGCAGCGGCACGACCTGCATGTGCTTGTGTGGCTGGCTGGCGCCGGCCTCGGGGCCGCAATTGTAGAAACCCAGGCTGTCGAACTCCGCCATGCAGGCGAAGAGCGCGGCGAAGTCGTCCTCCGTCAGCGGCGATGCCTGCGGGACGAAGGCGCGCGTGACGATCAGCAGGTGGTGCCCGATGACATTGAATTTGTTGAGCAGCGCCACATGGGTGTCCGAGACATCGGCGACGAACAGATCCGGGTCGTAAGGCAGGAACGGGTCGGGGCGAGCGGTGTCCGGGGCCGTGGCGTGCATGCGGCGAGAGCCATCCCGATCTTCCCGGTCTTGCTCCTTGTCGGCGAGGCTGGAGACCTGGCGCACCACGAAGTCCACGCCAGCATCGCGGATCGTCGTGGCTACGGTCTCGAACGGGCGCAGCGCGCCGCATTGCAGGGCGTGGGCCGTCCGCTGCCGGATGGCCGGCCACAGTGTGCCTGGCTGCAGGAGGAGGGCAGGTGTGGAGACGGAAGCCATGGTATGCCGGCGGTTCCATACTGGGCGCCGCCTTCTACCAGCTTACTGCCCAGGCCCGATTCAGTCGTCCCCGGTGGCGGGAAATTTGTCCTGAAGGCTGCCAAGCCAGCGGGCCACCACGTCCATGTCTTCCGCGCTGAAGCCCTCGCCGAGCCTGGCGTTCAACTGCGAAAGGATTTCGCCGGACAGGGCCAGCGCCGCGCGGCCGGCCTCGGTAAGCCAGAGTTGCCAGGCGCGGCCGTCCGTGGCGTCGGCCCGGCGCTCGACCAGTCCCGCCGTGGTCATGCGGTCCACCAGTCCGCTCAAGGCGGAGGCGCCGAGATCCAGCGCGGCCGCTGCTTCGCCCATCAGCGCGCCGTCGTGCTTTCCCAGATAGAACAGCAGCCCGGCCTGGGCGGCCGTGACCCCGCTGGTGGCCGCCTGGGCCTGCGTCCATCGGTGCAGGCGGCGTTGTCCGACGTTCAACAGATAGACCAGGCGGCGGTCAATGACACCCTGCATGCGTGAGGCTCCGGAGGCGGGTCAGGCGTTGGCCGGCGTGTTCAACTCTGGCAGCAGGCAGCGCTGCCAGAGGCTGCCCGCGAACTTCGGTCGGAAGAATCCGAAATGGCCGATGCTGCGTTCGCCGATGTCCTGCGGCGCGATGCGCTTGAAGGTCTTGGGCGCCCGCTGGTAGAAGCCGTGCAGCGACTCGGTGTTGCGCCCGGACATCATCTCGTCGTCGGTAAAGGAGATGGATGTGATTGGCGTATCCACGGCAGCGAACGCCGCGCGCATGCGCTCGCCCTCGGCGCCGACCGCGTATTCGGGGTGCAGGCACCAGCGGCGCCATTGCCGGATCACACCCTTGGGCAGGTCGCCGACGATGCCCAGCCGCTTGCCCGGAAAGTAGCCCGCGAGCGGCGTGATGCCTGGCGCCAGGAAATACCAGAGCAGCCACGCGCGGCGGCGCAGTGACGGCGTGTTTTCCTTCCAGTAGCCGCTGCCGGCGGCGATCGTCAGCACCTTGGTAATGCGCTGCGGGCGGTCGACGAACGGCAGGATCTGCGCGCCCAGGCTGTGGCCGATCCAGTACAGCGGCTTGTCCCCGTTGGCGCGGCAGGCCGCATCGAGCATCGCGTTGCAGTCGTAGCGGCCCCAGTCGGTGACATCGACGTCCAGCTTGCGCAGGTCACCCTGGCGCGACTGGCCGATGCCGACGTAGTCGAACGTCACCGCCAGGTAGCCGTGCTGCGCCAGCCATTGCGCGAAATCCGCGTAGAAGCGCTGCGGCACACCCATGGCCGGGACGATCAGGACCGCGCCCCGTGCCTCACCGGACGGGCGGTACCAGCGGCTGCTCAAGACGTGGCCGTTGCCGTTGGGGATGCTGAGGCTTTCGGGGTTCTGCATGGCGGACTCCGGTGTCATCGGCAGAAATTTCGTATACGAAGTATATATGTTTCGCATGCGAAGTAAATAGCCGGAAGCGGCCGGCGTGCGCGATTAGCCGAGTCTTGCAGCGCTCAACGAGACGACGCCGCCCTTCATGGCGAATGACGATGTGTTACCGTCCCCGGGGCAGAGTGAAGTCGTTTCGCTGCGCAGCTGCCACGGCGCGAATAGCACAGCCGTGGGCGTGGTCGTTAATCAGACCCATGGCCTGCATAAAAGCGAATATCGTCGTGGGCCCGACGAACTTCCAACCTCGCTTTTTTTAATTCCTTCGACAGCGCGATGGAAGCGGGGGATGTCGATGCACGCTGTGGTGCGTCACACTCGTCCGGTACGGGTTCGTATTTCCAGAAGAAGCTGGCGAGAGAACCCGCCTCAGCCTGGAGTTCGACGGCTTTGCGGGCATTGTTGATGATGGCTTCGATCTTGCCTCTGTGCCGGACGATTCCGGTGTCCAGGAGAAGCCGATTCACATCATTCTGGTCGTAGCCAGAAACAATGTGGAAGTCGAAGCCGGCGAAAGCGCTGCGAAAATTGGCTCGTTTCGCAAGAATCGTGCGCCAGCTCAATCCCGACTGGAAACCTTCGAGGCTGATTTTCTCGAATAGCCTGATGTCGTCCGCCACCGGGTAGCCCCACTCATTGTCGTGATAGTCGAGAAACTCGGGAGTTGCTCCTGCCCAGCCACAGCGCGGACATCCGTCTGGTGCCACGTAGAGATTCATGCGATCGCCCTCCTTGCTTCGTCAGCTGTTCAGGAATGCAAGTTCGGGAGAGGTGATGTTGGGGGCAATGTCAACGATCTCGGCCTTGACGATGTCGTGGGCTACGAACGGATCCTCGTTGACGCGGGCTTGCAGCGCCTCGGGCGACAGGCCGGTGGCAAGAATGGCGCCACCTCGCCCAGAGCGAATACTGCCCACAAGGATGAACACTCCCTCATCGACGCCTTTCTTGATCCATTCACGATGGGCCGCCATGTGCTCGGGTGCCTGGGTCTTGTTGGCAGAAAAACGAAGCAGGACGACGTACATATGAATTCTCCTTGCGAGAGGTCGAAACAGGAGTCGAGTCGATACACAATCGATCGTCGGCGAATCACGGGCCGCGAGACGCTACATGGCTGGTGTCGGAAAATTGCTCGGTGAGCCAGGCATTGAGACGGTTCACTTCACGTTGTACGTAGTCGCGATCGCCGAATGCATTCAACAATGTGGCGACTCCCTGGCTGAATGTCAGGACATGTAATGCGAGATCATCCGCGTCTGCCGAGCGGCCAAGTGCTTCGAATTGTTCGCGCAGCCAATTGCGGAAGATCTCGAAAACACCTACAGCCTGGGCGCGCAACGGATGGTCGAGCTTTGCGAGCTCGTTCGTCAGGGTTCCGACCGGACATCCATAATTCTCGATGTCCTCGCGGTTGGAAATCACGATCTCCACAAACCGGCGGACTCTCTCCAGTGGTGAAGCCGCGCCTTCATGCCAGCAGGCCAGCATCTCACGCGTACTTGCGAGGCGTGCTTGGATAACCGCCTCGAGAATCTCGTCCTTGGTTCTGAAGTGGTAGTAAAAATTACCCCGGGAAATTCCGACCACTTCGGCGATCGAAGCGAACGACGTGGGCTCGTAACCCTGTTCGTAGAACAGTCGGTTCGCAGCATCCACGATCTGCTCACGCGTGCCCATTGCGCATACCCCCTTCAGCGGCATCTAGGACGGTTGTCCCAGTCCATGATGCTGGCGATTCTAGGTCAATTGTCCTATGGCGGCAAGAGCATGGCTGTCGACAACCTGATGACCAACAACAGCCAGAGGCTTTTCTCAGGGGGAAATGGACTACCGTCGTCCCGGCTTTCGTGGGGACGACGCAGAGTTGGCAGGCAGGCTTGTCAGCAGGCCGACTTGCCGGCCACGGCCGTCGCCGTTGCGCGGCTCTTGCGCGCCACCACCACCGAAACCGCCCAGATCGTGAAGCCGCCAAGCGCCAGCAGGCTGCCGACCCAGCCGGGAGACGTCCAGCCGTGGCCGGCGGCAATGGCCAGCCCGCCGAGGTACGGCCCCAGTGCGTTGGCGGTGTTGAAGGCGGAGTGGTTCAGCGAGGCGGCCAGGCCCTGCGCGTCCTCGGCCACATCGTTGAGCCGGGTCTGCAGCACTGTGGCAAGTGAGCCGCCGAGGCCGATCAGGAACACGCTCGCGGCGATCGTCCACACGTTGCCTGCCATCAGCGGGAAGAGCGCCAGCATGGCCGCGCTCCACAGCAGCAGCGCACCGGCCGTGCGCATCAGCGCGCGGTCCGCGAAGAGCGGTATCACCATGTTGCCGACCGTCAGCCCCAGGCCAAAGATGCTCAGCACCAGCGGCGCGATCGTGGGCGACACGTGCGTGACCTCGGCCAGGATGTCGGCCAGATAGGTATAGACCGCGAACAGGCCGCCGAACCCGATTGCGCCGATGCCGAGCGTCAGCCACACCTGCGGACGGCGCAGCGCCCCCAACTCGCGCAGCGGGCTGGCGTCCGGATCGGCTGGGGTATAGGGCGCGAACAGGCGCACGCTTGCCATCGTCAGCACGGCGAGCAGCGCCACTAGGCCGAAGCTCCAGCGCCAGCCCACGGCCTGGCCCAGCCAGTTCGCGAGCGGCACGCCGACGATGGTCGCGAAGGTCAGCCCAAGGAAGATCCGCCCGACCACGAGCGTGCGACGGTTGGCCGGCACCAGCGACATGGCCACCAGCGAGGCAATGCCGAAGTAGGCGCCGTGCGGCAGCCCGGCGAGGAAGCGGAACAGCAGCATCCAGTGATAGTCGGGCGCCAGCGCCGAGAGCGCGTTGCCGGCGGCAAACATCGCCATCAGCAGGATCAGTTGCGTGCGGCGAGCCAGCTTCGCGCCCAGCACCGCCATCACCGGCGCGCCGACGACCACGCCCAACGCGTAGGCACTGATGATGTGGCCGGCCGTTGGTGCGTCGATGCCGAGGCTTTGCGCGAACGAAGGCAGCAGGCTCATCGTCGCGAACTCGGTCGTGCCGATGGCGAATCCGCCGACGGCCAGGGCGGTCAGTACCAGCCCGACGTGTGGCCGCGCGCCGGAAGGCTGAGAGACGGACGAGTGGCCGGCGGCATGGGCATCGCGAGCGGAAGCGGGGGGCTGCATGGGGGCTGGTGTTGGCAAGTGAGGCGCGAGGGCGCTGTGACGGGGCGCGCACGGAGGATCGCGAACCGTCCAGCAATCGCTGAGCGGGGATTGTACTGCGGTGCAGCAATATGTGCTGGCGGCGGCAGGTTTAGGGAAGCGGCGGGCCGCAGCCGCGGATGCACCCCTGGATGTGGTTACGGACAGTCGTGAGTGACAGGGAAAATCTTTGCAATCAGCAAGATTTTTAGGTATTTCCTCACGCAACGCGTAAAATCTTTGCGATCGAATAGATTTTTTGATTTTTGGGCGCTCAGGACATAAAATCTTTGCATTCAAGGAGATTTTTGTGCGGATACAAGTCAGCGACGCCAGCGATATTGGCGCTCTCGTGCGTGCGGCGCGCAAGGCGCAGGGTATTCGCCAGGACGATGCCGCCGGTGCCATCGGCGTCAGCGAGAGCTTCATGGTCCGAGCGGAGAACGGGGCGGATGGCATCCAGTGGGGCAAGCTGTTCCAGGTGCTTGCCGGGCTGGGGATCCGTGTCTGGGCGGATATGCCCGAGGCAGCAGCGCCGCTGGTGGCCGAGGAGCGCGACAACCTGACGAAGCGCCAGGCCCGCAGCCGCCGGCGCCAGGCCTGCGGGAAGGCGCCGCATGGTTGAGCGTATCCTGCAGGCCAGCATCAACGGCACACCTGTCGGCGTGCTGCGCGACGAAGCGGACATCTGGTCGTTCGAGTACGATCCCGCCTGGCTGGCAAGCCCGACCGGCTATGCGCTGAGTCCGGCGTTGCCGCTGCAACCCGGCCGCCAGGTGGATGGCAGCACGTCCCGCCCCGCCCAGTGGTACTTCGACAACCTGCTGCCGGAGGAAGGGCAGCGTGCTCTGCTGGCGCGTGACGCCGGCCTGCGCAACGAGGCCGATGCCTTTGCGCTGCTGGCGCACTACGGCGCGGAATCCGCCGGGTCGCTGACGTTGCTGCCGCCGGGTCATGACTTGCCGCCCGCACCGCCGCTGCGCCGGCTGCCGGACGCGATGCTTGATGCGCGCATCCACAATCTGCCGCGCATTCCGCTGACGCATGATGCCGTCAAGCGCATGTCGCTGGCCGGTGCGCAGCACAAGCTGGCCGTGGTCCTTGCCGATGACGGCCTGTACGAGCCCGGCGCGCAGGCGCCTTCCACCCATATCCTGAAGCCAACGCATCAGGAGACCGTGTTCTATCCGCACTCGGTCGTCAACGAGTGGTTCGTCATGACGCTGGCGGCAAGGCTGCGGCTCGATGTGCCGGCGGTGCACCGCCGCTATGTGCCGTCGCCGGTCTACCTGATCGACCGTTTCGACCGCCGCCATGACGCGCAAGGCTGGGTCCGGCTGCACGCCATCGACGCTTGCCAGTTGCTGAACCTGTCGCGCGCGTTCAAGTACGACCAGGGCAGTGCCGACAAGTTGGCCGAACTGGCGGCGATGTGCCGCTCCCCGGCCATTGCCCGCGCGCGGCTGTTCGACTGGCTGGTCTTCAATATCCTGGCCGGCAATTCCGATGCACACCTGAAGAACCTCAGCTTCCTGGTCTCCGCCGAAGGCATCCAGCTGGCGCCGTTCTATGACCTGCTGAGCGAGGCAGCCTATGGCACCGGCACGTACAACAAGACGTCATGGCCGCGTGCGCACCGCTTCGCGTGGTCGGTGCTGGGCGTGGAGTTCTACAGCGACTTCACCCGCGCGCTCGTGCTGGAGGCCGGGCGGACCCTCGGGCTGGCGGCGGTCACCGCCGAGCGCCGTCTCGACGCGTTGCTCAAGGGCATTGTCCCGGCGGCGGAGGCGCTCTACACGCAGGCCGAGCAGGAGAACGCCGCGCTGGTTGAACACCGGCCCGAGCTGAAAAGCGGGTTTGCCGGGGAACTGGCCTGCCTGCGGGTCATCCGCTACACCATCATTGGCGACATGGTGCGGGCGCTGTCCGCGTAAGGTGGCTGGCGCTCACCGGTTGCCGTGCGCCGGGCTGAATGCGTAGGGCACCAGCGCGGCCACGATCAGCGCGGCGGCGGTCAGGAAGATCGCGGCGTAGGTGGCCGATGGCGTCCAGTTGCGCAGATGCCCGATATTGGCGATCACGCCAAATCCCCACGACGTCAGCGCCGAGCCAAGGAACACGAAGGTGTTGAGCAGCCCCAGCCCGCGGCCGCGCTGGGCCGGGGGAATCAGGCTGCGCCCCTGCGCCATGACGAGCGGATGCAGCATGCCGATCGTCGACAGCAGCGCCATCATCGCCACGCCGCTGGCAATGCCGCTGGCGGGCCACAGCGTCAGCAGCACGGCCCCGGACATCGAAAAACAGGACCACGCAACGATGGTCGTCTTCAGCGAACTGCGGCGCACCAGCAGCGGCAGCACGAAGGCGGTCAGGAAGCCGGCCACGCTCAACAGCGTCAGCGCCACACCGCGTGGGGCGGAGCTAAGTCCATAGACATCGGCCAGGTAAGGGCCGCTCCAGGCATTGCGGAATGCCGTTCCGGCCGCCATGGCCACGCACAGCGGAATCAACGTCCACAGCGGCGCCATCGACAGCAGCCGGACGCTCTGCGACAGCATCGCCGGCCACGAGGTGCCGCGCGCTTCGGCATGGCCGGTATCGCGCACGAAGCGCCAGACGCCATAGCAGGCGGCCACCATGCCCAGCGCGGAAACGGCCATCGACGCACGCCAGCCGACCAGCGCCGTGGCCCAGCCCAGCGGCGCGGTGGCGGCGAGCGCGCCGATCATGCCCATGGCGTTCGAGCGGCTGACGACCCGGGTGTAGTCGCGCTCGGAAAGCTGCTCGGAGGCGAAGTGCAACAGGCCCATGAACACCGGCGCGCAGGCCAGCCCGAGCCCGACCTGCGCCAGCGTGGCTACCGTGCCATTGGGCGCCAGCACGAAGCCGATGGACGATACCGCGCCGATCGCCAGCAGCAATGCCGTGGGCCGGCCCACGCCGTAGCGGTCGAAGGCGATGCCGACCGGGATCTGGGCCATCGCGAAGGCCAGGAAGAAGGACGAGGACAGCGCGCCGAATCCGGCCGGCGACAGGCCGAAGTCGTGCTGCAGCTCCGGCGCCATCACGGCCAGGCAGGAACGGAAGAACTGGCTCAGTGCAAAGGCGAACGTCAGCAGGGCGATGCCGCGCGCGGCGCGCCTGGCGGCGGTGGTATCCGGCGTGGCATCCGCCGCGGGCGTGGCGCTGCTGCCTGGCAGCGTGTGGGGAGTGTCTCCGGCCATCGTTCTTATTGTGGGGCCGCATGGTGCAACAGATGCGAAGCGCGGCGGCCCGGCGCGCTTCGCATGAAACCTCAACTCAGCCGGGGAGGGCGTCGTGGGTCAGCAGGAACACCTGTTCGTCACCCGCGCTGACGGGCAGCCAGACAATTTCCAGGTCGGGGAACGCCGCTTCCACATTGGCGTGCTCGTTGCCGATCTCGACGACCAGCACGCCGCCCGGGTTCAGGCGCGCGCGGGCGCCGGCGACGATCCGCCGCACCACGTCCATGCCGTCGTCGCCGCCCGCCAGCGCGATGCGCGGCTCGGCCAGGTATTCCGGCGGCAGCGATTGCATCGACGTCTCGTTGACGTAGGGCGGATTGGTCAGGATGACGTCGTACTTCGCGCCGGCGGGCAGCGGCGCGTAGAGATCGCCCTCGTAGAGCGAAATCCGGTCGTCCATCTTGTAGTCGGCCACGTTGCGGCGCGCGACGGCGAGGGCATCGGGCGAGATGTCGACGGCGTCGATCTTCGCCTCGGGCCAGACATGGGCTGCCAGGATCGGCAGGCAGCCGGAGCCGGTGCACAGCTCCAGCACCGGGCCGACCTCGTCGGTGCTGCCGATCCACGGCTCCAGCCCGTCCTGCAGCAGTTCGCCGATGAAGCTGCGCGGCACGATGACGCGCGAATCCACGTAGAAGCGCAGGCCGTGCATGAACGCTTCGTGCGTGATGTAGGCGGCGGGCACGCGCTCGTTGGTGCGGCGGTCGATGACCTTCAGCACGGCGTCGATCTCTTCGGGCAGTAGCCGGGCGTCGAGGAACGGATCGAGCGTGTCGAGGGGCAGGTTCAGCGTGTGCAGCACCAGGTAGGCCGCCTCGTCATAGGCGTTGGCGCTGCCGTGGCCGAAGGCCAGCTTGGCGGCGGTAAAGCGCGAGACGGCCAGACGCAGCAGGTCGCGGACGGTATGCAGGGGGGAGGATGTTGCCATGTTCGGGTTCCGGGGGGTATCAGGCGATCAGGCGTTCCAGCACGCCGCGATAGACGTTCTTCAGCGGCTCGATGAACTGCACTTCCACATGCTCGTCGATCTTGTGGATGCTGGCGTTGGGCGGTCCGAATTCGATGACCTGCGGGCAGATCTTGGCGATAAATCGGCCGTCGGACGTGCCGCCGGTGGTGGACAACTCGGTCGCGACGCCGGTTTCTGCGGCGATGGCGGCCGAGAGCGCCTCGGACAGATCGCCGCGCGGGGTCAGGAAGGGCTCGCCGCCGAGCGTCCAGTCCAGCGTGTATTCGAGCCGATGCTTGTCCAGGATGGCATGCACGCGCGACTTCAGGCCTTCGGGCGTGCTGGCGGTGGAGAAGCGGAAGTTGAAGTCGATGGTGACATGGCCCGGGATCACGTTGGTGGCGCCGGTGCCGCCATGGATGTTCGACATCTGCCAACTGGTCGCCGGGAAGTACTCGTTGCCCTGGTCCCAGACCTGCGCAGCCAGTTCGGCCAGCGCCGGGGCGGCTTCATGGATCGGATTGCGGCCCAGGTGCGGGTAGGCGATGTGGCACTGCACGCCCTTGACGGTGAGCTTGCCGGACAGCGAGCCGCGGCGGCCGTTCTTGACCATGTCGCCGAGCGTGTCCACCGAGGTCGGCTCGCCGATCACGCAGTAGTCCAGACGTTCGCCGCGCGCGGTCAGGGCCTCGACGACCTTGATGGTGCCGTCATGCGCCGGGCCTTCCTCGTCGCTGGTGATCAGGAACGCGATGGAGCCGGCATGCGCGGGGTGCGCCTTGACGAACTCCTCCACGGCCACGACAAAGCCCGCGATGGAGGTCTTCATGTCGGCCGCGCCGCGGCCGTAGAGCTTGCCGTCGCGATGCGTCGGCACGAACGGGTCGGAGTGCCATTGTTCCAGCGGGCCGGTGGGCACCACGTCGGTGTGGCCCGCGAAGGCCAGCAGCTTGCCGTCCGTGCCCAGCGTGCCGCGCTTGACCGCCCACAGGTTGGTGACGCGGAAATCGTCGGGGCCGCTGACGATGTTTTCGCATTCGAAACCCAATGCCTTCAGGCGGGTTTCCAGCACGGCCTGGCAGCCTTCGTCGGCGGGCGTGACGGAGCGGCGGCGGATCAGGTCTTCGGTGAGGGCGAGGGTGGCGGTCATGATGCGAATTCAGGTGCGTTGGGTCGGGGCTCGGAGCAGTGTGGCTCAGAACAGGGCGGCGTAGCGGTCGGCGGTGAAGCCCACCGCTACCTTGCCGCCGTGTGCGAGCACCGGCCGCTTGATCAGCGACGGGCTTTGCTGCATCAGGGCGATCGCATCGGCTTCGTTGTCCGCGTTGGCCTTCTCGGCATCGGACAGCGCACGGTACGTCGTGCCCTTCTTGTTCAGCAGGGTGGAGAGCGGCACGTGCGCGAGCCAGCCGCGCAGCATGGCCTCGTCCACGCCTTGCTTCTTGAAGTCGTGGAAGGTGTAGGCCACGCCGTTGGCTTCCAGCCAGGTGCGGGCCTTCTTGACGGTGTCGCAGTTGGGAATGCCGTAGAGCAGGACGGTCATGGCTTGGGATCGGGTTGCGCGTATTGTCGTGCCGGCCGATGCGGGAACGACGACACGATTCAGCGGAAAAGCAGGTTCAAGGCAATGACGAGACCGCCCAGCCCCAGCGCCACGCCGGCCATGGCCACGGCCGTCATCAGCCGCAGGCGGCGGTCCAGCCGTGCCGCTTCCTTGCGCAGGGCATCGATGGTGATGGCGTGCTGCTCGGCCAGCAGCTTGACGGCCTCGGCCTGCTGCACGGCGGCGACTTCCAGCTCCGCGATGCGGGCGGCCGGGTCGCGTTCGTCGCCGCTCGCGCCGGCCGCGCCATCCGGCGCCCCGTCCTTGCGTCGCCCCTTCTTGATCTTCTCGATGGTCTTGTTGGCCTGCTCGAGAATGGTGGGCAACAGCGAGAGTACGGTGCTGACGGTGGTCGGGTCCAGGGCCATGAGTCGCTTGCGAAGGGAGGGTACTTGAGGCTGGCGGGGAGTGGTTCCTGGCGCATCGGGCGCCGCCAGGGAACCGGCCGCGCTCCCCGCACGGAGCGGGGAGAGAGCGGCCACGACGATCAGTCGCCGCGCAGCAGGTCGTTCAGGCTGGTCTTGGCGCGCGTTTGCGCGTCCACCTTCTTGACGATGACGGCACAGTACAGGCTGTACTTGCCATCCTTGGACGGCAGGTTGCCCGCCACCACCACCGAGCCCGCCGGCACGCGGCCGTAGTGGATCTCGCCGGTTTCGCGGTCGTAGATCTTGGTGGACTGGCCCAGGTACACGCCCATCGAGATCACGGAGTTTTCTTCCACGATCACGCCTTCCACGACTTCCGAGCGCGCGCCGATGAAGCAGTTGTCCTCGATGATGACCGGGTTGGCCTGCAGCGGCTCCAGCACGCCGCCAATGCCCACGCCGCCCGACAGGTGCACGTTCTTGCCGATCTGCGCGCACGAGCCGACCGTGGCCCAGGTGTCGACCATCGTGCCTTCATCGACATAGGCGCCGATGTTGACGTAAGACGGCATCAGCACGGCGTTCTTCGCGATGAACGAGCCACGGCGGGCCACGGCGGGCGGCACCACGCGGAAACCCGCGCGGGCGAAGTCGTCGCCGCTCCAGTTGGCGAACTTGGTCGGCACCTTGTCGTAGAACTGGGCAAAGCCGCCGGCGCTCATCGGCGCGTTGTCTTCCAGGCGGAACGACAGCAGCAC
>JACXTT010002770.1_pt1 | contig 27489 bp, 22 predicted proteins | sample 9270951 | NCBI WGS metagenome assembly JACXTT01 (sample SAMN15532306, study PRJNA645909) | rock metagenome | isolation source: weathered quartz diorite | place: Puerto Rico | collected 2017-06-21 | reverse complement strand
AGGTATCCGATGGACGATGGCGAGATCGAAATCGATTCGATTGAACAGATCGGCTTTCCCGATATCACCCCGGCGCTGGCGCTCGCGTCCGGCTTTCTTGGCGTGCTGGATCTGCTGAAAGTCGCGAAGCACGGCAAAGGAGAAAACATCTATCTCATCCGGTTTCATTATCTGCCACCGAAGAAGACGGCCTCTCGGAGCCGGTTGAATCGGCGGCCGCAGCATCTGTGAGGTTTTATGACTGAAGTTGTTGTGACTGGCGGCCCCGCGGGTTTTGCGCAGCAAGTCGTCGCTGGAGCGCATCATCTAAAAGGTGACGAACCGTTGAGCACTGGAGGCACCGACACCGGACCTGGTCCTTACGATTTCCTGCTCGCGGCTCTTGGAACCTGCACGTCGATGACCCTGGCCATGTACGCGCGGCGCAAGACGTGGCCGCTCGAGAGTGTTACCGTGCGCCTCCGCCATTCGAAAATCCACGCAGCCGATTGCGCCGAGTGTGAAACGCGCACCGGCATGCTGGATCGAATCGATCGCGACATCGAGCTGGTCGGAAGCTTGACCGAAGAGCAGCGTGTGAAGCTTCGCGAGATCGCAGACAAGTGTCCCGTCCATCGAACGCTGACGTCCGAGATAGATATTCAGACGAAACTTGTCTGACGCGAACTCGGGCTTGGAGATTCGCAGATCAACCGCTTTAGACCAGGCAGTACCCGAGCGCTGCGGGCTGTTCGTCGTTTAACAACAGTTAACAAGAAACGGATCCCTGGATCTGATGTAATGGATCGATGCAACGACTCGGGTTTTTGTTGGCCGTGCTTGCGTGGGCAGGCTCTGCATTTGCGCAAACCAGTCCGCTGGGAGCGGCAACCGAGTATGACGTTAGCAGTTTTGCTGGCGCTTCCGGCGGCGAGGGAAGCGCAGACGGCACCGGAGCCGAGGCACGGTTTTACGCACCATCGGGCATTTGGGGCGACGACGCGAATCTGTTCATTGCGGACGGCGCTAATCACGCAATCCGTAAGATCGTCCTGGCGACCGGTCAAGTCACAACGCTGGCCGGAGCGCCCGGCCCGTCGGCTTCGGTTGACGGAGTCGGGACGGCTGCCCGCTTTGGCTTCATCGAAGGACTTTGGGGCGACGGCACGTTTTTGTACGTGGCGGATCTCGGGAATCGCACGATCCGCAAAGTCGAGATTGCTTCAGGCAACGTCACCACTCTCGCGGGGTCGCCGGGCGCTCAGGCGTTGGCGGACGGTACGGGTTCGGCAGCCCGGTTCCTCGCGCCGAGACCGATCTGGGGTGATGGAACGAATCTCTACGTCGGCGACATATCCAACTCTGCGCGTTTGATTCGACGCGTGTCGATTTCCACCGGTCAGGTCACGACCATCGCCAATCTCACGACGGTCCCGAACGGCTCCGCTTTTCTGGGACTCTGGGGCGACGGATCCAATCTGTGGATCGCTGATGCAGCCGCGGACACCGTACGTAAGCTGGTTCTGGCGACAGGGCAGATCACGACACTCGCAGGTTTACCGCTGGCCGCCGGAACTGCTGACGGCGGGGCGTCCGCCGCTCGATTCAACGGCCCGTCGGGAGTATGGGGAGACGGCACGAATCTTTTTGTCGCCGATTCTCTGAACGCCACAATTCGTCAGGTCTCGATGGCGACGGGCGACACGACGACGATTGCCGGTCTCGCCTCGCAATCGGGTTCGGACGATGGACTCGGTCCGCTGGCCCGCTTCGATTTCCCGTTCACGATGTGGGGGACGGGTACGAGCCTTTACGTCAACGATTACGGGAACAGCACGATTCGGCGTGTGGACACGTCCACAACCACTGTCGAAACGATCGCCGGATCGGCACCGACGGCGACAGACCTTCTGGGGCCGACGATGCTGTGGGGCGACGCGTCGAATTTATATATCGCCGACACCGGTGCACACACGATCCGAAGCGCATCGCTGGCGACCGGCGCATTGTCCGTGATGGCCGGAGCGTACGGTGTGGCGGAGAGTGTCGATGGCACGGGAACGTCGGCTCACTTTTGGTCTCCGTTCGGCATTACCGGCGACTCGACCAGACTGTTCGTCACCGAGGCCGGCGCAGACACGATTCGCCAGGTTCAGCTTTCCAACGCGCAGACTTCAACTCTGGCAGGTAACGCCTCAGCGAATTCCGGCTTCGCTGAAGGCACCGGAAAGGCGGCGCGCTTTTTCACTCCTCTCGGCATTTGGGGGAATGGCACTTACTTGTGGGTTGCGGATCGCGGAAACTCCGTCATTCGACGGATTGTCGCAGCGACCGGTCAGGTCGCCACATTTGTCGGCGCCCCAAACCAGCAAGGTACGGCCGACGGACCGGGGCCATCCGTTCGGTTCGTTTATCCGCAGGCGCTGTGGGGTGACAGTACATACCTTTATGTCGCCGATGGTCACGCTATTCGCAGAGTCACGATTGCGACGGCCCAGACCACTACTATCGCCGGCGACATTCTCAATCCCGGTAGCCGCGACGGGATTGGGAACGCTGCGTCGTTCAACTTTCCTCTGGGTTTATGGGGCGACGGCTCTTACCTGTTCGTCGCCGACAGCGGCAATTCGACAATTCGAAAAATCGATCTCAGCAACAACAGCGTGAGCACCATCGTCGGCGCCGCCCAAACGCCTGGAAGTGAGAACGGACGCGGAAGCGCGGCGCGACTGGATCATCCGATCGGATTGTGGGGAGATGGAACGTTTCTTTACGTTTCGGACAACAATACCCAAAACATCCGCCGGATCTCGCCGTCAGGTTGGATTGCGTTCAACGTCGTTAACCGCGGCGGAGTCTCCGTTGCAACCACAAATGCCGGATCTTCGACGACCACGACAGGTTACGGCAGAATTCTACCGGCTGCCGGAAGCCCGACGCCTGCCGGTCTCGCGATTTTTGGATACACCATCGGCAACGTTCTCGTCTCGGAAGCGGCAGTGCCGGCTGGACCGTTGATGCAGGCCGCGAGAATCTACAGCGAAGTCCAAAACTCCGTAAACACCGGCGTTGCGATCGCGAATCCAAACGATCAGCCGGCGCTGCTGCAGTTCTATTTCACGAATGCGGCCGGCGTCGATATGGGCGCCGGATCGGCATCGATCCCGGCACGAGGCCAGATCGCGGCGTTCCTAGATCAACCTCCTTTTTCGACGCTCGATGCCGCGTCACTCGCGGCAATGAAAACGTTCACCATCATGACTTCGGTTCCTGTGTCGATCGTGACGTTGCGTGGATTCACGAACGAGCGCTCGGAGTTTCTGATCACGACGTTGCCGGTTACGCCGTTGAACGCAACGATTGCAACACCGTTGATCTTTCCCCACTTCGCGGACGGAGGCGGGTGGAGGACGCAGGTCATTCTCGTCAATCCAGGTGACGAAACGTTGAACGGGACTTTGCAGTTCTTCAGTCCGGGTTCGCCGGCGAGCGCGGGGCAGTTGGTGTCGAGTTCGACTTATGCGATTGCTCCACGCAGCTCTTTCAAGTTTGTGACAACGGGCAGCGGATCGGCGGTCCAGACAGGATCGGTTCGCGTCATGCCGGGTGAGGGGACACCGGCGCCGGCCGGTTTGGCGGTATTCTCATTCAAGAGGGATCAGGTCACGGTAACCGAAGCCGGGGTGCCCGCGCTGCCCGTCGGCTCGGCTTTCAGGCTGTATGCGGAAGCGTCTGGAAATTTTAACGCGGGCGAAATCGGATCGATGCAGACAGGGTTTGCCATCGCCAATTCGGCATCGAGTCCGGTCACGGTGAGTTTTGAGCTGACGACACTCGACGGCGCTCAGACCGGGCTGACGGGCACAACCACCATTCCCGGTAACGGACAGATCGCGACGTTCCTGAACCAACTCGATGGCTTTCGAGACTTGCCGTCGCCGTTTCGCGGCATGCTTCGGATTGTGGCGCCCGGCATTTCCGTCGTCGGTTTGCGCGGTCGTTACAATCAGCGCGGTGAGTTCCTGATCACGACCACATCACCCGTCGACGAGGCGACCCCGCCATCCACAGACGAATTCGTCTTCGCTCACCTCGCCGCCGGTGGAGGCTATTCCACTCAGTTCATTCTATTCAGCGGCTCCGGAAGTAACAGCGGGGGCACCATCCGCTTCTTCGACCCATCGGGGCAGCCGCTGACTCTACCTCTTCGTTGATACCTACGTTCGGCTGGTTCGCCGATCCGGAGGGAAACACGATCGGGGTTTATGCGGAGAATCGGGGATAGTGATTTAATCTCTCGCCGCCGTAATCGAGTCCACCTGAATCGTCTTCGACCCGGCGTTGAGTGTGCCCGTGACATTCACTTTTTTCCCGGCAAACTTTTCGGGCATCTGCTGATCGCTTAGTCGATAAACATCCTTGCCGTCGTACAGCACGTACGCCGCGCCGTGCGCATCGACGCAGGCAATGGTGCATTCGGCGTCCGTCGGTCCCATGCGCATCTGAGAGTGATCGGCGGCGGCGCACATTCCGTCGGTTATCGTGCCGGTGAATGTGCGCTTGCTCTGCGCCGGGGCGAGTCCTACGATCACGAGCAGACTAAGAATGACCCGCCTCATCGTGATCTAGTGGCCGGGCAGCATGATGTGGGCTGCAGACGTGCCGGCATTCATGATCCACGCGCCGCCCTGATCGCCCTTATCAGGTAAGCCCAGACTCTGCATTGTCGAGCCCGGCACGCAGATCGTTGCGTGCGGACGAGCGGACGCCTGGTCCGCGCCGTTCAGGTTGTAGAACACGGATCCGAATTCGGGCTTCGTCCACTTCCCGGCTCTCTCGAGCGCTTCGAACGCGGCGCGCCTTTCTTTCGGATCCTGGATCGTTTCGGTCTTCAGGCTCTGAGAAACTCGCTCCAGATTCGCGATGCTGGTGCATTCGACAGAGAATGGCTGATCGCCGGGCTGCACCGGCCGTTCGTAACACACGAGCCGGCTCGTGCCTTTCCTCAACGTGTCATAAGTGAAGTCGCTCTTCCACTTGATAACGGTGGCTGCGGCTTGCATCTGACGAGGAGCAGCCAACACCGCCTTTTCGATGGCGGGGTCTTGCGCCTGCGTGAACGCAGCGACAGAAAGTGCGAGTACAAAAACGACGACGAATGTGATTCGTTTCATATGACCTCCATGATGGAAATCGCGATAGTATCACGCGCCGCAGGTTCGAGTAGAATCCCGGTGTATGCCCACTCAACGGACTTTCGGTCCGCCGCTGGATGGACTACTCGATCGTCTCTACTCGCAAAGCACGGCTCAGACGGAAGAGATCATGTCTTACTTCTCCGAGCGATTTGCAAAGGGCGAGCTGGATCCGAACAAATTCGATGACAGAACGAATCGGTTTCTGCGCGACAAACTTGTCGCGTTGGATCGGGACAAGGCGGAGTTCTGCTATCAGGTTTGCCGTGCGCTGAAAGCGCGCCGCGTCGTCGAGGCAGGAACGTCATTTGGCGTTTCAACGCTCTTTCTCGCCGCCGCGGTGCGCGACAACCTTCAGAGTTACGGCGGCGACGGCATCGTCATCGGAACCGAGTATGAATCGGAGAAGGCAAAGGCTGCTCGGTCGAACTTTGCGGAGGCAGGACTTTCGGCGTGGATCGACCTGCGCGAAGGAGACTTGCGCGAGACCTTGAAGGATGTCGGCGGACCGGTCGATTTTATGTTGATCGACATCTGGACGCCGATGTCGCGACCTGCGCTTTCGTTGGTCGCTCCAAAACTACGCGAGGGAGCAGTCGTGGTTTGTGACAACACCACGCAATTTCGCGACAACTATCGCGACTATTTCGAATTCATCGCGGATCCCGCTAACCGCCTTCGCACGATGACCCTGCCTTTCGAAGGCGGACTGGAATTCACCGTCCGCGTTTGAGATTACTCATCCCGCATGGCCACGGCGGGATCCAGATACGACGCGCGCCGGGCGGGCAGCCACGACGCGACGATAGCGATCGCGAAGAAAACGACGGTGATGATGACGAAAGTCGTCGGATCGGTCGGTGTGACCGATACCAGCATCGAGCGAATCCATCCCGTCAGGGCAAACGCTCCTGCGAGCCCACCGATCAATCCGGCAACGCCAAGTTGAACTCCCTGAAAGACGATGAGCCGCAGTATGTTTCCACGAGAGGCTCCGAAGACGATGCGCATTCCGATTTCAGCGGTTCGCTGCCGCACGACGGTCGAAAGCACGCCGTATAGTCCGACGGCAGCGAGAACCATGGCGATCATCGCAAACACGCCGATCAGCAGAACGGCGAAGCGTACCGGCGCCATCGTTTTGTCGACGAAGGTGGACATCGGTTGGACGTCTCCCAACGGAACCTTGGGGTCGATCTCCGCAATTGCGGCGCGCACCAGCGGTCCGATCGATTCAGGCGTACCTTTCGAACGGACAACCCATCGCTGCGCGGCACCCGCGGCAAAATATTGCTCGACGAAGAAGATAGCTTCTCTTCCTTCAACCGTCATCGATTCGTGACGCTGGTGTTCTACGACTCCGATGACTTCGACCCTTTCATTCAGGGGCGCATTGGGTTGTCCGTTGGTTCGAAGGTTTCTGACGAGGAGTGCCTGGCCGACAGGGGATCGATTCGGAAACGCTTGCCTGGCGAGCAGATCATCGATCACGACCTTCGTGGTGCCCGCGACATTGTCCATGGCGTCGAATGTTCGCCCGGCGATGACTCTCGTTTTCAATGTTTCAAAGTAACCCGGCCGGACGGTGTGAAAGTTCGCCTGACGGAACGCGCTGGGATCGTTCGCTCCTGCGGCTTCGGTTGCCCAGGGAACATTCGCGACGCCTCCATCGAGAGGCACAGGACTGGCGGCGCCGACCTTTTCCACGCCCGGAATCGCGGCCAATCGTTCTTCGACGCGGTTGAGGAACGCAGCTCGTTCGGTTTGCGACCGCTGCGGCGCTTGCAGGAGAAACGTCAAAACGTGACTCGGATCGTAACCCGGATTCACTCTCACTACCGCAACGAAGCTTTTCAGCATCAATCCGAAGCCGATCAAAAGAATGAAGGACAGAGCGAGTTCCACAACGGCGACGCTGTTTCGAAGCTTGCGGCCTCCGCGAAGTCCGGGAGCTCCGGTAATGCGCAGCGCCTGGACGATGTCGGGCCGCGATGCCCTGATGGCGGGAAGCACGCCGCAGATGAAGGCGGTGATGATCGTGGACGCCGCAGTAAAAATGAGGACGCGCGGGTCGATACTGATCGTTTCGATGCGCGGCAGCCGGGCCGGAGCCATCTTCAGAAGAAGATCGATCCCGCTTTGGGCCAGGAGAAGGCCGGCGGCGGCGCCCATTCCCGCGAGCAGCAGGGTTTCCGTCAGCAGCTGCCGGATCAGACGCGACCGGCTGCTGCCGATAGCCGCGCGGATCACCAGCTCACGATGTCGTGCCGCGGATCGGACCACCAGAAGATTGGCGACGTTCGCGCACGCGATGAGCAACACAAAAACGACCGAACCGAACAGCGCGAGTATCGGCGTGCGAACCTCGCTGACAAGATCGTCGTGCATCGGAACGACGCGGTAGTGAACGTTGGCATTCTTCTTCGTCACAAAGCGTTCGCGCATCTCTGTTGCGATCGCTTCCGCTTCGGCCTGAGCCGTTTGCAGACTGACGTCCGGTTTCAATCGGCCCACGACTCGCAACGCGCCGACGTTCCGCGCGGCGGTGTCGAAGTTAAGACGAACGGCTGTCCACATGTCGACCGCCGGATCGATGCCGGTCCTGGGGGGAAACAGAAGTTCGAAACCCGGTGCAAGCACTCCGACGATTTCAGCGCGATTGCCGCCAAGATCCATCGTTTTGCCGACGACGGACGGATCGCCGCCAAACTTCCGCTGCCACAGTCCATTTCCAAGTATCACCATCGTGGGAAGACGTGGCGGTTGCTGCTGCTGCGGCGCGGCATTGGGTGCGGCAGCCGGATTCTGCGGCTGAGGGGTTCCGTCGCTGTCATTGAAATCACGGCCGAGCTGAATCCGCGCTCCCAGCAGTGAAAAAAGATTAGACGTTACCGCTCCGACGCGAACCTGTTCGGGTTGGCCGTCGTCTGTTGCGATCGGTACACGTCCCGGCGGAAACAAGCCCGCGACACCTTCGAAGCTTTTGGCTTCTTCGCGGAAATCCTTCACGTCCGGAATCGGAAAAGGAAAATCGAGAACGTTTCGGGCGCGCAGTTCGGACCAGACCAGGACCAGTTTCGACGGGTCCGCGTACGGCAGAGGCCGCAGTAACACCGCGTTCACAATGCTGAAAATCGCGGTGCAGGCTCCGACGCCCAGGCCGATCGTGATAATGACGATCGCGGTGAACCCGGGATTCTTTTGAAGCGTGCGCCAGGCAAACACCAGATCCTTGAGAATGGAGTCCATCGACAGTCCTCTCCTGTTCGGATTTACATCGAACGTAGCACGTTTCCTTCCCACGTTTTGAATGTTGTTCGACTGGGTTAACCGTTGCGCCGGAGCGACGGCTTGTTCGCGATTGAACAGTGTGATTCCAAACATGAACAAACATGGTTCGCGATCGGTGCTACCATGCGGCATCGCATCATGATGGACTACCTGTTTTGCGCCAGGCGAATTACGGATGCGCTAAAGCTCGAGTCTGACGAGCGCGTCGTGCTGAAGGTGGACCCTCGCGTCTACGCCGGACTGCTTGAACCTTTACAGAAGGAGATTCGGCGGGCGAAGGCCGTCATTTCCGGAGTGGTTCTCGCTGAGGAGACGACCGAGAATTCAGAGACTGAGTATGTGTCGCTCCGCAAGTTGTTCAATGACGCCGGCGTCTTCATCTGGCTTCCGGAAAGACATCAAGCAAACCGTCCGGCCCTCGCGCAGACGATTGTCGAATGGCTGGATGCCCGGCGTGGCCGTGCGGTGCATTTTCACTGGCACAGCGGATCGTACGCCATTGCGGGCGTACCGCTTCCTTCGCAGGACGTTATTGATCGGATTTACCACGAGGCGTTGACGGTCGAGCCGCGGGAGTTCGAGCAAAAGCATCAGCGGGCAATGGAGATTCTTCGAAGCGGACCGGTGCGAGTGACGACTCCTGACGGAACGGATTTCAGCTTCATCGTGGGTGATCGGCCGTTTTGCAGTCAGATCGGCGATGCCGGCCGCGTCCGCATGGAGTCCGCGAGGACGCGCATCGATCGAGACATCGAGCTGCCCGCGGGCGTTTTGAGAGTGGCGCCGATTGAGAGTTCCGCGAATGGGACAATTTTTCTGCCGGCGTGGCGGCCGCTGGTGACGGAAGGTCGTAACCTGCTGCTCCGTTTTCGAAGCGGACATCTGGAAACGATCGAAGGCGATCATGGCGACGAAATCCTTCGTGAACTGACGGCGGCAGGTGGTGCCGCGCGCATGTTCCGCGAGTTCGCACTCGGATTCAACAAGGCGCTGCGCGTTCGCGCGGAGAATCCGTTCATCGGCTACTACGGCTATGGCGAAGGCGTCGTGCGTCTCAGTCTTGGCGACAATGAAGAGATGGGGGGCGCGAATCGGGGCGGCGGCGTCTATTGGAATTTCATTGCTAACGCGACGGTTTCTGTCGGGAACCTCGTGCTTTCACCTTCGCCGTAGCCAATAACGGCGAGAGCAGTTGCTCCGCCTCCTCTGTGGATAGCGATTTCGCGGCCGCGATGATGTCGGCAGGCACCCACTTCGGGAACGGAATCCTTTTTGTGACGTGAGCGCCGCTTTCCGTGTGCTCTTGCCACGTTCGCGCGAGTTGCGCAGCGGAAAATCGCGAAGCCAGCTTCACCAGCGCAGGCCACAGCCGTCGATGGATGTAGGTGACCTTGCCGTCGATCATCTTGCAAACGAGGATGTCGGGGCTGTCGACGATAACCTGCGTGGCCTGAAAGATGATCTTCCCCCGCGGATGCCCCCACCAGCTCCCTTTGATCGGCTCCCCGGCAATTTCTTCAGCCAGACTTGGAACCGTTCCCCGAGCCGACTCCGTCACCACACCGTGCCGCTTGACGAACGCCACTGCTTGTTGTTCAGTCATACGAATAAAGCTTACCGCAGAAATTCGGGAATCTTTGTAGCAAGCGAGGATCTAATCCGACGTTATAATCCGCGATAACACAAGTAACTCCCGATGAACCCGGAGCGCTGGCGTCAAATCGAAAAACTCTACCATTCTGCTGCGGAGCAAAGTCCGATATCTCCTGATGGCCGCCACATCGCTTTCGTCGCACAGAACGTTTCCGGTACAAGCGGCATCTGGCTCCGTGCCCTCGAGACGCAGACGATAGAACCGCTAAAAGGAACGGAGGACGCCACAGGCCCATTCTGGTCGCCCGACGGGCAATTCGTCGGGTTCTTTGCACAAGGGAAGCTGAAGAAGATCGCTGTTGCCGGAGGGCCTCCTCAGAATATTTGTAGTACCACGCCGGGTCTTGGTGCGAGCTGGAGTCCTTCAGGAGTGATCATATTCAACCCCACCAATCGGGCGCCCCTGATGCGCGTCTCCGCTTCAAGCGGGACACGAGCGCCGCTCACGGAACTGGATACCGCACGACAGGAAGATTCCCACCGGTTCCCAAGTTTCCTTCCCGACGGCAAGCACTTTTTATTTACGGCCCGCAGCAGCCTGAAGGAAAACACGGCTATCTACATCGGTTCTCTGGACTCAGAAGAAACGAAGCGCCTCCTGACGGAGCAATCGAATGCGATGTATGCCCCGCCGGGATATGTCCTTTTCGTACGCGACAGGACACTGATGGCCCAACAATTCAATCTAAGTAAACTCGAATTGCGTGGCGATGCGTTTCCAGTGGCCGCGGGCGTGGATCAGGGAACACCCAGCGCTTTTGGTTATTTTCTGTCTCGCAGGATGGCGGCGTGCTCGCTTATAAGGAATCGACAACATTCGACACGGGCCGCCTCACGTGGTTTGATCGCAGCGGTTCCGATTTGGGATTTAATGGCACCGATCGCGCAGCCTCGCTGGCCCAAATCTCGCCTGACGGCAAACAATTGGCGATTGTCGTCAATGATCCGGAGAGCGGAAACCGCGACATTTGGCTTGTGAATGTGGCGACCGGATCACGCTTAATCCCGCAAACGATTGGGTACCGGTTTGGTCGCCGGACAGCACTTATGTCGCATTTGCTTCGGATCGCAACCCACGGTCGAGCATCTATCGCAGGGCGGTGGCCGGTGGTGATAGCGAAGAACTATTGTTAGAGCCGCCTCCGGGGAGGAGCTTTCCCGACCGATTGGTCGAAAGACGGACTTCTTTCGTATCAAATCGATCGGAAAGGGCCGACTCCACAAGAACTAGGGTTCTTGCCTCTGTCCGGAGACCGTAAACCGCATCCCTTTTGGGGCAGCGAGTTTTCCGAGCACGGCGCGAGATTTTCGCCGGACGGCAAGTGGGCTGGCATATGTCTCCAACGAGTCCGGAGATGACGAAGTGTATGTACGGCGGATCGATAAAACGGGTCAGCAGCGCGTATCTACCGGCGGAGGCACGCTACCTGCCTGGAGGCGCGACGGAGCAGAGCTCTTCTACATGGCGCGGGCGGCACGATCATGGCGTCCGGGGTTCGCAACGGCGAATCGCTTGAGGTCGTAAAGCCGAAGGAACTGTTCAAAGCTTGCAGCGGTTCGATCAGCTATGACGTTAGGCGCGACGGCAAACGTTTCATTTTTTCCTGCGCAGCACAAGAGACCCAGAAAGGGCGCTTCATTACAGTGGCGGTTGAGTGGATGCGGATGCTGAAATGGCCGGGTCTCGAAGCCAAACCACAGAAGTGAGAATTGGGAATATTTGTGATGGCTGATTGGTGAGATGTGATTGGCGAACTGAGGCCATATACCATCCATCATGTGTGAACTGGCCTATGGCTGCGGTTAAGCAATCACATCTCACCGATCAGCCATCACAAATATTCCCAATTCTCATCCGAGGGAAGCAGCTCTTATGTAACTTGTTGTTGTGCGACCTGGACGTCTGTTTTGAGCCAGCCGTCGAAGAGGTTGACGATGCGGTGGCCGTAGGATGCGTTGGTTTCGGAGTGCGTCACCTGGACGATTGTTGCTCCCTCGTCGTTGAGACGCCGGAACAGTTCCATGATCTCCTTGCCCTGCGCCGAGTGAAGATTTCCGGTTGGTTCATCCGCAAGGATCAGCCGGGGATTCGCGATGACCGCGCGTGCGATCGCCACAAGCTGCTGCTGACCTCCGGACAGCTGGTTGGGATACAAATCCTTTTTGCCGACAATCTGAAACCGGTCGAGAACGTCTGCCACGATCGATTCGCGTTCGCTGCGTTTGATATTCCGGTAGGAAAGCGGAATCTCGAGGTTTTCGTAAACGGTGAGACTATCGAGCAGATGGTACTGTTGAAACACAAAACCGACGTACCGCTTGTTGATTTCCACGCGGTCCTTCGGCTTGAGTTTGTGCACGGGTTCGCCGAGAAAGTAGAACTCACCGGTCCAGCTGCTGTCGAGCATTCCGAGGATGCTTAGAATGGTCGATTTGCCGGCACCCGACGGCCCCATGATGGTGAGGAATTCGCCTTCTTTGATGGTGAGGTTGATCCGGCGCAGAACGTAGGTGCGTCCCACGCCGGTTTCGTAAAACTTCTCGATATTCCGTAGATCGATCATCAGCGACGATTGTACATGTTATCGAAGAGGGGTGGCGTTTTCTTCGAGTGTCTTTTCGTCGACGACGCGGCCATCGAACAGGTGAATGGTGCGGTCCGCGTATCGCGAGTAGCGCGGATCGTGCGTCACCATGCAGATCGTGGCGCCTTCGCGATGGAGTTCACGAAGCAGATCCATGACCGCTTCGCCGTTGCGCGAATCGAGGTTTCCGGTAGGTTCATCCGCCAGCAGGATCGAAGGCGCGCCGGCCAGGGCACGGGCGACAGCGACGCGCTGTTGCTGGCCTCCGGAGAGCTGTGACGGGTAATGCTTCATCCGGTGAGCCATCCCGACCTTATCGAGAGCCTCCTGGACGCGTTTCTTGCGCTCGGATGAAGGCATGCCGCGATAGGTCAACGGCAGTTCGACGTTTTCGTAAACCGTGAGATCGCCAATCAGATTGAACGCCTGAAAGATGAAACCGATTTCGCGGTTTCGCACGCGAGCCCGTTCGCTGAGCGACAGGTCTTGAACGTGTCTTCCATTCAAAATGTACGTGCCATCGGTCGGCGAGTCGAGCAGCCCGAGAATCGAAAGCAGCGTGGACTTTCCGCAACCGGATGGTCCCGAAATCGAGAAGTATTCGCCCCGTTTGATTTCCAGATGGATTCCAGCCAGTGCATGGGTTTCCACTTCGTCGGTGAGGAAGACCTTTGTCACTCCGTCGAGTTGAATCACGTTATCGCTCATGCGTACACTCCTTATTTGTTTGTCCCAATCAGTTCACTACTTTGATCCGGTCGACGGCATCCCACGTCGACATGTCGGAAAGAATGACCGTGTCTCCCACGTTCAATCCTTCCATTATCTGAATCGTATTCACCGCGCTTCGTCCCAGTTTCACGGTTGTCCGGATGGCATCACCGGTCGGAAGCATCTTGAACAGCGTGATCGTGCTGTCGGCCTGTCCGTATGCCGGGCGACCCACAAAAAGCACATCATCGAGCTTCGAAATCTCAACCGTTCCGTCGACACTCAGATCCGGTCGCGCGGCCTTCGGCAATTCGCCCTCTAAAGAGACGTCAACTGTGACGGTTCCGTTGACAGCGGCGGGGTCCATTCTGCTGACGTGACCCGGAATAATGCCGTTCCGAATGTCGATTTGGGCGACCTGCCCGAGGACGATGTCTTTAACCTGAGTCTCTGCGATCTTCAATTCGGCTTTGAGCCGACCGGGTTCGGCAACCTTCGCGATGGGACTGCCGGCCCCCACCTTCTGGCCGTACTCCACGTTCAACGACTGAACCACGCCATGAGCGCTGGCGCGCACGTTGAGTTCTTCGATCTGCTTTTTGCCGAGATCCCAAATGGCTTTCAGCTGCTGAACACTGGCAGCCTGGGCATCCAGTTGCGCCTGATTCGATTTGGCCAGTGTATCGACGCGCTGCTTTTCGAGGAGGACTTCATTGGCGAGACTGTCTGCGTTGGCTTTGGATTTTCTCCAATTGAGTTCGGCTCCCAGGCCTTCTTTCGCCAATTGTTCGTCGGCGTCCGCCTGAAGCTTCGCTTGAAGCGCCTGGTTTTCCTTCGAGGCTTGGGTCGACTTTTGGTTCAGGATCTGTGTATCCAGTTGAGCGCGCGTATTGGCAAGATCGGCCAGCGCTTTTTGATAGGCCAGTTCCTGGTTGGCGACCTGCTGAATCAAATCCGGGTTGCTGAGAACCACAAGAATCGTATCGGGCTTGACCGTGTCGCCGATTTTGACGCGTTTTTCCTCGACGATCCCGTCGCGCATAGTCGAAATCTGCCGGACTTCTTCCGGAACGAGTGTTCCGAGTCCATGAACGGTAACCAACATCGGTCCTCGCTTCACTGCGTCGGTCCACAGCGTGCCTCTTTCCACGGTCGGTGCCGCGGGTCTCATTCTCGAGAGGCCCAGTGTGACGGCCGAAGCAGCGATAAGAACGATCACCGCGTAAATCGCCCGCTTTATCTTTTTATTCCGGGCGACCTTAGGCGAACGTTGAACATCCATAGAATCCTCCGAGCGTCCTTAAGCGAATTGCCTGCCAAGCATTGCAATGGGGTAAGTAGCTTGTCTAATTGTACTTAGTGTTTTTCCAGAAAGCATCTTACTTTGTACTCTGTTCACAACCGGGAATATCGTCGCAAATCCGGTCATTGACCGGCCGGAATGCTCCCGCGTGTGGCACGGCCATCCTGCACAATGATCTTCTGGTTGCTGTCGAGCACGATGTTGTTCTGCTTGAGTGTGCGTCCGATCGAGCGGTCGAAATCAACAAGAGCCTTCGTGTAATTCACCAGAGACTGGATCTCACTTGTTTGTGCAGCCGTCAAGTTCGTCTGTTCCTGAAGAACGAAACGGATCTGGCCGCTGCCGAGCTGGAATTTTTTCTGTTCTGCATCCAGTTGACGTTCGGCCAATTCCCGTGCTTTTTCCGCCGCTGCAATCCGGGCACGATTCATCTCTACCGCGGAATGGGCGTTGCGGACCTCCAATGCAATCGCCTGCGCCAAAGCGGTTCGCCTCGCTTCGGTGGACTGCTTCGTTGCCATCGCTCGTGAATACTCCGCTTGAGCGGATTTGTTACTAAGGGGAATTGAAAGACTGAATCCGGCTCCGTATCCGGTGAAGCTGTATCCCCAGATCTGGCCAAAGGCGTCGACGAGGCCGCCTCTGCTCGTGATCTGGCCGGTGGACCGGTCGATCGAATTTCCGCCGACACCGCTCTGGGTGAAGCTCCCGCTCACAGTCAGTGTGGGCAGTAGCTGGTTCTTCAAGTATTCCAGGTCGAGGTCGCTGTTCTGCAAGCTGAGCGCGGCCTGCCTCATTTCGGGCCGGTTCTCGAGCGCGTTTTTGATGGCTTCTTCAATCGGCATCAGATCCGTTGGACTCGGTCGATGAACCTCTTCAGTCGGCGTCAGTCTTGCGAGAATCATCGCGGGATCGCCCGCGCTGGTGATCAATCGCTTGATCCGGTCCTGCAATTGGTCCGATGCGAACGTCGTCAGAACCATCTGCTCCTGCCGCGATGCCAGGTTGGCTTCGGTCTGCACGACGTCGATCGGAGCCAGAGTCCCGATCTCGACCTGACGTTTGTTGTCGGCGAAGGTTTTCTCGGCCAGCTGTACCGACTGTTCCTTCACTTTGATGTCCTGCCGCGATCCGACGAGATCCCAGTACATAAGCTGAGCGGATCGGACCAGCTCGATCAGGTTGATCTCGAACTGAATGTCGGACATCGTCTTGCTGTTTCGGCTCACGCGCAGCGTGTGCAGGTTGACGTTGCGGCCATAATCGCGCAAAAGGTTCTGACTGATTTGATACGTTATGCCACCGGAATATGAAGGGTTGAACGTGTTGAATTGATTGTTGTCCGACTGGCGGTTCATGAAAGCCGTCACGCTGACGCCGGTACCCGTGGTCATCAGCTGGCTGAACTGCACGCTGTACCGATGCGACAGTTGCCTTCCTGCGACGAGAATGTTCGGAGTGGCCTGCGAACTCCGGTTCATCGAGCCGTTCAATCTCAACGTCGGCTCGAACGGGCGCAACAGTGTGTCTAGAAGCAGCTGTTGAGACAGCGGCGCGAACCTGTCCACTTTGACGTCGAGGTTGCTTTCGACGGCGAGCCGGATGATGTCCGCCACGGTCACGGGAAGGATACCTTGACGAATCAATTGCTGGATCGAGGCTTCCGGACCTTGCATGTCGGCGACGGCCTGAGTGTCGACGGTTGCCGGCGGCCGGTACCGATCCAGAAACTTCTGGGCGAAGTTCTGCTCAGCCATTACGGTCGTTGCGAACAACACCAGCATCGCGCTGGCGATCAACAGTTTCGTTTTCATGCTTTGCGTACTCCTGTAGAGGGCTGTGACCCGTTCAATATTACGAACACGGACCTTAAAAAGGTTCCCGAGCATAACCGGTACTGCGGTAGAGGCAGCTACCTTACCATCATCGTCCTAATGAAACGAACAACTTGCCGCCGAATTACACCCCGCCATGCCCAACTACGGGAATCACGTTTCGGAATCGAACATGGCGACACCTTGTGACACGTTGCATCACGAAGCTCGGCTGCGCGCCGGGTTCTGAACAGTGTCCTCGTTTGACGCATGTACAGAACCCGGAGGGTAGCGACAGGTTTCGCGACGATGACTTCATTTGGAGTTTACCGGTAGCCAACCACCGTCTGCCGAAAACGTGTCGCGGGTTCATGACGGCGTTCGTACAGTGAGCTCATGAAAGGTTGGAATATGACACCGTACAGACGGGACGATGCGCAGCGGCAGCTGGTGGGCGGATTATTCATTATGGCGTTGGGCGTTCTCTTTTTGTTCGATCAGTTCGCGATATTCAGCTTCGGTCGAGCCGTGAGCCTGCTCTGGCCGCTGGCTTTGATCTGGATGGGCGTCTCAAAGCTGATGCGCCGCACAGAGACGCGACCAATGGACGGGGATCGTCAAGATGCGCGTTGATCGCGCTCCCGCATCCCGTCATCTGCTCATTGGCGGCCTGCTCATTCTAGTCGGCGGTCTGTATCTGCTGGACACGCTCGGGATCGCCGACACGCACGTATTCATTTCTCTGTGGTGGCCGCTCGTCCTGATTGCCGTCGGAGTGCACCGGGTTCTCACGTGCAATTCCACAGAGGGACATGTGGTCGGTGGCGGCTGGATTTTTCTGGGTTTTGTTTTTCTCATGTCGCGGTTCGGTTACATGACGTTCAACCCCTGGCGGCTGATGTGGCCGTTCGTGTTGATCATGATTGGAGTTTCGCTGGTCCTGCGCAGCCGTCAGCAAAGAATCATAGCGTCGGATGATGGTTCGACGGTCAACGCGATGGCGTTTCTCGGCGGCGTGGAAAAGCGCATCAATTCTCAAGCCTTCAAGGGTGGGGAACTCACAGCTGTGATGGGCGGATGCAACATCGATCTGCGGGAAGCCCTTATTGAAGCCGACCAGGCCGTCCTGAATGTCTGGGTGATGATGGGCGGAATTGAATTGCACGTGCCGCAATCCTGGACGATCGTCAGCAATGTCGTTCCCATTCTGGCCGGATTCGAGGATCGCACGAACTCGCCCACAGAAGGTTCGAAGCGCCTCGTCATCAATGGCACCCTGATCATGGGCGGCATCGACGTGAAAAACTCCTGACGTGCATCCGATACTCGCTAACCGCGAACGCCTCCTCCTTTATTTATCGGCATGGCTGCCGATGGGAGTCCTTCTCTCCGCCATTCTTGCACGCGGCAGCGACATGACGTGGGCGGAGGCACTCACGGTCGCTCTCCCTATGTGTTTTCTTTATGCCTTCATGTGTCTCGCGTCGTGGTACGTCACGCGGACCAGCCTCCAGGATCGCACCGCGCTCATCATGGTTCTGATGCTGACGGTTGTGTCATTGTTCTACAGCACCGTCTGGGTTCTCCTCGGCAGGAGTTGGGCGGACGCGCTCGAAGTCGTTCCGTCGTTCTCGGGATTGGCCGGCCGGTACATGAGCCAGGCGGCTCTCCTCTTTCTTACCGGTGTGTTGTTGTTTCTCCTGGCAACGGCCGTCCATTACCTGTTGCTCACTCTCGAAGAATCACGCAGCGCCGAAAAGCGAACGCTCGAACTGCAGGTGCTGGCGGGAGAGGCGGAATTGCGGGCCTTGCGAGCGCAGATCGATCCGCATTTCCTGTTCAACAGCCTGAATTCCATCAGCGCGCTCACCGGTTCCGATCCCAAAGGCGCTCGACGAATGTGCCTTCTGCTATCGGACTTCATGAGGACGTCGCTTGCGGTCGGAGCAAAGAAGCACATCGCGTTGGCCGAAGAATTGAGGATCAGCGAGGGTTTCCTCGATATTGAAAAAGTCCGCTTCGGCGACCGGCTTTTCGTCAGCTTTCGCGTGGATCCGAAATGTCACGAGTGTCTGGTGCCGCCTTTGCTGATACAGCCGCTGGTCGAAAACGCGGTGACTCACGGCATAGCCCCGCTTGTCGAAGGCGGCACGATATCCGTCGAGGCGCGCCGGAACGACGTCACGCTGGAAATCGTCGTTGAGAATCCATATGACCATGAGGCTGCGCGCCAGACCGGAACCGGAGTCGGGATCCGGAATGTCCGCGAACGGCTGAGAAACCTGTTTGCGGAAAACGCCCGCGTTGACGTGTTTCAAGATGGGAAGCGCTTTCGCGTCAGCTTAAGATTGCCCTGCGTGCGTGGAGAAAACTCATGAGCAAGTTGCGTACGGTGTTGGTCGACGATGAACCTCTCGCGAGATCGCTCCTGAAGGAATACCTCGAAGAGCATTCGGACGTCGAAGTCGTCGCCGAATGCGCCAATGGATTTGAAGCCGTGAAAGCGGTAGCCGAGCTGAAGCCCGATCTGCTCTTTCTCGATATTCAAATGCCTCGTCTCGACGGATTCGAAGTCCTCGAGCTTGTCGGTAAGGACGTCAATGTGATCTTTATCACGGCCTACGACAAATACGCGCTTCGGGCATTCGAGGTTCACGCCGTGGACTACCTTTTGAAACCGTTCAGTCCGGAGCGGCTTTCGGAAGCACTGCAACACGCGCGAACAAAAATCGGTAAAGGCGAGATGATCCCCGTCGCCGCTTTGACCGCTGCGGCGCGGCCTTTGGAAAGCAAGATCGAGCGTGTGTTGATCCGCGACGGATCTCACGTGAACGTGATTCCGGTCGGCAAGATTGATTTCGTCGAAGCCCAGGACGATTACGTGTGCTACCGCACGGAAGGCAAGAAATTCCTGAAACAACAAACGATGGCCGAAGTCGAGTCCTCACTCGATCCCTCTCGCTTTGTTCGAATCCACCGTTCTTACATCCTCAATGTGGATCGCCTCGCGAAACTCGAACTCTACGCAAAGGACAGTCACGCCGCCATCCTGCGAGACGGCACGCGACTGCCGGTCAGCCGCACGGGCTACTCCCGCCTCAACGCTTTGCTGTAGGCGCCGGCTTCAGCCGGCGCGGCCGAGCGATAGCTCGGCTTGGGTGGGCATGCGCTCTTCAAGGGGAGCCTGCGCCTATCGGCGCCTACAGTAGTTTTTTTTGCCTGCGGGCCGAACGCGAATGCTACGATTTTTGCCGTGAACGATACGTTCAACGCAGGCCATCTCGCCGTGCTAGAACGCGTCGCGGCCGGTGCTCCCCTGCCGCAACTTCTGGAGGACATCGTTCGATTCATCGAACGCCAATCCAACGGGATGGTGTGTTCGATCCTGCTCCTCGATTCCGAAGAACGCTGCGTTCGCCACGGAGCTGCTCCGAGCTTGCCTCCCGAGTTCGTTCAAGCTTTGGACGGCGCCCGCATCGGTCCCAACGCCGGATCATGCGGCGCGGCGGCGTATCGTGGTGAACGGATCATTGTTTCCGATATTTCGAAACATCCCAATTGGGACGACTATCGCCATCTTGCCCTGCCGCACGGATTGCGTGCGTGCTGGTCCACGCCGATCTTTTCTCCGGAAAGCGAGGTTCTCGGAACCTTCGCCATGTACTACCGCGAAGTCCGAAATCCGAGCGCGCAGGAGCTTCATTGGGTGGATGTGGCCACGCACCTGGCATCGATCGCGATCCTGCGCTGTCGGGCGGAACAGCAATTGCGCCGAAGCGAACGGCGCGCGCAACAGATCGCCCGTCTCTACGCCGTTTCCAACGGAATCAACGAAGTTATCGTCCGGGTGCGAGAACCGGAAAGTCTTTACGATTTTGCGTGCCAGATTGCCGTCGAACAAGGCCTCGCGCGACTCGCATGGGTTGGACTGTGCGTTCGGCCGGGAGACCGGATTCTGCCCGTCGCGCGTTACGGCGTGGATGCGGAGTACGTGGATTCGGTCCGGCTTAGCGTGAATGACGAACGAATCAAGCATGGTCCGACGGTCCGGGCCATCACGACCGGGGAGCCTGCTCTATCCAACGACATCGAGCACGATCCGAACTTCTACTTTAAGGATCTCGCCTTGCGAAGCGGGCTGCGGTCCTATGCGGTGTTTCCAATCAAGGTGAGCGAACGCGTGATCGGGGTGTTTGCGCTGTATGCGGAACGGCCCAATTACTTTCGCACGGAAGAAGTTCAGGTACTCACTACACTCGCCGCGGATATCTCCTTCGCTGTCGAGTCGATCGTCAACGAACGCGAGCGGCGGCGCATGGAAGAGTCCGCACGGGCCAGTGAGGCTTTGAGGGCGTTCATCTACAGCAGTGTGGAGGACATCATCTTCTATCTGGGAATCGAGGGCGAAGGCCGATATCGCTTCTTATCCGTGAACTCCGCATTCCTCACGGCGACCGGCTTGCAAGACAACGACGTCGCCGGCAAGTTGGTGAGCGAGGTCATACCGGAACCGTCGAGGACCCTGGTCCTCCAGAAATATGCTGAGGCGATCGCGACCGGCGAAAGAGTGAGTTGGGAGGAAGTCACGTCGTACCCGAGCGGCTTGAAGTATGGACAAGTCACGGTGTGTCCGGTGCTCGATGGCAACGGCCGTTGCGCAAATCTGGTCGGCACGGTACACGACATAACTGCACTGCGGCAAGCGGAGGAGAGGCGTCTGGCGCTCGAGACACAGCTGCATCAATCGCAGCGACTGCAATCGCTTGGGACACTTGCCGGCGGGATCGCCCACGACTTCAATAACATTCTCGGCGCCCTTTCATTCAGCGTCGACCTGGCGCTTCTCGACACCGCACCCGACATGCCGCTTCGCCGAAATCTGCTGGATATGCAAAAAGCGGTTCGCCGGGGCAATGGACTCGTCCGGCAGATCCTCACGTTTGGCCGGCGTGAGCCGCCACGGCGCGAGATGGTGGATCTTCGCGTGGTGGTCGATGAAACACTCCAATTGGTTCGACCGACCCTGACCCCCAACGTCCAGGCCGTTACCAGCTATCAAGCCGACACCCCGATCGTTCCGGCGGACGCCACGCAGCTCCATCAAGTCGTGATGAACCTTGCGCTCAACGCCGGCCACGCACTCGGCAAGCGCGGCGGCAAAATCGAAGTGACTTTGGAGTCATTCGTCCACGGTCCCGACTCAAAGGCGCCGCCGGAACTTGCCGAGGGCCGTTACGCGCGCCTGACCGTGGCGGATAACGGCACCGGCATGGACGAAGCCACGCTGAAGCGCGTTTTCGATCCGTTCTTCACGACGAAACCACCCGGCGAGGGCACGGGACTGGGGCTGTCCGTTGTCGAGGGGATTATCAAAGGCCACAATGGCGCAATCGAAGTGAAGAGCGAACTCGGAAAGGGGACCGTCTTCACGTTGTATTTCCCCGCGACCGTTGTCGCGACGGTTCAAGAGTCCGCCGTTGAGCTCATCAAGGGAAATGGCGAACGCGTACTCTATGTCGACGACGATGAAGCGCTCACGTTCCTGGCGGCTCGCGCGCTGTCCCGGATGGGCTATCGCGTCAGCCCGTTCTCAAGCCCGCTGGCCGCCCTGAAGGAGTTCCAATCACGTCCCAATGAGTTCGACCTGGTCGTCACCGACAGTGCGATGCCCGGCCTTTCCGGTCAGGAACTCGTGACTGAACTGCGACGCATTCGTCCCGAGATCCCGATCGTGATGCTCTCCGGTTATATCCGGCCCGAAGACTCCGACATCGCGTCAAGGCTTCGCATCAACAAACTCCTCTACAAACCGAACACGATTGCCGAACTCGGACAAATCCTCTCTCGTTTGATTAGCGAAACTCATGGCGGAAGCCGGGAATCGGCAGTGTGATTCTTTTCAAAGCAGCTTCACAACTGTCTTCAGGACGATCGCGAATTCCTTCGTTCTCGGGTCGATCAATTCAAAATGGCCGGCTCCGTCGAGGGCGATCAATTCAGCGTCGTCGTCCATCTCCCGGGCGGCTGAGATGTAGGCTTTGCTGAGTTCGATAGGAACGATCGTGTCGTTCGTGCCGTGAATCAGCCGTTGGGGAATTCCGAGCGGGACATGTTCGATCGGTGAAGCCGAACGGTATCGATCGGGAACCGACTCGGGCGTGCCGTTGAGGAAGTCCTGGACGACGTTGTTGCTGAGCTTCAATTCGAATGCGCGCCGCAAGTCCGTGACGCCTGCAAGCGGGACGACTCCGCGAGCTTCGAACCCCGGCTGGCCCGCAACCCAAAGTGCCAGATGTCCCCCGGCGGAGTGTCCCAGGATGACGGCGCGTTCTAGGTCCAAAGCGTGTTGCGCGGCAATGTTCCGCAGATGTTCCTTGCCGGCAGCGATGTCGTCCAGCGTACCGGGCCAGCCACCGCCTGTGTTTCCAATACGGCGATATTCCAGACTCCACGTCGCAAGCCCGGCATTATTCAAGGCAACGCAGAGGTGACTGATGTGGTCGAGGTTGTACGCCGCTCTCCAGAATCCGCCGTGGATCACCATCACCACGGCGAATGGAGCGCGGCCATCCGGCAATCGAAGCTCACCGAATTGCAACGGATCGCTTCCGTAGGAAATTCGCACACCCGGCGGCGGACAAGGAACTTGAAGAATGTCCCGGTCGTTCACTGCTTCGGCAATGGGTTCAACAGGTCGAGCACGATCTTCCAGGAGCCGTCGCGTTGTTTCTTCCAGATTCGGAGATAGTTCGCATTCTCCGTTGTTCCGTACGTGTAGCCAAGATCCGCCGAAGAGGAAACGATGGCGCCGGTTGGCGTGCCCGCCAGCTTGTCCTTCGCTTCGGCCAGACGCTTCTCTGCGGCGGCCTTGCCGATGAGCGGAACGCTGCCGTCGCGATAGAGGCGCACGTCGGTGGCCAGATGTTGCGGCAGTGATGACATTGCGGCTTTGTCCGCGGATGCGATCGCTGCGCGTGCCGCTTCGACTTCGGTTTTCGGCTTACCGGATCCGACATCCTTCGGCAATTGCGGCGAATCGACCGCGCTGGGTTTGTCGACCGGATTGTGGCCGATTCCGATGTCGATCGCGACTTTCCATTCGCCGTTCGGCTGCTTGTGCCACAGCGTCACGTAATGACCGAAACCGGCGGGCGGATCCTGTGGTGTGCGCCGCACTTCCCACGGGCCGGTCGTATATCCGAGGTCGCCGGATGCGGCGATGTCCGCGAACTCGGGCGCCCAACTCAACTGAGCCGGCGAGCCGGGATTCTCCTGGAACCACTTCTTCCCCGGAACAGCGCGCGGACGAAAGATCACCGATTCATCATCAAGGACCGACAGAAAGGCTTCCTTCGTACCTTTTGCGATGGATGTCTTGGCGAATGTTTTTTCCGCCTCGACGAGCGATGTCCATTGAGTTCGAAGATCGGCCATTGTCCATATAAGAAGGAGAGTTGCGATGAGATTCATGACTAGACTCTAGCGCAAAATGATCTTCGGTTTTCCGGTGTTTTGCAGTAGCTTACCCTCAATTAGTCCGACAAAACCGATACCCTTACATTTCGCGTCGTTCGTGGGTTTGCGAAGGAGGAAACCATGTTTAAGCAGAGAGGAATTGCCATATCTCTCCTGTCGCTGTGCTGTGTGGTGCTTTTTTCTCAGAACCTTCTTGCCCAGACTGCAAGCATCGTCGGCACAGTCAAAGATCCGACCGGAGCGGTTCTTCCCGGAGTTGCGATGACGGTGAAGAACACCGGCACGGGACTTTCCAGAGACACCATTACCAATGAAACCGGCGACTATACCGTTCCACTTTTACCGGTCGGTACCTATGAGATCACGGCCGAATTGCCGGGCTTCAAGACATCGGCCAAGTCCGGAATCACATTAAAAATCGACGATCGCATCCGTGTGGATTTCGCGTTGGACGTCGGCAACGTTACCGACAAGATCGTCGTGATGGAATCCGCTCCGCTTGTCCAGTCGGAGAACGCGTCGGTCGGCAATGTGATCGACAACACGAAGATCGTCGAACTGCCGCTCGACGGCCGCGAGTTTTATCAACTGGCGCGGTTGAATCCCGGCGTGTACGAGCCTGCGCAAAACTCCACGATAGGTTTTCGTGGAGGTTTCAATGTGGCGGGAGCGTCGGAAGTGACGAATTCCTATTCACTCGACGGCGTCGAGAACATGGATATGGCGTCGAACCAACCGGCGCATCGTCCCTCTGTCGACACTATTCAGGAATTCAAAGTTTTAACCGGAACCTACACGGCCGAATACGGCCGTCATTCCGGCGGCCAGATCATTGTGACGACGAAATCCGGCACAAACCAGATTCATGGAAGCGCATTCGAGTTTTACCGGAACAGCAAGATGGATGCGAAGAACTTCTTCAATACCGGCGACAAGAGTCCGTTTCATCGGAACCAGTTCGGCGGCACGATCGGCGGACCGATCGTGAAGAACCGCACCTTCTTCTTCGGCGGATTCGAAGGAAATCGCGCGAACGAGCAACAGACGATCCTGTCGACCATTCCATCGGCGAAGATGCGAACCGGGGATCTCTCGGAACTTCTCGATCCGTCGAATCCGTTTACCGGCGCGGTGACCACTGTCAAGGACCCGGTCAACGGAGCGAACTTCGGCGGCAACATCATCCCGCCGGCCCGAATCAACCGCGTCGCACAGATTCTGATGGACACCTGGTATCCGATACCGAACAGGAGCGGTGGGCAAAATTATCTGGCTAACGGAACGCGCACGGAATACCGCAATCAGTGGAACGCGAAGGTCGATCATAAATTTACCGACAAGAACAATCTTTCGGCGGGATATCAGTACATGAACAACAATCCGTACGAGGGATTGGGCTACATCTCGCTTTGCGGCACGCGGACCCTTCCAGGGCACGGCTGCACGGACACCACGAAGACACAAGTCGCCTTCATCTCGGATGTGCACGTGTTCACGCCCGCGACGATCAACGAATTGCGGCTGGGATACACGCGCCTTTACGCGCTTCGCATACCCGAGGCCGGCGACAAAGGTATCGCCGACAAACTCGCACAACCGGGTTTGCCCGGCGCTCAGTTCAAGTACAACCAGGGTGGACCGCAGGTCAGCATTTCAGGATTCGCAACGATCGGTCCTTCGTCAGGTAATCCTCAGGGCCGGTGGGATAACACCTACAACATCATCGACCACCTCAGTCTCAATCGCGGCAACCACGGCATCAAACTGGGCACGGACCTGCGTTACTTCCAGTTCAATTCATTCCATGCCGCAAACCGCGGAGGCGTTTTCACGTTTGTGAATGGATCGTCATCCTTGACGAACTATGGTTTCGCGGACTTTCTTTTAGGCCTGCCGCGAACGGCGAACCGAAACACCGGCATTCCATATACGGTCACCACCGACGTTTCGTACAACTTCTTCGCGCAGGATGATTGGAAGGTCTCGAACAAACTGACGGTGAACTTCGGACTGCGTTACGAGTACAACCGGCCCATTCGAGAACGTGCGGATCAAATCGCATCCTTCGATCCGGCCACGAACAGCGTTCGCGTTGCGCACTGCGGCAAGGCGACTGTCGATGCCGGCAACAATCTCATCTACACTCCGGGCAACTGCGACTCGCGCGAGATCTGGACGTTCGACAAGAACAACTTCGCTCCGCGAATCGGTATTGCATATCGTCCGCTGGCAAACAGCACCTTCGTCGTGCGCGGCGGATTCGGTCTTTACTACGACGACATTGTCAGCGGTAACGGACTGTCGGGATTGTGGCGCGGCTTACCTTTCCGCATCACCTCGACGATTACAACCGTTCCGTCGAATCCTATCTCGCTGAGCGATCCCTTCACGCCGGCGCCAGGACGTCCGGTAGCCCGGTACACGCAGCCCAGCATCTCTCCGAACATGGTCACTCCTTATATCGAGCAGTGGAGCTTCGGATTGCAGAAAGAGCTGACGTCGAGTCTCGCTCTGGAAACCACGTATTACGGTTCTACCGGCAACAAACTCGTGGATTCGATCCCGATCAATAACCCGGATCCCGGTCCCAGCAGCACGACGGATGCGCGACGTCCGTTCCAACCGTGGGGCGCGATCTCCAATACCGGAAATATCGGGCGTTCGTATTTCAACTCGCTGCAGGTTCGCATGGATAAGCGTTTCGCGCAGGGAGTGTCCGGACTGGTTTCATACACGTGGGGCAAGTCTATCGATACCGGTACCGGAACAGCGACGGGTAGCGACGGCGACAGCGGGACGCAGAATCCGAAGGATTACTTCGCGGATCGCGGCCTGTCCGGCTTCGACGTCCGTCACCGGTTCGTCGGTTCGTACACTCTGGAGATCCCGGTTGGACAAGGTCATCACTTCCTGAACAAGCCGTCGAAGGTGCTCGATGCTGTTGCCGGCGGCTGGCAGCTCTCGGGAATCGTGACGTTGCAGAGCGGGAGTCCATTCAGTCCGACTGCGGCGGACGTCACCGGCGGCGCCGTGGGATCGCAGCGTCCGAACTATTTGCGCGATTGGCGCGTGTCCAATCCCACGCCCGATCAGTGGTTCGACCGGTCCGCATTCTGCGGCGCCGCAAGCTGCGGCCTGACATCGTTCGGAACTGCCGGCAGGAACAGTCTGATCGGACCACCTCTAAAGAAATCGGATCTTTCATTACAGAAATTCTTTGCGGTTCGCGAGGGACAACGGTTGCAGTTCCGAGCCGAGATGTTCAACTTCACGAATCACCCGAACTTCTTCCTTCCCTCCGGACGCGTTGACCTGGCTACCGGCGGAAAGATCAGCCAGTCACAGGCTCCGCGAGTTGTGCAGCTTGGATTGAAATACCTCTTCTAGCTGTGCCACGAGCAAAACAGGCGGCTCGAAGAGCCGGCTGTTTTGCGTAACTGTATAACTGATGAGGGAGGGCCCCTCGAACCGACTTGCAGGAG
>JACXTT010002769.1_pt1 | contig 27492 bp, 23 predicted proteins | sample 9270951 | NCBI WGS metagenome assembly JACXTT01 (sample SAMN15532306, study PRJNA645909) | rock metagenome | isolation source: weathered quartz diorite | place: Puerto Rico | collected 2017-06-21 | reverse complement strand
AACGGCGATTTCGAGAGGCGGCTGAACGACGCGTTCGAGGGCGAGTTCACGCTGAAGTACAACCTCGCCCCGCCGCTGCTGGCGAAGCGCGACGCGCAGGGACGGTTGGTCAAGTCGCAGTACGGCGCCTGGATGGGACACGCGTTCCGCTTGCTGGCCCGCCTAAAGCGCCTGCGCGGCAGCTTCCTCGATCCGTTCGGCCGTACCGCGGAGAGAAGGATGGAGCGCGCGCTGATCCGCGAATACGTAGAGCTAGTGCAAGAAATCTCGGAGGCGCTGTCAAAGGAAAACCATGAGGTCGCCGTCGCGCTCGCCAGCCTGCCGGAACGCATCCGCGGTTTCGGCCACGTGAAGCAGCGCAACATCGAGGCGGTCGCTGCGGAGCGCGAAGCCTTGCTGGCCCGCTTCCGTTTCCTGGCAGCCGGGGTCGAACATGCCGCCTGACACGCGCATTGCGATTTGGCCAAGGGATTATGCTGGCGGCCAACGGGCCTGCGGACCAAGTTTACGTTCGCGTAAACGTGAGCAATAATGACTGCTCCGGTGCGATGATCCATTCCGGCATCAGCGGGGAAACGCCCGGGCCGCGTCAACGACCGCAAACGGACGGGACTGCTTCATGACCGATCTCAGCGTACAAACCGCCGATCAGGGCAAGCAGGCGAAGAACAAGCTGCGCTTCGTCACCGCCGCCAGCCTGTTCGACGGCCACGACGCCTCGATCAATATCATGCGTCGCATCCTGCAGGCGAGCGGCGTCGAAGTCATACACCTCGGCCACAACCGGTCGGTCGACGAGATCGTTACCGCGGCTATCCAGGAAGACGTGCAGGGCATCGCCGTGTCCTCGTATCAGGGCGGTCATGTCGAATACTTCAAGTACGCGATCGACCTGTTGCGTGAGCGCGGCGGCGCGGGCATCAAGGTTTTCGGCGGCGGTGGCGGCGTGATCGTTCCCGGCGAGATCGAGGAACTGCATAGCTACGGTGTGGCGCACATTTATTCCCCTGAGGACGGCGCGCGCATGGGCCTGCAGGGAATGATCACGGACATGATCCGTACCGCGGACCACAATCTTTCCGCGGAGCTGCCGGTGAGCCTCGACGAAGTCTTCCACGGCAATCTGCGCGACCTGGCGCGCGTCATCACCGGGCTCGAGAACGCGACGCTGCCGGAGCCATTGCGCCAGAAGCTGGCTAAGCGGGCGGCGGAGTACGACAGCGTTCCGGTGCTCGGCGTCACCGGAACCGGCGGCTCGGGCAAGTCGTCGCTCACCGACGAACTGGTCCGCCGCTTCCGCATCGATCAGGACGATGCGCTCAAGGTCGCCGTGATCGCCGTGGATCCGTCGCGGCGCAAGACGGGCGGCGCGCTCCTGGGCGACCGCATCCGCATGAACGCGATCAATCATCCGAACATCTACATGCGCTCGCTCGCCACCCGCGATGCCGGAGCCGAGATCGCCGCCTGCCTGCCGGACGTGATCGCCGCCTGCAAGTGCGCCGGCTTCGACCTGATCCTGGTGGAAACTTCCGGCATCGGCCAGGGGGACGCGGCCATCGTCCCGCATGTGGACTTCTCGCTGTACGTCATGACGCCAGAGTTCGGTGCCGCCAGCCAGCTCGAGAAGATCGACATGCTCGACTTTGCCGACTTCGTCGCGATCAACAAGTTCGACCGCCGCGGCGCGCAGGACGCGCTGCGCGACGTGCGCAAACAGATACAGCGCAATCGCGGCGCCTTCAGCGTGGCCGCCGAGGCGATGCCGGTATTCGGTACCATTGCCTCGCGGTTCAACGACGACGGCGTGACCGCGCTCTATCAGGCCGTCGCAGCGGAACTCAAAACCCGCGGGCTCAAGGCCGGCGATGGCAGGCTCAAGCCGATCACGGTAAAAGCGTCTTCCGGCCAGAACGTGATCGTTCCGCCGGCGCGCGTGCGCTATCTGGCGGAAATTGCCGAAACCGTGCGCGGTTATCACGCCGACGTGGCGAAGCAGACCCGGATCGCGCGCGAACGGCAGCAGTTGCTCGAAGCCAAGCGCATGCTGGACGCCACCAAGAAGCCTTCCTCCGACCTCGAACCGCTGATCATGGAGCGCGACAAGGCGCTCAGCGCAGAGGCAAAGGCGCTGCTGCGGGAATGGCCGCTGGTCCGGCAGTCCTATTCGGGCGAGGAACAGGTCACAAAGATCCGTGATCGCGAGATCCGCACGGTGCTCACTACCACGTCACTGTCCGGAACCAAGGTGCCGAAAGTGGCGCTACCGAAGTTCGAGGACGATGGCGAAACGCTGAAGTGGCTGATGCGGGAGAACCTGCCCGGTTATTTCCCGTACACGGCAGGGGTGTTCCCGTTCAAGCGCGAGAACGAGGACCCGACGCGGATGTTTGCCGGCGAGGGCGATCCGTTCCGCACCAACGCACGCTTCAAGTTTCTGAGCCGGGACATGCCCGCGAAGCGGCTGTCGACCGCGTTCGATTCGGTGACATTATACGGCTTCGACCCGCACGAACGTCCGGACATTTACGGCAAGGTCGGCAACTCCGGGGTGTCGATCGCGACGCTGGACGACATGAAGGTGCTTTACTCCGGCTTCGACCTGTGCGATCCGGCGACCTCGGTGTCGATGACCATCAACGGACCGGCCCCGACCATCCTGGCGATGTTCGTCAACACCGCGATCGACCAGCAGGTCGAGAAATTCGTCGCGCAGCACGGCCGGCAGCCGAGCGAACAGGAGAGCGGAAAGATCCGCGCCTGGGCGTTGGAAAACGTGCGCGGCACGGTGCAGGCCGACATCCTCAAGGAAGACCAGGGCCAGAATACCTGCATTTTCTCCACCGAATTCTCGCTCAAGGTGATGGGCGACATCCAGGAGTTCTTCGTACGCAACAAGGTTCGCAATTTCTATTCGGTGTCGATCTCCGGCTATCACATCGCCGAAGCCGGCGCCAACCCGATCTCGCAGCTTGCCTTCACCTTGTCCAACGGCTTCACCTTCGTCGAGGCTTATCTCGCCCGCGGCATGGACATCGACGACTTCGCGCCGAACCTGTCGTTCTTCTTCTCCAACGGCATGGACCCGGAATACACTGTGCTCGGGCGCGTGGCGCGACGCATCTGGGCGACCACGATGAGGAACAAGTACGGCGCCAACGAGCGCAGCCAGAAGCTGAAGTACCACGTCCAGACTTCCGGCCGCTCGCTGCACGCGCAGGAGATCGCGTTCAACGACATCCGCACCACGCTGCAGGCGCTGATCGCGATCTACGACAACTGCAACTCGCTGCACACCAACGCCTACGACGAGGCCATCACCACGCCTACCGCCGAATCGGTGCGGCGCGCACTCGCGATCCAGCTCATCATCAACCGCGAGTGGGGCCTGGCGAAAAACGAGAACCCGAACCAGGGTTCGTTCATCATCGACGAACTGACCGATCTCGTCGAAGAAGCGGTGCTGCAGGAGTTCGAGCGCATCTCCGAGCGCGGCGGTGTGCTCGGCGCAATGGAAACCGGCTACCAGCGCGGCAAGATCCAGGAAGAGTCGCTGTACTACGAGCACAGGAAGCACGACGGCTCCTACCCGATCATCGGCGTGAACACCTTCCGCAACCCGGATGCGGTCGAGGCCGGTGGCAGCATCCCGCTGCAGCGTTCGACCGATCAGGAAAAACAAGGCCAGATACGCCGGCTGCGCGAATTCCAGAAGCGCAACGCCGCCGAGGCGCCGGCTGCGCTTGAGAAACTGAAGCGGACCGTGATCGACAACGGCAACGTGTTCGCCGAATTGGTGAACGCCGTGCGCTTCTGCTCGCTCGGCCAGATCACCGACGCATTGTTCGAAGTCGGCGGGCAGTACCGCAGAAGCATGTAGTCCCCACGAAAGAATTACGGGAAGCCCAATTTTTCAGGAGAAAAGGGATGTCTGCCGGTTTCCAACTGGATCACCTCAACATACCCGCGCGCGATCCGGAAGGGCTGGCGCGCTGGTACGCGCAGACCTTCGGACTGAAGGCAGATGGGCATCGCGTGCGCGGGCCCGGCGTACTGATCGCCTTCCAGGCCGGGGAACCGGTCAGGCGCGCGCCGGAGCTGCACATGGGGTTCCGCGTCCCCAGCATGCAGGTTCTCAACGAATGGGCGGGCAAGTTCGGCAAGCCGATCAGGAAAGGCGAGGAGTTCAATTCCTTCCAGACCTTCGATCCGGAGGAAAACTGCCTCGAGATCTATTGCAGGGCGGACAGTTGACCATCAAGAAAAACGCAGTCCCGCATTCCCGTGCGGCCGTGCTCGCAACTGGTGTTTTTGGTGTTCGCGGCCCGGGATAATGGCTGAACCCCGCCTCCGAATGCTTGCCCGTTTCGATCGCTGCGCTCGCGGCGTTCGCTCGGGTTCCTCCCGCACGAACCGATAGGGATTCAACCCCGGCCAGATCAGGCATTCCATGCAGCGCTACAGCCGTAGTGCGTTCTCATAGCAGACAACTTGTTGCGGCGAACGAAGTTATCGCAGGTCCCAGGATCGCGCCCGAGACATCGCGGCACGAAGGTGATAAAAAGCATCAGGGTCGGACATGAACCGGCCCGGGATAACGAAAAGGGAGGAACGCACCTTGAAGCACCCGGACACTGCCGGCCGCGGGGTCGCGGATACCTTTCCCGCTTTGCTCCTGCATCACGCTCGCCTGCGCGGGGAGTGGACCGCGATCCGCGAGAAAGACCTCGGCATCTGGCAATCCTGGAGCTGGTCGCAAGTCGCCGATGAAGTTTGTGCGCTGGCCTGCGGCTTGGCCGCCCAGGGTTTCAGGCGCGGAATGAACCTCGCTATCATCGGCGACAACCGGCCGAGGCTGTACTGGTCGTTCGCAGCCGTCCAATCCCTCGGTGGCGTGCCGGTTCCGCTGTACCAGGACTCGGTCGCGCAGGAGATGCTGTACGTGCTTGAGAACGCCGAAATCGAATACGCGATCGTCGAGGACCAGGAACAAGTCGACAAGCTGCTTGAAATCCTGCCGCAATATCCGAAGCTCATGCGCATCTACTACGACGATCCCCGCGGGCTGCGCAACTACCGCCAGCCGCAGTTGATGCCCTACGACCGGCTGCGCGAGATCGGTCTCGAGCACCACCGGCAGCATCCGGACTTCTTCCGCAGTGCCGTCGAACGGGTCAGCCCCGAGGACGTCTGCGTGATGCTGTACACCTCCGGGACCACCGGCAAGCCTAAGGGCGTGTGCCATACGCATGCAGGTTTCATCGCCGCGGCACGCGGCGACGTGGAGTTCGATGGCTTCACGCCTGACGATGAAGTGCTTTCTTACCTGCCGATGGCCTGGGTCGGAGACCATCTGTTCTCCTACGGACAGGCGATGGTGGCAGGCTTCACCGTCAATTGCCCGGAGTCGTCCGAGACGGTGATGACCGACATGCGCGAGATCGGTCCGACGTATTATTTCGGGCCGCCCCGGGTTTTCGAGAACTTGCTGACGACCGTGATGATTCGCATCGACGACGCCAGCCGGGTCAAGCGCCACCTGTTCCACAGCTTCATGAAGCTTGCGCGCCGCTGCGGGGCGGAGATCATGGACTGCAAGCCGGTTTCGCTGTCGGACCGACTGTTGTATTGGCTTGGCGACCTGTTGATCTATGGGCCGCTACGCAACGTGCTGGGTATGAGCCGTATCCGGGTGGCCTATACCGGCGGCGCCGCAATCGGGCCGGACCTCTACCGCTTCTACCGCTCGATCGGCATCAACCTCAAGCAGCTGTATGGCCAGACCGAGACCAGCGTCTACGTCTGCAAGCAGGCGACTGGCGCTGCCAAACTCGATTCGGTCGGCCGGCCGTTGCCGGGAGTGGAGATCAAGATAGCCGACAACGGCGAAGTGCTGGTAAAGACGCCCGGCATGCTCAAGGAGTACTACAAGCGCCCGGATGCGACCGCGGAATCCATCTCGCCCGACGGATATTTCCTGACCGGGGATGCCGGCTTCCTGGACGCCGACGGCGACCTGAAGATCATCGACCGCGCCAGGGACGTCGGCAAGCTCGCGGACGGCTCGCTGTTCGCGCCGCAATTCGTCGAGAACAAGCTCAAATTTTTCCCCTACATCAAGGAAGCGGTCTGTTTCGGCGACCGGCGCGAGATGGTGTGCGCCTTCGTCAACATCGACATGCAGGCGGTGGGCAATTGGGCCGAGAAGCGCAACCTGCCCTATAGCGGATATATCGATCTCGCCGGCAGGCCCGAGGTCTACGACCTGATCCAGCGATGCGTCGAGCAGGTCAATGCCGACCTTGCCAGGGAGCCGCATCTCGCCGGCTCGCAGATCCTTCGCTTCCTGGTATTGCACAAAGAGCTCGATCCGGACGAAGACGAGCTCACACGCACCCGCAAGGTGCGCCGCGGCTTTGTCGCGCAGAAGTACGCCGTGCTGGTGGATGCGTTGTTCGGCGGCAAGGCCTCGCAGTTCATCCGTACGCAGGTCAGGTTCGAGGACGGCCGCACCGGCAACATCGAGGCCGATGTAAAAATCCGCGACGCCGCTACTCACTCTGCCGCGGCGCTACGCATCAACGCCTGAACGTGAACGCGAACCCGGCCGATCGCCGTATCGGCGACATTATCCTGAAAATGGAGAACATCTCGCTCACCTTCGGCGGCGTCAAGGCACTCAACGAGATCAGTTTCGACGTGTGCGAACACGAGATCCGCGCCATTATCGGGCCCAACGGCGCCGGCAAGAGTTCGCTGCTCAACGTCATCAACGGCGTGTACCACCCTGACGAGGGTACCATCACCTACAAGGGCAACACGCGCCGGCAGATGCGCCCGCACGAGGCGGCGAGCCAAGGAATCGCCCGCACCTTTCAGAACATCGCGCTGTTCAAGGGGATGACGGTGCTGGACAACATCATGACCGGGCGAACCCTGAAGATGCACGCCGGATTTCTGTCTCAGTGCCTGTATTACGGTAGCGCGCGGCGCGAGGAATTGGAGCACCGCGAGGAAGTGGAGCAGATCATCGATTTTCTGCAGATCGAGTCGATTCGCAAGACGCCGGTGGGGCGGCTCGCCTACGGCCTGCAGAAACGGGTCGAACTCGGCCGCGCGCTGGCAGCGGAACCGGAGCTGCTGCTGCTCGACGAACCGATGGCCGGCATGAATGTCGAGGAAAAGCAGGACATGAGCCGCTTCATCCTCGACGTCAACGACGAATTCGGCACCACTATCGTGCTCATCGAGCACGACATGGGGGTAGTGATGGATCTGTCCGACCGCGTGGTGGTTCTCGACTACGGCCGCAACATCGGCGACGGGACGCCGGACGAGGTGCGCGCCAACCAGGCCGTCATCGATGCCTATCTGGGCGTCGCCCATTGAATCGAGTGACAAGTGACGTGCAAGACCGCGATCACGCCTGCCTCAACACTCGGCTGGAATCAGAGTCTGGGCAGTCCCAGCTTTACTCGTCACCCGTCGCCTGTCACTCGTCACTAGGAGAATTGTGTCCTTCTTCTTCGAAGTGCTGATCGGCGGGCTGATGGCGGGAGTTCTCTACTCGCTGGTGGCCCTGGGCTTTGTGCTGATCTTCAAGGCCTCCGGCGTGTTCAATTTCGCCCAGGGTGCCATGGTGCTGTTCGCTGCGCTGACGCTGGTGCGGTTGATGGAAATACTCAAGGAAACGTTTTCCCCATTCCTGCTGGCACTCGCGATAACCATCGTCGTCATGATCACGCTGGCACTGCTCATCGAGCGGCTGGTTTTGCGGCCGCTGGTGAACCAGGCCGGCATCAGCCTGTTTATGGCCACCATCGGCATCTCCTATTTCCTGGACGGTTTCGGGCAGTCGGTGTGGGGCAGCGACATTTACAAGCTCGATATCGGCATGCCCAAACATTCGCTGACGCTGTTCGAGTCGGTGTTCGAGGGCGGCGTGCTGGTGCCGGGCGGGGACCTGATCGCGACGCTGATCGCCGGTCTGCTGGTCGTGGGTCTGGCGATATTCTTTCAGAAGACCCGTATCGGCCGGGCGCTGCGTGCGGTGGCAGACGATCACCAGGCCGCTCAATCGGTCGGCATTCCGCTCAATTACATTTGGATCATCGTGTGGACGGTGGCGGGCCTGGTCGCGCTGGTGGCCGGCATCGTGTGGGGATCCAAGCTCGGCGTGCAGTTTTCGCTGTCCCTGGTGGCACTGAAGGCGCTGCCGGTCCTGGTTCTTGGCGGGTTCGATTCCGTTCTTGGCGCCATCGTGGGCGGGCTCGTCATCGGCGCCGGGGAAAAGCTTTCCGAGGTCTATCTCGGACCGCTGGTCGGCGGCGGCATCGAGAACTGGTTTGCCTACGTGCTGGCGCTGCTGTTCCTTCTCGTCAGGCCCGAGGGCCTGTTCGGGGAGAAACATATAGACAGAGTCTGAAAACCGGGTGAGGCGAGAAGCGTGAGGCGTAACGACAAAAGAACAGCCGGTGTAATCCTGGATGCCAAGCACATTCACCACAGCCGGCGCGGGCTCATTCCGGCTGTTGCACCTTCACACCTACGCCTCACGCCTCTCCCTTAACGCCTCACCATGTTCTACAGGGAAGCGGGACAATTCAAGACGTCCTATGCCGCCGACCAGGCGGTGTTCCCGATCCTTCAGGATCGGATCTTCATCGCAGTCTGGCTCGCGATCGGTTTCGTTCTGGTGCCGCTTGTTTCAACCGAGTATCTCTTTCGCGCCATATTCATCCCCTTCCTGATCTTGTCGCTCGCAGCGCTCGGGCTCAATTTGCTGGTCGGCTACTGCGGGCAGCTTTCACTCGGAACCGGCGGTTTCATGGCTGTGGGCGCCTACGCCGCCTACAACCTGTGCGTGCGCATCCCGGGGCTGAATCCGCTGGTCGCGTTTGTGCTCGCTGGCGGGGTAACGACGGTGGTGGGGATCGTGTTCGGCATCCCCAGTCTGCGCATCAGGGGCTATTACCTGGCCGTGGCGACCCTGGCTGCGCAATTCTTCCTGGACTGGGTGTTCAGCCGGGTAGCGTGGTTAACCAACAACGCACCATCGGGTTCCGTCACCGCACCGCCGATAACGCTGTTCAGCCTTACCTTCGAAACCCCGGTCAGAAAGTACCTGCTGTGCCTTGCGATCCTGGTGTTGTTCGCGGTGGCAGCGAAGAATATCGTGCGCGGCCGCATGGGGCGCGTGTGGATGGCGACGCGTGACATGGACGTAGCCGCGGAAATCATCGGCATCCGCCCCATGTACGCGAAACTTTCCGCCTTCGCGGTGAGCTCATTCTTCATCGGTGTGGGGGGCGCGCTCTGGGCGTTCGTTCACCTGGGCTCATGGGAACCGCTCGCCTTCGACATCAATCGGTCGTTCAGCATCCTTTTCATGGTCATCATCGGCGGTCTGGGTTCAATCCTGGGCAGTCTGCTCGGGGCCGCCTTCATTACCCTGCTGCCGCTTTTGCTCAACCAGCTACCCCAATGGGCCGGCATCGCCCTTTCAACGGCGATGATCTCGCACCTGGAATCGATGATCTTCGGGGCTCTGATCGTTTTTTTCCTGGTCGTGGAACCCCTGGGATTGGCGCGGCTGTGGCACATCGGCAAGGAAAAATTGCGCTTGTGGCCGTTCCCGTATTAACTTGAAGAAGCAAACCGCGGCCGGCCGCGGCACCATTCCATAAGGAGGCAACGCCATGGAGAAGATTTTCAGTCCCAAGACCCTAGTGCTGGGAGTCGCCGCGGCGGGCGCGCTCTTGGCGGCAGCGCAGACGTTCGCGCAGGCCGGTGAACAGTTCGTCCCGGCACTTGTTTATCGAAGCGGGCCTTACGCGCCCAACGGCGTCCCCTTTGCAAACGGCTATGCGGATTACCTGACCCTCGTGAACGAGCGCGACGGCGGCATCAATGGTGTAAAGATCGTTTTCGAGGAATGCGAAACCGGCTACTCCACCGATCGTGGCGTGGAGTGCTACGAGCGCCTGAAGGGTAAGGGGCCTACCGGCGCGGCTGTGTTCAGCCCGCTCTCAACGGGGATCACCTACGCACTCACGGAAAAGGCGCCAGTGGACAAGATCCCGCTGATTACCATGGGCTATGGCCGCTCCGAATCCGTGGATGGCAGCGTGTTCGCGTGGAACTTCCCGTTGCTGGGCACGTATTGGACTGCCGCCGACGTGATCATCCAGTACATCGGCCAGCTCAACGGCGGCCTCGACAAGCTCAAGGGCAAGAAAATCGCACTGGTGTATCACGACTCGCCCTACGGCAAGGAGCCGATCCCGTTGCTTAACGAGCGCGCCAAGCGCCACGGCTTCGAACTGCTCACGATCCCGGTCACGCACCCAGGCGTGGAGCAAAAAGCGGCGTGGTTACAGGTCCGTCAGAACCGGCCCGATTACGTGTTGCTGTGGGGGTGGGGTGTAATGAATTCCACCGCCATCAAAGAAGCGGTGGCGGTGAACTATCCCCGCGACCACATGATCGGCGTGTGGTGGGCCGGGGCGGAGCCCGACGTTCTGCCCGCTGGCGAAGATGCGAAGGGCTACAACTCCATCGCCCTGCAGCATTCGGCAGGCCAGATAGCGGTGCACGCGGACATCCTCAAGAATGTGTACGACAGAGGCAAGGGCGCAGGCAAGCGGGAGGAGGTCGGGCACGTGCTCTACAACCGTGGCATGCTGAACGCCATGCTGGTGGTCGAATCTATCCGCACTGCCCAGGGAAAATACGGCAGGAAACCGATGACCGGCGAACAGGTGCGCTGGGGCATCGAGAACCTCAACCTCGACCAGAACCGTATCAAGCAACTCGGTTTTGCCGGCATGCTGCAACCGCTCAAGGTGTCGTGCCATGATCACGAGGGTGTGCGCCATGCGCGCATCCACCAATGGGACGGCGCCAAGTGGAAGTTCGTGTCGGACTGGATCGAAGGCGACAACACCGTGCTGCGCCCGATGGTCGACGAAGCGGCCAAGAAATACGCCAGGGAAAAGAACATCACCCCCGGTTGCATGAGAGGGTGAGCCCGTGAAGGCGTGAAAAGTGAATGTGTGAAGGGTAGGTTACTGCGGTACGGGGTTCCCCCTTCACTCATTCACACCTTCACCCTTCACGCATTAAGTCTCCGATCCAGGACGTGAACATGTCAGCACAGGATCCAGCCCCCCTACTGACCATCAACAACATCGAGGTCATCTATGACCACGTGATCCTGGTGTTAAAGGGAGTGTCCCTGCAGGTGCATGGCGGGCGCATCGTCGCGTTGCTGGGCGCAAACGGCGCTGGCAAATCCACCACGCTCAAGTCAATCTCCAACCTGTTGCGCGCCGAGCGCGGCGAAGTCACCAAAGGTTCGGTGGAATTCGATGGCGAGCGAATCGATCAACGGAATCCCTCTGACGTGGTCAAGCGCGGGATCGTGCAGGTGATGGAAGGGCGCCATTGCTTTGCCCACCTCACGGTGGAGGAGAATCTGCTCACCGGCGCGTTTACCCGCAACCGGGGTGGCACCGAGATTGCCGCCGACCTTGACAAGGTCTACACCTATTTCCCGCGTCTGAAGCAGCGCCGCGGCAGTCTTGCCGGCTATACCTCGGGCGGCGAGCAGCAGATGACTGCGGTCGGCCGCGCGCTGATGGCGCGACCGCGCATGATTCTTCTCGATGAGCCTTCGATGGGCCTCGCCCCGCAGATCGTCGAGGAAATCTTCGAGATCGTGCGCAGCCTGAACCAGATTGAAAAAGTGAGCTTCCTGCTTGCGGAGCAAAACACCAACGTCGCGCTGCGTCATGCCGACTACGGCTACATCCTCGAAAACGGCCGCGTGGTGATGGACGGCCCTGCTTCCGATCTCGCCGGCAACGAAGACGTGAAGGAGTTCTATCTCGGTCTCTCGACCGCCGGACGCAAGAGCTTCCGCGATTCGAAGCATTACCGCCGCCGCAAGCGCTGGCTGGCGTGACCGCAGGGCCGAGCGACGAGGGCCGAAGTACGAGTAAAACCAGCCCACGCGAAAGGCCCCGTTTTTTCACTCGGCCCTCGGGCCTCTCACCTGATTTCATGGACTACTACGACGATCTGGAAACCCGGGAGCCGGAAGTGCGGGAGAGAGCGCTGTTTGCCGCACTGCCAGGACAGATCGCGCATGCCCGGGCAAATGCTCCCTACTTCGCGCGCCTGCTGAAGGAGGTCGAGCCGAACGAGGTGCGCGACCGCAAGGCGCTGGCGAAACTGCCGGTCACTCGCAAGTCCGATCTGATCGCGTTGCAGAAAGAGTCGCCGCCGTTTGCCGGAATGACCGCGGTTGCGGCCGGCGCACTGGGCCGGGTGTTCTCTTCGCCGGGTCCGATTTACGACCCGCAGGGTCCCAGGGGGGATTTCTGGCGCATGGGCCGGGCGCTGTTCGCTGCCGGGTTTCGACGCGGCGATCTGGTGCACAACACGTTCTCCTACCACTTCACGCCGGCAGGAATCATGATGGATCTGGGCGCGCAGGCGGTCGGCTGCGCGGTGTTTCCGGCCGGCATCGGGCAGACCGAACTGCAGGTCGCGGCGATTGCCGACCTGAAACCGGATGGCTACACCGGAACGCCTTCGTTCCTGAAGATCCTGCTCGAGAAGGCCGACGAACTGAAGGCCGATGCCTCGAGCCTGAAGAAAGCGCTGGTGTCGGGAGAGGCCTTGCTGCCGCCGGTGCGCGAGTGGCTCAAGGCGCATGCCGTCGAAGTGCGCCAGTGCTACGGGACCGCGGACCTGGGGCTGATCGCCTACGAAACCGAACCGATGGGCGGACTGATCGTGGACGAAGCTGTCGTCGTAGAGATCCTGCGCCCCGGCACCGGCGAGCCTGTCGCCGAAGGCGAGGTCGGAGAAGTCGTGGTGACAACGTTGTGCACCGAGTATCCGCTGATCCGCTTTGCCACCGGCGACCTGTCCGCCGTAGCCGCCGGCATCAGTCCCTGCGGTCGCACCAACACGCGCATCAAAGGATGGATGGGGCGCGCTGACCAGACGACGAAAGTGAAGGGCATGTTCGTGCACCCTTCGCAGGTCGCGCAGGTGGCGAAACGCCATACCGAGATCCTGAAGGCGCGGCTGGTGGTGGACCACGACGCCGACAAGAACGACCGCATGCGGCTTCGCTGCGAAGTGCGCAACCGCAACGATCTGCTGGCACAGGCCATTACCAACACGCTGCGCGAGGTGTGCAAACTGCGTGGACAGGTCGAGTTCGCCGAGACGGGCTCGCTGCCCAACGACGGCAAGGTCATCGAGGACTTGCGCAAATACGATTGACGCGCTGGCGCAAGTGAATGCATGAAGGTGTGAAGGGGGAAGGGTCAAGGGACAACCTAACGCGCTTTCAGGCTCTGACTCGATCTAATCCCTAAATTGCAGTTACCCTTCACTCATTCACCCTTCACCATCATTGAGCGAAGCGATATGACCCACCCGATCAGCAGATATCCCGTCCCGAAGCTCGAGGACCTGCCGCAGGACATCCGCGCGAAGATGCTGGAAGTTCAGCAAAAGGCCGGATTCATACCCAATGTGTTTCTGACGCTTGCGCATCGGCCCGATGAATTCCGCGCGTTTTTCGCCTACCACGACGCGCTCATGCTCAAGGACTCGGGGCTCAGCAAAGGCGATAAGGAAATGATCGTGGTCACCACCAGTGCATTGAACCAGTGCCCCTACTGCGTGATCGCCCATGGCGCGATCCTTCGCATCTATGCAAAGAATCCACAGATCGCCGACCAGGTGGCAATCCATCACCGCAAGGCCGACATCACGCCGCGCCAGAAGGCGATGCTGGATTTCGCCTGCAAGCTCGCCCGCACTCCGGAGGCCTTGGTCGAAGCCGATCACGAGGCGCTGCGCAATCACGGCTTCAGTGCAGAGGATATCTGGGATATCGGCGCCATCACCGCGTTGTTCGCCCTCTCCAACCGCATGGCGCATCTGATCGACATGCGCGCCAACGACGAGTTCTACCTGCTCGGGCGCGTTCCGCCATCCGCCAAATAAGCAGGCGAAGGCACTGTCCGGCAGGATTTAGCGCGGCTTGCCGGTGATATAATTTTTGCCAAAATCGGGGGCGGCGTCACGAACACCGGGGTCCCGGATAACGACGGCATCCTCACCAAGGGCAGAACTATGGCAGCGCTTCCGGACGACGATCCCCAAGAGACGAACGAGTGGCTCGATGCCCTCGACGGCGTGCTTCAGCACGAGGGGCCGGAACGTGCGCACTACATCCTTGAAAAACTGCTCGAGAAGGCGCGCCGCTCGGGTGTGTATCTGCCGTACAGCGCCAATACCCCGTACATCAACTCCATCCCGCCGGGCAAGGAGGAGCGCTCGCCGGGAGACCACGAACTGGAACACCGGATCCGCTCTTACGTGCGCTGGAACGCCGCCGCCATGGTGTTGCGCGCCAACAAGCTGTCCTCGGAATTGGGCGGCCATATCGCCAGCTTCGCCTCGGCCGCCACGCTCTACGACGTCGGCTTCAATCACTTCTGGCACGCGCCTTCGGAGAAACACGGCGGTGACCTGGTGTTGTTCCAGGGACACTCGGCGCCCGGGGTCTATGCCCGCGCCTTCATGCTCGGGCGGCTGACCACGGAACAGATGGACAACTTCCGACAGGAAGTGAACCGCAAGGGCCTGTCTTCCTATCCGCACCCGTGGCTGATGCCGGACTTCTGGCAGTTCCCGACGGTGTCGATGGGACTAGGTCCGATCATGGCGATCTATCAGGCGCGGTTCATGAAGTACCTGCAGGACCGCGGCCTGGCCAATACCGAGGAACGCAAGGTCTGGTGCTTCCTCGGCGACGGCGAGGTTGACGAACCCGAATCGATGGGCGCGATCGGCGTGGCGTCGCGCGAAAAGCTCGACAATCTGATCTTCGTGGTGAACTGCAACCTGCAGCGCCTCGACGGCCCGGTGCGCGGCAACGGCAAGATCATCCAGGAGCTGGAATCGGATTTCCGCGGCGCCGGCTGGAACGTGATCAAGGTGATCTGGGGCTCCTACTGGGACCCGCTGCTGGCCAAGGACAGGAGCGGCTTGCTGGTCAAGCGGATGGAAGAGTGCGTGGATGGCGAGTACCAGACATTCAAGTCCAAGGACGGTGCCTACGTACGCAAGCACTTTTTCGGCAAGTACCCGGAATTGCTGGAGATGGTGGCCAACATGTCGGACGACGACATCTGGCGGCTGAACCGCGGCGGCCACGACCCGCACAAGATTTACGCCGCGTATAGCGCGGCGGTAAAGCACCGGGGCCAACCGACGGTGATCCTGGCCAAGACCATCAAGGGTTACGGCATGGGTGAGGCCGGCGAGGCGCAAAACATCACCCACCAGCAGAAGAAGATGGGAACGACCTCGCTGAAGGCGTTCCGCGACCGCTTCAGCCTGCCGGTACCCGACGACAGGCTGGAGGAGGTGCCCTACCTCACTTTCGACGAGGGCTCAGCCGAACTCGACTATATGCGCAAGCATCGCGAAGCGCTGGGCGGCTACCTGCCGACGCGCCGCCTCAAGGGAGACGCACTGGAAATACCGGCGCTGTCCGCATTCGAACCACTGCTGAAAAGCTCGGAGGAGCGCGAGGTTTCCACCACGATGGCGTTCGTGCGCATCCTCAACATCCTGGTGAAGGACAAGAACATCGGCAGGCGCGTGGTGCCGATCGTTCCCGACGAATCCCGCACTTTCGGAATGGAGGGCATGTTCCGGCAGCTCGGCATCTGGTCCTCGGTCGGCCAGCTCTACACGCCGCAGGATGCCGACCAGTTGATGTTCTACAAGGAGGACAAGAGCGGCCAGATTCTGCAGGAGGGCATCAACGAACCCGGGGCCATGTCCTCGTGGATCGCCGCGGCGACGTCGTATTCGACGCACGGCGTATCGATGATCCCGTTCTACATCTACTATTCGATGTTCGGCTTCCAGCGCGTCGGCGACCTGGCTTGGGCAGCCGGTGACCAGCGCGCGCGCGGCTTTCTGCTGGGCGGGACCTCCGGCCGCACCACGCTGAACGGCGAAGGCCTGCAGCACGAGGACGGCCACAGCCACGTTCTGTCTTCGTCCATCCCGAACTGCATTTCCTACGACCCGACCTTCTCCTACGAAGTCGCGGTAATCATCCAGGACGGCCTGCGCCGCATGATCAAGGAGCAGCAGGACGTCTTCTTCTACATCACTCTGCTCAACGAGAATTACACCCACCCGGCGATGCCGAAAGGCGCTGAAGACGGTATTCTCAAGGGAATGTACCGGCTTCGTGAGGGACTAGGGGCGAAGGACGAGGGGCGAGCGAAAAAAGACGCGCCTAAAGTGCAGTTGCTCGGCAGCGGCGCGATCCTGCGCGAAGTCATCGCCGCGCAGGATCTGCTGGAAAAGGACTTCGGCGTATCCGCCGACGTCTGGAGCGCGACCAGCTTCAACGAACTGCGCCGCGAGGGCCTCGACGTTGAGCGCTGGAACCTGCTGAACCCCGAGCAAAGTCCGCGCGAAACCTACGTGAGCCAATGCCTGAATCACGCGCCTGGTCCTGTCGTTGCCGCAACCGATTACATGAAGATCTTCGCCGATCAAATCCGGCCGTTCATCTACAAGCCTTACGTGGTTCTCGGCACCGACGGTTTCGGCCGCTCCGATTACCGGCGGCAGTTGCGCAAATTCTTCGAGGTCGATCGCTACTACGTCACCGTGGCCGCGCTCAAAGCGCTGGCCGATGAGGGGAGCGTGCCGTCCTCGACGGTGGCCAAGGCGATCAAGAAGTACGCGATCGATCCGGGCAAGCCGAATCCGACGACCGTTTAACGGGGTGAATGGCAAATCGCAAATGGGTAATCTGAAATCGGCATGAGCCTCCGCCGCGCACTGATTGTCGTTCGCTTTTCACCACTCACTATTCACCAATAACTGTTCACCATATAAAACATGGGAAGCTTACGCGACGTCCTCGTTCCCGACATCGGCGATTTCAAGAACATCCCGGTGATCGAAGTCCTGGTCAAGCCGGGTGATACCGTCAAGGCGGAAGACTCGCTGATTACACTCGAATCCGACAAGGCGACGATGGAAGTCCCGGCGCCTTTCGCTGGTGTGGTCAAAGAAATGAAGATCAAGCCTGGCGACAAGGTATCGGAAGGCGTGCCGATCCTCAGCCTGGAAATCAGCGACGGTGCGCCGGCTCCCTCGGCCCCGGCCAAGCCCGCTGCTCCGGCACCGGCGGTGGCACCAACGGCCCAAGCTGACGCGGCCGCCAAACCGGCGCCCGCACCTGCTCCCGCAACGTCAATACCACGGCCTGCCGCTGGATCGATCAACGAGGCCGGCTTCTCCAAGGCGCACGCCAGCCCTTCGGTGCGCCGCTTCGCGCGCGAACTGGGCGTCGATCTCGCCGGCGTCAAAGGCAGCGGTCCGAAGGAGCGCATCCTCAAGGAAGACATCGCCAGCTTCGTGAAGAACGCCTTGGCGCATCCGGGCGGCGCAACCGGCGGCGGCGCGGGTCTGGCGTTGGGACTCCCGGCCTGGCCGCAGGTGAACTTCGCAAAATTCGGCCCGGTCGAGAACCAGCCGATGTCGAGGATCAAGAAGATTTCCGGCCCGGCCCTGCATCGCAACTGGGTGTATATCCCGCACGTCACCCAGAACGACGAAGCCGACATCACCGAGCTCGAAGCCTTCCGCAAGAGCATGGCCGAGGAGGCGCAGAATCAGGGGGTCAAGCTGACGCCGCTCGCGCTGATCATGAAAGCCGTGGTGGCTGCGCTCAAGGTCCTCCCGGAGTTCAATTCCTCGATTGCACCCTCCGGCGACGCGCTGATCCTCAAACGCTACTACCATATCGGCGTAGCAGTGGATACACCAGGTGGCCTGGTAGTGCCGGTGATCCGCGACGTGGATCAAAAGGGCGTGCTGCAACTGGCCAAGGAACTGGGGGAAGTGAGCGCCAAGGCGCGCGACGGCAAGCTCGGACCCACGGACATGCAGGGCGGCACCTTCTCGATATCCAGTCTCGGCGGAATCGGCGGCACGCACTTCACGCCGATCATCAACGCCCCCGAAGTCGCCATCCTCGGCGTATCGAAATCGACAACCAAACCAGTGTGGAAGGACGGCCAGTTCATGCCGCGGCTGATGCTGCCGCTGTCGCTGTCCTACGATCACCGTGCGGTCGACGGCGCGCAGGGGGCGAGGTTCATCACCTACCTCAACAGCGTGTTGTCGGACATCCGCCGGGTGCTGCTATGAATGCAAGGAGGAAGGATGAAGGCGGAAGGCTAAAGGCGAAAAACGTGCGCGTCGTAGGCGTTACTTGCACGGCGAGTTCTGCTATTTCTTCATCCTTCATCCTTCCGCCTTCATCCTTGCCTTTTGGGGCGCGCCGAACTTGAGCGGGTTCGCTCCAATCGGTCTCCTCGGCGGAACGTTCGACCCCATCCATTTCGGGCATCTCCGGCTGGCGCAGGAACTTGCAGACGCGCTCGGCCTGGCGAGCGTGCGCTTCATTCCCACGGGCACCCCGCCGCACCGCGACTCCCCGGAGGTAAGCGGCGCGCACCGCCTGCAGATGGTACGCATCGCGATCGCCGGCAATTCCCTGTTCGAGGCGGACGACCGGGAAATTCGCCGCGAGGGCATCAACTACACCTACGATACCTTGACCGAATTGCGCGACGAGCTGGGAGAGCGCCCGCTGTGCTTACTGATGGGTGCGGATGCATTTGCCGCGCTGACCACCTGGCATCGCTGGCAGGAACTGTTCGATCTTGCTCACGTGGTGATCGCGCATCGCCCGGGGTTTCGGCTGCAGGAGCTGCAAGCCGCACTACCGGCGCCGCTGCGCAAAATCTACCTGCAGCGCCAGGCCGGTACAGCCGGCATGCTGCGTGCGAACGCCGGGTCGATTCTTACCCGCGAAATCACTGCGCTCGACATTTCGGCCACTGACATCCGCGCCATGCTGGCGCAGGGCTCCAGCCCACGCTATCTGGCCCCGGATACCGTTCTGGAATACATTGACCACAACCACCTTTACAAGGATCGCGATGCACGTTGAAGCCATCAAACGGGCCGTCGTGGAAGCGCTCGAGGAAATCAAGGCGACCGATATCACGGTGCTGGACGTAAGGCAGCTGACCTCGCTGTTCGACTACATGATCATCGCCAGCGCCGGGTCGACCCGGCAGACCAAGGCGCTGGCGAACAACGTGCAGGACAAACTCAGGCTGATCGGCGCGCGCGTGCTCGGTGTCGAAGGCGAGCAGACCGGCGAGTGGGTGCTCGTGGACCTCGGCGAAATCATTGTTCACGTGATGCAGCCGGCGGTGCGCGCTTACTACAACCTCGAGCAGTTGTGGGGCGGGACGCCGCCCTCCCCGCACCCGACCAATTGGCGAAACGCGCCCGGAGCCGAGCCTTCACGCGCTCTGTAACCCTTCAGCACGCCGCCAGCCTTGTGAAGCTGCACGTCGTCGCGGTAGGGCACAAGCCACCCGACTGGGTGGCGGCGGGGTTCGAGGAGTATGCTCGCCGCATGCCGCGATCCGCACGCATCGATCTTATCGAGGTCAAGCCGGCCCGCCGCGGCCGTCAGACCCCCTCCGAAGCCTTGGTCTCCCGGGTCCTCGCCGAAGAGAAATCCCGCATTTTCGCGGCCGTTCCCTCCGGCTGTGTAAAAATAGCGCTCGACGAACGCGGGAAACAGCTCTCCACCGCTGAGCTGGCCCGCAGGCTGGACAGCTGGATGCAGGGGGGGCGCGATGTCGCATTCGTAATCGGCAGCGCCGATGGGCTGGATCGGGACCTGAAGGCGGGCGCCGATCTCCTGCTGTCGCTCTCGGCAATGACGCTCCCGCACGCGCTCGTACGCGTGCTGCTTGCCGAGCAGCTCTACCGCGCGGTCTCCCTGATCCAGAATCATCCGTACCACCGCGATTGACGGCGCCGCAATCCGGCGCCAACCGCTAACGAGATCTCGAAAACAACAACCGTGCCGTCGCTAGATAAACACATCTACCTTGCCTCGCGCAGCGCGAGGCGCCGCGATTTGCTGAAGCAGATAGGCGTGAACTTCGAAATGCTGCTTCTGCGCGAAGGTGCCGGACGGGACGCGGATTTCGACGAGTCCCAGCTTCCGGGGGAAACGCCGCGCGAGTACGTGGTGCGGATGGCGCGTCTGAAGGCCGAGGCGGGCTGGCTGCGCCTGGAGCAGCGCCGTCTGATGCGCCATCCGGTGCTTGCCGCCGACACCACAGTCGCCCTGGGCGACACCATCCTCGCCAAACCCAAGGATCGCGAGGACGCCGTGGCCATGCTGAAGCGGCTTTCCGGAACCGTTCACCAGGTCTATACGGCGATGGCGATCAAGTTCTACGACTCGCTGCAGGAAGCGTTGTCGGTGACCGAGGTGCGATTCCGCGAACTCTCCGACGACGAAATCCGGCGTTACGTCGCCACCGGGGAGCCGCTGGACAAGGCCGGCGCTTACGGCATCCAGGGGAAGGCATCGATGTTCATCGAGGCCATCAACGGCAGCTACACCGGCGTGGTCGGCCTGCCCGTCTTCGAGACCGCGCGCCTGCTGGGCCACTTCGGCTTCCAACTCCTGTGAACGAAGAAATCCTGATCAACGTCACGCCGCAGGAGACGCGGGTTGCAATGATGCAGCAGGGCGTGGCCCAGGAACTGCACATGGAGCGCAGCGGCAGCCGCGGCCTGGTCGGCAACATCTACTTTGGCGAAGTGAGCCGGGTGCTGCCGGGAATGCAGTCGGCCTTCATCCAGATCGGGCTGGACCGCGCGGCATTCCTGCACGTGGCCGACATCTGGGGTCACCGCCAGAACCACGACGAGTCCAAGCCGATCGAACGCATCCTGCACGACGGCCAGAAGCTGCTGGTCCAGGTCATCAAGGATCCGATCGGCACCAAGGGCGCGAGGCTTTCCACGCAAGTGAGCATCGCCGGCCGCCTGCTGGTCTATCTGCCGCAGGAATCGCACATCGGCATCTCGCAGCGCATCGAAGACGAGGCAGAGCGCGCGCTGCTCAGGGAAAAGCTGCAACATCTCATCCTGGCGGACGAACCGGGCGGCTTCATCGTCCGCACCATGGCCGAAACCGCGAGCGAGAAGGAACTCGGCACTGACATCGAGTACCTTCGCAAACTCTGGTCCGACATCAAGGAGAAGGCCGCCACTGCCGCTGCGCCGGCACTGCTTTACCAGGACCTGACGCTGAGCCTCAGGGTGCTCCGCGATTTCGTCAACGACCATTGCGACCGCGTCCTGGTGGATTCGCGCGAAACCTTCCAACGCATGCAGGCGTTCGCCAACGACTACACGCTGTCCTTCGCCGACCGCATCCAGCATTACTCGGGCGACCGGCCGCTGTTCGATCTGTACGGCGTCGAAGACGAGATCGAGCGCGCGCTGGCCCGTCGCGTTCCGCTCAAGTCCGGCGGCTATCTCATCATCGACCAGACCGAGGCACTGACTACCATTGACGTCAATACCGGCGGTTTCGTCGGTGGCCGCACCTTCGACGACACCATATTCAAGACCAACCTGGAAGCTGCGCAGGTGATCGCGCGCCAGCTCAGGCTGCGCAACCTGGGCGGGATCATCATCCTCGACTTCATCGATATGGACAACGAAGTGCATCGCGACGCGGTGCTCTCGGAGTTCAAGAAGGCGCTCGCGCTCGACCGCACCCGCATGACCGTGAACGGCTTCACCCAGCTCGGCCTGGTGGAGATGACCCGCAAGCGCACCCGCGAGAGCCTCGCCCACATCCTGTGCGAGCCCTGCCCGACCTGCCAGGGACGCGGCGAGGTGAAAACCGCGCAGACGATCTGCTACGAAATCCTGCGGGAGCTGCTGCGCGAGGCGCGCCAGTTCGATGCCCGCGAGTTTCGCATCCTCGCCTCGCAGATGGTGATCGACATGTTTCTCGACGAGGAATCGCAGAGCCTGGCGATGCTCGAGGAATTCATCGGCAAGCCCATATCGCTACAGGTCGAGACGATCTACACCCAGGAGCAGTACGACATCGTGTTGATGTAGGTACTCAAGATAAACGCGTTCAACGCGAAGCGGCGCGAAGGAAACTGGGAGTCCGGAGCCCGTCAATCTACCTTGAGCCCCGCGGCCTTGAGCCGTCCCCTGAGACGCCCCACTTCCTCGATCAAATCCACTACCAGTGCAGCAAGTTCCTGATTGGCATCGAAGTCCCTTTCCAGCGCCGCAAGCCGGCGCGCGCGCGCCAGGTCGGCACTGACGAAGCGCATTTCCAGGGTTTTCACCGAAGCGCTGCCCAGTAGGCCGGCCTCTACCCGCTCCACGACCCACCGGGAATCGACCGCGCAGGCCCGGGCCAGGTCTTCCACCGTCAGCGCGACTTCGTCCAGTACGACGCCGGTCAGAATTTCATCTTGCCCCATGGTTCACACCCCCAATTTCTCACGCGGATTAAATGCGAGTTCCCGCGCCATGGTCTGGTAAATTTGACGCGCCTTGTCCGTGTCGGCGGGTGGCAGCACCACTTCCAGCACCAGATACAGATCCCCGGGCGGATTTCCGGGAATGCCGCGCCCTCTGAGGCGAAGTTTGCGACCTGCCTGGGAGCCGGCAGGAACCTTTACCTGCACACTGCCCGAGGGCGTGGGCACTTCGACGCTCGCGCCAAGAGTGGCTTCCCACGGCGCCACCGGGGCTGACTCGTACACATCCCGCCCTTCGACGCGAAAGCGCGGATCGGACCCGAATTGCACTTCCAGATACAAATCGCCTGTCGGACCCCCACCCATGCCGGGGCTGCCTTGTCCGGCGAGACGAATGTGCTGGCCCTCCTTTACACCCTTGGGAATCTGCACATTGAGAGTGCGCTCCTCCGTCACGACGCGCCCCGACGCGTCGAGCTTTGCCGCACGCAGGGTGATCATCCGTGTCGCTCCGTGATAGGCGTCTGGGAGATCGATCAGAATCTTGGCGTGGTGATCACTGCCTCGCATCTGATAATCTCCGGTGCCCGTGTCGCGGCCGGCCCGGCCGAAGAGGCTGGCGAAGAAGTCGCTGAAGTCCGCCGCTTGCCCGCGGTGAGCGCCATCGCCGGAAAACTCAAAACCCGCGTCCCAGCCAGGCGGCGGCTGAAAATCCTGTCCGGTCTGCCAGCGGCTACCTAGTTGGTCGTAAGCCGCTCGCTTCTCAGTATCGGAGAGCACAGCGTAAGCCTCGTTGACCTCCTTCATGCGCTTTTCCGCATCCGGCTCCTTGCTTACATCCGGATGGTACTTGCGGGCCAGCTTGCGGTAGGCCTTCTTGATTTCATCCGCCCGCGCTGCCTTCTCGACACCGAGGATCCGGTAGTAATCCTTGAATTCCACTTGGCCGCTTTCCGAAATTTATTGCGCCGTTGATCCCCGGCTTCACCTGCTCAGACAGTCAGATTGGGGCGGAATCCACTAATTCCCAGAGCACTTCCGGACGGTGTCCTTCTCGAAGATTTCGATACCGGGCGGATAGCTCATCCAGGCAACCGCGAACCTAGTCCAGAGATCGCCGCTACGCGACCTTCGCCACTTTCGCCATCGCCGGTTCGCGCGCCAACACCTCGCGGATCTGGGTGAGTTCCTCGACCTGTTTGCCAAGTTGCAATTGCTGCTGCTCCAGCTGGCGCACGCGCTCCTGCAGCGTATTGATGTCCCCGGCAATCTTCCGCAGGTTCTCCACTCGCCGCTCCAGCAGCTTCTGGTGTTCCTTGAGCTGCATCGACAGCGGCAACAGCGCTGACCTGATCCACGAGTCCAGCTCCACTCGCAGCGCCCGGAACAGGTCGCGCGCATGCGCAACCAGTCCGTTGTAGAAGCGCCGCACCAGGAAGTGCTTCTCGGTCATCACGTTGACCGGATCCTTGCAGAAGCGTTCGGTGCTCTGTTGCAGCGAGTGCATGCGCAGGATGTGGCGTTCGAGGTTGAGCGCCGGCGGGGTCATTTTGCGGAAGCCGTACATCTTGTGGAACTCGTTGTACACCCCGTCGACGTAGTTGCGGGTTTCGCCGGCGAAATTGAGGATTTTCTCGGCCTGGCGCGAAAAGGTGTCAAACAGCGCCTGCATGCTTCGCATCAGCCCGGCGGTGGTCCAGCTCCCCTCGATCGTCTGCTGGCTCTTGCGCATGATGTCGTCGAGGCGTTCGTCGGACAGCGTGTCGAGGAGTACCTGCCCCTGCTTGAGCACGGTACCGTAGGAGCTCTTGAAGCTCTCCATGTGACGCAGGTAATTGGCCCGGTCCGTTTCCAGCTTGGTGAGCAGCAACTTAGCGAGCTCGCGGTTCTTGCCGGAGAGCTTGGACATTTCCAGCAGTTCGCTCTTGGCGCTGCCCAGTTGCGCCGTCACCGACTGCAGCGACGTATCCACCATGCCGCCGATCTCCCTCGATACCGCGGCGCGCAGGATCTGCTGCTTCGACGGGATGATCTCTTCGGCCAGCAGGCGTTCGAGATCGCCGATGCGACTTCTCCTGAGCAGCTCGTCGTCGTCACGTATGCGTGCAATCAGGCCTTTCTGCGCGGACAACGCAATGACATGATCCCGCGAGAGTTCGAGTATCTTCGCGGTTTCGTCGAGCTGCCTGTCGATTCCCACCTCGATCTGATCGTCGCTTTTGAGGTCGTCCCACATCAGGTCGATCTTGTTAAGAACGGCAATGCGGCGGGTGACATAGCTCTGCACGTACTTCTGCCAGACGTCCAGATCGGACTTGGTCACGCCCGTGTCCATCGCCAGCAGGAACAGCACCGCGTGCGCGTTGGGGATCATGGAAAGGGTCAGTTCCGGCTCGGTGCCGAGCGCGTTCAGGCCAGGCGTATCGAGGATCACCAGTCCTTTCTTGAGCAGCGGGTGCGGATAGTTGACGAGCGCATGGCGCCAACACGGAATTTCCACCCTGCCGCCGTGCTTGACCACCACCGTGGTGGTCACGAAGTCCGATTCGTCGAGCAGGCCCAGCGCCCCGGCTTCCTCGACCGTCACCGACTTGACCTGGGCAAGACTGGACATCGCCTTGGTCATTTCCTCCTGCGAACTCAGGTCGAGCCTGATCTTCACCCACTCGACGGTCTGGTGCTTCAGCGCGGCGATGCTTTCGTCGCCCTTGCGCGATTCGATAGGCAACAGCTTGATGTAGGGTTCCTCCGTGGCGTCGTAGTAAATTTCGGTGGGGCACATGGTGGTGCGCCCGATATCCGAAGGCAGCAGACGCTGCTTGAAATCGGAAAAGAACATGGCATTGATCAGCTCGGTTTTGCCCCGCGAAAACTCAGCCAGAAAAGCGAGGATCATGCGGTCGTTACGCAGGCTCTCGGCCAGATCGTAGATGCGCAGGCTGCGCTGGATATCGGCGTGGCCATGGTTCTCAAGCCAGGACTGGTACGCTTCGATGCAGGCACGCAGTTCATCGCGCCACTGCTGGTACTGCGTTACCTGGTTCTCTAGGTCGCTGATCTTCATTGCAGGAACTCTTTCAATCGAACCAGCAGGGTCTGCCCCGGGTTCGAGATCTCGATGGTCTTGGTACGCCCGCGGCTGCCACGCGTAATGATAACCCGCCCGCTCGGCAGATCAAATTTTTTCTTAAGAAAATCAAGGAGCAGCGCGTTGGCTCGGTCCTCGATTGCGGGGGCCGCAACGCGTATTTTCGGGTACCCACCGTGGAACCCGACGAATTCGGTGCGGCTGGCGTTAGGCTGGACGCGGAGAATCAACGTTAGCAAGTCCCGGTCCGGGTTGTAGCTGTACCAGGATTCGGTCAAGCGTCACAGCATCCGGCTGAAGGTGAGTATCAGCGGCGCAACCGGCCACATCAGCAACAACTGGCACAAAACCAGTACGAACAACGGCGCAAGATCCACCCCGCCGACAGGAGGGATGCGGCGCTGGAACGGCCGGAGGAAAGGGCGCGTCAGGCTTACCAGCATGCTCATTGCCGGACTGTGTGGGTTCACCCATGACAGGATGGCCTGCGCGATAACCGCGACCATGAGAATGTACAGAAAGCGCTTCAGCAGGTTCACGACAGCCAATAGAATCAACCCCACAATTGCCGTACCCACTGCCGGCCCCATTTCGAAGCCGCTCATGGCCCTGATCGACACGATCAGAAGAGCTTCAGCCGCCCACGCCAGCAGCAGGGTGGACATGTCGTAACCCCACAGGCCGGGTATGACGCGGCGCGCCGGCCGGACCATGAAATCGGTCAGTGCGGCGAGAAACTGTGCCAGCGGGTTGCGGGCCGGCGCGCGCACCGCCTGCAGATAAAAGCGCAGCAAAAGCGCGAGCGCGAACAAACCCAGAAAGGTCTCAAGCAGGAATACCAACGCCTGGTTCATCTTCGCGAAGTCGATCTTCTAGATTTTGCCGTATTCGTCGCCCAGCTCGCCCGAACGCCGGGCGGCGGCGCGCACCGCGTCCACCACGCGACCCTTCAATTCGCAGGACTCCATGATCTCGAGCGCACGTTCGGTCGTACCGCCCTTAGAAGTAACGTGCGCGCGCAGTACTGCAGGGGATTCGGTGCTGCCGGCCACAAGTTTCGCAGCGCCTACAAACGTCTCCACGGCCAGGCTGCGCGCCTGCTCCTCACTGAACCCGAGCTCCTGCGCCGCCTGCTGCAACGCCTCGATGAAGTAGAACACGTAGGCTGGACCGCTGCCCGACACCGCAGTCACGCCGTCCATGCGGTCTTCGTTATCCAGCCAGATGACCGTGCCGACCGCACCCAGTACACGCTGCGCGGCTTTCCTGTCGGCTTCAGTGGCCTTCGGTGCCGCATACAAGCCGGTGATGCCGGCACGCATCAGTGCCGGGGTGTTAGGCATCGCCCTCACGATCCTACCGTGACCGCCAAGCCAGCGCGACAGGTCCGGGGTGCGAATGCCGGCTGCGATGCTTACCACCAATTCTCCGTGCAGATGTGGACGCAACCACTGGGCCACGTCGCGCAAATGCTGAGGCTTGACCGCAAGTAGCACGACATCCTCCACCACGCCGGCTTCATCGAGTCCTGCCTGGGTTTCCACGCCAAACGCTTGCCGCAGACGATGGCGCGCATCCTCGGACACCTCGACGACGCGAATGCCGCCGGCCCCGAGGCCCTGCTTAAGCAGGCCGCCGATCAGTGCCGAGGCCATGTTGCCGCCACCAATGAAAAGAATGCGCATGTTGAGAAGCTGGAATCCGTCTCGATAATGGTTACGTTGGCGCCGGCAATACATTGCCATCAGCGCACCGCAGCGGTTGGGCGACTTAGGCCACCAGACAGGATATAGGCGGCCGGTATCCGGAGCCGGCCCCGCGTTCGCCGAAGATGCCGCGACCGACACCGACCACGGTCTGGCCCTCGCGCACTGCTGCCTCGAGGGCGCCCGACCGGCCCCTGGCAAGCGTTTTCAGTCCGCAGCCCCTCCCCCC
>JACXTT010002768.1_pt1 | contig 27494 bp, 21 predicted proteins | sample 9270951 | NCBI WGS metagenome assembly JACXTT01 (sample SAMN15532306, study PRJNA645909) | rock metagenome | isolation source: weathered quartz diorite | place: Puerto Rico | collected 2017-06-21 | reverse complement strand
CGCCGCGCCTGCTGGTGCAGAGTGATCAATTGTTTGCGGCTGCTTTCGCTGGTCTCCGCTTCTTGCAGCAGTTCCGTCATGCCCAGGATGCTGGTCAGCGGATTGTTCAGCTCGTGCGCGAAGCCGCCAATCATCTGTCCCATCGCCGCCAGGCGTTCGCTTTGAATGACTTGTTGTTCGAGCTTCTTTTCAGTGGTCACATCGCGGACAGAAATAATCACGCCCGCTGGTTTGCCTTCGGTATCGAGCAGCGGACTCGCCGTGCCCAGCATGGTGCGCCAGCTGCCGTCCTGGTGCCGCGCCCCGTATTCCGACGTAGCCAGCGTATTCTGGCCGTTCGCCACCGACCGATACAGCGTCCCCAGTTCCGGCGAATTATCGGGTACTTCGTCGATTTTCTTCCCCATCAACTGTTCCGGTCCGAAGCCGAGCAAGTCACGGATCCTGGAACTCACAAAGGTGTAGATCGCTTTTGGATCGAGTACCAGGATGAGGTCAGGGAAGCTCTCCAGCAGGTGCCGCCGGAACTCTTCCTGCCGTCGCAACTGCCGCTCCATCGCCCGTTTTTCGGTGACATCCACCAGGGTTCCCTGGTAGCGCACAATCTTTCCTGCATCGGTTACGCCCGTGGAGGTATCTACGCACACCGCTACGCTGCCATCTTTTCTTTTTACCCGAATTTCGCGGGTACGCGTGCTGGCGCTCTGACTTCCCGCCCGTCCCAGAACTGGCTCTGTATTTGGCTCTACGTTCAGCCCCTCAGGCGGTAAGGTCAGCAGCTCCTCTCTACCCTGGAATCCCAGCATCTTTACTAGCGCCGGATTCACATCGAGCAGCTTGCCGCCAGGCGTGCTGAAGTAGACACCCTCCTGCAGGGTCTCGAACAATTGTGTGAAGCGCCTTTCTTTTTCCCGCTCTTCGGTGATGTCGCGTGCGAGCACGCTGGCCCCAACCACGTCGTCGCCCTTCACGATAGCGTTGACGACGCAGTCGAAGTAGCGCGGACTCGATCCGTCCTTGAGTTGGATCTCGACCACGCCCGACCAATGCCGTTTCTCAAGAAACCGCGACAAGCTGGCGTCGCCTTCCGCACGCAGGGTGGTGCTCAGGAATTCGTCGAGTTTGTGGCCCACGATATCGGTGTACGGAATTCCGAGGACTTCCGTGACGCGACGGTTGACGGTTCGCAAGGTGCCGTCGAGCGAAATCGCCAGCGCCACGTCGTCCAGCGAGTCGATCAGCTCCTTGAAGTTGCGCTGCGAGCGCGCAATCATCTGGGTGAGCTGATCCAGTTGCTGGTCCGAGGGCATTACGCCGGCCCGGTCTTGCAGGTTTTTCAGGAGGTGCTTCAGTTCTGAGACTTCGCGTTTCCGCGCGAAGGCATACACCGCGAATAGGACCGACAACAGGAGCAGGCCGACGGGAATCGCCCACAGGCGATAGGGCAGGTTCTTCAGTTGCTCCCAGGAAAGCACGGCGACAGCCGTGGCCATCAGGATGATCAGCCCGAGTGCCCACCGCCAGAGCTGGCTCTCCTCCCGCTCCAGGTGGCTAGGCGCCTGATCCGGCCGGTTCGACGTATTGCCTGGCTCGGACATTTCGGGAGACCTCGCAAGCGCGAAAGCGTTGTCTGGGAACCGTGCAGCGTTCCCGCCCAATTCAACTTAGCGTAGCATCGAACCTCCCAACCTCGAAGGCAACGTTCCATCACGGTAACGGGTGACCGAGGTCACACCGGGATCGTCAGCGAATGTTATGATGTCTCTGGGTTCTCCCGCCCGCTGTACCCCCTCCTTGTGCCCACCGGTGTCCCCTATGCTCTACAAGACCTTGAGTGCCGCCGTTTACGGCATTAACGCCAACATTATCGAAGTGGAAGTGGACGTTTCGAACGTCCGGACCAAGGAAGATTGCTTCCACACCGTAGGATTGCCGGATGCCGCCGTCCGCGAAAGCCGCGACCGCGTTCGTGCCGCTTTGAAGAACTGCGGCTACGACATCCCGGCCACCAACATCACGATCAACCTCGCCCCGGCCGACATCCGCAAGGAAGGCTCGGGGTTCGACCTCCCGATGGCGCTGGGCATCCTGGGTGCTTACGGGGGTCTGAACAAAAAGGAAATTCCCGATGCCCTGTTTGTCGGCGAACTCTCACTCGACGGGAGCCTGCGGGGCGTGCGCGGTGCGCTGCCCATTGCCATCGAGGCGCGTGGGCGCAAAGTGCAGCGCCTGATCGTGCCCGAAGTCAACGCCCGCGAGGCGGCCATGGTCAACGGCTTGGAAGTGTACCCGGTCAAGTCGCTGCTCGACGTCATTCATTTCATCAATGCCGGCAATGGCGTCGCGCGCTTGCAGGTAGACGGTGATCGTTTGCTCAGCGAGTCGCAACACTTCCTGGTGGATTTCAAAGAAGTCCGCGGCCAGCAGACGGCCAAACGCGCCCTTGAGATTGCCTGCTCCGGCGGTCACAACATCCTGATGATCGGGCCTCCGGGTTCCGGCAAGACGATGCTCGCCAAGCGCATCCCCACCATCCTGCCGCCGTTTACTTTCGAGGAAGCTCTGGAGACGACCAAGATTCACAGCGTAGCTGGAGTCCTCGATGCCCGCGCCGGCCTGGTCGGTATGCGCCCTTTCCGCGCTCCCCACCACACTATCTCGGACGCAGGTCTGATCGGCGGCGGAGTGATTCCCCGTCCCGGCGAAGTCTCGCTCGCCCACAACGGAGTGCTCTTTCTCGACGAACTGCCCGAGTTTCCGCGCAACGTGCTCGAGGTCATGCGCCAGCCCCTGGAAGACGGCACGGTCTGCATTGCCCGTGCCGCCATGTCAGTGACCTTCCCGGCGCGCTTCATGCTGGCTGCGGCGATGAACGCCTGTCCCTGCGGATTCCAGAATGATCGCTCCCGCGAATGCCATTGCACCCAGCCTATGATTCAGCGTTATATATCCAAGATTTCCGGACCGTTGCTGGACCGCATTGACATCCACATCGACGTGCCTGCCGTGAACTATAAAGAAATGCGCAGCGGGAGTGAGCCGGAGAGTTCCGCAAAGATCCTGGAACGCGTGATCCGCGCCCGGCAGACCCAACTCGCGCGCTTCTCTTCCGGACGGGACAAGCTGTACTGCAACGCGCAAATGTCCCCCCGCCACATCCGCGCATTCTGCGAGCTGTCGCCGGACTGTGAGCGCCTGCTCGAACGCGCCATGACCCAGCAGGGACTCAGCGCCCGCGCTCACGACCGCATCCTGAAAGTGGCACGGACAATCGCTGATCTCGAAGGCACGCCAAACCTGGAACCGAAACACATAGCCGAGGCCATTCAGTACCGCACGCTGGACCGAACGTTTTGGGCGTAGGTTGTGTGGGTCGGACACTCTTGTCCGACGCCGTTGTTCGAATGCAGACAGCGCCTATGACTCACGGAGATCGCCGAATTCTATAATCCATCCAGGGCAGTCAATGCCGGGAGGATTCATGGGAGGGTGGGGAACGGGCAGCTTCGAAAACGACGACGCTCAGGACTGGCTCGCTGAACTTGCTTCCCTATCGGCGGATGACCTGAAGCCGCTTCTGTCCCGTGCCGCCGACAGCAGCGACTATCTGGAAGCCCCGGAGAGTAGCGTCGCGGTAGCCGCCGCTGAAGCGGTCGCTGCGCTCAAGGACGCACCGTCGCAAGCCGTGCCAAGAGAGATCGCCGATTGGGCTCGCAGAGCCAAAGGCGGTTCGACGCCAGACCTCATCGACCTCGCATTTCGGGCCGTACAGAGAGTGCGTACGAATTCCGAGCTCAAAGATCTGTGGCTCGAAAATGAAGGACTTAACGAGTGGAGTGCGGCACTTCGGGACCTGGAACAGAGACTGTCAGGTTGAAGCGGACCACCGGAGCATAGTGACTGCCAGGTCAGTCTGCCGCGGCAGTGGTTCCCGTAGTCGCGCCATTGCTCTCCGCCTGGCGCATGCGCAATGAGCGGTTCGACGGCAACCCTGCATCACGAATCTTGTAGAGCAGCGCTCGATAACTGATGCACAGCGTCCGCGCCGCCTGCTTGCGGTTCCAGTGGTGCTGTTGCAGCACCTTCAGAATAACTTTGCGTTCCAGTTCACGCACCGCCTGGCGCGTCAGCTTCTTCAGCGAGATCGGACCGTCGAACGAGATGTCAGGATTAAAAAAATCGGGCTCGCGCGCCACCAGGTCGTTGGTGATGACCTCTTCGTGGCCGAGGATCACATACCTCTTGATCAGGTTTTCCAGTTCCCGGATGTTGCCCGGCCAGTGGTACTTCTGCAGCACGCTCATCACTTCGTTCGATAAAGGCTTGGCGCGGCAGTTGTACTTGCGGTTGTAGTATTCGAGGAAATAGGTGGCCAGGTCTTCGATGTCGCCGCGCCGCTCCCGCAGCGCCGGCATGCGCAGATTCACCACGTTGATGCGATAAAACAGATCCTGACGGAAGGTCCCGGCTTCGATTTCCGACTCCAGGTTCCGGTTGGTTGCGCACACCACACGCACCTCAACCTTCTTATCTTCCTGGGCCCCGATACGGCAGAACTGCCCGTCCTGCAAAAGCTGCAAGAGCTTCGATTGCAGTGACAGGTCAAGTTCCGAGATCTCATCGAGAAAGAGCGTGCCGCGATGGGCCAGCTCGACCCGGCCCGGTTTGGAGCCGAAAGCGCCAGTGAACGCTCCTTTTTCGTAGCCAAAGAGTTCACTTTCCAGCAGCGTGCCCGGGATGGCCGGACAATTCACCTTGACCAGCGGGCCAGTCTTCCACGGAGACAGCCCGTGGATCATCCGCGCGATGATGTCCTTACCCGTTCCGCTTTCGCCATGAATCAAGACCGGAACGTTGGCTGCGGCTACTTTCGCCAGCTGTGAACGGACTGCCTGCATCGGCTCAGAATGGCCGAAAACAACATTCTCAGGAGGGAATTCTCCAAGGGACTGCGCCAGCGAACTGTACGAAAGTGTGCCCATAAAACCCGATGCCCCTGGGTGTGAATGTCACCCGCGTGCACCAAAAGTGCACCCCAAGCACCAAACCGCAAGCGGCTGGGAGAAAGTGTGTTGGAATGGCGCTAAGGGACCTATTGTGAGTGAGTTAGGAGCCGTTCCATGCGGTTCAGCGAGGCTCCCCAAAGGTGCCGGAAGTCCGCTCAAGACCAACATTCGAGAGGGAAAAACTTTTCACACCGCAGAACCTGCTTTCCTAAATCGCGCGCGAGGAAAGGCGGCCGCGTCCGTGCTCAAGGGACGGGAGAACTTCAAACCCAGCAGGTGATAATCGTGCGAGTGCGTAACCCAAATCGTTTTCGCCCGAATCGCTCGGGAGGAACGTCGGACACCATCAACAGGACCGATTGGTACACTCGGAATCTCCAGTGAAACCGGGCTGGACTTGGCTAGAGACCGGCGAACTACGACCAAAGCACCCCCGGCAGAAATGTTCACTGCCGTGGCAAATTCCAGCGATTCCTCGCCGTTCTCGTCAGTACTGCGGACGAAGACCGGAATGGCCAGCTGCAGCCGTTCCCACTTACGCTGTTCTTTCCTGGGGGAGTTCCGACTCAATTTCAAACCGTCCAAAACAAGGATTAAGCGGCTTAAAACACCGCAGATTATGGGCCAAACCCGAACCGGCCTTGCGCCAGGCTGAAATCCATCCAAAACTCGCTTCTGCCTTGGGAATTACCACGGTACCCAGTTTCTACAGAATTTGGAATCGACGGACCGCATCTGCTAAAAGATGCAACGTTTTTCGCTTCCGTACCGTCGCAGGTCTGTTTCTAATTGACAGTCCATGGTACCTGACATACGATGAGTTCACCCTCAGTTCTGGCGGTAGCTATTCCCTCCCCTTGTTACTGTTACTAAATTGGGATCCTTGATGGCCGCAACCCCCGACAAAAGTCTTGGTTCGCCCTACGTGGACACTCGTCCGGAAGGACGCCTGCCTTCGGACGCTACCCGGAGTGACCTCGCACCCGACTCCTCCGCCGACATGATGCGCGACTTCGAACAGTTACGCGATCGATTTCGGCGCACGACTAACGCGCTGGCTTCGGCGGCTCATGATCTGAAAACTCCCTTGGCAATTCTCAATGGTTACACGGAATTGCTGCAGAGCGAGAAGCTCGGCCCGCTGAATGAAAGACAGCGGGAAGTGTTGCGAGACATGGTTTCCAACGGACAACGTTTGCAGCACTTCATCCAGGATTTCTTGACTTTCAGCGTACTCGAGACCGGCGAATTGCGGATGCAGTTCGAATTGGGCGACATGAACGCTTCGCTTTCCGAGGTCTGTCGCCTGTGGTCAGCTCGTTTTCAAGAGCGTGGTCTCGCGTTGTATTTTCTGGCCAACGAAAAAATCGTGCCGCTTCCATTTGACTCCGCCAAGATCCAGCGGGTGATCTCGAATCTTCTCGAGAACGCCTCCAAGTTCACGCCCAAGGGTGGAACCGTGTGGTTGCACGCCGAGCCTCATATGTGGGAGCGCCGCGCGATCAGCCTGCCGGCTGCCGCTGGAGAACGCCGCCGCCAAACGACCGCTGCCCCCAACGCTGTGAAAGTGAGTGTTTCGGATACTGGTCCTGGCATCCCCCCCGAGTACCATCAGGAAATTTTCGATGACTTTTTCCGCATGCCCGGTAGTGAAGCCGCCGAAGGCATGGGCCTTGGCCTGGCCATTGCCCGCCGCCTGGTGCAGGGCATGGGTGGGAAGATCTGGGTGGAAAGCGAGCCGGGAGCAGGCTGCAAGTTCTCCTTTCTGATTCCGCTCAAACCAATCCTTAGCAGTTCGTCACGAGGGTCGAGCAAATGAGCGAAGCCAACATCCTGCTGGTCGACGATGAACCAGGGATGCTGCGGTACATCCGGACTCTGTTGGAAGTGGACGACTACAAGGTCGAAACCGCCACCACCGGCGAAGAAGCGCTGGAGCGCGTACAGAAGGGTCTGCATCCCGACCTGGTGCTCCTCGACCTCCTCATGCCCGGCATCGACGGATTGCAAACTCTCGAGCAGCTCCGGCAGATCAAGCCAGGCCTGAAAGTCGTGATGCTCTCCTGCGTGAACGACACACGCAAAGTCGTCCAGGCCATGCGTCTGGGTGCGCACAACTACTTAACTAAGCCCTTCCAAAAGGCTGAACTCGACGCGGTCATTGACCAATGCATTGGCGAAGCGAAGGGCGAGAGCTACGCGGGCGATGTCGAAGAGCTCTGCGACGACGTGTTCTTTGTAGCCGCCAGCCCCGCGATGAAGAAGATCCGCGCGCAATCTGCGCTCGTGTCCAATGTTGACATCCCCGTGCTGTTGCTCGGAGAAAGCGGCACCGGCAAGGAAGTTCTGGCGCGGCTGATACACAAACTTTCCCCGCGCGCCCACCGAACATTCCTCAAGGTCAACTGCGCCGCCGTTCCTGCTGACTTGCTGGAGAGCGAGCTGTTCGGGTACGAGGCCGGCGCCTTTACCGGCGCGACGCATCCGAAGCCGGGCAAGTTCGAACTTTGCAACAAAGGCACCATCTTGCTTGACGAAATCGGCGAGATGCCGCCGCTGCTCCAGGCGAAATTGCTGCACGTCCTGCAGGACCAGCAATTCTCCCGCCTCGGCAGCCGCTCCGTCATCAAGGTGGACGTGCGCATCCTGGCGGCCACCAACATCAACATTCCGGAAGCGCTTGCTACCAAACGTCTCCGCGAAGATCTCTATTACCGCCTGAATGCTTTTACCCTGTCGTTGCCGCCGCTGCGCGAGCGCAAGGAAGAGATTCCGATTCTGCTCAAGCACTTCATGGCGCGTATGTCGGAACTTTACGCGCGGGCTCCGTTGCCGGTTTCGCCGGCGATGTTGGAGGCGTGTCTGAATCATCCCTGGCCGGGCAACCTGCGCGAACTGAGCAATTTCGTAAAGCGTTACCTGGTGCTGGGAGACGAAACCCTGGCGGTGGCCGAATTGCAGCCTCGTCCCGATGGCGGCGGCGGAGTGCGTGTCGATTCGGCCGGCAAAGCGGCAGTGGCCAGCGCCGATGCCGGTGGCGGTCTGAAGTCCCTGGCGCGCAGCGCCAAAGACGAAGCCGAGGCGGAAGCTATTTCCCGCGCGTTGGAAGAGACGAACTGGAACCGCAAACAGGCGGCAGTGCTGCTGAAGATCAGCTATAAGGCCCTGCTCTACAAGATCCGCCAGTACGGGATCGCCCAGAGCCGCAGTACACATCGCCTCTCAGCCGGCGCGTAGACGTGTGAGGGTTGGGCACTCATGTCCGCCTTCGCAATCTCGTGAAAGGTTGAAGTGTCGAGACCTAGGCCGGGAAAGCTAAATGCCAAGTGCCAAAAGCTGATTTTGGTGCGGATGAGAGGACTCGAACCTCCACGACCTTGCGGCCACTAGGACCTGAACCTAGCGCGTCTGCCAGTTCCGCCACATCCGCATAGAGGAGACAAACTGCAGCGGGCCCTTCTTCAGGGGGACTACACTACTATCTACTGGCTAGCCGCCGACTGTCAAACTATCGGCGAGGCTCCGAACAGAAGCAATCATGCCAACAGATAACAAAATGCCTGCGGAAGTAGCACGCGAACTGCGCTCCCTGGCCCACGATCTCAGCAACGCTCTCGAAACCATCGTTCAGGCCAGCTATCTGATCTCCCAATCCGATCTCCCTGCGAGTTCCCGCCGCTGGATGGAAATGATGGACCAGGCTTCCCAGGAGGCGGTTGCGATCAACCGTAAACTCCGAGAGATCTTGCGCTCCCAAAGCTAGCTCTGAACGTAGGATTGCTCGCTACATGCAGATGGCGAAGGCCTAATAGCTAAGAGCTGCCTTACCCCAGCTTCGCATCCATCGTGATCTTCACGTTCAACACCTTCGATACAGGGCACCCCACCTTGGCATTCTGAGCCGCTGTATTGAACGCTTCCGCACTCGAGCCCGGAACCTTCGCCACGACATCCAGATGCACCGCTGTGATCGTCCATCCGGCTTCCAACTTCTCCATGGTCAGAGTCGCCGAAGTTACGATGCTTTCCGGCGTCAGATTCGCACCACCCAGCTGTGCCGACAGCGCCATCGAAAAGCATGCTGCATGCGCGGCCGCAATCAACTCCTCCGGATTGGTCCCCGGAGCATTCTCAAACCGCGTGGTGAAAGAATAGGGCGTGTTCGACAGGATTCCGCTCGCCGAAGACACGGCCCCTTTTCCGTCCTTTAGACCACCCTTCCACACTGCACTGGCTTTGCGTTGCATTCCAATCTCCTCAAATCAAGATGACCAATGAAGGTTCGTGCCATTGTAAAAGAGTACTCAGTTCTTAGTTCTCAGTGAAGGTTGTTGGGGGTCGACTGAGAACATTGAATCGGAAACTGACAAATGTTTTGACGGTTGCGCCTGACATCGCCTGCCGTAATCTATCCGCCATGGGTTGTGGGCTGCGGAACACCCTGGGGCTGATGCGTTATCGTGGAAGAGCGGCCCTTCAGGGCCGCGTAAGGTCGACAGTCATGAGGGCTTTAGCCCCTTCAAGGTCCGCCTCTTGCAGCCTACTAGAAATCCGAGCAACTCAGATAGAACCCGCACTTCTTGCAGACAACCTTGCACCGGTGTCCTTGCAGTTCGGCAGAGCAATTCGGACAGAACAACGACACGTCGACCTTCGCGGTGACCAGCGGAGCGGGCACTTCTGGAGTCCTCAGATGTACCGGGACCGGACGAATCGAACTCATAGTCAGCGTTTTAACACAGGACTCTCTGCGACGAAAGACCCATTATAGGTGCAACGCGCGTCCCCCACAGTCCACGAAAAGAAGTCCGCCCCCGCTGAACCACCTGCTAGACTCCCTCCTCATGGGCTCGGCCTACAACCGCATTGCCGGCCAAAGCGTAGAGCGGCTCGCCGCGCTCAGCGACGGGATTTTTGCCGTCGCCATGACGCTGCTCGTCCTGGATCTCCGCGTGCCGCCACGAAAGGCGGTCCGCAGCGGTCACGAACTTGGCCAGGTCCTGCTCGGGCTGGCGCCGCAACTCGTCGCGTACATAATGAGTTTTCTGACGCTCGGCATCTTCTGGATCGGCCAGCAGACCCAACTCAATCACCTCGCACGCTCCGACTGCAGCCTTTCCTGGATCCACATCACGTTCCTGTTCGCGGTTTCCATCATGCCGTTTTCCACCGGATTGCTCTCGGAGTTCATCGCCTACCGGACCGCACTGGTCGCGTACTGGCTGAACATCCTGCTACTTGGCGTCACCCTTTATTTCAGCTGGATCTGCGCCGAGAGACTGAGTCTGGTGAAGGGTGATCTGTCACCGGAAGTTTCCGCAGCGATCAAGCGCCGCATCCTGATCGGGCAATCGCTCTATGCGGTCGGCGCCGCGTTCTGCGTCTTCAGCACCTATTGGAGCATCGCCTTCATCGTCCTCGTGTAGCTTAACTATGCCATCGCGCCCCGCTTGCCCCGCCGCTCGCGCGCCTCCTAGACAACCACAGCCTGAAGTCTTACTGTCTAGCCAGGGCGCGGTACCCAAGTGGTAAGGGAGAGGTCTGCAAAACCTTTATACGTCGGTTCGATTCCGACCCGCGCCTCCAGTCTTTTCGGATACTTTCCGTCAACACAAGTGAGTTATGGGAGACAAGACCGAATGAAAGACGACGTCGAATTGCTCGCTTCCTACTGGACGATTTCCGCGGGACAGCCGCATACCGACAAGGAGTACAGTCCCTTTGATTTTCGTGAGCGCGTGGAATCGGCGGCGAGAGCCGGATTCAAAGGTCTTGGCATCTGGCATTCCGATCTGGATCACGTCCTCGAGCGGCGGACTCTGCACGAGATGAAACAGATTCTCGATGATAACGGCCTCAAACATGTCGAGCTGGAATTCCTGACTGACTGGTTTCTGGAAGGGGAGCGCAAGAGGCAATCCGATATTCGCAAGCGAACTCTGCTGAAGGCGGCGGAAGTTTTGGGTGCTCACCACGTGAAGGTGGGAGATTTTTTTCAGGAGAATTGCTCGATGCCCCATTTGATCGACGCTTTTCGGTCGCTGTGTGACGAGGCGGCGGAGCACGGCACTCCGGTCGGATTCGAACTGATGCCCTTTGCCATGATCCGCACTCTCAAGGAGACCCTGGAAATGGTCGAGGGGGCGGGGGCGAAGAACGGCGGCATCTGTTTTGACCTCTGGCACATGGCCAAGCTCGGCATCCCGTATGAGGAGATCGCGCAAGTGCCGGCGCGCTACTTCGTCAGCGTGGAACTGAATGACGGCACGTTCACCGCTCCCTGGAATCTTCATGAAGACACGATCAATCATCGCCGGTTCTGCGGGGACGGCGAGTTTGACGTCAAAGGCTTCATCGAGTGCGTGCGCCAGGCTGGATACACCGGTCCCTGGGGGATCGAGGTGCTGTCGGAAGAACTCCGCAAATTGCCGTTGGAGGAACTAACCACGCGCGCATTCCATACGACCATAGCGCAGTTCTGCTAAGATCGGCGCTCTTCCCGGTTCGTGAGGTTCGCCAATGAGTCAAGACTGGCCGTGGCCCGATTCGCGGGATGCCTTGCGGGCTGCTCCGGAGCACCATTCGCTCATGATGGAAAACGAGCGAGTGCGCGTGATTCATACCCACATACCCGCCGGAGACGTGGTTCCTCTTCACACCCACCGTTGGCCGGGCGCTGTCTACGTAATGAGTGCGAGCGACTTCATCCGTCGCGATCAGGATGGAAATGTGTTGTTCGACAGTCGCGCCGCCAGTGCTTTGCCCAGTGTGCCATCCGTTCAATGGCTGGAGCCATTGCCACCACACACCGTGGAGAATGTCGGTTCTTCTGCGATCAGCATTCTTATCGTCGAACTCAAAGATAGCCAGCTGGGATAGCAAAGACCCGGCAAAACGCGTGGAACAGTCCCTACAAGCATTTGCATTTCAAACGACTAGAGATAGTTGTTGGAGATGCTTGCAAATTGGAACGGACGTTCGATAGAGTGCTGCGCACGGCTTACTTGGAGTAGGGCGACGCCATGCAAGGTCACGACTACCTGAACCGCGACATCGAGACCGCCAGTCCGAAGAAGATCCAGAAGCTCCAGGAAGTCGAGTTGGCGCGCCAACTGGACTACCTGTTTTCGCGATCGCTGTTCTATCAGGACAAATTTTGCGCCGCGGGCCTTCGCCGAAAAGACTGCCGCAAGCTGCGTGATCTCGACCGGTTTCCCTTCACCACGAAGGAGGAGTTGCGTGAAAGCCAGGCATCGCATCCGCCGCTGGGACGGCACATCGCTGTGGACTGGCACAAGGTGATTCGCGTTCACAGCTCGACCGGCACGACAGGCAAACCGAGCTTTGTCGGAATCACGCGCCGCGATGCGCGCATGTGGACAAGACTCACCGCGAGATCGTTCTACACGCAAGGCTGCAGAAAGACTGACGTGGTTGTCCACGCCGCCGGGTTAACTCTCTTTGTTGCCGGCCTGACCTCGAAGGATGCGATCGAATCGATCGGCGCTGTTTTTGTTCCTTTGGGAACGGGCGCATCTGAGAAGGCCTTGAGCGTGATTCCTTCTCTGGGTGCGAATGCCATGCACTGCACGCCCTCCTACGCGTCTTACTTCGCCGACTTTGTGCGCCGAGCGGGGATGGAGCCTCGCACGCTGGGATTGAAGAAGCTGTTTTGCGGCGCCGAACCGGGCGCCGGCATTCCCGCGGTGCGCGCAAAGCTGCAAGAGGATTTCGGCGCACGCGTGACGGAAGGTCTTGGCAACGCCGACATGGCGCCGATCATCTTCAGCGAATGTCCTGAACAGGCGGGAATGCATTTCAACGGGCCCGACTTTGTGCTAGTGGAAATCATCGACCCTGACATAGAAGAGAGCCTGCCTATCGAAACGGGAGTGACGGGAGAACTGGTCTATACCAGCTTGCAGCGGGAATGCGTGCCACTGTTGCGCTTTCGCACCCGCGACCGGGTCGAGGTGCTCGGCACTTCGTGTGCCTGCGGACGGACAGGGTTCCGCCTGCGCTGCATTGGCCGCACCGATGACATGCTCCTCGTGCTCGGAGTCAACGTCTTCCCCTCTGCGGTTCGCGACGTCGTTTCCGGATTTTATCCCCAGACGACCGGAGAGATTCAGATTTTGCTGGAGAAGCCTGGGCCAAGGGTAGAACCGTCGCTCAGAGTGGTGGCGGAGTGCGCGAACCCGCCCTCAAGTGAACTGAAAGATGAGATCGAACGAAGAGTTCGAGCAGTCTTAACCGTGGCGGCGAGTGTGGAACTGGTAGCGGCAGGTACACTCCCTCGCTATGAGATGAAGGGTCAGCTGGTGAAGCATCTGTACCAGAGCAAGGCATGAGGTTCCCGAAGCGATGTATAGCGTCGACATCGACGTAGGCGGCACCTTGACCGACGGCCTGTTCAGCGACGGCCAGCGGACAATGTGTACGAAAGTGGACTCTACTCCGCATGACCTCACCATTTGCCTGTTCGACTGTCTGTCGCAAGGCGGCGCCCAGCTTGGCTTCTCGGATCTCGCGAGTTTCCTTCAGAAAGTGGATCTGCTCCGCTGGTCTACGACGATTACGTCGAACGTGCTGGCGGAACTCCGTGGTCCCAAGCTCGGCTTGCTGGTCAGCTGCGGTCACGAAAAGGATTTGTACAGCGAGCAGCAACCGAATCCGATCCTGAACCGGCTGGTGGATGAGAAAAATGTCATCGGTATTGACGGGATACACGGCCCTGCCGTTCTGAATGCCGTGCGCTCACTGCTGGAGAGCGGCGTGCGGCGCATTTGTATCAGCCTTAAAGGTGCACTGCACGATCCCGGGCCGGAAGAACGGCTGAAGCGCATTATCGACGAACAATATCCAGACCACTATCTGGGATCGGTGCCGGTTCTGACGGGCAGCGACGTTTGCCGCAACGGCGATGACACCACCCGTACCTACTATGCCGTCATCAACGCGTACCTTCACAGCGCGCTGGCGGCGACTCTGTTCAAGGCAGAAGATGAGTTGCGCTACACCCAGGGATACTCGCGGGCATTCCTCATCAGTCATATCAATGGCGGAGTAGCTGGGGTTTCCAAGACCCGCGCGATCGACACGCTGGAGTCGGGACCGGTGCTGGGCATCTACGGCGCGGCTTACCTGGCGAAGGTCTACGGCTTGAAGCGAGTCCTCGCTCTGGATGTCGGCGGAACCACGGCAAAGCTCGGTGTCATTCGCGATGGCGAGCCGCTTCGGACCCAGCAAAGCGATCTCTTCGGCATTCCGGTGCAAGTCAACCTGCCGTATCTGCATTCGATTGCCTTGGGTGGTGGCAGCATCGTTACGCTCGACGGCGACACAGTTTGTTTGGGTCCGGAAAGCATGGGTTCATTTCCCGGGCCGGCGTGTTACGCGCTAGGCGGAGACAAGGCGACACTGACGGACGCCTTTGTCGTGGCCGGGTTCATTGACCCGGCGTACTTTCTCGGCGGGACCAAAGCCCTGAACATGGACGCCGCTCGCGAAGTTATCGAAAGCCACGTGGCCCGTCCGCGGGGAACCTCCGTCGAGGAGGCTTGCGGCCAAATCATTGACCACGCTTACGACATGGTCGTGGACATGATCGCCAGGGCAAGCCGGGAACTGGGGCAAGACTTATCAGATCACACTTTGTTTGCCTACGGCGGAAATGGCGGGCTGTTCGCCGGCGGAGTAGCGCAGCGAGCCGGGATTCGGGCCGCCTATCTGTTCGATCTGGGTCCAGTGTTCAGCGCTTTCGGGTCGTCAGTTTCCGATATCTGTCATGTGTACGAGCATTCGTGCCGATTTTCGTTGCGCGATGACGGCGACCCCTTTGCACTCAATGATCTGCTCGAAGAAATGCGCGGCCAAGGCGTTCGCGATTTGCTGGGTGAAGGCATTGCGCCCGAAGGCGCAGAGTGCTTGGTGGAGCTGGAAGTCTCCGGTATGGGTGAGGCTTCCCAGTCCGTGAAGTGCTCGCAACTCCGCTTTGCGAGCCTGGCAGAATTGCAACGAGTCGTGACTCCGCCCCTTACGTCCAGCGATGGAAGAGTGGATTTGGTGCGGATGCGAGTGAAGAAAGCCATCGCTAGGCCTGCCCTCGTGAAAAAGGCGAAAGGGCCCACAGATCCCGCTGCCGCCCACCTCGGAACGCGTACAGTGGCGCACGGAGGCAGTCGGCAGGAAGCGAGTCTGTATCGCTGGGAATCGCTGCGTCCCGAAAATTTCTTGCAGGGCTGCTCGATTCTCGAATCTGCCAACAGTACGTACTTGGTGCTTCCAGGTTGGCAGCTTGAAATCGATCAATACGGCAACGCGTTGATGACGCGGGGATCAAGTTAAACCACCGGCCGCAGCAGGCTGGCGATTTGGGAGAAATAAGCAACATGGCCAATACCGGCGACCGGTGCATTCGCTTTACGGAGTACCTCGATCTCGATCTGGATCGGGAGCAATGGCTTTGTGACCGCTGCGGTCGTGTTCTTGGCCCAGCGAGAGAAAGCTACAAGAAGGGTTGTCTGCTCTATGACCGCGATCCGCGCGAAGTGCATCCGGCAATCGTCGAAGGTAATTACAGTTTTGCGCCCGATCCCCTCTGGGTGCGGATCGTCGAATTCTATTGCCCGGGGTGCGGTACGCAAGTCGAAACCGAGTACTTGCCGCCTGGACACCCGATCACGCATGACATCGAAATTGACCTCGACTCGCTGAAGAAGCGGTTGGAGAGCGGAGAGTTGGTCTTGAAAAACAGGCGGCTTGAGGCTTCATGAATTCGATCGACATCGACGTGGGAGGGACGTTTACCGACCTGGTCTTGAACTTCAAGGGCCAGACGGTAATTCGCAAAGTTCCGACTACTCCCTACGATCTGTCGGTGTGTTTCTCGAACGTGATCGAGGAAGGCGCACAGGCACTCGGCATGCGCATGGAGAGTCTGTTACCGGCCGTGGACATGATTCGCTACTCGACCACCATTGCGCTGAATCGGCTGATCGAACGGAAAGGTCCGCGGCTGGGGCTGATCACGACCGAAGGACACGAAGATACGACGCTGCTGGGCCGTGGCGCGCAGTGGATTGACGGCACGCGAGTTCAGGAACGCCGCAACCTCAGCATCCAGAAAAAGCCCCATCCACTGATTCCCCGCGAAATGATCGTTGGCGTCAAGGAGCGCGTCGATTCCGGAGGGCAAATCATTCGTCCGCTCGATGAAAACGATGTACGCGAGAAAGTTCGCTACCTGGTGGGCCGGGGGGCGCGCGCTTTCGTGGTTTCGCTGCTGTGGGGATTTCTCAATCCCGTTCACGAACGCAGGGTGAAGGAGATCATCCGCGGCGAGTACCAGGAATTTCACATCGGCTACATGCCGGTCGTGCTCGCCGGCCAGGTCTCCGGCAAGCTGGGAGAGTACGAGCGCACGATGGCGGCGATTCTGGACGCTTACCTGCAGCGCTCCATGCAGATCGAGCTCTCGACTTGTTGGGACAAACTGCGCGACCGGGGATACAAACGTTCATTATCGATGATCCAGAGTTCTGGGGGGATCGCCGAAGTCTTCAAGACCGCTGCCAGCCGCACGTTCAACAGCGGTCCGGTGAGCGGTTTGATGGGCGCGCACCACGTGGCCAAATTGTTGGGCGTCCAAAATGTTGTGATGGCGGACATGGGAGGCACCAGTTTCGATGTGGGGCTGGTGGTGAAAGATAGCGTGCGCAGCTACGACTTTCGCCCGATCATCGACCGCTGGATGGTCGGCATCACCATGATCAAGACACTGTCGATCGGCGCCGGAGGCGGTTCGATTGCGGGGGTGAACAAGCTGCTGAAGAATCAGCTACAAGTGGGACCACGAAGTGCGGGATCCATGCCCGGTCCTGCGTGCTTCAATCGCGGTGGAACCGAGCCCACCGTCACCGATGCAGACGTGGTCCTCGGGTACATCAATCCGGCCTACTACTACGGCGGAAAGCTCGTGCTCAACAAAGAGAAGGCAATCCAATCGGTGCGCGACAAGATTGCGAAGCCTTTGGGCCTGAGTGTGGAAGAAGCCGCGCTCATCATCCGCAAAATCGTGGATGAAAACATGTCGTCGGCCATCATGAAAGAAGTCCACCTCCGAGGCTACAGCCCGCAGGAGTTCATTCTGTTCGCTGCGGGCGGAGCCGGACCTACGCACGTGGAAGGTTTCCGTGCTGACATTCCGAAGGCGGTCATCTTTCCCTTTTCACCCGTTTTCTGCGCATGGGGATCGTCCACCATGGACATCATGCACCTCTACGAACACTCGAAGAAGCTCACGCTCATGGAACCGGGCACACATCGGCTAACCAACGAGTTCGACAAGTTCAACGGCACAGTAAACCTGTTGATGGAAAGTGCGAACACCGATCTCGCAGGCGAAGGCCTTAACCCCGCCACGGCAAACTTTGTTCTGGAGTTGGACATGCTCTACGGCGGCCAGTTCCACGTCAAGCGGACTCTTTCGCCACGGCTGTTTATCCACAGCGAAGAAGATGTTCGGGCGATCTGTGACGCCTTCAACAAAGAGTTCAGCGAGGCGTTCAGTCCCTTCGTGGTGAATCCCGACGGCGGGATCTTCCTGGACACATTTGTTTTGAAAGCCGTCGTACCCACGGTGAAAGCGAGGCTGCCGATGCTGCCGCTCGAGGGGACTAACCCTGAAGCGGCCGCCAAAGGCCCGCGCCCGGTCTATTGGCCGGGAAAAAAGGATTACGAGAGCACGCGGATTTATTCCTTCGAGAAACTACGGCCCGGCAACGCGATTGAGGGACCGGCTGTGGTGGAAGGGGAGTACACGACGCTGGTTGTTCCCGAGCCGCTGCGGTTTTCTATCGATCAGCACGGGTTGGGAATTCTGGAGTAGGAAATTATGTCGATACCAACATTGGCGGAAAAGCTGCAATGGCTCAAGCCAGCGCCGGCCAGCGAGTACGAGAAAGAGTGTATCCAGACGATCAAGCATGGCAGCTATGAGATTGGAGTTCAGATCACCAATGACATTCTCGACGAGGCGATGGAAGTCTTCGTGCGCTCCTCGCGGAGCTATTTCGGCGTTTCGGGCGACTCCATGGTCGCCATCTTCACGGCGAGCGGCGACCTGATCAATGGTTCCTGCGGCACCTATCTCCACGCCATCATTCAACCCATCATCATCAAGTTCATTCTGAAGTACTACCAGGAAAATCCGGGCGTTCGCGACGGCGACATTTTCTATACCAACGACGCACTCTACGGAGGAATTCACAACCCGGATCAAGTGGCGATCATGCCTGTGTTCCATGACGCAAGGTTGATTGCATGGGCGACGGCCGCGTTGCACACAACGGAAACTGGCGCCATTGAACCAGGAGGCATGCCGGTTAGCGCGAAGTCTCGGTTCGAAGAAGGATTGAACATGCCGCCGATCAAGATCGGCGAAAACTTTAAGTTACGGAACGATTTCTTGGAGTTTTACTCCGTCTATGGATTGCGTGCGCCCGCCATGTTCATCTCCGATCTGCGCGCTCGTTGCACAACCGCCGACCGCGTGCGCATTCGCTTACTCGAACAGATCGAAAAGCGCGGCGTTGAGTTCATTGTTGGTCTGATGCGGAAGATGCTCGACGTAGCCGAGGCTGGAGCTTACCAGAAAGTGAAGGCTCTTCCCGACGGCAAGTTTCGTAGCGTCGTTTTTAACGATGCCATCGGCTGGACGCCAGCGTTGGTCCGCGCCTGCTTCCTGACGTTGACCAAGAAGGGCGACCGGCTGACATTCGACTTCGAGGGCACGTCGCCGGAAAATCCGTCCTCCTACAATGTTCACACCCAGGCCGTCGTGGGTCACATTGCGAATTTCATGTACGAGTATTTCTTCCACGACTTGCCCATTTGCAGTTCCACGTTTGCGCCGATTGATTTCGTTTTTCCTCCAGGCATCATTCTCAATCCGGACAAATTGGCGGCAACCAGCTGCTGCGTGTACATCGGGATGCAGACACGTTGCGCCACCCACAACTGCTTCGCAAAGATGATGTATGCCACAAATCTCTGGACGCAGGTGGCATCCGCGCCGGGAAGCCAGCACACCGCTCAGATTTGCGCCGGCCATTCGCAATGGAGTCTGGCCGTCTCCGACGTGCTCTCGTTCTCACTCAACACCCAGGGACAAGGTGGCCGCGCCGCTGACGATGGCATGGACGCCTATGGGTTCGCATGGTGCGCCTTCGGACGAGCTCCGGATTGCGAGCAGGTAGAAGGAGAATTGCCGATCACAGTCACACTATCGCAGCACTGGAAAGATTCCTCGGGCCCCGGGCTCCATCGTGGCGGCTCCGGGGCCGTGCAGCAGTGGATGATCCACAAAGTGCCCAACCTGTTGTCGCTGTGCATGGGCAATGGGAGCAAAGTTCCCCTGGGACAGCCATTGTTCGGCGGATATGCTTCGGCGCCCATTCCGGGTATCAGTGTTCGCAAATCCGATCTGCTGAGGCGTATGCAAGAAGGCGATCCGGGATTGACGCTGGACCACCGTCAACTCCTCGAAGAGCGCTCCATCCAGGGCGACTGGACCCTTGAGCTGATTGCCCGCACGCCCAAGATGTACAGCGAAGGCGACTTGCTCTTCGGCTTCAGCGGAGGCGGTCCAGGCTATGGCGATCCTTTGGAGCGGAAAGCCGAAGACGTGGTGGAAGATCTGAAGAAGAAGATCATTTCGGACTGGACAGCCACCAACATCTATCGCGTTGCTCTCGATGACGAAGGACGCAAGGTAGATCTCGGGCGAACCGAAGAGCTCAGGAACACGGAACGCAAAGCACGATTGGCGCGGGGCAAGAGCTACGACGACTTCATTACGGAGTGGAGCAAGCTGTCTCCGCCGCAGGACATTCTGCAGTATTACGGGTCGTGGCCGGACGCCAAGACGACGGGGCCGGTATTTCGTCCTTAGGAGAACTGGTGACTGAACTGGCGACACCGCGAGCGATGATCCGGGCGATGGTGCAGGGCGTGCCGCTGCCGCGTCCCTTGCTGCTGCCGATCGTTTTTTCTCTGGGCGCGCGTCTCGAAAATCTTTCGCTGCGCGCGTTCCTTGCCAAACCGACCAGGATTGCCAATGCGTTGCGGCAGATCCGCAATGTGCTCACGCTCGACGGTGTGTGTTGCTACTTCGATCCGTATCTCGAAGCAGAAGCTCTTGGTTGCGAGGTGAAGTGGAACGCTAACGATTGGAGCCGCATTCTTCGTCCATTAGGAGTCGATGTGCCAATTCTGCGCGAGCGTCTGCGATCTCCTCATGAGATTGCGGACCGAGGCCGGGTTCCAGTGGCGTGCGATGTCGTGCGGAGGCTGAAGATGATGCTGCCCGGAGAACCGGCGCTGCTAGCCGTCGTAACGGGCCCCTACGCTCTCGCACTGCAGCTCACGCAAGAGGCTTCCGGTGAAGCGATCCAATTCGCCGCCGAGGTAACGGCCGCATTGTGCAAGAGCTTCCTTGATGCGGGAGCAAATGTAATTTTCCTCCAAGAAACCCCGACCGGAGCTCGGGCTTACCAACAATGGGTTGATTTGCTGTGTCCTATTGTCAATGTCATCCGTTTCTATGAGTCTTTGCCGGTCCTGCTATCCGCTGACGGAATCAGTGAGGCGGCAATAGCCGCGCTGAACGCGGGTTGTGAGGGTCTGGTTTCTCCGGGCCTGATCGATCTGGAATCAGGAACAGTTTCACCGCAGGTTGGCATCTCTCACGCCGCGTCGAATTTGTTGACGACGCCGGAGGACATTCCCGCGGATACGGACGTGAAGCGTCTGGCGAATTTGTTTGGAAGTCTGCGTGGCGGATCGCGAGTGGTCGCGTGACCGCGAGTAGCAAAGCTATCGGGAGGTGTGGCTGATCCATGTTTGTTAATCGCAAGCGCATTTTGATTGAATTCGGGGACTGCGATCCCGCGGATATCGTCTTCTTCGCCAACTATTTTCGTTGGTTTGACGAATGCACAGCAGCACTCTTTCTGGCAGCCGGGCTTTCCACACGCGAGCTGTTCCGGTCCCACGGCATCATGGGTATTCCCGTCGTCGAGGCAAACGCGCGCTTCCTTTCGCCGTCTACGCACGGCGATGAACTGGAAGTGGAATCGGGCGTTACGGAATGGCGGAAAAGCAGTTTTGTCATCACGCACAAGTTTTTCCGCCGGGGGGAACTTACGTTGGAAGGGTGTGAGACGAGGGTGTGGGCGGCGGCCCATCCGACGAAATCGCATCGGATGAAGGCCATGCCTCTGCCGAAGGAGGTCATCGAAAAGCTGTCAAAGAACGGAACGAGGGGCGGTCAGAAGGCTTTCTCACAAGCTTCCAGGTCGGGCCGTTGAACGCATTTGCGCGGCCAACTAGATTTGAGCACAGACAGCCTTGGTTTCCGTGTACAGTTCAAGCGCCTGGTGGCCCATCTCGCGGCCCCACCCGGACTGCTTGTATCCGCCAAAGGGAAGCGCGGAGTCAAAGACGTTGTAGCAGTTGATCCAAACGGTGCCAGCACGCAACTTTGCGGCGACGCGATGAGCGGTACTGAAGTTCTGCGTCCAGATTGCAGATGCCAGGCCGTAATTCGTGTTGTTGGCGGACGCAATGATCTCTGCCGTGTCCCTGAAGGGAATGACCGTAACGACGGGGCCGAAGATTTCCTCGCGCACCACCTTCATCTCAGGTTTCACATCTACCAGGATCGTGGGCTCGACAAAATATCCGGGGCCGCTGACTTTGCGTCCGCCGGCTACGGCTTTGGCGCCCTCCTTGACTCCGGAATCCATGTAGCCGCAAACGCGGTCCAGTTGCTCTTTCGAGACCAGGGGACCGAGATGGGTCGCGGGATCCATACCCGGCCCGATGCGCATTTTCTTCGCGGCCTGAGCGACTCCATCGACGACTCTGTCGAAAACGCTGTTGTGCACGAACAGGCGCGAACCCGCAGTGCAGAGCTGTCCCTGGTTGAAGAAGATCGCATTGGCGGCGCCGGGAATGGCAGCGTCCATATTCGCGTCTGCGAAGACGATGTTGGGACTCTTGCCGCCCAGCTCCAAAGAGACTTTCTTCAGGTTCCCCGCGGCCGCCGTTACGATCAGCTTGCCGACTTCCGTGGAACCGGTGAACGCAATCTTGTCCACGCCGGGATGGGCTGCCAGGGCGGCGCCAGCGGTTTCTCCAAAGCCCGTCACGATGTTCACTACGCCTTCGGGGAAGCCCGCCTCCAGAATCAGCTCTCCCAGACGCAGCGCGGTGAGCGGAGTTTGTTCGGCCGGTTTCAGAACTACGGTGCAGCCCACGGCGAGCGCCGGCGCCAGCTTCCAGGACGCCATGATGAGCGGGAAATTCCAAGGAATAATCTGACCCACTACGCCTACCGGGTCGCGTAAGGTGTAGGCAAAATATTTCGCTCCAGGCGCGGAAATTGGGATCGTGTTGCCTTCCAGCTTGGTGGCCCAGCCAGACATGTAACGAAAGGTTTGAGCCGCGGTGGGAACGTCCACGATGCGCGAGAAGAAAATCGGCTTGCCATTGTCCAGAGTTTCGAGTTCGGCTAACTCTTCGCAATGTTCGTCGATGAGATCGGCCAGTTTCCACATCAGATGAGCGCGGTCGGCGGGCACCATGTCGGGCCAAGGTCCGCTCTCAAATGCCTTGCGGGCAGCGGCCACCGCGCGATGGATGTCGACGTGGTCGCCCGCGGCGACTCTCGCCAGGACTTCGCCCGTGGCGGGGTTGTAGGTGTCGAAAGTCTTGCCGGAAGCTGCACTTACCCACTGGCCGCCGATCAGCATTTTTCGCGGCGGTTTCAGGAACTCAGTGACGCTGTCTTCGATCTGAATCGGAGCTGCAGTGGATACCATGTGTCCCCCCGGTTGGCTGGTCTGTGTTCAGAGAGTAGCTCAGCAAGAATTCTAGGCCAAAGCACTTGTCTGGATGTGAGGCACTTTTTTGTAACCGGCTTCCGTTTCGCTGGGAATGTTAGACTCGCGAACGCGTAGTGCGGAATCTCGAACATGAGTAGTTGCCTGATCAGAAGAGTGCGCTTGCTTACCTTTGTGCGAATTGTAGCTGCCTTGAGTTTCGTACTGTGTTTGGGATGCAGGCCCAACACGGACAGTGCGCGCGGTATTTTGCCACCAGCTGACGTAAACGGCGCTCGTATCGTGGACGCGGATCGCGAGCCAGGGAACTGGTTGACCTACGGCCGTACTTACACCGAGCAACGCTTCAGTCCGCTAAAAAGCATCTCTGACGCAACTGTCAAACAACTTGGTCTGGCGTGGTCCTTCGATCTCGACACCCACCGAGGACAAGAAGCGACGCCGATCGTGGTCAGCAGCACGATGTATTTCACGTCCGCTTGGAGCAAAGTCTTCGCGCTTAATGCCGCCACGGGTGCGCTGCTTTGGTCCTACGATCCGAAGGTTCCGCGCGAGTGGGCGATCAATGCCTGTTGCGATGTTGTGAATCGTGGCGTTGCGGTCTGGAAGGGGAAGGTTTATGTCGGGACTCTGGATGGGCGCTTGGTGGCTCTGGACGCAGCTACCGGCAAGCCAGCCTGGGAGCAACTCACGATCGATCCAAACTGGCGTTATACGATCACCGGCGCGCCGCGGGTCGTCAAAGGAAAGGTACTCATCGGCAACGGTGGTGGGGAGTTCGGCGTGCGCGGCTATGTGTCCGCTTATGACGCGGAGAGCGGCAAGCTGGCATGGCGCTTTTATACCGTGCCGGGCGATCCGTCAAAGCGGTTCGAGAGTCCGATCCTGGCGCAAGCGGCGAAGACGTGGTCGGGTGAGTGGTGGAAAAACGGCGGTGGCGGCACGGTTTGGGACGCAATCGTCTACGACCCCGAGCTTGACCTCGTATACATCGGCACAGGCAACGGCGGGCCGTGGAACGGCAAATATCGCAGTCCCAAAGGCGGTGATAATCTGCTCACCTGCTCGATCGTGGCATTGCGGCCCGACACGGGAGAGTACGTCTGGCATTACCAGGAAGACGCGGCCGACGACTGGGATTTCGACTCATCGGAACAGATCATCCTGGCCGACATTCCGATCAACGGGAAAACTCGCAAGGTGCTTCTGCACGCGCCGAAGAACGGCCTCTTTTACACGATCGATCGTGAGAACGGAGCCGTGATTTCGGCGAAGCCCTACACGTTCATCAATTGGGCAACGGGCGTCGATGTGAAAACCGGACGCCCGATGGAGACCGACATCGCGCATTATCCCGGCAAGGACCCTGCGCCGATCGTTCCCGGACCTCTGGGTGCACACAGTTGGCAGCCGATGTCCTACAGCCCGCTCACCGGGCTGACCTATATTCCGGTCAACGACGTCGGATTCAAGTTCAAGTCGCCGGATGATTTTGAGTTCAAGAAGCTCGCTGCGAACTATGGGATTGATACCGTGGCGGCGGGTATGCCGCAGGTTCCGAAAATCAAGAAAGCGATTCTCGACACGGTCAAAGGAAAGCTGGTCGCGTGGGACCCGGTGCAGCAGAAGCAGGCATGGGCAATCGAACGCCTCGGGCCGTGGAATGGCGGGACGCTGGCTACGGCAGGGAACCTCGTGTTCGAGGGAACGGCAGCGGGCCGATTTGAAGCGTATCGCGCAGATAAGGGCGAGAAAGTGTGGTCGTTCGACGCGCAGACCGGCGTGATGGCGGGGCCTGTGACCTATACGGTCGGTGGTGAACAGTACGTTGCGGTCCTGGCCGGATGGGGCGGAGTGTTTCCCCTAGCAACGGGCGAAGTGTCCTTCAAGTCCGGCCGCGTGCGCAACATCAGCCGCATGCTGGCATTCAAATTGGGTGGGAAGGCAACTTTGCCGCCTGCGCCGCAGATTGAAGAGCCGGCGCTGAATCCGCCACGTTCGGTTGCCGACTCGGCCACGATTCGTCGTGGAGAGGCGCTCTACCAGCGCTTTTGCGCCTCTTGCCACGGCGACGTGGCGGTCAGCGGCGGCGTGCTGCCTGATCTTCGCTACTCTACGACTCTTGCCAACGACCAGTGGTTCAAGATCGTGCGCGACGGGACGTATCAGTCGTTGGGCATGGTGTCATTCGCGAAGGAAGTTTCGCAGAAGGACGCCACTGATATTCGGGCGTACGTGATCTTCCGCGCCAACCAAAGTAAAGCAGAAGTGAGTGTCAACCATCGTTAACGAGAACTCTTGCCGATTCTCTAGCCTCGACTTTACCAAAAGGCCATACTAGCCCTCAGGAACGGCCGGGCATCCTGGAAATTCCCGGAGGTACGTGTTGCCGATGTATTGCAGGTCCTTGATGCCGATCTCGCTGGTATAGAAGCCGTCGCTGGTCAAGCGGCGCAGGAAAGCAAAGAACTCCACACCCTGGCTCAGCGCAGCGTCCTTGTCGGCATTCTTTCGATAGGCAATCAAGTCAAGTACCTGTTTCTTCTGATCGGGTGAACAGGCGAGGTAAGTCCTCCCGAACCGATCGGCGCAAAGGCCATCGAGCCACATCATTCCGCCGCCCAGCACCAGTTGGTAGTCCTTGTTTTCGCTGGTGAGGAGATCGATGAACTCGGGCGCCCCTGCCTTGACGGCGCCCGCAGAGTGCTCGTCGGCCGGGATGATGGCGTCGCAAAGCGAGGAAAGCGTCTGGTACTGGTGTGCGGAGAAGAACTTGGGCCGGTATGTGCCGGCGGGGCCGTGGGATTTCTCTTGCGTGATCATGCGATGTACGTGCTGAGCCGCCTGCAAAGAGACCGCCTGCAGTACCGAGCCTCCAGCGGCTCCCATGGCCAGCGTTTTCAGGACATCGCGGCGAGTGATCGGGTTGTTCGCCATCGTCATCTCCTACAGATTTCCCTTTCGGGCCTCGTCGAGCAAGTGATCGGAAGCGCGCCATGACAGCGCAAGGATCGTGAGAGTCGGATTCTTGTCGGGGTTCGTGACCAGGCCCGCGCCATCGACCACAAACAGATTCTTCACGTCGTGCGCCTGGCAATATCCGTTCAGGACTGATGTCGCTGGATCAGTACCCATGCGCGCCGTTCCTACTTCGTGGATGATGACACCACCGTCCGCGATCCCATAGGGATTGTCGCCCGCGGGGATTCGCGTGACATATGTGCCCCCGGCGGCTTCGGTGATGGCGCGGAATGTTTCCTGCATATCCTTGGCCATCTTGATTTCGTGGTCGCTCCACTTGAAGTGGAAGCGCAATACAGGAATTCCCCACTGGTCCACTTGGTCGGGATCGATTTCGCAATAGCTGTCGGGATTGGGGATCATCTCGCCGCGGCCCGCGAAACCCATGAAGCTGCCGTAGAGCCGGCGGCACGTCTGTTTCAGGCTGGCACCGTAGCCTTCCTCTTCATCGCAGATGTCGTGAAACATCCCGACGCCGGGCATCTCGCGACCCCCACCCATTTCGATGTGATAACCACGCGGGAAATCGTTTTGACGGTCATACTTCCACCAGGGCACGTACACGTGCATGCCACCGACGCCGTCGTGGTTGTGCGGAGGGATTTTCTCCATCTGCGGGAAGTAGCCCTCGCCATCGCTGCCGACTGAGTCCATCAGGTTGCGACCGACCATGCCCGACGAATTCGCTAGGCCGTTAGGGAAAAGCGCGGACTTCGAGTTGAGGAGAAGCCGCGTGGACTCGCAGGCGCTCGCTGCCAGCACCACGGCTTTCGCGTAGACGCGCTTCTCCGAGCGAGTGGCTTTCTCTACGTAGGAGACACCCTCTACCTTGCCGTCATTGCCAAGCAAAACTTCGCGGGCCATGGCGCCGGTGATGAGAGTCAGGCGTCCGGTCTGCTGCGCGGGAGGGATGAGAACCTGGCTCGAACTGAAGTTGGAAGCGACCCGGCAGCCGCGTTCGCATTGTCCGCAGTAGTGACAGGCTGGGCGGCCGTTGAGCGGCTTGGTGAGAATCGCCATTCTCGACGGAATGCACGGAATGCCAACTTTGTCGCAGGCGCGCTTAAGGATCACTTCGCTGCAGCGTGGCTTGGGCGGTGGCTGGAAGACGCCGTCGGGCGCGCTTGGGATGTTTTCCTTCGTACCGAACACACCGATGTAGCCTTCGACCTTGTCGTAGTAGGGAGCAATGTCCTCGTACGAGATGGGCCAATCGTCGCCCAAGCCGTCGCGAGTCCTGGATCGAAAGTCGACAGGCGCAAAGCGCAGTGCGATGCGGCCCCAGTGGTTGGTGCGTCCGCCCACAATGCGGGAGCGGAACCAGCGGAACTTCGAATCGGGTGCCACCGTGTAGGGTTCGCCTTCGATGGTCCACGCGCCGGTGGGGGCACGGAACTCGTTTTCCAACCCGTTCCCGGGCTTGAGCGCGTTGCCGCCGATACCGGCGCCGCGGTGGGGCAACTCATAGGACCACACATGCTCCTTGTAGTCGACGTCTGGATTGAGCGGCGGGCCCGCCTCAAGCAACACGACGTTCAGTCCGCCCTCAGTCAGGACCTTG
>JACXTT010002767.1_pt1 | contig 27527 bp, 20 predicted proteins | sample 9270951 | NCBI WGS metagenome assembly JACXTT01 (sample SAMN15532306, study PRJNA645909) | rock metagenome | isolation source: weathered quartz diorite | place: Puerto Rico | collected 2017-06-21 | reverse complement strand
ACACCCATTCCCTGGATGAGCCAAAAAACTCTGCCACAAGCGCCAAGCGGGATTCAGTGCCGCTCGGAACGCAAGGTCGGTTTCGGTTACGATTTCGTCAATGTTCCACGTGGAACATTCCTTGGACCTGCATCGTTCCATCGCGAGGGGGTGTGGTGGAACGCATGGAACGCATTTCCGGTATGGCGTGTGGGCTACTTGCTCATCCGCAAAGCCTTCCCCGCCTTTGCTCCCGTGTGTTTGCCGGCGTCCAGCACCAGTTGGCCGTTGACGACCACGTATTCGATGCCTTCGCTGTACGCGAACGGCTCCGTGTAGGTCGCGCGGTCCATGACGCGCTCGGCGTCGAAGACGGTGATGTCGGCGGCCAGGCCGGGTCGCAGGATGCCGCGGTCGTGCAGGCCGAGCTTGACGGCGTTTTGCGAGGTCATCTTGCGGACGGCGGTCTCCAGGCTCAGCAGGTTTTTCTGGCGAACGTAGACGCCGAGCACTCTCGGAAAGGTGCCGAAGCTGCGCGGGTGCGGATGGCCGCGCCGGGTGGGCCCGTCGATGGCGTAGGCGAGGCCGTCGGAACCGATCGAGCACCAGGGTTGCTGCATCGCCAGGGTCATGTCCTTTTCGGTGTGATGATCGTATACCGTCGAGACGCTGCCGCCTTCCTCGATCAAGAGATCGAAGAATTGCTCCAGGAGATCGTCGGCACTCTTGCTCTTGGTGCGCTCGGCGAGGATGCGGTCCATCGTCAGGCCCTTGTAACCGCTGTTGGCGGAGATCAACATGCGGCTCCAGTCGCCGCCGACGGCGGTGTAGTGGTTGTACCAGCCGGGGATGCCGTCCTTGACATCCTTCCTGATGCGGGCGCGCTCCTTGGGATCCTTGAGGCGGGCGAGCATCTGCTTGGCGCCGCCTTCGTGGGCCCAGGGGGGAATGATGGTGGCGAGGTTGTTGTTGCCACGCGTGTAGGGGTAGACGTTGGCGCCGACGTTAATGTTCTGCTTGCGGGCGTCGTCGATGAGCTTGACGATCTCGTTCATGCGGCCCCAGTATTGCTGATCGGCGATCTTGATGTGGATGATCTCGACGGTGATGCCGGCGCGGCGGCCGATGTCGATGGCTTCGCGGATGGCATCGAAGACGCTCGTGCCTTCGTTGCGAATGTGCGTGGCGAAGATGCCGTTATGGCGTTTGACGACTTTGCACAGCTCGACGATCTCGTCGGTGGTGGCGAGCGAATCGGGAGGGCTTGCCAACATGCACGACAGGCCGCGGGCGCCGTTCTTCATCGCCTCCTCGACGAGGCGTTTCATCTCCTCGAATTGCTCCTTGGTGGGGCGGGCGTGCGAATCGCCCATGACACAACGCCAGACGGTGCCGAGGCCGACGAAGCTGACGACATTATTCGAGACGCCGGCTTTGTCCACGGTGTCGAAGTAGCCGTTGAGCGTGGTCCATTGCGGGTGCATGCCGATGCGCGGCGGATTGAGCTTGCCTTGATACGGTCCGGCGGAGCCGCTCTCGCCGAGCACCTCGGTGGTGACGCCCTGCATGATCTTGCTCATCGCCCGGCCGTCTTCGAGTATCGTGAAGTCCGAATGCGAGTGCATATCGATGAAGCCAGGGGCGACGATGAGGCCCTTGGCGTTGATCTCGCGTCGTCCCCGAAAGGTGACTTTTCCGAGCGCGACGATCTTGTCACCGACAATGGCGACGTCGGCATGGAACCACGGGTTGCCGGTACCGTCGACGATCTTGCCGTTGCGGATAACGACGTCGTATGCAGCATCCTGGGCGGCGGGCATGAGCGGAATGGCAAAGGTGAGGAGTAACAGCGCGAGAATGGGAAGGCGGTTCATGGTGTCTCCGTTTCGCCGCCTGCGGTCTAGCGCTCGCGTGGCGCCGCGAGCGCCAAACCGCAGGCGGAGGAATGGTGTCACGTATCTGCAAACGGCAGCATCGGCTGCATGATCGGCGTGCGCACTCGGCGAACGACCTTGCCCAGCTCAAGCGATGGCCCCGCCTGGCCCTGGCACGTCGTGTGAATCGCCATGTCGATGGCCAGGCGATCGAGCACCCCCTGCGCGGCAGCCGCGGCCAATTCGGGGCGGTTGCAGTCGCGGCTCAGGTGCAGTTGCACGAGCTGGCGCAGGCGGCCCGGCTCGGAGGCTTGCACGATTTCGCGAAACAGGCCCGCCGCTTGCGCATTCGACAAGTGCCCGCGATCGCCGAGGACGCGTCGAATCAACCGCGAATGCCGGCCGCTGGACATTTGCAGTGCGACATCGTGGTTGAACTCAAGCGCCAGCAGATCGACATCGGCGAGTTGCTGCACGTGCTTTTGCGTCCATGAGCCGAGGTCCGCAGCGTAACCGATCGCCCAGCCAGGCCCCTCGAAACGGAAGCCACACGTCATCGCGGCATCGTGCGACACCACGAACGGCACGCACTGGCAATTGGCATGAAACTGCAAACGCTCGCCCGGCTCGAAGTGGCGAATCAGACCGGCCGAATCGAGAGCCGCATAGGCGCGCGTGCTATGATCGAATTCCTTGGCGTGTTCCTCATGACAATAGATCGGCAGGCGCAACTTCGCGAAGTGCGCCAGCGTGGCCGCCTGCACATGATCGCTGTGCGTGTGCGTGAGGACGACGGCGTGAATGCGATCCCACGATACGCGGCACGTCTTCATGCGTGGGGCAAGCTCACGCGGCGACAGACCGAAATCGAGCAAGACGCCGAAGCCATTGACGTCAAGCACGCAAGCGTTGCCGGAGCTGCCGCTGGCCAGGACGTGGAATTGCACGTGCATGGGAAATCCTTTCTTCAACAGTATAAATATAGCAAGCCCAGGGGTGAGCGCAGCGAACCCTTGGGATATTGACACTCCGATCCCAAGGGGTCGCTGCGCTCACTCTTGGGCTTGCTGGTCTCCATGCTGCTGCGCACCGAACAATTGACGAAACATTATGGCCGCATCACGGCCCTCGATGGGCTCGATCTCGACATCGTTCCCGGCGAGATCGTCGGCATCCTCGGGCCGAACGGGTCGGGCAAATCGACGGCGCTGCGGCTGATGCTCGGCCTTCTACAGCCCAGCTCCGGGCGGGCGTCGATCGCCGGGCACGATTGCTGGGCCGACAGCGTCAACGCGCGCCGCCACGTCAGCTACCTGCCAGGCGAATTGCGTCTCTACGAAAACATGACCGGCAGTCAGCTGATCGACTTTCTGTCGCACCTCAGAAAAAGTAGCCGCTCCGAACGCTTGCCGCTGATGGCGAGGCAGTTCGATATCGATATCGAACGTCCGCTGGCGCAGATGTCGTCCGGCATGAAACGCAAGATCGCGCTGATGCAGGTGTTGCTGCCGGAGACGCCGCTGGTGATTCTCGACGAGCCGACCAACACGCTCGACCCGACGATGCGCGATCAACTGCTCGTCCAGCTTGCGGAGGCGAGCAAACGCGGCCAGACAGTGCTGTTCTCGTCGCACGTGTTGCCCGAGGTCGAGCAAGTATGCGACCGCGTGGCGATCCTACAGCAAGGCCGGCTGGTCCATTGGCAGAACATGAAGGAGTTGCGCGCGGTGCGGCGCGTTCGGATGCGCCTGAACGGAGAGGCCGATGCGAGCGCGGCGCCGGAACACGTCAAGGCGCTGCAGACGCACGGTCAGGAACTGGAGTTCGAGCACAGCGGGCCGCTGCCGGAACTGCTGCGCTGGCTTGCGGGGCTGCCGGTGGCCGATCTGAAGATCGAGCCGATGGGGCTGGCGAACATTTATCATCGCTTTCACCGAAGCAGCGAGTGACGCACATGATTATCTGGGTGCTGATGCGAAAACTGCTGCGTGACATCCGCGTGGCCTGGATCGTCGTGGCGGTGCTGCTGTTTCTCTTTCAGATTCTGTGGTCACGCATCACGAGCCGGGTGACGTCGCAGATTCTTGAACAATTCCAGCGTCTGAACGTCACCGTGGAAATGATACGGACAATTCTCTTCGACCCGAAGGAAATGACCGGCCAGCTCGTCCAGGCCGTGATCGGCGGCGAACGGATCGAATTCGACCGGGCCAGCGACATGATGTCGATCTCCTACGTCCATCCACTGGTGCTGACAATCCTGACCATCTGGGCGATCGGCCGGGCCGCCAACGCAATTGCCGGCGAGATCGACCGCGGGACGCTGGAACTACTGCTGGCCCAGCCGATCCGGCGCACGCAGGTCATTCTTGCTCACCTGCTGGTCGATGCCATCGTTTTCCCGTCGCTGTGCCTGGCGATCTGGCTGGGGACCTATTGCGGCAGCTGGTGGATGGGCTTGCAGGACGCGGCCAATCCGTTACAGCGCGTCTATCCGTCACGTTTCTTGCCGGCGCTGTTGTGCATCCTGGCGCTGCTGTTCGCGGTGAGCGGGGTGACGATGTGGATTTCGGCGATGGGCCGATCGCGCGCGCGCGTGTGGGGCTGGGCGGTGTCGCTGTTGCTGTCGATGTTCCTGGTCAACGTGCTGGGGCAGCTCTTCGAGATCGTCGAATGGCTGAGGCCGTTCACGATTTACTATCACTATCAGCCGCAGCTTGTGATCTTGCAGCCGGACTGGTACGCGCACGGGTCGGCATGGTTCCACATGAGCGTGCTCGGCGGCATCGGTGCGCTGGGGTATTTATTGGCATGGGCGAGTTTTTGCCGGCGCGACCTGCCGGCGCCGTTGTGAATTTTTTCCCCTCTCCCCCGAATACGAGAGAGAGTGGAGGAGTTTTCGCGTCAGCATGGCGCCATGCTGACGCGAAACAAGGACTCGGTTGCGTTATCATCTCCCCATCGTCGCGGTTATGTAAGATAACGCTTCGCCCACTATCCACGAGGCATACATGAGCAAACGAGTGATAACCGTGGGCCATAGCCCCGATCCCGATGATGCATTCATGTTCTACGCCCTGGCGCACGGCAAGATCGACACGGGCGAACTGACATTTCGCCACGAGCTGCAAGACATCGAGACGCTCAACCGCCGCGCCTTGAACGGCGAACTTGACGTGAGCGCGGTCAGCATCCACGCTTACGCGTTTCTGCTTGACAGGTACGCGCTGCTGCCGACCGGTTGCAGCATGGGAGACCGCTATGGCCCCATGGTGATCGCGCGCAAGCCGATGGGGGTCGGCGATCTGTCGCGCATCAAGATCGCCGTCCCCGGCACGATGACGACGGCCTTCCTCACGCTGCGTCTGTTGTTGCCGCAGGGGTTCGCTTACGAACTGATACCGTTCGACGAGATCATTCCTGCCGTCGCGTTAGGCAAGTTCGACGCCGGGCTGATCATTCATGAGGGGCAGCTCACATTCCAGAACCAGGGGCTGCATTTGATCGTTGACCTCGGCGTGTGGTGGCAGGAGAAGACTGGACTGCCGTTGCCGCTGGGGGGCAATGTAGTGCGGCGCGATCTGGGGCCCGAGGCCATTCGCAACGTCAGCCGGCTGATAAAGGAGAGCATTCGCTACAGCCTCGACCATCGACAGGACGCGTTGACGTATGCCTTGAACTACGCGCGCGATATGGATCGCGATCTGGCGGACCGCTTCGTCGGCATGTACGTCAACGACTGGACGCTGGACTACGGCCCGCGCGGCCGTGCGGCGGTAACGAAGTTGCTGGAAGAAGCCCATCGCGCCGGCATTATTTCGCAGCAGGTGAAGGTGGAATTCGTCGCTTGAATCGCTTGCGGTTTGGCGCTCAAATGGCACCGCGCGAACGCTGAGCCGCAAGCGGTTATCGGTACATGCCGATCCAGAAGCTAAAGAGCTGCGTGCGGTCCGACGGGCCCTTGACGATCGGGAAGCCGAAGTCGAGGGCGATCGGCACGGGGCCGAGCATCGGGACGGTGATACGCATGCCGAAGCCGGCGGAGACGCGGTAATCGTGGATGCCGATCTTGCTTTCGACGGTGCCGGAGTCGAGGAAGCCGACGAGGTAGAGGTTGTCGTTGGCGCGGATGGGGATCTGGTATTCGAGGCTGTTCATGAACTGGAAATTGCCGCCGACGGCGAAGCCGTTGTTGACCGGGCTGACGCCGCGGAACTCGAAACCGCGGATGCTCATGTAGCCGCCGCCGAAAAAGCGTTCGTAGACTGGGGTGTTGTTGCCGGCCCAGGAGAACTGGCTGCGCGCCATGAGGACGTGCTTGCCGGAGCCGTCGGGGCGCTGCCAGGTCGTGAAGTACCGGCTGGCTTCGACGTTGAAGATCGGGAAGGTGTTGTTGCCGAAGACCTGCTCGTAGGAGAATTCGACCTTGCCGCCTTCGGTGGGGCGCAGGAACGAATCCCGGGTGTCATAAGCGACCGTGATGCCTGGAGCAACGATGAGGTTGGGGCCGTAGGCGTTGGTGTAATCGGCGGGCGCGCCGAAGGCGATGTTGCTCACCTGAACATTTTCGAGGCGCAGGCCGACGCTGGCGCCCCATTCCTTGGTGAACTGATGGCCGAGGTTGACGCGCATGCCGGTGCGGCCTTCGGTGTACTCGTCGAAGATGCGATCGCGATAATAGGCGCTGGTGAGAAGACTGTAGGGCTGATCGAAGAGGAACGGCTCGCGGACGCTGATGGAGTAGCGCTGGATGACGGTGCCGGGGACGGCTTCGATACGCAGTTCCTGGCCGGCGCCGCGGAAGGCCTTGCCGTCCATGAAGTCGGCGAAGCTGGTCGGCAGGCGGAAGATGTCGAAGTTGCGTTCGTTGAGGACGATGCTGCCGACGAAGCCGTTGTCGGAGTTGATGCCGGCGCCGAGCATGAGGCTGCCGGTGCGGGTTTCCTCGACCTTGACGAGGATGTCTTTGAACGGTCCGGGGTTGTCGAGCACCTGGATGGACGGGCGGATGCCCTTGTCGGGGTTCATCTCAAAGATGTTAAGCCGGGCCAGGTCGCGCTCGGCAATGCGAATCTCCGGATAGCGTAGAATCTGGCCGGGCTGGATGCCCGTGAGCATGCGGCGAATGACGCGGTCCTGCGTGACGGTATTGCCGACGACGAGGACCTGCCCGACATACGCCTGCGGCCGATCCTCGACGACGAACTGCATGCGCACCAGGTTGGGCGCGTCGGGGACTTCGGTAGGAATCATTTTTACATCGGCCTGATAGCCGCGCCAGCCGACGAACGCTTCGAGGTTCTTCACGTTGGTCGCAACCTCGTTGGCATTGAAGAATTCGCCCTTCTTGACGGTGACGATGCTTTGCAGTTGCTCCGCCGGGAAGTTCTTGGAGCCTTCGAGCGTCCACTCCTGCAAGCGGAAGCGGCCACCCTCCTGGATATGGAGGATGACGTCCACGAACATGAAGTCGTCGCTAAACTGCAGTTCGCGCGACACGTGGGCCTTGAGGTAGCCGTTGTTGCGATAGTATTCTTCGAGCTTGAACACGTCGTTGTCGATCATCTTGGGATTGAACGTTCCGCCCCAGGTCTGCAAGAAAGCCCGGCTGCTGTCGATCTGGGTGCGCAAGCGGGCCTCGTTCGCCAGCTCATTCTGGCCGACGAAATGGATCGAGCGGACGCGGACCTTCGGGCCTTCGGTGATGTTGAAGACGACGCGCTCGTGGCTCTCATGGAAGCCTTCTTCGAGGCTGACGTTGGCGAAGTAGTAGCCTTGATTGCGCAGGTGCTCCTGGATTTCGTAGCAAGCGAGTTGGTTCAGGGCCGGGTCGAGCGGCATGCCGCGGCGGATGCGCGTCATGCCTTCCAGTTCCTTGCTGGTGATGTGCTTGGCGTGTTTGAAGGCGATGTCGCGGACGACGCTGCGGAATTCGCGGACCACGAAGATCACGTTCAGCCGGCCATCGGTGGTCGGGTCGGTTCGCACAGTGATCGGGCGGCACAGGTGCGATGCCGCCAGTCGTTCGATGTCCTTTTGGGCGACCGCATCGGAATATGGTTGGCCGGGCTGGGTGTGAACGAAGAGCCTCGCCTTATCGATCGGAATATTCTGGACCCCCTCGAAAAAAACGTTGGCTACGATGGGGCCGCTGTTCGGATTCTGGGCGAGGCCCGGCAGGCCCGTGAGAGACGAGGCGGCACAAGCCAGCAGCACGAGCAGCGTGCGCAGGACCGAAACCTTCGTGTTTGCTCCGTGCGTCCCATTCATGGGGGAATCCTCGGAATCCTTGAAACGCGTATGCGCATTCATTTGGGAGCGAGCGAAATAGCCCAAGGGGGGGGGATTGTCAATAGGAGTCAGGAGGCACGGGGCAGGAGTCAGCAATAGCCAGAGCGGCGGTCTCGATTCCTGGCTTCCGATTCCTGACCCCTGCCCCCTGCCCCCTGATCCCTGTAACTTATCTCCATGCGTTATCTCATCACCGGCGCCACCGGATTCGTCGGCGGACATCTCGCGGAGGCTTGCGTTCGCAAGGAACAAACCCTCAGCGCCATCGTGCGGCCCAGCAGCAATACCAGCGAACTGGAGAAGCTGGGCGCTATCCTCTATCGCGGCGAATTGAGCGATGCGAGCCTGGTCCGACAAGCTGTCCACGAGGCTGACGTTATCGTGAATTGCGCCGCCAAGGTCGGCGACTGGGGACCGGTCGATGAATATCGCCAAGTCAACGTCGAATGCTTGCGCGTCTTGCTCGAAGCCTGCAAGAGCCAGGGGCTGTTTCCCCGCTTCATCCATATGAGCAGCCTCGGCGTCTACGCGACACGCCATCATCAGGGCACCGATGAAAGCGAACCGCTGCCTCGAGCGCACGGCGATGGCTATTCGCAATCCAAGGTAGAAGCCGAACTGCTGGCCCTGCAATATTGCAAGGAATGGGACATCCCAGTCGTCATCCTGCGGCCCGGCTTCGTCTATGGCCCACGCGACAAGACCGTCATGCCGCGCATCATCGATGCGCTGCGCCATAATCGCCTGCGCTATCCCGGCGGCGGGAACGCGGCCATGAACCTGATCTTCGTCAACAACCTGGTCGATGCGGTGTTCCTGGCCGTCGAGAACGAGAAGGCGGTCGGCCAAACCTATAATCTAACAGATGGGGAGTTTGTGTCGAAGCGGCAATTCATCGGCGCAATCGCTGACGCGATGGGCTTGCCGCACCCGACGCGCACGCCGCCACTATGGTTCGCCTGGATGGTGACTTGGTGCGCGGAAAAGCTGGCGAAGCTGCGCGGCGCCAAGAAGGCGCCGCTGTTCAACTTCCCGCGGCTGAAGTTCATCGCCTACAACCTCGATTTCAGCATTCAGAAGGCGATGACCGAGTTGGGCTACCGCCCGCGCGTCAACTTCGAGGAAGCGATCGGCGAGACGATGGATTGGTACAAGAAACACTATGCCGAATGACCTCTTCGTTTGGCGCCCGCATGGCGCCACGCGAACGTTAAACGAATCAATCACGGAGCTACCCATGGACCTTAAACAAGCCCGCGCCGCCGTCTTGGTCGAACAGCAATACCAGGAAATGGAAGTCTGGTACCCGATATTCCGCCTGCGCGAGGCCGGCTGCAAGGTGACGCTGGTCGGTCCCGAGGCCGGCGCGACCTATCCGAGCAAGCTCGGCTATCCGGCGAAAAGCGACAAGGCAGCCAAGGACGTCACCCCCGACGACTTCGACGCGCTGGTCATCCCCGGCGGTTTTGCCCCCGACTTCCTGCGGCGCCATGAAGCGGTCATCACCTTCGTCCGCCACTTCGCTGAGCAAAAGAAACCGATCGCCGCCATCTGTCACGGCCCCTGGGTGTTGTGCTCGACGCCGGCACTGAAGGGCAAGAAGGCGACCTGCTTCTTCGCGATCAAAGACGACGTCGTCAACGCTGGCGCTCATTACGTCGATCAGGAAGTAGTGCGCGACGGCAACATCATCACCAGCCGCAAGCCCGACGACCTGCCGGCGTTTGTCGTGGAGTTGATGAAAGCGATTGCGGAAAGGAAGTGACTTGCCGCTTGCGGCGAAAGGTCACACCGGCGCCAGAATCTGCAACTGCACGCTGTCCACGAGATCCTTGACCGCCATGCGATACGCCGCCATGTGTGCGGCCTGGGTATGCGCCATCAGCGCCGCCAGGCTCTCCCACTTCTCGATGATCACCGCGACGCTTTCGCGCAACGGCCCTTGCACCGATAGCCCGCTTGCCACATCGACAGTCGGCCCGTACTCGAGGCAGCCCGCCTCCGCATGGACCGCCGGCACGATGCGATGAAACTCCGCCAGAAACGCTTCGCGTTTGCCCGGCTTGACGGTGATGGTGGCGATGACGTGGATCATGGAATGCGTGCTCCGGAGGTTACCAATACTCGACCAGCAGGCCAGGCACTTGATCGAAATCACGCCGGTTGCGCGAGATCAACGTTGCGGAATGTACGATGCAAGTTGCAGCGATGCGCATGTCTGAAATGCCGACTTTGATCTTCTGCTTTCTCCACGATTGAACCAGCGTCTCGACTTGCGGTGTGAAGGAGAGCATTTGCATGCGTTTCATGTGGGCAATTGTTGGTTCGAGATATGAATACGCGACATCAATACCAGCTTTGGCTTTTCCCGCTTCTGCCTGCCGAACGGCGTGCAGTCCTCCGCGCAACATTTGCTCCGCGACCACAATAGGAATACTTCGCTCTGCGCCAGGAATCTTCGCCGCCTTCTGGAAGAATCCGGCATCGCCGAGAAAGATGAGTGTCAGAACATCGGAATCGAAAGCCATCATTCCTTGGGCTCGGCGTCACGTTGACGATAGATTTCTTCGCAGATATCCAGGAGGAAGGGGTAATCTCGGTACTTGCCCGCAGCCGCAAGAATTCCCTCGGAAGGAACGTCAAGAAAGACCAATTCGCCCTGGGAAAATCGTTGATCGAGGACCGTTTGCATTTCGGCCAATGCGTTTTCACGCGTTGAGGCCGTGACCCGCACATCGGGTACGCCAAGCAAAGTCGCAACAAAGAAGCCGTTGTCTTTCTGAATGTATATAGGAAACGGCATAAATCCCTCCAGCCGTATTCTAGGCGAGAATTGCGGCAGCATCAATTCCGGAAAACAACCTCACGACGCCTGCGCCTTCGCCTCCACATTCTCGTCCACCCAGTCCTCGAAGCGGATCGTCACCTGCTTCGAGATGCCCGATTCCTGCATGGTGATGCCGTACAGCGTGTCGGCAGCGGCCATCGTCTTCTTCGAGTGCGTCACCACGATAAACTGCGATTGCTCCGTGAAGTCCTTGAGCACGGAGACGAAGCGGCCGATATTCGCCTCATCAAGGGCGGCATCGACTTCGTCGAGCAAGCAGAATGGGCTCGGCTTGCTGCGAAAGACGGCCAGGAGCAACGCGACCGCGGTCAGCGTCTTTTCGCCGCCTGACATGAGCGAGATGCTGCGCAGCTCCTTGCCGGGAGGGCGAGCGATGATATCGATGCCAGATTCGAGGATGTCGTTTTCGTCCTCGAGCACGATGTCGGCCATGCCGCCGCCGAAGAGCTTGCGGAATAGTTCCTGGAAATGCGTGCGCACGACGGCGAAGGTTTCGGTGAAGAGCCGTTTGCTGTCGATGTTGATCTTGGCGATAATGTCCTCGGCCGCCTTCTTGGCGCCGGTCAAGTCGTCGAACTGGGTTTGCAGTGAGGCGGCCCGGCCCTCAAGGTCGTTGAGTTCCTGCAATGCCTCCATGTTGACACTGCCGAGTCGGCTCAGCTTGCGGCGCAGCTCCTCGATTTCCTGCTGCGCGGCGCCGGCATCGAACGGGGTCGTTGGATCGACGCTCGCTTGCGGCGCGCGGCTGAACCGCTCGGGCAGGTCGAACTGATAATCGTCACGCAGACGCTGCACGAGAGTATCGCGTTGATGACGCAGGTTGGTTGCTTCGAGATCGCGCTGGTGGACGTTCTCCTGATGGGTGCGCCACTCGGCCCGCGCGCCCTGTGCTTGCTGCGTGAGCCGGGTGCGTTCTTGCCGTTTGCGCTCGCGCTGTTCCATCATGTCGGCAACTTGACGCTGCGAGTGTTCTTTCGCCAGAAAAGCGTGCGCGAGGACCGACGAGGCATTCAGCATGGTTTGCTGGCAGTCGCGCAGGCGCGTCTTGAAGTTGTCCACATTCTGCTGATTCTGCTGTAATTCCTGCTGCCGCTGCTGATGGTCGCGCGCTGCCTGCTGATATTGCGTCTGCAAGCTGCGCTGGCGTTCCTCGACCTGCGCGAAGGCGACCTGGGCCTGCGTAAAGGCTTGCTGGGCCTCCTGACGCTCGCGCTCGCGGCGGTGCGTTTCCTCGTCAGCCAAGTGCAGTCGGGCGTGTAGCGTTTGCACCAGTGTTTCGGCCTCCGCGGCCTGCGCCTCGTTGTGCCGCCAGGCGTCGTCGAGCGTCTGCACTTCCTGCTCGATGCGCTGAATTTCCTCGCGACTGACGGCGACTTCCTCATGCAATCCTTGCCGACGATCTTGATGCCGCTGGACGCGCGAGTGCAGATCGGCGACCTGTTCGGCGAGGACGGTGATTTCTTCCTGCTGCTCCCGCATCGCCGCTTCGGTTCCGTGCAGCTGGTTGCGCAGCGTTTGCAGATCGAGATCGATTTCCGTGATGCGTCGATCGAGCGTCTCAAGCTGCTCGCGCAGCTCGCGCCATTCGCTCTTGCGTGAGAGGATGCCGGTCTCGGCATGATGCGTGCCGACAGTCAGAGTGCCGTCGGGTTCGAGCAGTTCGCCTTGAAGGGTGACCAGGCGAAAACCCGGCGTGTGGGCAGCGATGGCGTGGGCCGTCGCCAGGTCGCGCACGATCAATGTCCGGCCCAGAAGCTGCGCCGGCAGGTCGCCCAACTCCGGATGTTCGCAGGACACGACTTGCTCCGCCAGCGCGACTAGCCCCGGATGCTCCGGCGTCGGCTCGGCGGCATCGGGCCGTTTGATTTGACTCAGGAGCGACACCTGTACGAGCAAATTGCTCTTCAGCGCACGCAGGGCCGGGGCCTGCTCGACCTCCACAATCGACGGGAACGCCGACAGCGGCAGAAAGCTCACGCGCCCCGAGAACGGCTGCGTCCGCTGCGCCAGCGCCTCCGCGAGCAGCTTGCTGTCGCGCACCACGAAACGCTGCGACCAGTCGCCGAGGGCCAGATCGATGAGCGGCGCGTATTCGCGTTTCACGGTCAGAAAATCGGCGATCATGCCGATCACGGTTGACCACGGCCCTGCCTCGGCCTTCTCGATCAAACCGATGGCCTCGCGCACGCCGGTGCCGAGTCCTTCGTGGCTGCGGATCAGGCCGTCGAGCACTTCAATCCGGCTCGCCATGCCGCTGCGTTCTTGCCGCAGCTCCGAGATGCGTTCGGTCGTGCGGTCGCGCAACTGGTGCAGGCGTTCCTGCTCCAGCTTGTAATCTTGCATGTGCTGACGGGACTTTTGCAGGCGATCGAGCAGTTGCGTCTCTGCCTCGAGCAATTCCTGCAATTCGAGATCGAGCGAGGCGAGGCTCGTCGCGGCAAGCTCCGAGCGCTGGCGCAGGCGATCACGCTCGCGGCGGAGGTTGTCGACCTGCGCCTTGCTGGCGACCGCCTCGTTTTGCAGATGGGCGGAGCGGCGCATCTGCTCGAAGTGCTGCGCCTTGTCAGCGGCGATCTGCTCTTGCAGTTCCGCGAGCCGCGTGACGGCGGCGTGCAGGCTCGCCTGGTGGGTCTGCACGTCGTGCCGCTCATGCTCGGCTTGCTGCGTGACTTCGTGCAGCGACGTCTCGGCGGCGCGCGTCGTCTCGATCAAGCCTCGGACGTGTACCGTCAAGTCGGTCAGCCGGTTGCGCGTTTGCTGCAATTCCGCTTCGAGATCCCCGGCGAGGGCGCCTTCGTGCGTGACGGTGGTCTCCTCGGACTTGATCTGCTGCTGCACTTTCGCCAGCGCGGCTTCCTCGATGTGCAACTGATCGTCGAGATCGGCGAGCAGCATTTCGAGCCGTTCGGCCTCTGCTTCACAGGCGCCGGCGCGAGCGGCGCGCTGGTCGAGCTCGCTCTTGAGCTGATCGAGCGCTTGCGTTTCGACATCGAGCTTGCCGATCAGGTCGCGATATTCGGTCAGCCCGAGGGTAAGGCGCAATTCCTTGAGTCGATTGGTGTGTTCCTGAAATCGCTGTGCCTTGGAGGCTTGCAGCTTGACGCTGCGGAGTTGCTTTTCGACCTCTTCGATGATGTCCTTGACGCGCGAAAGATTCTGATCAACCTTTTCGAGCTTGCGCAGCGTTTCGACCTTCTTGGCTTTGAATCGGCTGATGCCGGCGGCCTCCTCGAAGATGTTGCGGCGGTCCTTGTTGGAGGCTTGCAGGAGGACATCGACCTTGCCCTGGGCGATGATGCACAGGTCATCGCTGCCGGCCCCGGAGCCGAGGAACATATCCTTGATGTCCTTGAGCCGGCAGACCTGGCCGGTAATGAGATATTCGCCTTCACTGGTGCGGTAGACGCGGCGGGTGATTTGCACTTCGGTGGCATCGAGCGCGAGTTGACGCCGGCGGTTGTCGAAAGTCATGGTGACTTCGGCCAAGCCGAGGCTGCGTCGGGAGGCGGAGCCGTTGAAGATGACATCGGCCATTTCGCCGCCGCGCAGGCTCTTGGCCGACTGCTCGCCGAGGATCCAGCGGACGGCATCGACGATATTGCTCTTGCCCGACCCGTTCGGTCCGACGATGGCGGTGACGCCGCCGCCGAAGTCGAACACCGTCTTGTCGGCAAAGCTCTTGAAGCCGACGAGTTCCAGGCGTTTGAGCATGACCTTCGTCCGTAGTCCGTGGTCGGTTGTCCGTGGCCAGAAAAACGGGCAGCCGAAGCTGCCCCCGCCTATTGTCGTGATTTGGCGTCAAAACCACAAGCGCAGTTACGTATTTGACCACGAACCACGGACCACGAACTACGGACCAACTTTCATCTGCCTGCCCGTCTCGATCAACGTCTCCAGCCGCACCTCCGGCGTCGTCCAGTTGACGATCGGGCAGCTGACAGCGCGGTGATCGTTGGCCTTGCGCAGGAAATCGACGATGTCCGGGTAGGTTGCGCCGAGCCCGGCCAGGGCGGTAAGCACCTCGTCCAGGCGATTGCTGCACAAAATCGGGGCACGCCGAGCGTCGTCGGAGCGGATGCACTTGACGTGGAAGTTGCCGTCCTGCTTGTTATGCACCACGGTGAAATCGCCGATGATCATACGCGTGTCATTGGCGAGGACGATCTGGCGGCCAAACAGGACGATCTGGGCGCGCTTGCTGGTCGAGAAGTAGACCATCGCCGTCGGCGCTTGCGGAACGCGATAGAGCCAGAATGCCTTGTTCAAGTACTGGCCGCCCAGACGCGGGTCGGCTTCGTCCATGAGCGCTAACGCATGGAAGGCGGCGCAGCGCAAGGCTGGCTCGTCGCAGGCGAAGAGCTCCGCGAGCCGATCGCGGCAAATCGTCTCGCCCAGGTTTGCCAGGGCGACGGTGCAGGCCTTGGCGAAGATCGGCTGCTCCTTGGCGAGCTGTGTCAGGACATCGACGCCAGCGGTGCTGCCGAGATACGCCAGCGCCTCGGCACTGGTAAAGCGTACAAACGGGTGGTCGCTTTCCATCCCTGCCTTGAGATCGGGAATGCTGTCGCGCCCCAGCGCTTCGAGCCGGCGGGCGGCGCGCCAGCAATCGCGCGGATCTTGGAGCATCTTCCGCAAGCGCTGTCGATAGTTCAGCAGGTGCGGATCGTTGTCGTTGAGCGGCGTGAAGCCGGCTACGTGCAGGAAACGCTCGTGATCGAAGCGATAGGGAAACGGCACGCGCACGTTGATGACTTCCTTGGTGGCGGCCTTGGCCATCTCTTGCTGATCGATGCCGCTCAGGTCGGTACGGCGGTTGATCTGGTTGGCGACGAGGCCCTCGGCCAGGATCAGCTTTTCCTGGTTGGTGAAGTCGGCCTGGAGCCGCTTGCTGCGTGGATCTTCCTGGTACATGAGGTTGACGCGTTTGGCGACGTCGTTGGCAATCATGACCGACTTGTGATCGTTGCGCATCATGAGGGCGTAGGGTCGATTGACGCGCGATTCGCCCCCCTGCCAGACGCGGGCTCGCTTGAGTTCGTTGGCGTCGGCGTTGCCGCCGAACCCGACGACGAGTTGTCCCTTGGCCTGGCCGAGCACGTGGCCTGGCAGATTGGGATGGACGGCATCCCTGTAGGACGGATTGTTGCTGAGATTGGCGGCCGCTTCGTAGACGCGTAGCAAGCTCAATTGCAGATAACCGCCCGCCAGACTGGTCGCCTTGCTGCCGGCCGGCAGAGTGACTTCGATATCGAAGCGATCTCCCTTGCGGGCGCCGGCAGGAATAAGGGCGGAGACGATGACGAGGCAGTTGTCGGGATTGTCGAGGATCTGCTTGACGCTTTCTTCCTTGGGCACGTGCGCCATCTGCCCGCCGCGTTCACCGATATTCTTGAGGAGATACTGCTCCATGAAGTTGCGGTAGAAGCCTTCGGGAGCATGGCCGGTGCCTGTCAGCCCGGTGACGAGGCCGATGCCGTCAACTTTCATCGGCCCGATGTTGCCGAAGTCGGCGACGTCGCGGACAGTGCGCACCTCGGCGAGATCGCGTTCCTTCTCGGTTTCGGCGGCCATCTCGGCCCGTTTGGCCGCATCCGGGATGCAGCCGGCCAGAAGCAGACAGCCTAACCCCAGCGCTCCCACGTGTCGCAGCATGGACGGTCCCCTCGCGTGATCGAGTCAGAGTTTCGATAAGGGGCGGACCATACGACGGGGATTGTTTTTGTCAAGATTGGATTCTGGAAGGAGAGGAAGAGTTAAGGGGAGAAGTAGAGAAGGCGAAACAGGCGGATTGATCCACCGACGCCCCAATTCTACTTGTCTCCCTGTCTCCTTGTCTATGCTTCCGCGCTGATCTCCAGCGGCAGCTTCACCGTGAACTTCGAGCCTTTGCCGACGACGCTTTCGACGCGGATGCGGCCCTGGTGTTGTTCGATGATCTGCCGACAGACGCTGAGGCCCAGGCCGCTGCCGCCGTGGCCGGCGTCGTCGGGCTTCTTGGTCGTATAGAACGGCTCGAAGATGAGGCGAAGCTGTTCCGGCGGAATGCCGACGCCGGTGTCGCAGATGGCGACCTCGGCCATGTGCGTTTTCTGGTTTTCGCGTACGTCGATGGTGAGCCGGCCTCCCTTGGACATGGCCTGGCGAGCGTTGATGATGAGGTTCAGGAAAATCTGCTCGATCTGCCCGCGGACCACGGGCGCCTTGGGCGTACTGAGATAGCGTTTCTCGACCTTGATTTGATGTTTGCTCAGATCCTTGTCGGCGAGAACGAGGACTTCCTCGATCAGTGGAACCAGTTCGGTCAGATGGCGCTGCACGGAGCCGTTGCGGGCAAAACCCAACATGCTGGAGATAATGACGGCGGCGCGCTGGCTCCCCTTGAGGATCTTCTCGAACGCTTGCTGCTTGGCCGCGTCGGACGATTCGGTGCGCATGCCGAGCTTGGCGTAATTGATGAGGGTGGTGAGGATGTTGTTGAACTCATGAGCGACGCTGGACGCGAGGGTGCCGACGCTACTCAGACGCTGGGCGCGCAGCAGTTGTTCGCGAAGCTGTTCGGTTTCCGAGGGGACCATGATTTCTTCGCTGATCATTCGCCGACTCCGCGCGGGGCGTGTGAGAAAAAAATCGAATTGACCTTGACAGCAAAGGTATCGGCATGTGCCGACGCTCACTTCATCGGAATGCCGGCAGGTCTTGCGAATCAAGGCGTTGAGGACGCAGGCTGCGGAGACGGCGGGCGGTGCGCGGGAAAGAGAGAAGAGGAGGATGGGGAAAGGAGAGGCAAGCTGACAGCGTGCCGAGTGCAATGGAGAACGAGGCTCGCCTTGCCCGCCGTTTTCCTGGGGGCGTGCCTTTCGTATCTGGCATGAATTCGATCGCCACTTTGCCGCTCATTTTCAGGGCAGGTTGATGATACCCGTTGACCAAATGCGGAAACGGAAAGCACTGCATCGTTTTTGAGGCTCTTCCGGTGAATGCGTGTTTTGCTGTCAAGGTCGGTTGAGCTGGAAACGATTTTTTCCTTAGCTTGTCCCCCCCGGACGTGAACTTCAGGGGCAAAATCTGATATAATCCCTGGAAAAATGGCAAATCCTGAGGGTCAGCAGATCTTGACCTTTAGCTCTCCTGAGAGGGTCGTCACCAGCCGGATACCACGAAAAACGCCGGACGGCAAGTAAACACCCATTCCCCGGATGAGCCTTTTTTGAGTTGCAAGACAGTTCCCTGAAAATCCAATATTTGCCGACTTGCCTCGTTCCGGCGAGAGCAGGGGAATATTTCAAAGGACACGGAGCTGAGAATTGGGTAGTGTCTCATACGGAGACGCCACCGAATTCGAAAACGAAGGCTCATGACCAGCCGCATTACGCAATACTTGGAGCTGCAAGCGATCGTTTGTGAGCGCCGGCCGCGCATTGCCCTGATTCTCGGCTCCGGTCTGGGCGACCTGGCGGATCGGCTCGCGGATGTCGTGGAGTTGCCGTTCGGCTCGATTGCCGGCATGGATACGCCGAGCGTGGGCGGGCATCGCGGCGCGCTCTTGCTGGGGACCTGGGCGAATGCGCCGGTGCTGGTGTTCGCGGGGCGATTGCACTATTTTGAAGGCCATCCGTGGCGGACGGTCGCGCAGCCGATCCACATTTCACGCGAACTCGGAGCGTCGATCCTCGTCACGACGAACGCTGCCGGCGGCATCCGCGAGGACCTGCCGCCCGGCGATCTGATGGCGATTCGCGGCCATATTGATTGCACGCGCGAGAATTGGTGGCGCGATTCGTTTGCCGCTTGCGGCGTAGCAACCGCGAGTGATTCTGCGCGGGCCAACCGACAAGCGGGATATTCCACACGCTTGCTTGAGTTGCTGAATTTGCCGACCGGCGTATATGCGCAGGTGACCGGCCCATGCTATGAAACGCCCGCCGAGATTCGCGCCTTGCGTGCGTGCGGCGTCGACGCGGTCGGCATGTCCACGGCCCGCGAAATCGACACGGGCCACGCACTTGGCATGGAATGCGTCGCAATCGCCTGCATCACCAACAAGGCGGCAGGGCTCGGCAGCGGGCCCATCTCGCATGAGGAGGTTCTGGAGGCGGGACAAAGGCTGAAGGAGAAACTTTTGGGCGTCCTGGAAAGGGTCGTTACCTCCGCTTGACGCCGCCTCGCCAAAGAAATTAGGATGTCCCCAGTGGATTCCGCGATAAAATGACCATACCCCGTTTAGCGCTCGCAGCAAACCGGCGGTTTCACCGCAACATGCGGGCGCAAAGCGACAACAGGAAACCAGGAGCGCCATCCGTGTATAAGCATTCCTTCCAGCGTCACAAGACCCGTGAAGTGGGCGTCGGCAAGCTCGTCATCGGCGGCGATAACCCCATCATCGTCCAATCAATGACCACGCCCGACACCTATAACATCGAGGCGACCATCGCCGAGATTCATCGGCTCGAAGAAGCCGGCTGCGAGCTGGTGCGCGTCACCGTGCCGAAAGCGGAAGACGCGGCAGTTCTCGGCGAGATCCGGAAGCGAATCAAGATTCCGCTCATCGTCGATATTCATTTTGACCACAAGATGGCCCTGGCGGCCATGGATCATCCGATCGACAAGCTGCGTATCAACCCCGGCAACCTCGGCGGCATGGACCGCTTCCGCACCGTGCTGCGCAAGGCCAAGGACAAGGGCATCCCGATGCGCATCGGCGTCAACGCGGGAAGCCTCGAGCGCGAATTCGCCATGAAGTATGGCTTCCCCTGCCCGCCGGCGATGGTCGATAGCGCCATCCGCTACATCGAGATCGCCGAGGAGGAAGGGTATCACGACATCATCGTGTCGCTGAAATCGAGCGACGTCCTCACCGCGGTCGAAGCGTATCGCATGTACGCGAAGCTGGCGAACTATCCGACGCACATCGGCATCACCGAGGCCGGCAAGGCGCCGTACGCCCTGACGAAATCCGCTTGCGGCCTGGCGCCTCTCCTGCTCGACGGTATCGGCGACACCATCCGCATCTCGCTGCTGGGCGACCCCGTGCCCGAAATCGCGGCGGCGTTCGACATCCTCCAGGCGACTCAGCGGCGCGTGCGCCGGCCAGAGATCATTGCCTGCCCGACCTGCGGCCGGCTCGAAATCGATCTCGAAAAGATCATCCTCCAGCTGGAGCAGCGCCTCGCGGGACGCAGCACCGCCATCAAGATCAGCGTGCTCGGCTGCGTCGTCAACGGCCCCGGTGAAGCGCGCGAGGCCGACCTCGGCATCGCGGCCGGGGGTGGCAAAGGCATGATCTTCAAACGCGGCGAAAAGCTCTACACCATGCCCGAAAGTGAGATGGTCGATTGCCTGATGAAGGAGATCGACATCTGGGAAACGGAGGAACGCGCCGCCGGTCGATTGCAAGCGGGAGCAGTCAGGATCATGAGCGATGTGCACAAGGACGAGCATCATGATGATTGCGGCGACGACGAGGTGGACGGGCGCGTCGGCTTGCCGTTGTTGAAGTGATTTGACGCACTTCGTTTAGCGCCCGCGCAATGGCCGTTTTTACGCGAGCGCTAAACGAATACCGGAAATCGACCTGAATAAGGCTTACCCATCCTGCTCATTTCGATTACACTGACTAAGCAATCGGCTTTCCCGACGACCATCAGGAATCCCATCATGCCGATCCGCGTAAAGTGTGGCGGCTGCAAAAAGACGCTGAGCGTGAAGGACCATCTGGCGGGCAAGAAGATCAAGTGCCCGGTGTGCCAGTCTGTGGTCGCGGTGCCGACTTCGTCGCCTGCCAAGGATTCGCCGCCGATCGCCGCCCCCGCTCCCAAGCCGACAGCCAATCCGACGAAACCGGGCGTCGCCACCAAGCCGGCGCCCGTCACGAAGCCTCCCATCGATAAATCCAAGTCGAATGGCACGCCGATCGCGGACAAGTCGAAGAGCAACGGCAAGCCCATGCCGCCGCCCGAACTGATCGAATTGCCGCCGGAGAATGTGGAAGAGGAAGCTCTGGCCGCGTTTGCTGACGAGCCGAAGCCGGTCGAGGACGAAGGACCGCCGCAGACGATCGACTTCAAGTGCGAATGGTGCGACGAGGAGTTGAAGTTGCCGCTCGATCTGGGGGGGAAGCAGTCGCAATGCCCGAATCCGGAGTGCCGGCGCATCATCAAGGTGCCGTTGCCCAAGAAGGTGGAGAAGAAGGACTGGCGCAAGATGGATCGTCGCGGCCCCGCGGCGGCGATCGTCAATCAACCCGAGCAACTCGAAGATGCCTGGGGCACTCAGGACGCCACCCGCGCGCGCCAGGATTCGCTCGCCAAGGCCGGGGCAATCGAAGCCCCCCCCAAGCGATCAGTCGGCGCGGCCGGCTGGATCATCCGGGGCTTTTATGGCGTCTGCGCCGTTGTGTTGATCATGGTAGGGATACTCGGCCTCATCAAACTGGTCGCCACCAAACAGCAGCACGACGCCGTGAAGGAAGTTCAAAAACTCGCGGTCGGCCCAGACGCCTCCATCAAACAGCCGCTGCTGCTGGCGGAGGCGCATCGGACGCTCGGGCTGCTCCATCTGCGCGAAGGCAAGGCTCTCAAGGCCAAGGACCATCTCCAGGGGGCCCAGTCGTTGATCGCCGTTCCGAGCGCGGACAACAAGAATCCCAGGGTCAATGAACAACTCTTTCTCATCGACCTGGCCCTTTCGCAGGTCGAACTCGGCGGCGACGAGGACGAGGTGATCGCCAAGAAAAAGATCGACTGGGAGAAAGTCGGCGTCGATCTGGCCGCGACCCTGGGCAAGATCAAGGATCCCGAGGCGCAAGCGCTGGCCCTGCGTGAAGTCGGCACCCGCTTGATCGAAAAAAACCAGCATACCGTCGCCATTGGTTTGGCCGCCAAGTTCAGCAAGGACGCCGCGAGCAAGTATCACGCTCCGTTTCGACAGCAGATTGCTTTGCGCTTGGCGATGAAAGATCAGGAGAAGGAAGTGCAGCAAATCGCCAAGGAGCCAGCCTCGGGAGGGAAGGAGCCGCCGGACGTTCACGCCCGTGTCGGCTACGCCGAGGGTCATGCCCGCAAGGACGATTACGCCAAAGCGTGGACGGTCGCCAACATCTCCGGACCTCCCAAGGATAGGCTGGATGCTTACCTCGGTGTCGCCGTTGTCGCCTGGCAGCGCAAGAACAAGGACGAGGCGTCCAAGTTCCTCAAGGAAGCCATGACGCTTGTCAAGGAGGTAAAGGATCAACCGTGGCAGATGCTGCAAATCGTCAAGCTCGCCGCACGTACCGAGCAAGATGCCGACGCCATCAAGAGCACCGTCAAGGATCTACCCGCTCCGTTCAAGTTGCGGGCTCAGCTGGAAATCTTTCTGCTGCAATGCGAGAATTCCCCCGACAAGGTTGCGACGGAGACCCTCCAGGAAGTTGAAGTTGCCGACAAGGACGGCGCGACCCTTGCGCTGGCCTGGATGGCCCTGGCTCAGCACAACACGCGCAAAGGCGCCAGCCGCGATCAGAACCGCAGCGCCTTCGACGACCGTATGGCCGTGGTCGGCCTGCCAAACGAAATCATCGACAAGATACGGCCGATGGTTGATGTTGGCTATTATCTAGGAACGTTGAAATAGGAGTCAGGAGGCAGGTCGCCTGATCCCTGACGCCTGATTCCTGACGCCTGATCCCTGACGCCTGGAGAACTTGTGCATTCCCTGCCCCGCATGAACTGGCATCGCCCACACCTGCTCGGGCTGGAGGAATTGAGCCGCGCGGAGATCGTTGCTATTCTCGATCTGGCCGAGCATTTCACGCAAGACATTCAGGAGCGGCGCAATAAACGCGCCAACCTCGCCGGCAAGGTCATCGTCAACCTCTTTTTCGAGCCTTCCACGCGCACGCGCATGAGCTTCGGTCTAGCCGCCCGCCGGCTGGGCGCCGACGTCCTGGACTTCTCGCCGACCGGGTCGAGCACCTCCAAGGGCGAAACGTTCATCGACACCGCCAAGAACATCGAGGCGATGGGCATCGATCTCGTCATCGTTCGCCATGGCGCGACCGGCGCGCCGCACCTGCTTGCGCAGCACCTGAAAGCCGGCGTCATCAATGCCGGCGACGGCGCCCACGAACATCCGACACAAGGCCTGCTCGACATCTTCACGATCCGCCAGATGCGCGGCCGGCTGGAAGGCTTGACCGTCGGTCTGGTCGGCGATATCACCCATAGCCGGGTCGCGCGTAGTAACATCCACGGCCTGCTCAAGCTCGGCGCCAAGATCATCGTCTGCGGCCCGCCGACGCTGCTGCCTCAGGGGATCGAGGAGTTGGGCGTTGAGGTGTCGCACAACCTCGACGCGGTATTGCCTCGCTGCGATGTCATCAACATGCTGCGCATTCAGTTCGAGCGGCAGCGCAGCGGCCTGTTCCCGTCGATCGCGGAATACGCCCGCCTGTTCGGCATGAACAGCGAACGATTGAAAAAAGCCAAGCCCGACCTGCTGCTCCTGGCCCCCGGCCCGATCAACCGCGGCGTCGAGATCACCCCGGAAGTGGCCGACGGCCCGCACTCCGCCATCCTCAAGCAAGTGACGAATGGGCTGGCAATACGCATGGCGGTGCTGTTTTTACTCTGTGGACAGCCGGGGCCTGAAACGCCCCACGAATCCAAACCCGTACGAACTCTAATTTCATGAATGTCCTTTGCATCACCAACGGCCGCATCATCGATCCGTCGCAGCGACTCGACCAGGTTGCCGACCTGTGGATTCGCGGCGAACGGGTTGCCGGCATCGGTCCGCGCCCCGACTTACAGCCGACGCGTACCCTCGATGCGGCCGGCATGATCGTGTGCCCCGGGCTCATCGACATGCACGTTCACCTGCGCGAGCCGGGCCAGGAGGAGGACGAGACCATCGCCAGTGGGGCGGCGGCGGCCATCGCGGGGGGCATCACCTCCGTAGCCTGCATGCCCAATACCGACCCGCCGATCGATCATCAGGCCGCCGCCGAGTTCGTCTATCTGCAAGCTGAACGCGCGGGCAACGCCAACGTCTTCCCCGTCGGCTGCATCACCAAGGGACGCAAGGGGGCCGAGCTCGCGGAGATCGGCGGCCTCGTCGAAGGCGGCGCCGTCGCCTTCACCGATGCCGACAGCCCTGTCGTCAGCGCCGAGATCATGCGCCGCGCCCTCGAATATTGCCGCATGTTCGATCGCCCCGTCCTCAGCCATGCCGAAGATCTCGAGCTGACGCGCGCCGGCATCATGCACGAAGGCCGCGAGAGCATGCGCCTGGGCTTGCGCGGTATGCCGGCGGCGGCGGAAGAAGTCATGGTCCACCGCGACATCGAGCTGGCGCAGCTCACCGGCGGCCAGCTGCATCTCCTGCACGTCTCAACTGCCGGCAGCGTCGAATTGATTCGCCGCGCCAAGGAGAATGGCGTGCGCGTCACCGCGGAGACCTGTCCGCAGTACTGTTTCCTTACCGATAAATGTCTGCACACCTTCGATAGCAACTACAAGCTTAATCCGCCCTTGCGCACCGAAGACGATATTCGCGCACTCATCGCGGGCCTCAAGGACGGCACGCTCGATGTGCTCGCCAGCGCTCATTCGCCGCACGCCCCGGAGAAGAAGGTGCGCGAACTCGACCAGGCCCCGTTTGGCATTGTCGGCCTCGAGACGCTGCTGCCGATCAGCATCACGGCTCTCGTCGCGCCGGGCCAACTGACCTGGATGCGGTTGATCGAAAAGCTCACGACTCGTCCCGCGTCGATCCTCGGCATCGACCGCGGTACGTTGAAAGTCGATGCCGACGCCGATATCACGATCATCGATCCGAACGCGGAGTGGACGATCGACGTGGCAAAGTTCGCGTCCAAGAGCCGCAATTCGCCGTTCAGCGGCCAGAAGGTGCGCGGCCGAGCCCGCGCGGTAATCGTCGGCGGGGAAGTGAAATTCGAGCAAATCTGATAAGATAAGAGCATTCACCAACAAGCCCCAGGATGGTCGCACGATGCAAGGGGAGTTTGCGCTTGGAAAACCCTATGCTCCAGCACGGTTTCGTCCGCGTCGCCGCGGCGCTGCCGCGCCTGCGCGTCGCGGATTGCTCGTTCAATGTCGAACGCTTGCTGCATCTCCTGGACCAGGCCGAGCAGCAAGCCGTCCAGGTGCTTGTCTTTCCCGAGCTGGCGCTGACCGGCTACACGTGCGGCGACCTATTCCATCAGCCGGCGCTGCAGAAGGCCGCCCTCGACGCGCTCGATCATCTGCTCGACGAAAGCGAAAGGCGTTGCTCCGGGCTGTTCGTCGTCGGCCTGCCGTGGCTGGTCGGCGATCAGCTTTACAATGTCGCTGCCGTGTGTCAGAAGGGCCAACTGCTCGGCGTCGTGCCAAAGTCATATCTGCCGACCTACAAGGAATTCTATGAAGCCCGCTGGTTCACCCCGGGCCATGCCCTCACCCCCCAAACCTCTCCCAAAGGACGAGGGACACCTGGTCGCACCATCGACTGGCAAGGCCATCGCCACACGCCGTTCGGCACCGATCTGCTCTTCGCGGACGAGCTGTTTCCGAGCGTCGTCGTCGGCGTCGAGATTTGCGAGGACCTGTGGACGCCGATCCCGCCCAGCTCCTTCCAGGCCATCGCCGGCGCCAAGATCCTCGTCAATCTCTCCGCCAGCAACGAGGTGATTGGCAAACCGAGCTATCGCCGGCAGCTCGTCGTCGGCCAATCCGGTCGCTGCATCGCCGGCTACGTCTACGCCTCCAGCGGCGTCGGCGAATCGACCACCGACGTCGTCTTCGGCGGCCATGCCCTCATCGCCGAGAACGGCTCGCTGCTGGCGGAGTCGCCGCGTTTCCAGCGCGACGACGCCCTCCTGGTCAGCGATCTCGATCTCGATCGTTTGCAAAACGACCGTCAGAAGACGAACACCTTCAACGACTCGCTCGCGCTGTTGCAGGGCCGCGAATATCGCCGCGTGCCGTTCCTGCTGCAGAAAGCGCCGGTGCGGCTGGTGCGTCCGGTCGATGCCCATCCGTTCGTGCCGCGCGGTCCGGAGCAGCTTGCCGAGCGCTGTGCGGAAATCTTCCACGCGCAGGTCGCCGGGCTCGCCAAACGTCTGGAGCACCTCGGCAAGCCGGCAGTGTCGATCGGCATCTCCGGGGGTCTCGACTCGACGCTGGCTTTGCTCGTCACGTGCAAGACCTTCGACACGATGTCAACGCCGCGCAGCAAGATTCAAGCGATCACCATGCCGGGCTTCGGCACCACGCAGCGCACCAAGCTGAACGCCGGCGCGCTGATGAAGCATCTCGGCGTCGCTGCCCGCGAGATCGACATTCGCCTGTTGTGCCTGGAAGAAATGCGGGCGCTGGGGCATCACCCATTCGGCATCGCCCTCGATGGCCTGACGATCGAAACCCTGGCGGCCAAGCTGGGCGAGATTCCCGCCGAGTGCTGCAATGACTTGACTTTCGAGAACGTGCAAGCGCGTATGCGCACGTCACTGTTGATGAACAGCGGCTTCGTCGTCGGCACCGGCGATCTGTCGGAATACGCTCTCGGCTGGTGTACCTACAACGGCGATCAGATCAGCATGTACAACCCGAACATCAGCATCCCCAAAACCCTTGTAAAGTTCCTGCTTCGCTGGGCCGCTCTGAATGAATTCGACGGCGCGGCGCGCAAGACCTTGCTCGACATCGTCGCCACGGAGATCTCGCCGGAGCTATTGCCGGCCGCGAAGGACGGCAACAATACGCATTCGACCGAAGGCGTCATTGGGCCATACGAGCTGCACGATTTCTTCCTGTTTCACTTCCTGCGTTACGGAGCGCCGCCGGAGAAGATTCTGTTCCTCGCGGAACATGCGGCTTTCGAGAAAGCCTACACGTCCGCGGAAATTCGCCGTTGGCTCAAGCTTTTCTTGCAGCGATTCTTCGCGAGCCAATTCAAGCGTTCGTGCTTGCCGGACGGCCCAAAGGTCGGCACGATCAGCCTGTCGCCGCGCGGCGACTGGCGCATGCCGAGCGACGCGCAAGCGTCGGCGTGGCTGAAATGGGCGAAGTGAGTCTATGCGGCCCGGCGTGACCCCACTTCTGCGCCGATCGGCTTTGGCATCATCGCTGCCTGGTTGAACCAGGCTCGCCAGCCCAGGCGCATAAGCGTCGCCAGCGATCGCGCGATTTCCTTGAGGTTCGCCTTCGATTTGCCGACCTTGCGGTCCGCGAAGATGATGGGCGTTTCGCCAAGTCGGGCGCCGGCGAGGTGGCAGCGGTGCAGCACTTCTTGCTGAAACGAGTATCCTGTCGAGAGAAGGTTGTCGAGGTTGGCGCGGCGCAGCAACTCCACGCGGTAGCAGCGGTAGTTGCCGCTGGTGTCGCGTGCCGGCATGCCCAGCAGGACGCGGACGAGCCGGCCGGTCGATCGGCTCATCATGCGGCGCGACCAGGGCCAGTTCTCGACACCGCCGCCGGGGACATAGCGCGAGCCGATCATCACGTCGGCGCGGTCCATGCCTGTCAGGATGGCGGACAGGTAACGCGGATGATGGCTAA
>JACXTT010002766.1_pt1 | contig 27527 bp, 25 predicted proteins | sample 9270951 | NCBI WGS metagenome assembly JACXTT01 (sample SAMN15532306, study PRJNA645909) | rock metagenome | isolation source: weathered quartz diorite | place: Puerto Rico | collected 2017-06-21 | reverse complement strand
AGCGCGTCGAGCAGACTGAACGGTTCGTCGAGGAGCAAGACTTGCGGTTCGATGGCAAAGGCGCGTGCAATGCCGACCAGTTGCCGCATACCAGCTGAAAGTTCCTCAGGTTTGCAATCGCCGATATTCTCTAATCCTACTTGCGCGAGATACTGATCAGCCAGTGTGTTGGCCTCTTTTCGAGTAGACGCTCCCTGCCGCGCATCGATCGCGAGACGGATGTTGTCCCGGACCGAAAGCCATGGAAGCAAGGCTGCAGTTTGAAAGACCACGCCGCGGTCCTGACCGGGGCCCGCGATTTCTTTTCCTCCGACCACCACATTGCCGGAGGTGGCCGTGTTAAGTCCCATAAGGATGGAAAGGACTGTCGACTTCCCGCACCCCGAATGCCCAATAATGCAAACGAACTCGCCCTCGCGGACTTTGAGGGTAAAGTCTGCAACGATAACCGCAGGCCCCGTGGGCGTCGAGTATTCTTTACGGAGTTGCCAGAGTTCGATCATCCAAGGAGTCATAGCGATTGGATCCTCGGCGTGAGGGGCGAGGAACTCGGGGTTTGAGAACTCGATGAGGCGCTGTGAAGTCCCGGCGTGGATGTTTCTGTCTCAATAATACTGCTTGCCTTTTTCGACCGTTCCAAGAAGGCCACGATATGTTGACGTGCTTCTTGGTAGGCAGGGTCCAGACTGATGCCGTGGCGGCTACGCGGGCGCGGCAGCGCGCTGGTGATTGGATGACCAAGAGTGGCCGCTGGTCCGCGCGTAAGCGGGTAGACTCGATCTGCAAGCAGAATCGCCTCGTCAATATCATTTGTGACCATGATGACCGTCGTCTTAGTTTCACTACAGATGCGAGCCAATTCGTCTTGCAGGGTGGCGCGCGTCAGTGCGTCGAGCGCGCTCAGCGGTTCGTCGAACAGCAGCAGGCGCGGCTCCATAGCTAAGGCGCGCGCGAGAGCAACGCGTTGACGCATCCCGCCGGATAATTCGCGTGGACGCTTGTTGACTGCCGCGCCCAGATTGACGAGTTCAATGAAATACTGGGCGTGATCCTGCACGGTGCGACGATTAAAATGAGGAGAGGCCGCCGTCACCGCTAAGCTGACATTTTCCAGAACTGTTAACCAAGGCAACAGCGAGTAATTCTGGAAGACGACCGCACGTTCCGGCCCCGGCCCTGAAAGCAGCCTTCCCGCGAACAGGATTTCACCGTGATCTGGCGTCAGCAATCCAGCCAGCAGTGAAATGAGGGTCGTTTTTCCTGTACCCGAACCGCCGACAATTACCGCGAATTCACCTTCAGTGATGGAGAAGGAGACGCGTGTGAGCACAGGTTGCGCGCGTCCGGGAAAACTTTTTTCTACGTCATGAACTTCAATGAGCGGCGGCATAGGTGCATCCACTGCGGCGAACGACAAGGCGGAAGCTTGACCGTCGTTTTTAACGCTCTGTAAATTCACGGGTTACGTCCTTTGGAAGTGAATCTCGGCCATCGCCATGAGGCGATCAAGTAAATAGCCAGTGAGCCCAATGGTGATGATCGCCAGGATGATATGCGAATACACCAAGCTGTTGTACTCTTGCCACAAAAAGCCTCCCACGCCGGCGGCGCCGGTGAGCATTTCCGCCGCGACAATCACGAGCCAAGCGATACCGAGACTCAAACGATACCCGGTAAATAGGTAGGGCAGCGTGGCGGGAATGATGATTTTTCGCAGCATTTGCCACCGTGACAAACGCAACACGCGCCCCACGTTGAGGTAATCTTGATTGATGTTACGCACGCCGACGGCAGTATTGATGACCGTTGGCCACATAGCGCAGATAGCGATAGTGAACAGGGCGGCGGGTTCGGAACGCTGGAACAAAATTAAGCCGAGCGGCAGCCAGGCGAGTGGAGAAATGGGGCGGAGGATCTGAATGAGGGGGTCGAACGCTTGCGTAAAGCCGCGCGAGAGGCCTAAGAGGAAGCCCAGCGGGGTGCCGAGAAGAATAGCGAGCGCGTACCCTTTGGCTACGCGTGTGAGGCTATAGAAGGCAAGTCGACCGATGCCCTGATTCATCTCGCCCTCTTTGAAGAAAGGATCAAGGATATAGCGCTTCGACTCTTCCCAGCTTCGCAATGGAGAAGGCAAATCCGGGGCGACTGTGTGGCTTAATAGGCCCCATAGCCCAACGACTGCTGCAATGCCGATGAGAGGAAAGAAAATTGCTTTAAGCTGCTGTGATTTCATCATAAGATTCCCTACCTTTTTCACCAGTATTTTTCAGGCTTCGGCAATAGTCTTAATAGTGAAAGCCTTGGCGTACTCCTCGGGCTTGGTGGGATCAAAAGAGACGCCATCGAAGAGTTTCTCCGGCTTGAAGTCTTCAGCCGGCGCTTCAATGCTCAGCTCTTTCGCGACTTCGCGATAAATATCAGGGCGGTGCACTTGATCAACGATCTTTTTGTAATCGGGCGCGCCTTTGACCATACCCCAGCGGCGGAACTGGCTCAGCCACCACACTCCGTGTGACTTCCACGGAAAATTGACGCCGCGCTCGAAGAAGCGCATGTAGTCTTTATCTTCATGTTCTCCGGCGCCGTCGCCATGGTCATATTTCCCGAGCAGGCGACCAAGGATGATTTCTTTGGGACAGTTGATATACGAGGGGCGTGAAACAATCTCCGCTACTTCGGGACGATTCTCCAGTTTGTCGATGAAGACACTGGACTGATGCAGCGCGCGGAGCACTGCTTTCACCGTTTTAGGATTCTTCTCTGCAAATTCGGCAGTAAAGGCGCAGACTTTCTCAGGGTGATTCAACCACAGCGCCTGTGTTGTCGTGGCGGTGAAGCCGATGCCGTCGGCGATGGCGCGGGCATTCCATGGTTCGCCAACGCAAAACCCGTCCATCTTGCCAACCTTCATGTTGGCGACCATTTGCGGGGGAGGGATGGTGACTAATGAGACGTCTTTATCCGGGTCGATGCCGCCGGCGCCCAACCAATAGCGCATCCACATGGCGTGAGTGCCCGGCGGGAATGTCATGGCGAAGGTGCGCGGTGGTTTGCCCTCGGCTTTTTCTGCGTCAAGCAGTTTCTTCAAATCTCCAGGAGAACGGACGCCTTTCTCTTTGAGGTCGTTGTTCAAGCTGATGGCTTGTCCGTTGTAGTTGATTGCCCAGGGAATGATCATCGGCTTCACCGGTGCCCCAAACAGACCCATCGTAGATGCATAGGGCATACCGTATAACATGTGTGTCGCCTGGTTTTCGCCGAGCTGCAGTTTATCGCGAATCACCGCCCAAGAGGCTTCTTTAGAAATGGTGACGTCGAGCCCTTGCTCTTTGAAAAAGCCTTTCTCGTACGCTACGACGATCGAAGAACAATCAGTGAGAGCGATAATGCCAATGCGTATTTGTGGAGTTTCGGGGGCGTCTGAAGCGAAAACTCTGCCGGCCCATCCGAGCGGTAAGTTGGCAGCCAAGGCAGCCATGCCTGAAACTTGTAGGAACTGGCGACGGGAGAGCAGGCGGGACGGGCGAGGTGCAGGTTTCCTCATAACACACGAAATATCCTCTCTTTTATAACCTCATCGGCCTGACCTCGCCGACGGCCTTCCGTGAGTTCAGCAAAAAATGTGCCTTCATATATATTGGAGGATACAGGGCTAAGGACTGATTCAAACAGGTAATTCTTATGAATAAGGAGGGGCGGGGAAATGAGATCAAAGAAGTACTGCTTAGCGAGACGGCACGAGTGTGGACAAAGTGTTGCGTGAGCAACAGTTTCAGAGCAAAAGCAAAACACCCAATGTGCTTATGCTCCGTTGGTTTCGTCATCAAAGCTCATGAACAGCAATCAAACCAGATGCCAGTCGAAATTTGGCTGTGCCGAGGAGAGATGTCTTGTTCTTCCTTTTCTCAATAGGCATGGTGGGAGAGAAAAGTCTTCTTTAATGAGTAATATCATGGCTAGCAGCGCAACTGTCCACAAAATTGAGCATCCTTATATTGAGCACAAAGTCGATACGTGTGGAGGACGAGCTATCATTGCAGGTGCCCGTATCGAGGTGAATCTTATTGCCTGGCATTACAAACAGGGGCGTACGGTAGATGAAATCCTGCAAAGCTATCCGCACCTGACTCCCGCACAAGTGCATGACGCTCTTTCTTACTACTTCGATCATCAGCCGGAGATTGAGGAAGAGATTCATCTCAGTCAGGATTACGACTACTGGATGAAACAATACCCTCCCTCCCGATCCCGTGACTAATATCAAGCTCTATCTTGATGAAGATGTAGAGGTTTTCCTTGCTGATGTGGTGCGTCGGCGAGGCTACGAGGCGAACACCACCAGAGATAGTGGAAATCTAGGCGCACCAGACTTGGTCTAGATCGCCTTTGCTTTTCAGCATGGCGCTGTCATTCTCACGCACAATGTCCAGGATTTTCCTCGATGGCATTACGAGGTCATTGGGCGCAACGAACACCACAACGGTTTCATCGCTCATCAAAGTTGAAAATCACCCGTTTCGTCTTTGAGGTGGTAACACCCTCCTAAATAATAACTTAATCGGGTGCTCGCTTAGAGAAGAGCCTCTTCCAATTTCCTTTTTCGCTTTAACCAATCTGGCATCAACTGTTCTAGCAACCGATAAAACTGCGGTCCGTGGTTTCTGTGCTCTAGGTGGCAGAGTTCGTGGACGACGACGTATTCGATGCAGCCCTTTGGCGCGCGAATGAGATTGCTATTCAGCGTGATAACTTCCGAAGAAGATAAACTGCCCCAACGGGTGTGCATGTTCTTTACGGCCAAGCGAGGACGAGCGTGACCCCGCTGTGCGAATGGTAAGAAACAATCATCTAAGACTTGCGCGAAGATCTCTCTAGCACGTTCGCGATACCAGCGCTGTAGTATGGTTTTGACTTGTTTTGGTTGGGTTTTCCCTCGCGTACTGACGAGCAGTTGTCCTCGCGTCAGCTTTACTGAGGATACAGCACCCTCAGATACTTTGAGCCGATGCTGTCTCCCTAGATAAAGATGGGTTTCTCCACTGATGAATTGTCTCGGTGGTGTCCTCGGGCTGAACCGCTGAAATGCGGCGAGTTGCTTGCTGATCCACGATGCACGTTGCTGGACTTTCACTGTGATAATTGCAGGATCACAAGCTGTTGGCGCGCGGACGAGCACTTGTAGATTTGGATGCACCTCGATCCCTAGCGTCCGGCGCGTCGTGAGAAATTGCACCTCGTAGCAAATGGTCTCGCGGCCGAACGCTACAACGCCATTGCTTGTATTCATGCTGGAATCCGATGCCGAGCCAGTTGCATGGTCCGGGCGATGATATCGTCCATTTCTTCGGTTGCGAGGGTAATGCCCTTCACCCCTTTAATTTCGTCGTACAGATAATCGTCGATATCGTTGATCGTACGGCGCTGCGCATCGAGATCATCCCAGAATCCGACCTTTTTATTACGCTGAATGATCTCCCAGATGTTGATGGCCGCTGCTGCCGCCACTGCAGCAGCCGTTTGTTCATCAGCAATATGGTGCGCCATATAGGGCTTCACCACGCCAAACACGGCGGCAGCGTTCTCGTTCTTAGTAAGAGAGGGAGGCAGATCATCCGACTTGCGCTGGACAACTGCGTCCTTGAGGGCGCTCACTCGCTGCAAATATTCCAGGTCAGAGATGCGCTTGGCGCGGAAGTCATCAATGGCTTGCTGGATCAGCTGGGAAAATTTCTCGTAGAAGGCAGGATCTTGTTCAAGGCGTTCGCTGATTACCCGCTTCGTGGCATGCGCGATCATGTCAGCCTTCGCACCCGGTGTCTTGGAGTAGCCCTGTTCTTCAACGACCTTCTGGAACGCTTCCTCATCAAAGATATTGACCGGCTCGTTCAGTCGAATCACCTCACTAGCGGTGATGTGTGTATCCAACAGTTTCTTAATCTTTGGTTCAAAATCGTGGTAGTCGATGGTGTCAGCGTATCGTAGTTTCACCGCCGCCTTCAGATTTTGGAAGCGTCGTAAATCCTTTTTATATGCCTCCACTTTCTTCTCCGGCGTTGAGACGACGAACTGTTCGCTCGACAGCGCGATGGCTAGGGTCCTTGCATACGCATTCAAGCGCTCGTAAAAGTCGTTTCGTAGTTTCTCGTCAGCAAGCAGCACCTCATACGCTTCCTCATCCTGTCGATGCTTGACTTCCTTAAAGAGATCCCACAGTTCAGCATGGCGCTGTGGTAGTTGTCTCACTTCTTCGTGAATACTGACAAGGGCTCCTGTGAGGTCCTCTTCCTCAAATTCCTTTAAAGCGCTGTAAGTGGTAAGCGCTTTATCTAGTTCGCCAAGCACACCAGCGTAGTCAATGACGTAACCAAATTCTTTCGGCTTTGCGCCTTCCTCATCGTCATAAAGACGATTGACGCGGGCAATGGCCTGGAGAAGAGAGTGATCGCGCAGCATGCGCGTTAGATAGAGCATGGTGTTGCGTGGCGCGTCGAAGCCGGTCAGGAGCTTGTCTACAACAATGAGAATCTCTGGGTTATCGCCAAATTTGAATTGGTTAATGATCTGCTTGTTATACTCCTCTTCGTTCCCGTAGCGTTTCATTATGCGTTGCCAAAAGGCGACCACGACGTCTGTCGATTCTTCAGCGTCGATTTCTTCAAATCCTTCGCGCTCGTCAGGCGGTGAGATAATCACCTCCGAAGACACATGCCCGATATCGTCCAGGAACTGCTTATATCTGAGCGCCGCCGCTTTGCTTGGCGCGACTAATTGCGCCTTGAACCCCGTGCCCTGCCAGTGCTGCCGGTAATGTTCGCTGATGTCGAAGGCGCGCATGTAAATAACCTGATCAGCCTTGTTGAGCATCTCGGCGCGGCTGTACTTCTTTTTGAGGTCCGCCTTCTGCGCGTTAGTGAGCCCTTGCGTGTGGCGCTCAAACCATAGATCAATCGCCTTCTCGTTTTGCTCCATCTCCACGTGACGCGCTTCGTACAATAGGGGCACGACCGCTTTATCTCGCACTGCCTGATCGATGGAATAGGCGTCGATCAACCCGCCAAAGCGTGCGAAGTTGTTTTTCTCTTTCTTCATGAGTGGGGTGCCGGTGAAGCCGAGATAACACGCGCGTGGAAACATTTGGCGCATCCTGGCGGCGAAAGAGCCGAAGTTCGTGCGGTGGCTTTCGTCCACGAGCATGAAAATATCCGCCGAGTCGTCCTTGAACTTCCGGACCGAGAGCGCCTTGTCAAATTTGTGAATCAGCGTGGTCACAATGTGTGCCTTTTGATCGGACACCAGTTCGAGCAGATGCCGCCCGCTCTCCGCCCTATCTGGGGAGAGCCCGCAAGCGGCGAAGGTGTTGCCGAGTTGTGTGTCGAGATCGACGCGGTCCGTTACCAGCACTACACGAGGATTGCGGATCTCCAGGTCAAGCGCCAATGCCCGGGCAAGCATCACCATGGTGAGCGACTTGCCCGATCCTTGCGTATGCCAGACAATGCCGCCGCGACGTTTCCCCTCCTCGTCTCTTTCCTTCACGCGGTGGAGAATTTTCTTGACGGCGAAATATTGCTGATAGCGGGCAATCTTGCGGATGCCGCCGTCAAACACGGTATACAGCAGCGCCATTTCCAGCAGGCGTTCTGGACGACAGAGGGCATAGAGCGTCTTGTCCTGCTCGGTGATCATGCGCTTCGTCAAGTATTCTTCTTGCCGTTCTCCTATGCCGAACTCCGACGCGATTAAGTCAAATAATCCAGCTTTAGTTTTCTCAGTAAGCGGTCTATCGAGGACAGCACGGAGATCTGCTTGTGGAATGTCTTCCTTCCAGATCGACCAGAACTTTGCCGCCGTTCCCGTTGTGGCGTAGTGAGCATCATTCTTGTTGACTCCGACAACTATTTGCACATAAGTGAAAAGCTTTGGGATATAGTCGTCGCGCTGATTGCGAATCATTTGCGAGACCGCTTGCGCTGCTTCGATCTTCGGGGATTTACATTCGATTACGGCGAACGGAATGCCATTTACAAATAAGACAATATCTGGGCGCGAGGCCTCGCGACTACGGGTCCGTTCTACTGGAAACTCGGCGGTCACGTGGAACGTGTTGTTTGCCGGGTTCTTCCAGTCAATGAAATTCAAGGTGAAACTTTTCAGATCGCCTTCAATGGACTGCTCTAAACTGACTCCCAACGTGAGCAAGTCATAGACCGCTTCGTTCGTCTTCTGTAGTCCGTCGTACTTGACGTTCTTGAGCCGCTGGATGGCGCTTTGAATGTTTTCCTCGCTGAAGCGATAGGCTCCACCCTTATAGTGGATGCGGTTGAAGTGTTTCAGGCGCGCGCGAAGGATTTCCTCTAGAATGACGTTGCTCGCTTTACTGCTGCGTGCTGCTAATGCCTGCGTGGGAGTGAGATACTCGAAGCCAAGGTTAAGAAGCAATTGCAGCGCGGGAATCTGCGAAAGGTACTTTTCATTGGAGGGGAAACTGTCCATCACGCCGCCTCCGTGTCTTCCACTTTGACCCGCCACTGGCCGGTGAGGAGTTTTTGCATGAGGCCGCGTTTTTGTTTGTCCAATAGACGAAGGTAGTCTTTGAGAAGAGTGATCTCTCTCAAGCCGATTTCCAGCACCGCGTTAATTTCTGTCTGTTCTCGAAGGGATGGCAGTGGAATTTTAATTTGGGCGAACTGGCTCCATCGTAAGCTACCACGTCTGTCCACGGAAGCGCTCGTGTTGACTTCAAAAAGGTGCCGGAATGTTTCTATCTTTAGCAGCTTGAAAAGATAACCATCATTAACGCGTGCCTTATCGGTTTCGAAGACTGTATAGATGGGGCTGACAAGACCAGCCGGGTAAGCGGTTTGGTAGCCAATGGAGCCTTCTTCTAAGTGGTTCGTGGCGTAGGCAAATTGGCCTCGCTTGACTATTTTGTAATTCGATGTATCGCTCGCGAAAATCTGTTTACCGAAATACTTTAGAGAGTCTACAAGTCCATCATATTTAGTGCAGGAGAGCACAGGGATCGATGAGGCGCTATTGTTTGTAACAGAGACTTCATTTGCAACATTACCGATCGCGATGACCTCCCAGTCGCTTGGCGTTTTGAACCAATGCGAGGTAACATAACTGTCCGATACTCGGCCTCCTAGGCGAGTCAAGCCAAAGAGCAGACGCTTCGCTAAGGCTTTCTGTAGTTGCGTCTTCGCCGCGATCAGCCGTTCAGTCTTTTCGATGGCAGTGTCCCATGTACTGAGAATTGACGCAATTTTTCTTTGAGCAATAAGAGGGAGGAGTAAAACCGGAATGGCCTCAACAATCGCTTGATTGATTTTTTTCATACTACCACTGGTCCCAGTGGCGTGGCATTGTATGTATCTCTGAACAGGCTCACTTCTGAGATACGCCTCGAGATACTCTGAATCGACCTTTATCGGATCTGTACGAAATCGCATCATGAGGTCTGGGTACGAGCAATTTTCTAGTCCCCCATGATAAAGAGCTACTCGGCCGACCTTGTCGAGAGTGTTGGAGCGGCTTATTAAAAAATCTCCAGGACAAAGTTGAAAACGATCAACAAGCGGCTCATTCGTCGGTGCTGGTTTAGCCTGGGATAGATCAAGACCTTTGTCACTTAAAGCGGATAACCCCAAAATCCATTTACCAGTTGGCACTTCTGGACAAACGGGTGAATAACCATTCTGTGGAGGGCTCGTGAGCAAATCGCTAAGCGGGACGAAAATTTCACTTCTCTTTTCGTTTATTTTTTCCTTACGATAGGAAATCGTTCTACTTCCAGTCATACGCTTAGCTCCTCCAAGTGCCGCTTCAGCTTGGTGTGTACCTCGGCAAGCTCAGTTTCCAGCCGATCAATTTCCTGTTGCACAGCAGCGAGATCGATTTCCTCCTCCTCTTCGAAGGTGTCAACATAGCGAGGAATATTGAGGTTGAAGTCGTTCTCTTGGATCTCCTCGAACGTCGCGACGTGAGCGTACTTCTCCTGTGGCTTACGCGCCTGATACGCGGAGACAATCTTCCGAAGATGTTCTTCAGAGAGCGTGTTTTGGTTCTTTCCGGCAATGAAATCTTGACTCGCATCGATAAACAGCACGTCACGATAGGTATCGCGCGCCCCACCCTTCTCCCTGGCCCGGTCAAAAACTAGAATCGCGACTGGAATAGAGGTTGTTTGGAACAGGTTGGCTGGTAAGCCGATGACAGCGTCAAGGAGATTCTCTTCAATCAGTTTTTGACGGATGCGGCCCTCGGCTCCGCCACGAAACAACACCCCGTGCGGCACGACCACAGCCACGCGTCCTTCTTGTGGTAATGCAGTTTCAATCATGTGACTGATGAACGCGAAGTCGGCTTTCGACTTCGGCGGTGCCCCGCGCCAAAATCGATTGAAACGATCGTTCTCTGCATTTTCTGCGCCCCACTTATCAAGTGAGAACGGCGGATTAGCGACCACCACGTTAAATCGCGTCAATCGGTCATTTTCAACCAGCGCCGGACTATTTAACGAATCGCCCCACTCAATCCGCGTGCCATCTTTGCCGTGCAGAAACATGTTCATGCGAGCCAGCGCCCAGGTGCTGCCATTCACCTCCTGGCCGAACAACGCGAAGTCACGACTACCCGTTGCCTCAATGATTTCTGCTGCTTCGATGAGGAGACCACCAGAACCGCAGGCCGGATCGCAAATCCGATCCCCAGGTTTCGGCTGGGCCAGCCGGGCTAGGAGTTTCGATACATGCTTCGGCGTATAGAACTCGCCCGCCTTCTTACCTGCGTCAGACGCAAAGCGTTCGATGAGATAGATGTATGTGTTGCCAATAATATCTTCAGAGACACGGCTAGGCCGTAGATCAAGCTTGTTAAAATCTTCTAGTAGATTTTTGAGACGTCGGTTGCGATCCTTGGTTTTGCCAAGATTAGCTTCTGAGTTGAAGTCGATGTTGCGGAACACTCCTTCAAGCTTGATCTTGTTCGCGTCTTCAATATGTTCAAGCACGATATTGATGAATTCGCCTATGTTAGCCTCATTCCGACGTTCGTACAGACTGTAAAAATCGGCGAGAAACCGATCAGGCTGTGGCTCCTTCAATTCGATATAGGGCAGCGTGAAACGTTCACGTTCTAGCCTGCGGCGGATACGTTCTTCATTATCGCCATATTGTTTTCGGTATTCCTCGTAATGGTCTTTCCACAGGTCACTGATATATTTGAGAAAGAGCATCACCAGGATGTAATCCTTGTACTGGGCGGGGTCTATGACTCCACGAAAAGTGTCACACGCAGCCCACGCCGTTGCATTCACTTCTTGTTGGGTGAGTTGGACGGCCATGTCGTCATCTCCTTTTCTAGGTGTCGTCTTCAAAAGGGGCGGAATCACCGCCCCCAGGTTGTCAGCTAGCGATCACCACACGGTGGTTGATATTGAGCCCGGAGTTCTCGTTCAATCAGCAGTCGTTGCCATTCTGGAACGTAGTATGCGGCAACAGTAAGCGCCTGATAACCTCGACTTCTCCAGCAGAACGCGCGATCGTGATTCTCGACGCGCGTGCGGACATCGTAAGATTCACCAATATCTACAACTGACCAAGAGTTATTGCCATTGCTTCCAAGGATGGCGTATACACCAGACTGATTCCAAAGCATCGCAGTGTTTTGATGAGGACCATCAAAGTTGTAACTCCCAATTTGAATGGGCATAATAAAAATCCTTTCATAGGTGGTTTGTGGCTGCTTATGAATCAGCGGAAAGGGTGTTGGCGCACTCTTTCCGCAACCAAATGCCTTCTCCATCTTACGGAGGGTCGCGGGCGCGGCGTAAGAGAAATCCTTCAATGAAGCGCTGACGCTGCTTGAGCAGCTCCTGCGTTAAGCGTTCTTCTTCAGCAGCCAAATTGGCAAGCTCTACAATTTCTTTCTGGCGCATTAAGGGTGGAACTGGTACCTCCAAGGCATCAAGAGTTGCTTTACTGAGCATGCGAACTGATGTGCCCTCCGCCCGTTTAGCAAGAGTCGCTTGCGTGCTTGGCAAATTGAGAAACCATTGCAGATATACTGGCTTGATGATGTTCTTCTTAACTCGGATGACCATCATTGGGGCCGCCAGTACGGTAGGCTGGAGGTCGGTTGCAATCAGCGATGTAGTGTTTGTAAGACCTCGTGAACGAAAGAGTAAATCTCCCTTTTTTACGAAATGACTTTCTTTCTTGTACTCCGGTTCGCGCACCCGAATTAAGTCTTCGGTATGAAGGAGATTAGTATCGTCAATGTCTTTCATTTGGATTACAGCAAGTTCTCCTTCAGGATCAGGCTCAAGTCTCGTCCGAAATGAAACTCCCATTTTCACTTCGGCAATTTCCCCGAGATTTTTTTTCATATTGCAGTAATCTCTTTTCTGAGATCATAAATACCGCTCCTACCTCTTTCGGTCAAGTGCTGTAATGAGATTTCTGTAATTTATTAAATCTGCCGTGCCTCTTTGTCATGAAGCAAGGCTAATTAGTCGTCCAAAGTAAGCGCCCTTTACAGGCAACATGCAAAGGCGACATCTTTGAGCGTTGCATCCATTGACGCAAGTCTTTACACAACAATATAGTTGTGTTGATGGTTCCCCCTTTTGATCAGACGGGTAACCTCCCGTCAGGCATTTACTGGGTCACGTGGAGTGAACTGGTGTCCGCTTTTGGATTCACCGTGCGGCGGGTACGGCTTCTGGCCGGATTGAAAACAGCACTCGCGCTGTTGAAGACAGCGGGATGTCGTAGTGTGTATATTGATGGCAGCTTCGTGACGGCGAAACCCCATCCGGGGGACTTTGATGCGTGCTGGGCCATCGAAGGCGTGGATCCCAACATGTTAGACCCTGTGTTTCTTGATTTCTCACATGTACGCGCCGCACAGAAAGCGCGGTTTCTGGGCGAGTTCTTCCCGGCGGATCTTCCCGAAGGGCTTACCGGCAAGACGTTTCTGGAGTTCTTTCAAACTGACAAAAACACCGGCGCCGCCAAAGGCATTGTGGCGCTGAATCTGAGGAGATGGCGACCATGATTAAGAACGAGCGGCAATATCGCATCACTAAAGCGCACGCAGAGAAATTTGCGAAAGCTATTCAGGAGACGACAAGATCTCCGCAGCCTATGGAACATCCCTCGCTCCGAAAGGCGCAGATAGATGCAATGAAAAGTCAATGGGAGGATTTGCAGCGTGAGATCAAGGAGTACGAGACGTTGCGGTCCGGCAAACGGAAAGTCGTTACACTCGACTCACTAGAAGCGCTACCAAAGACCTTGATTCAGGCGCGTATTGCAGCTGGACTCAGCCAGGAGGACTTGGCTGCCAAGCTGGGACTCAAACCGCAACAGATCCAGCGTTATGAAGCCACTGAGTACCAGGCAGCAAGCTTCGAGAGAGTCCAGGAGATCATGCGTGTGCTCGGGGTCAGACTGCGGCGTCCAGCAGCCCTTCGTTTAGCGTCCTGATTCTTGACGAAGAGCTAGACCAAGCGAGGACAGCCCTGCTCAAGATTTTTGCCGAGCAGGTGATAGGCTCTATCCCATCTTAATTGCTGATGATTGCAAGATGATGCAAGCTTGCGCTTCCCTACCACGACTGCTGCAAAGCCAAAAACAGTTCCTGCAGATTCCCACACGTCAGAACGGCGTCGCAGACTGGAGCGTAGAGACCCATCACGCTGTCTCCGGTATCCCACCGCTCTCTTGGTTCAGGATTCAGCCAGATGAGCGTCTTTACATGTTCGCGAATGCGCGCCAAGAGGTCAGGACGCGGGGGACGGCGGTTGTTGCGTGCGTCGCCGAGCACGAGCGCGATAGTGTTACGGGTCAGAAGGCGTTCGCCTTCATCTTCCCAAAACTGCTGTAGGACCTTGCCGAAATCGGAGCGGGCATAGAGATCGAGCGTTTCGTGGGGAACGACGTAGCCGTTCTCGAAAGAGACTTCGCAGAGGCGATCTACATAAGCGAAGGTGCGCACGCGACGGAAATAGTCGGTCGCAGGGGCTATCAACGCCAGCAAGAAATCGCTCACGATCGCTACTGACCCCGATAAATCGCACAAAACGACCAAGTCTAGTTTGCCTGGGCGTCGATAGCGCCAGGACAGTTCGATCGGCGCTCCGCCATGCGCAACTGAAGAACGGAACGTGCGGCGAAAATCAAGCCGCCCTTGTCTTCCACGTTTGTAACGACGACTGAGACGACCACGGAGTCGCCGCGCTAACTCTTTGACAAGTTCTTTTGTCGATTCAACATCGCGTGCATCGAACTCTTTGAAGGGTTTTTCTAGAAGCGCCTGGCGTCGCGCTAATTCGCTTTTGTGCTGATTGTGTTGTTCGTCTTCGCTCGCCTCTTGTACGGCGTGCTGATCGTTGTCTTTGTGTGTGTCCGCTGCCCTTTGTTGTTTTTGTAGACTTTGAAGTTCTTGTGGTTCTTGAGAAGCTCGTTCTCTGGTCTGTCGTTTTTCCGAAGGTTGCTCTTGTGGACGCGATTGTGAGCCTTGCTCTTTGGCAGGCTGCTCTTCTCCAGCGCCAGTGAGCTTACCAAGTTTTCTTTTTCGGCGTCGTCCAGGGCCGGCAAAGAAACGTATAAAGATTTCGTCGAAAGCTGGGCGGTCTGCTTCCTCTTTTACTAAACTTGCCGCCAATGCTTCTCGCAGAATTTCTCGTTCAACGCCAGCGGCGACTATTGCCAGCATCGCATCCATGCTTTCGCTCAGCGAAATACGCAGCCCCGCCCGACGAAGTTCGCTGATGAAATTGAGAATAACAGTACGCATATGTCGTGTTTCTCTAGCAACAAACTGGTCCCCGCCTGCCCTCTTTATCATCAATCCCTTCCCATTTCGCTGTGGCTTTGCTCCCACTCTCTAGAGTGAAACCTTTAGGCGACGGCGTCTTTCCTCAGAAGCCGTCTGGGTCTGTAGGCTGGCATTCCTGTTGCACGATAGCAGAGGGAGCGATGGGTATGTGGATGGATCGGGGACAGCGCCCCACTGCCCTGACTACGCCCTCCAGTGCGGTATGAACCTCGTGTCGGAGGAAACGATATGCATACGAAGCCACGGTTTCTTCAAGGCGTTTATTCCTTTCAAGGGCGCGGGCTAAAAATCCCATTCTTACTCTCCACCGAACTATCGTACACCGTGCCTTTCAATAAACGATCGCAGCTCATCTATTTTCGAGGAGGAAACTCTACTAAGGAGCTGATCTCCATCATCTTTATGCGGGATGACAAACCGATGCGCTATTTTCCTATAGGAGCAAAAGCCGACGTCCATGTGCAGCTCGCTGTGGTGGAGGACCTCCTACCTGACAGCCGGCTGGAGATCTTCCTGGCTGCCCCTGAAGACGCTACTGGATCAGTCGTGTTGGACATCGGCTTGGTCGAAATTTAGGAGAAGGCAGGGGTTTTCAGTTCCTTGCCAGGTCTCCTCAAGGTAATCACGATGGCGAAAAAAAAGAAACTGGTCGTCATTGGTAATGGCATGGCTGGCGCACGTACGGTCGAGGAAATTCTCGCACGCGGCGGTGGAGAGCAATTTGCAATCACCATGTTCGGTGACGAGCCGTATGGCAACTATAACCGCATCCTGCTCTCTAACGTGCTTAATGGATCACAGGATGCACAAGAGATCTTTCTCAATTCACTGACTTGGTACAGCGAGAACGACATCACGCTGCACGCCGGCGTCCGAGTGACGGCTGTCGATCGCATCACGAAGGAGGTATTTTTCAACGAGGAGCAGAGCGCGCCCTATGATACGCTATTGATCGCCACAGGCAGCCGCCCTTTCATCCCCCCGCTAGACGGTCTCACCATGCAGGACGGCGCGTGGAAGCCTGGGGGCTTCGTGTTCCGCACGCTCGACGACTGCACTCATATCGCTGCTTATGCAATGAAGAGCCGCCGGGCGGCGGTGATCGGTGGCGGCCTGTTGGGTCTGGAAGCCGCACGCGGCCTACTCAATTATGGCTGCGAGGTGCATGTCATCGACATAGGCGCGTATTTAATGACGCATCAGCTAGACGCCCAAGCCGGCGCTATCCTTAAAACTACGCTGGAAAAGATCGGCATCCAGGTACACCTGCAGAAGGCAACGAAGGCCATCCTGGGTGAAGAGAAAGTGATGGGACTGGCTTTCAAAGACGGTACAACGCTGGATTGCGATATGGTCGTCATCGCGGCTGGCGTCAGACCCAACACTGAATTGGCCCTACGCTGCGGCTTAACCGTGGAACGCGCTATCGTGGTCGATGATCACATGTGTTCCGTGGATGATGCTAACGTGTATGTAGTCGGGGAGTGTGCGCAGCATCGCGGGCGGGTGTACGGCCTAGTTGCTCCCCTCTGGGAGCAGGCAAAGGTAGTGGCTGACCATATCACTAGGCGTGACCCCGGCGCCGCCTATCACGGTTCTAAGCTGGCCACCAAGCTTAAGGTCATGGGTGTCGAGCTGGCCTCCATGGGTATCACCGAGCCCGAAGAAGAACGCGATGAACTCATACAGTTTGTTGAGCCTAAACGGGGGACCTATAAGAAGCTAATCATTCGCGACGGAAGATTGATGGGGGCAATTTTGCTGGAGGACCTGAGAAAAGCGGCCTATCTGATGCAGGCGTTTGATCGCAACACCCCGCTGCCGGAAGAGCGCTTGTCATTATTATTTGACATCGGCGCTCCCAGTAAAAAAGTCACCATTGACGAAATGCCCAACCACGCCCAGGTGTGCAATTGCAATGGCGTCGGCAAAGGTGCGATCCTCCAGTGCGTCGCCAATGGCAACCGTAGCGCCAAGGCGGTGATGGCGGCAAGCCGCGCGGGCATGGGGTGCGGCTCGTGTAAGGCGCTGGTGAGCGAGATCGTCGAGTGGGCCTGCGCAGGGCAAATGGAGGAAGACCCTTCAAGTCACTATTATGTGCCGGGCATAGCGCTCACGAAACCGGAATTGGTCCACGCTGTTCGAGAACAGCAACTTAGGTCCGTTGCCGCTGTGTTCTCGGCCTTGGCTGACGGCAAGGATGATGGAGCCAGCAAGCCAGGGCTAGCGTCACTTCTGCGGGTAATCTGGAAAGCTGAGTATGAAGACGAGCGGGACGCGCGTTTTATCAACGATCGCGTCCACGCCAACATCCAAAAAGATGGTACGTTTTCAGTGGTTCCACAGATACCCGGCGGCGTGACGTCCCCTGTCCAGCTGCGACGGATCGCCGACGTGGCGGAAAAATACCAGGTCCCGTTGGTGAAGCTCACCGGTGGCCAACGTATTGACCTGCTTGGTGTGAGGAAAGAGGACCTACCTCTCATATGGAAAGACCTGGGCATGTCTTCCGGCCATGCCTACGGCAAGAGCTACCGAACCTGCAAGAGCTGTGTGGGGACCGACTTCTGCCGCTTTGGCCTCGGTGACAGCACGACCCTGTCGCTCAAGATCGAACGGCGATTCCAGGGTATTGAAAGCCCGGCCAAGATGAAACTAGCGACAGCGGGTTGCCCGCGCAACTGTTCTGAAGCGCTGGTAAAAGATGTAGGCGTAGTCGCTATCGAGGGCGGCAAATGGGAAATCTATGTCGGCGGAGCGGGAGGGTCGCATGTTCGTAAGGGCGACCTGCTCTGCGTAGTTGATAATCACGACGATGTGCTGCGCTACATAGGCCGTTTCATGCAGTACTACCGGGAGAACGCCAGGTATCTCGAACGGTCTTATACGTTCGTCGAGCGTATCGGCATTGAGAAGCTGCGAGCCGTCATAGTGGATGATAGCGAGGAAATTGCCGTGCAGTTGGATAAGGCCATGCAGGAGTCCATCGATGCTTATGTCGATCCTTGGAAAGAAGCGTACGCACCGGTAACACCAAACCAGTTCGCCTCGATTCTGCCGGCCCCGCCAGAAGAATAGCCATGCGCCCAGACCTGTAGGTCGCCATACTATACAAGGTAAACATCGATGAAGACATTTATCAAGGTAACTGAGGTATGGGCGCCGACCAAGAGTCGTACTCAGCTTGAGTTTGCTGATGGCCTTTACGGCCCGCTCAAGGCTTTCCGGGAGTCAAGTGAGCAACTGCGGTTCAATTATGATGAGGGTTTGCCGGGCAAGGCGTGGGCGGCCCGCCATCCGATTATTTTGAAGAACTTCGAAAATTCTTACTTCCTACGGACCGAAGCCGCCAGCAGTGCTGGTCTAACCTGTGGGATTGCCGTGCCTGTTTTTGCCGGTGACTTTTTGCTGGCAGTGCTTGTGTTTTTCTGCGGTGACGATGAGGAACACGTTGGCGCGATCGAACTGTGGCGCAACGATTCCGCAGAATCCTATGAGCTAGGCCTGGTAGACGGTTATTTCGGCGCGGAGGAATATTTTGCGTTGCTGTCACAGCAGACAAAATTCAGGCGGGGGTTCGGGCTGCCCGGCATCGTCTGGAAAACTGGTATGCCGCTGATCATGCCAGACTTGGGCAGATCACACACTTTTCTCAGGAGAGACAGCGCATTGAAGGTGGGGATCAATAAAGGATTGGGGATCCCATGCTTACACGATCCAGGTCAGGTTTATGTCATGACTTTTCTTTCCGCTTTAGGCACGCCGATCGCACGTCGTGTCGAGATCTGGACGCCGAACGAAAAGGGTGATGGCTTGACATTCCACTCTGGCGATTGCGACAGGAACCCTAATCTGGCTGCTGACTACAAGTCGATCAGTCTTGCCAGAGGAGAAAGCGCGATCGGCAAGGTTTGGCTGACCGGGACGCCGTCGGTATGCGAAAATCTTGCGACTGACTCTACGCTGATCGGAAGGTCCGCCCGGACGGCAGATCTCGATGCGATTGTTGCGATGCCTGTCATCGAACGTAGCGGGCTAAAGGCTGTCGTTGCCTGGTATTTCTGATTCTTGAGTCTTTGGGCAGTAAGAGACAAAGAGGGGGACGCTGTTTTGTTGGCAGCAGCAGGGCGCTGCCCACCAGTCACAACTTAAGGATCGCCCCACACTAAGTGTTCCGTGTGTTGAATCTCCTGGTGGCGCAGGCGACGACGTTTGACGAGACCTAAGAGCCTGGCGTGCTGCGCTAAATAGGAAACCAGATCGAGGGTCTCGCCGCGCGTCAGCGCGCAGCTATAATGATAGAAGGCGCGAAACACCATCTCGACCGAGATCTGCTCCAGGGGTTCGTTGAGGCTCTGCGCGACCTGTTGACAGATGGAGAGGAGCACGAGGTAGAAGAGCAGCGTAGCCTAGAGTTGGAGCTGGATCCCATTGGAGGAGGCTTTCCAGAGATAGGCGAGATCGAGCACGCGTTTGGTGACCAAGAACGCATCTTCAATGCGCCACCGATGCCGATACAAGTCACAGACTTGCCGCGCCGAGAGCTGGGCAGGATCGAGCACGTTGGTGAGGTAGCGATACCACTGGCCCTGCCACAAGACTGAGACCAAGCGTAAGGGATGGCGACAGGGATTGGAGCGGTAGAGGCCGACCGCAATGAGTTCGTCGCGATAGTAGGGACCCTGACTGAGCACCTGGGTCGTGCGGTAGGCGGTCTGGTGGCGCAGGCGGGTAACAAAGGACTTCTGCTGCGTCGTGAAGTCATCAAACCACAAGAAGCTGAAGAACCCCAAGTCAAAGATGAGCAACCCGCGTGCTGGCAGGGCGGTGAGAATCGCTGTCGCAAAGCGTTTGTCATTGGCAGCGGCATCCTCAGTATAGAGTTGCCAGAGCGGCCGATGGGTAAAGGCTTCGACCATCACCATCATCCGGCCAGCTAAAACGAGGCCGGGCTGGGCGTGCAGCGTCTGCGTCTTTTTGCGAATCGCCTCCAGCGTCGAGCCATCCACCATGGCAATGCGCGCAAACCGCGCCCGGACTGCCGCCCAGTGCTCCAGCTGGGGCAACTGGGGCGGCGGTTGGGCTTGCAACTGCGCACTAACTTCCGTCAACACCTCCGCGAGTGCCCTGGCCGGGAGGGTATCAAGCCGCTTGGCAATCGCTTGTGCACTGACCTGCAACGGCGCGACCCACAGTAAGCCGTCTTGCACTACCACGCGGTGGACTTCCGCGATCGAGCCCAGCCGTCGCCAGACTAAACTCACGACCAGGGCTACCATCACTGGTAGCGTCAGAATCCGCGCACGCAGCCGAATGGCACGGTGGGGATTGCGTGGGTCGCGCCGCTTCAATTGGCGAGGCGCCAGCAAGGCTGGAGTCAACAACGCAAAGAGTTCAGCCTCGATCTCCCCTACGGCGGGCACCGGCCCTGGCACGCGATGACGAAAATCGGGATTGCAATGCTGTCCAGGGCTGCGCTTGGCCATCTCCAACCTCCAGGCTTGGGATAGGCAAACTCTAGCGTATCGCCTGCCCTTCGGCAGCAACTCCCGATCTCACCGCCCTCATCCTTCCTTGTTAAGTTGTGACCAATGGGCGCTGCCTTGCCCCTACATTCTCTTCAAAGAGAGAAAGAAAAGCGAGCGTGAAAGAAGGCGAGGCGAGAGCGAGGCAGAGGGTCCCTAACACAGAAAGGAACTCTCTCCTCCGGAGATATTCATGACTCCATCACTAGATTATTATGACCAACTCGCCCAACTTCTGCGTGACCCAGTTTATTGGGGAGGAAGTGCTCCAAGGGGAAACATGGCGCCTGTGCTGCTCATCCCAGGATTTCTCGCTGGAGACTGGACCCTGACGGTAATGGCAGGGTGGTTGAAGCGCATCGGATACCGTCCATACCTCTCAGGTATTGACTGGAATATAGGCGCTCCCCATACCACAGGCGAGGTGCTGGGGCAGAGACTGGCCTACATCGCGTGCAATGAGGACTCTCCCGTCCTGGTTATCGGTCATAGTTTGGGAGGGATGCTTGCCCGAGTCCTGGCCTCTCAGTCCCCGAAAGTTATTAGTCATGTGGTAGCCCTGGGCTCTCCCATTCGCAGTTCTCCGCACACAGTTCATCCTCTGGTCCGTTTAGCATTCCTCACTTTACAATCCCTGTGGGGAACCAATGTCCTCCCTGACCTCACTGCATTTTTTCAGAACGTCGCTTCTCCTCTTCCTCAAGGAGTCCGCTTTACCGCTATCTTCTCTAGGAGAGACGAGATTGTGGACTGGCACACGTGTCTGGACCCTCAAGGGGACAACCGACAAGTTTCAGGCCGACACCTGGGGTTAGTGGTGAACCGGGAAGTGTACCGACTCCTAGGCTCCATCCTGAGTTCCTCTTCAAAGTCTCCGATCAGTCTTGTGCGGAGACAGTATAAAAAAGAGGACAATAGTCGGATCTTGAATGGCGCCTCAAGCCTTTCTTTCCTCATGCACAGTTCTGGTAAATCTGATCTTCCTAAGGCGAGCTAAGGATGTGAGGCTCAGTAGAAACGGCTGAACGCGCACCGCACCGTGCGCACGAAAAAAACGAGCGGCCAATCTCTACACTCGCGGCCGCCGTTTCTCCCGATAGTCTCGCATCGCTTCGCTCAATTCGCCAGTTTCTAGAGATGCTGAGCGTGCGCGATCAATCTCTTCGGCCAACGCCCCGGGCTCCATGTTCCACGCGTTACGCAATAAGCGCTTTGTGACTGCTGCAGCTCGCCACCCAACCTGGAGACAGCGTTCGATGAGTTTTTGCGTTTCTTCCTCTAAGTTTTCAGGTTCAACCAATTTGGCGAGTAACCCCAAGCGGTGGGCTTGTGCAGCGTCGAAGCGCTCGCCGAGGATGACGATCTCTAATGCTTTGGCTAAGCCTACCAATTGCGGCAGTCTGTAGGTCGGTCCAGCATCAGGCGGTGAACCGTACAGCACCTGCGGAGAGGAAAAAAAGGCAGTGGTGGCGGCGATACGAAAGTCGCAAGCAAGCATCAGCTCGAACCCAGCGCCAAGGCAAGGGCCGTGTATGGCGGCGATGGTGAGTTGTGGGAGATGTTCCAATGTGTCCAACGCTCGCATCCACGGCTCCCAGGTCGTGCGCAACGCTTCTGGCGTTGCAGGCCGATTTGCCGCCGCCCGGAGATCCATACCCGAACAAAAAGCGCGTCCTTCGCCTTTTATGACGACCACGCGGAGGTCAACCTCCTGTTGAATCGCTGTGCAGGCGGATTCTATATCTAAGATGAGTTGGTCGTTCACTGCGTTGAGAGAAGCGGGACGGTCGAGGATAAGAAATCCAATTTGTTTATTTTGTTCAAAGCGAATAGTGTCCCACTCCATGGTGAACCCTCCTTATTACGGCGGTGAAACAACCATACCATAGCAAAGGACGAGCGTGTTGACACGGTCTGAAGGGGCGACAAGACGCCTGTTCAGTGCTCTCGCGATTGCGACGACTCCTGTGTACAACACTGTAGGGCTATGTAATGATCCGCAACTCTATAATACTCAGGTTATCCTGTTCCTAATAGACTATTCCGGAGGTAAGGAGCGTTATTGCACCTCATGGCGACCGCAACACTCACTCAGTTACTCGAAAAAATGTTCGCCGGCGACGAGCGTGCGCTGGCCCGGCTGATAACCCTTCTTGAACGTGAAGGAACGGAAGTAGGCGCGATCCTTCAGGCAATTGCTTCGAAACTTGGCAATGCTTTTACGATAGGCGTCACCGGTCCGCCCGGCGCCGGCAAATCGAGTTTGGTGGATCAGCTTACCACTCTCATGCGTAAGGCGGGCAAGACAGTCGGCATTATCGCTGTGGATCCGTCGAGTCCGTTTTCCGGCGGCGCACTGCTCGGTGATCGCATTCGTATGACCCAGCATTTCCTTGATAAAGGCGTGTTCATCCGCAGTATGGCGACGCGCGGGAGTCACGGTGGATTGGCGCGGGCGACCAAAGATGTCATTAAACTTCTCGATGCGGCTGGACGCGATTATATCTTAGTCGAGACTGTTGGTGTCGGTCAGACGGAACTCGATGTGATGGGTGCTACCGATACCGTTCTTGTGACTCTCGTGCCCGAAGCCGGTGATGGCGTGCAGGTCATGAAGGCGGGACTCATGGAAATTGCTGATATTTTCGTCGTCAACAAAGCAGACCGCGATGGCGCGGCGCGCATGCAGACTGAGTTAACCTTGATGCTGGAGCTGAAGTATAGCGCCAAGCATCCGGAGCCAGGTGACCCGCCGATATGGAGAATTCCTGTTTTACCCACGCAAGCGCTCAACAATGTTGGCATGGCAGAATTGTTTCAGGCGATTGAGAATCACCATCAGTTTCTCCAAGACACCGGAGAATTGTTGCGCAAGCGCAAAACCCGGCGGCGCGAGGAGTTGCTGGCTCGGGTCGAATACGAGGCGCGTCGGCGGCTGACCGCTCGTGCGCAGACGGACCCGGCGCTGGCGCAGTTGCTTGATGAGGTGAGCGAAGGGAAAATTGACGCTCATTCAGCCTCGATGAAAATTCTTGGCAGTGAAGTGTTGCAGAGCGGTTCCTGAGAACGAAGGAGGACTATTCTATGAAAGCTGCAGTGCTGTACGAATTGAAGACGCCGCTTAAAGTCGAAGAGGTGGATCTTGATAATCCAAAAAGAGGAGAGGTCCGCGTAAAAATCGTCGCCAACGGCGTTTGCCACAGCGACTACTCAGTCATCCACGGCGTCCTACGTTCGCCGCTGCCGGTCGTACCTGGTCATGAAGGCGCCGGCGTTGTGGAAGAAGTCGGGCCGGACGTCACATTGGTCAAACCAGGCGATCATGTCGTGTTGTCTTTTGCTCCCTATTGTGGTCATTGCTACTACTGCGCGATCGGACGACCCGTGCTCTGTGACAATATGCGCGTGACGATGGGGAAGGGCACGTTGCTCGACGGCACTTGTCGGCTCAAGAAGGCCGGAAAACCGCTGTATCACATGGCGGGGCTATCGAGCTTTGCGCAGTATGCTGTGGTAGCTGAGAGTTCGTGCATTAAGATTGCGGACAACGTGCCGCTCGACAAAGCTTGTCTCGTTGGGTGCGGCGTGATGACAGGCGTGGGCGCGGTTATTAACACGGCGAAAGTGGAGCCTGGCAGCAGCGCAGTGGTGATCGGCTGCGGTGGCGTCGGTCTCAATGTGATTCAAGGCTGCGCTCTCGCTGGGGCGGGGACGATCATTGCAGTCGACTTAATGGACAACAAATTGGAGTACGCCAAGCAATTCGGCGCGACTCATACGGTGAATCCGAGCAAACAAGAATTGAACAAAACCGTACGCAGTCTAACCGAGGGCCGCGGGGCGGATTACGCGTTTGAAGTGATTGGTCTCGGGAAAACTATCGAACAAGCCTACGCCTGCACGCGACAAGGCGGGTCGACCATTGTGGTAGGGGCCCCTTCGCGTGAAGACACGGTGACGATCCCAGCATCGAGTTTATTGGCGGAGAAGTCCATCAAAGGATCGCTATACGGTTCGACACGACCCCGTGTCGACATGCCTAAGCTGATTGATCTGTACATGAACAAGAAACTCAAGATCGACGAGCTCGTCTCTCGCACGTATTCTCTTGACGAAGTCAATGTCGCCCTTGATGCTCTTGCCAAGGGCGAAGTTGCTCGTAGTGTGGTGGTGATGTAAGAGACGTTGTAAGATAGGGTGCCGCAAAATCGCACCCTGTCTTTTTCGTTCCTATCAAAATCACACACTGTGTGTTAGGAGTATTATTCTCCAGCAATGGTCATTTTTGCTATCTTCAGCGTGGGAGCGGCTATTGTTCCCCGCAGTTCGAGATCATTGCCGATCGCTTCAATGTTTTTGAACATGTCAAGCAAATTCCCCGCGATGGTGATCTCTTCGACCGGATACGCGAGTTCTCCGTTCTCAATCCACAATCCTACGGCTCCACGCGAATAATCGCCGGTGACCGGGTTGACGCCAAACCCAGAAAGCTCCGTCACATACAAACCGGAACGAACAGAACGAATGATTTCTTCTGGAGGGACCGAGCCAGCTTTTAAGAAAAAATTGGTCGTGCTCGCCGCAGGCGAGTCAGCAAAAGAGCGGCTCGCACTACCAGTGGAATGCATCCCGAGTTTGCGGGCTGCGTACGTGTCGAGCAAATAGTTGCTAAGAACGCCGTCTTCTACCACGGGTGTTCGGCGCGTTGGCAGTCCTTCCCCATCAAAGGGTTTCGAGCCCAGTGCTGAGGGAATGCGTGCGTCGTCTTCAATCCACACGCCTGCCGCAGCGATTCTTTCACCCAGCTTGTCCAGCAAGAAAGAGGTTTTGCGATACAACGAAGACCCAGACACGGCTGCAGCGAGGTGACGGAGTAGACTCGCCGCCATGTCTGGATCGAACACGACTGGCGCCTCTTGTGTTTTAACGCGGCGTGCGCCCAGGCGGCGCAGGGTGCGTTCCGCCGCTTTTTTACCGATAGCAGCGGCCCCCTCTAAGCGATGCAGTTTGCGATGAGAGGAATGCCAGTAGTCCCGCTGCATCGCGCCATTCTGACTAGCGACCGGGACCGCGCTGAGAGAGTAACCGGTTGTTTGGTACTGCCCGATAAACCCCAATGTATTTGCATAGAGAACTTCACGGAAGCCATTAGAGAATTCGGCGCCTTCAGAATTTGTGATACGGGGGTCCAATTGTAGTGCTGCGGCTTCCGCTTCGCGCGCGCGCGCGATTTTCTCCTCCGGCGCCAGCGGCGTTGTTGTGTCTACAAGATCAAGGTCAGGGAGTTCGCCTTTTAGCTCTTCCACATCTGGCAGACCGGAAAACTCATCTGAAGCTGTAGCTCGCGCCAAGACTACGGTGTCTTCGATAAGTGCGCGTACTGCTTCACGGGTGAAATTGGCAGTAGAGGTGATAGCGCTGCTTTGGCCGACAAAGAGGCGAATTCCCATGCGCTTTTCGCGGGAGTTGAGGATTTTTTCTACTTTGCCAAGACGAACGCTGGCGGAAAACGAGTCTCCCGCCGCAATAATGACGTCCCCAGCTTCGGCGCCAAGCTGCCGGGCATGCTGGAGAGCGTCGGTAGCGAGATCTGCGAGTTGCATGAGTGCTCCTTATGCTTGTGTACCGCCCACGGTGATGCCGTCGATGCGTATGGTAGGTTGCCCGACCCCAACTGGGACAGATTGCCCTTCTTTCCCGCAAGTGCCAATGCCGTCGTCAAGTTTGAGATCATGACCAACCATTGAGATGCGTGTGAGGACGTCTGGTCCATTTCCTATCAGCGTTGCTCCTTTGACTGGTCGTGTGATCTTGCCGCCTTCAATAAGATACGCCTCGCTCGCGGAGAAGACGAATTTACCGCTAGTAATATCCACTTGACCTCCGCCAAAAGAGACAGCGTATAGGCCACGATCAACTGACTTAATAATATCTTCCGGGTCTGATTCTCCTGCAAGCATGAACGTGTTGGTCATGCGCGGCATCGGCATGTGGGCAAAGCTTTCTCGTCTACCATTGCCTGTGGGAAGCATGCCCATTAGCTTGGCGTTGAGGCGATCCTGGAGATATCCGCGCAAGATACCTTTCTCGATCAAAACCGTTCGACTAGTAGGAGTGCCTTCATCGTCAAAGTTTAAAGAACCGCGGCGATTGGGAATGGTGCCATCATCGACAACCGTGCAAAGTTCTGAGGCGACCTTTTGTCCCATAAGATTGCTGAAAGCAGAAACTTGTTTGCGATTGAAATCTCCCTCCAGTCCATGACCAATCGCTTCATGCAGAAGAATGCCCGGCCAGCCAGGGCCAAGGACAACGTTCATTGTTCCTGCTGGAGCTGGGACCGCGTCGAGACCTAAGATCGCTTGACGGGCTGCTTCTTGGGCAAACGTGCGCCATCGGTCTGCTTCAAACAAATAATTAAATTCAATGCGGCCTCCGCCGCCATGCGAGCCTTGTTGACGGTTAGCGCCGTCTGTAGCAATACAAGTCACGTTCAACCGTAAAAGTGGTTGAATGTCCGCCGCCATAACGCCGTCGGAGGTCAGTATCAAGACGTGTTTTTGCTCAATGGCGATGGAGGCCATGACATTTGTAATTCGAGAGTCATAGCGTCGAGCTTCTTCATCGATTCGCTGGAGAAGCGCAATTTTCTCCTTGAAAGGGATGGCGGTTGGGGCGAGATGAAGCGAATAGAGATTGTGAGAAGAAGGAGATAGAGACGGTGTAGTGATAGCCTGCTTTTGGCCGGACTCGTCAGCAATTGTTTGTGCTGTTTTTGCGGCTATTCGCAAAGTTTCTAGCGAGATTTCGTCTGAATGGGCATAGCCAGTGCGATCGTCGGCCAAAACACGTACCCCGGCGCCTTGAGAGATGCTTCGAGCAGTTTTCTTCACCAATCCTTCTTCTAAGGAGACGGCTTCCGCTGTCCGCGATTCGAAGTAAAGATCTGCGTAATCTGCCCGTTTTTCCAAGGCAGTTCCAAGAATTTGCTCAAGTTGCGATGGCGTGAAGCCGAACTGATCAAGTAAAAAATTATTAGCTTTAATCGAAGTATCCTTCATAAGCGCCTCCGTTACTCATAAGAATACCGATACTCAGCCGCGCACTCAAGGGAAAACGGAATTTAGGGGATTTCCCAAATTAAGATGATTGTAGGGG